>ERZ1106943.34-NODE-34-length-177431-cov-13.934563_pt1 | contig 177431 bp, 202 predicted proteins | sample MGYA00403671_ERZ1106943 | MGnify/ENA primary metagenome ERZ1106943 (study PRJEB35170, sample SAMEA104062427) | human gut metagenome | biome: human gut; feature: human-associated habitat; material: faeces | place: Denmark | collected 2012-06-14 ...
CCCAGGGTACTTTTTTAAAATAGGTGTATCAAAAACGACACCTTAGTGTATCTCCCAGGGCTATTTTTAAATTGAATGTACTATATCAAATTCTTATACACTTTAAATAAATATTGGTATAAATATTTGGTAATATTAAATAAATGTTATATCTTTGTAATATTAAAAATATTAATTTATGGATAATAAAGTACAACACATTCAAGTCCCTCATGATTTGGGGGTTGCAAAAGAAATTAAAATGAATCCTACTGATTATCTCATTTATGGTTATATGAGAAAAAATATGGATAAAGATACATTCCAAACTTTTGTTTCACTAAGAACTCTTGCAGAATTAGCAAGAGTATCTATTAATACAGTGCAAAGTAGTATTAAAAAACTAAATGCAGCAGGTGAAATTAAAATTCTAGAAAAGAAAAAAGGTAGGAGTAATATTTATGAGATTCAAAAATCGGGAAGATATTTTGAAAGATTTACTTACGAGTTTATGGATGCTGAGAATACTACTCCTGAAGAAAAAGGAGTTCTATTAGCAATGCAACAATACACTAGTACAAATGATGGACAATTTGCTATTACAACTAAAACTAATAAAGAACTTGCAGCAAAAATGGACATAAGTACTAAAGTATTAACTAGAGTATTTAGACAATTAGAAGATAAAGGTATTTTAATTACAAGTAGAACATCTGCTTTAGATAAAATATCAGGATTACGTAAATCTGCTAAACTTATTGATTTATCTTTAGTATGTCAAGCAATATTATTTGTAAATCAAAAAGTAGATCAACATTCAGAACAGATTGAAAAACATTCAGAAGATATTAAAAATCTACGTAAGGAAATTATGAAATTAAAACAAGAAAATGAAAAACTTTTAAGTAGATTAAATACTAATTCTGATTTTAATTTTGCATAATATGGATACAACAAATATGACTATAACAGATAAGACTACAGCAGATAAGACTACAGCAGATTTGTCGGGTACTATTTCATTTCCTGGAAGTATAATTAATACAACACCTAATCCATATATAGGTATGGCAAGTACTATAGGGGTAGCGAGTGCTATGGCAAACTCAGTAGGTACTACAGTAACTAATCTAAAAAATGAATTAGAACAAAGAATCGCAGCTTTAGAAAGCGTAACAAGTTATTTATTATCTAAAGTTTCTGAATTAGAAAATAAAGTAGATAATTTAACATCTAGAATTTCTGAATTAGAGAATCCAAATCGTTGTAAATTAGATCCAGAAATAGGTGCTGTAATTTGTGATTTATAAAAATAATGTATATATTTGCAAAATAATATAAAACAATTATTATGAACGATATCACATACAGACCATTCATACGAGATAGTGCTTTAGGAGATATTAATATTCAAATTCCAAATCTTGAAATACCTGTATATAAACCCAGATATTCTCAACCTTTGGAAGATGATACAGAGACAGAAGTACAATCTCAAGTAGAAGAGATAAGAAATCCAGAACCAATAGTTCAAGAAACTACAGTTCATAAATTCAATTCTAAAAAGGATTTCAAAGATACAATGCTTCCTATTTATGAAAGATTATTAAAATCAAAAGGTTTAAATCCTGCATTTGCTAAATCATTAGTAGCACAAGACGGATTAGAATCAGCTTGAGGTTCTAAACCTGCAGGATCATATAATTTTGGAGGTATTAAAGGAAAGGGAACAACTAAACGAACTAGAGAAGTTATTAATGGTAAGGATGTTTATATAAATGATCAATTTAGAAATTTCAAATCACTTGAAGATTATGCAAACTTTAAAATTGATCTATTAAATAATAAACGTTATAACGCATTCTCTGGAGATATAAAAGAATTTGCAAATAGAGTTCATAGAGGAGGATATGCTACAGATCCAAGATATGCAAATATTTTAAATCAAGTTATAGCTTCTGCTAAACATGGAGGAGTATTAAAATTTCAACAAGGAGGAATTCAAGAAGGAAAACAGTGGCTTGAAGATTGATATAAATCACGTAAAGGTTTAGTAAAACAAAATGTTAAACAAGTTCTACCAATTCCTCTCCCTGTAACTGAATCTTTAGTATTTAATGCACTTAAAAGAAATTTAGATCTTACTAGAGCAAAGATAAATCCGAGTAAAGTCCCTGATAATGCTTCAGGAGTTTATTATCCGTTTGGTAGAAGAATATTTTTAACAGATGGATCAACTAGTACTGCAATTCATGAATGAACTCATAGTAGTTTACCTGATGCACAAGAGAAAGTAATTAAGAAGTATCAAGATAATTTTGGAGATACAATTTATGATAATAAAACAATTGCTCCCGATGAATATTTATATAATCCTCAGGAAATTTATGCTAGATTAATGCAACTAAGACATAGTATTAATGCAGATCCTAATCATAAATTTACTAAAGAAGAAATACAAAATATTAAGAAGGAACATTTAGATCATTATACTCTTATAAATAGACTTAAAGGTTCAGAAGGTAAAGGTAGTTTTTCAGTATCACAATTTGATAAAAACGGAAAGATAATTCAATCAGAACCTTTTAATCCAGAATATAAAATTGTACCTGAAGAGTCTACAGTTACTCCACATTATAATAAAGAGAATACATATAATTTATTGAATAGATATAGTGATGATTTCTTACTTTATTTATTTAATAATGTGGCTCAAGCGCCTACTAAAAAGAAGGATGCCACATTATATGCTCAGTTAGGGTTAAAACTTCCAGGTTTTCAAAATTCAATACAAGTAACAGATAATGAACGAAAACCAAACCTTAGTTATCCCGTAAATACTGAATATGGAGATTATATTCCAAATAGTAATTATCCTAATTTAGATTACTATCACAAGTTTGGACAAACTGATAATAAATTTAAAGAACTTGCAGAAATTCTTAAGCCTATATTTGTACAAGTATTAAAAGAAAAAAATTTGCCATTAACTCAGGTAGATAATTTAGTTAGACAAGCTGCTCTTGAAAGTCAATACGGACTTGATCCAAGAGGATCAAGAGGTTTTAATCTTGGAGGAATAAAATGGAATAATAACCAAACAGATAGAGAATGAACAAAGCATAAAGATGGAGAAAAATATATAGACTTTGAAAATCTATATGATTATGCACAATATAAAGTAGATTTACTAAATTCTAGATATAATGCACTAACCGCTACTAGCACAAATGATTTTGTAGATAGACTTCATGGAAACAATGATACTAACTCTAATTATAGTCAAGGTAAAGATAATTATATAAGAACTTTAAATCGAACAACTTCACTTAATAAATATCTTTCAAATAATGGACAATAAGTTATATGATAAAGTAATAACAAAACTGCAAGATAAAGATACTCCAAAAATTGAATTAAAAGATTATGGTTTTTATAAAAATGCAGCTGTAACTTTTATTAAAGATTCAAAAGTATATTATGCAGTTTTAAATAATGGATCTAATGGTAGTGAAAACTCTATATTAAATCCAATGAAAGAAGTAGTTTCAATTATGGAACTATTAAAACAAGAACATGAAGAAATAGATGATGTTACACTTTGTGACGTGTTCATTGATATACCAGATGATGTTTATACTTGAGTATTTGTAATATACTTAAAATAAACTTTTAAATTAATAAATATATAAATACATGTTTGCATTAAGAAAAATTACAGGTAATGGAAGTGAATTAAATTTCGACTTAGGAGACTATTATGTTTTAATTACAAAAGAACGTTCTCCAGAAGAATTTGAAGATAAAATGAAAGACCATCCTAGTTATGATGAGGCTTATGCTTTTATTTGCTGGAAAGATGGAGTATTACCATTATATAAAGAACAACAAAACTATATTGTTTCTGGAAATGGAACAACTTATAGTAACTTAACATATAAATAATTATGAAAACAATGACTTGAAAAACAAAATTAATTATTGCTGCAATCGTAATTGCTTTAGTATTAGCAGGTTGTGGCATTGTATCAGCTATGAGCTTTGGAAGTCTTTTACTAGCTTTAACTAGCTTTATAGTAGGTTCTGCTTGTGGGTGGTATGCAAAAAATATTTATGATAAATATTTCAAAGATAAGTAATGAAAATATATAAAATATTCTACATATTAGGATTAATGTTTATGACATTATTCTTTTTAAGTACGCTAAACTCAGTAACTCCAATCTATGCGTTACTGAGTTTAGTATCTTTTATAATTAGTGGAAGATATTACAAAGAAAATGATTAAATTATTCATGAGTCAAAATAAAATGGGGGGGGGTTCATTTCAATATAAATCTATAGAGGTATATGTAAATGATTTTGGAGCCCAAAGAACTGAAGGAGGTACAGGAACTTTAATTGCGGTTCCAAACACACAGGAGGCAAAATTATGTTTATTATCGCAAGATAGTGGAATAACTATTTCTGAAGAATTGACATTAGACGAAGGAATGTATTCTGATTTTACACCTGTATCTTATCCACCACAAGTATATACAGGTCATCAACCTTGAGGACAAAATGCGCATTACTCTTTAGTAAAAGAAATGGGAAGCTCCATATCATTAAAACCTCAATTAACTTATTTTACATTTACTGCAATATGTGGAATAAAAGTAAATGGAATCGAAATACATGATATGGATAATATAGGAAGAGTTAATGTTACAATAAGAAATATAGATACAAATGAAACAGAAACACACAATGATGTTGATTGTCAACTAGTTATGACTTCTTCATGAGGATTTGTAACTGCAATCAGTCTTCCAAAATGAGAAAACGTAGAGATTAATTTCGAAGTATTTAGTGCAGAAATGAGAACTTAAAACAAAAGGAACCCAATTGGGTTCCTTTTTTACTTTATACTATAACTTTATTATACCTTCTAAAATAATTTGACTATAAAATTGTGATGCAGAAGCTGTGCTAAGAAGTATATTTCATTTATTGTTATAATAATCTACACGTATTTGACACATTAATTTTCCACTACTACTTGATATTCTTACGAGTTCATTTTGATTACTACTTGCTGATAATAGTTTAACAATATATGTAAGTCCTTCAGGATTACCACTTGGGATAGAAACTGTTCCAGAAGCAACAAATCTAAAATAAAATCTATAAGATTCTCCTTTAATTAAATCAACTCCAGTTAGTTCGTTATATCCTGCAATTGTAGTTGGTATATGTAGAGGGCCCTTAAAAATTAAGTTAGAAGCATAATTAATTATTATTTGAATATTACTAACTGGCCCTGTATAAATACATTGAAATTGAACAACTCCTTCAGAAACTTTATCGCAAGGACTGTCCCCAATATTATTGCCATCTACATAAACATCCATTTTATACCTATAATTGTGGTCATATAGCGTTTGACTATTAATTGTAACTATAAAACCTCAAGCTTCCTCTGTAAGTATATCTTTAGAAACTTTTACATCAAATACTTCTAGAGTAGGTTTTGTATAGGTATATGCATACGTTTTTGACATATCAAAGTTATAAAACTGTATAGAAGCACTTTCAATTGTTTGTTGGTTTATAGCTCCAGGATTAAAACTTACATTACCCCCCCCATTTTATTTTGGGAAATAAATAATTTATTCATATTATGTTGTTATAAAATCAGTTCCTTTACATACAGGACATGACGCTGGAGCTACAGCACCTTGAGCTACATATCCACATCTTGTACATGTAAATTTCTTTGTTGCAATAAATGTAGCACCAACAGAATATACTGTAGTATCATTAAGAGTAGCTATATCTTGTGCAAATAGTTTAGTATTATTTCCAAGATCTTCTGATTCTGTAAATATCATAAAGAATCCTTCATTTGAATAATTTATAAGGTTCTGTATACATGTGTAAGAACTTGCACTACTAATTACAAAATGACATGTAGAAGAACCTGCTCTTATCATTAGGTCAGACTCACCTATTCATTGATCCCAATCTGCAGGCATTATAACACATTCTTCTGAATATTTATTTCCCTGCATAAAAGTAAATGATGCAAATGCTGCTAAAGAAGAATTCTTTGGATTTCCACTAAGGCCATTAATGCCATTAAATAAATCTACAGGAGTATCTAATTCTTGTATAACAGAGTCTCCTGTAAAAAGAAAATTTCTAAATTCAGAATCAGGAAATTCTATTATATTAAAAGCAATCGGATATCCAAAAATGCCTCAACTTCTTTGAATCTCTTCTATAACATTAACATTATAAGGTGCTGCAACTGCAGTTAATGTATTATAATTTCCTGAAGAATCTAAATCTGTAGGTTTTGCTAATTGTAATATGGCATGGAACTCATCATTACCCTTATGATACGTGCAGGTAGCTACTAACACTATACTTTCAGGAAATGGTGCTAATTTAATCTTGTTTATATTTTGTGATATAAATGTTTTCATTTTCTTTTATTTTTGTTTCTTGTTCAAATTCAAGAATTTTACTATAAAACTCAAAAAAGAATTCTTCGAGTGTTATCTTGGAATTCCTTTTTGCATTTTCTAATAAATCATTCATAGTTATTACCGTTTAGGAACTCCTCCAAACTTATCAGCTTGATTTTCTGGCCAAACTGAATAATAACTTTTAGCTCTAAGTTTAGCACTAATTCTTCTAAGACCTACTCAGCAAATACTGCATAAACCAGGGCCAGGTAAATAAAGCCATCCTCATCTAATACTCTGTCTTGTGTGGCCTCATTCATGATCTTTAATGCTGTTTCTATTATATTTTCTAGCAGATTCACCCATTAGAATATATAATCCTAATGAAATACCTCCAGGAAAGTCGCCAGCATAAATTGGAATTTGTTTGTATGTTTCTTTATACTCTACATTATAGAGTTTGGTTAAGATGAGACCTAGGAGACACTGCGGGAACTCCCAGATCCATCTTAACAGTTTAATATATCATTTCATTTTTTAAAATCTATATGTTAAAATTACTTGCCCTACACCTTCATAAAAATCATAAGTTAAGGGAATATCTACTTGATATATTATTTCATCAGAGGCAGAATGATTTACTACAAAAACAGTTAAAGGCATATTATTATAAATAGAATCTATAGGAATTGTGATTGAAGCACAATTTGTAGAATCATCCATTTCATCTTTTAATTTTTGATTAAATATTTTATTACCATCACTCGTTTCTACTCAAATTGTATCTCATAGGTAACCTGAATCATTAAATAAATTTATTTTAATGGACCCCCCCCTGGAAAACTTTTGCTGTTATTGCCATTTTATTTATGTTAAATTTGATAAATAAAATCACCCAGAGCTATCTATTTTAGATGAATCTATATCGAAATTATAGAAACTAACATTTTCTATAACGCCTTCTTCCTCATTAAATTCAAATCCAAGTGATGCATCATAACTTGGAAGATCCTCTCAAGGTAATCTTATTTCTAATATTCCGTCTGTTAAATTTTCACCGTCAATATATACGATAGTAGAATCGCTATCTAAATTGCCAAGTCATATTGAACCTATCATATTGACTTGTTTATCTTGCATTGCTTTCTGTATATCTAAACGATATACAATTCCCCCCCCCGAAGAAGTATGTTTATATGTAATAGCCATATTATTTAAAAAAATATAATTGTTTACCTTTAGTGTTTCCTATATCAATATGTAGCCATGTGATTTCTCCATGATTATCCCATTTTTCTACACGTATAGGATACTTAAGTTTATCTTGATTATTTTCGAGGATTTCTCGCATCTCTTTAGCAGTTAATTTAGTTGATATTAAATCAAACGCTTGACCTTTGCAATTTCCAATAATTGCGATTTTGCCATTTCTTCGAGTTATAATAGTCTCATTACGGTTACTAACACATCAAACATATCCAGAAAATTGTTTTTTAGATCAATCCTTTTCGTTAATTCTAGTTTCAGACCTATTTAAGTGGATATATAAATGATGTATTTCACGAATTGTAGTTTCAATATTATTACATATTACTTTCTGATTTGTAAACGATCTTTTAATACATCGCATTCCTGCAAGTATACTCATTTTTTGCAGCATATCGATATTATGTTCGTCTGTAGAGTATATGGTCATGCAGTTACAATTAGTTCGTTTATCAATTGTTCCATCAAATTTAGCATATGTAATTAATAATTCCTTCAATATATAAGAGGGAAGTTCTAATACAGTATTAGGTATTTTCTTATTCTTTCCAATTATATCTAAAACCGACTTTGTGACTTTCGTTACTGGAAGTATATATTGCCAACAATAATAAGGATCGCCATTTGATAAATAATAACTAATAACTTTAGTTTTACTATAAGATAGATTAAGATTATATAGAATGTTTTCCAATTCATTAATATCTCTTTCTTTAACCAACTTAAATACAAAATTATTATATTTTCTAATATTTTTTTTAGAAATTGAACCATCAGCAATAACTGCCATTGCTAATCGCCAAATATTTAAATCAAAATCTTCACTAACACTTAAGTTATTAGCAGCATTCATTATTTCTCTACGTTTGCCAAATGAATCTTTTGCTAGTTCAAATCTATAAAACTCACGGTCTTTATAATTATTCTTCGCCTTAGTTAAAAGTCTATGCTGATCTGTTACAAAAATATCAATTAACTTATTTTGTATTTGAATTATTTCTCCGTCATATTTTTGAAAGAAATATTGTTGAATTGGCACTATTTCTATTCCATTCTTATCTATATTATAACTATATACTTTGTCATTTTGGATATCTATTGTATTATAAGTTTTTCAACCATGGTTTGTAAGTATTTCAGTATTTATATCTATACAATGGTAACTATTTTTAACTCCTACACCACATCCAGGTTCTCTATAACCACTATAATTTCTAGAGCCTCCTGCAGCTCAATTGTTGCATATAAGAGGAACATTTAGAATCTCTCTAACATTTTCTAAAACTTCAAGAGCTTTTGGATCTAGAAATTTTATAGCATCATCTCCGTATTGATTATATATTTTAGATGATACTAATTCTTTTACTTGAAAGTATTTATTTGCTTGCATTATTTATTTTAATTCTTATTTTTTATAATTGCTTCACAAAACATATACAATTCTTCTATAGACATATCCGATTTCATCATATTTACCTGTGCACAAACTAATTGAACATTATCTTTAGTATAACCTTTATTTGGATTGATACGATCAATTGACATATTTTTAAGATGTCTTCCAGACCCTTGTATATAAGTCATTTCTAATCCACTTATAGCACATTTTCCGTTTTGTTTCTTATAAAGTTCTAGTATAAACTCTTTTGTAAGAGTAAATTCTAATGTTCGATATTTAGATTTACCTCTAGAAATTCTACTTTTACAACCATTAACTAAAATCCTAGCATAATTCGGTAAGTCACTAACTTCTTTAGTTCTCCAATATTTTTGTTTTCTAAGTCTTTGGCATTCTTTACACTCAGTTCCTTTATAATTTCTATACTTTTGATTTTTGTCTGAGAAAAAATGATCTTCTATTTTATATTCTCCACATTTTCGGCATAAAAGATTACCATCTTTATCAAAATTATCGGTTCTCATTATTTTTTGCCTTTATTTCACTTAGCTGCGTTCTGAGCAAATATAGCACGCTTTCTAGTTACAGGATTTTTACTATGTGTTAATTCTTCAGTAGTTTTACCTGTCTTCTTTTTAGTAGCATTAAATTTACCTCTATTTTCTGGTTTAATATGGATCTTACTTCCATTTTTCATCATCTCTAAATAACCAAGTATTACATTATCTAGATTAGTATTTTCATCAATCTTTTTGCTATAAGACTCAGCAATTTTGTTTAGTATTTCGTCGTTATACTTCATAAATTATAATATTTTAAAATTTTATTTACATTATGTTAGTACATTATTTCTGCAAATATAGTTATTTATTTAATTATATACAAACATTTTACAGTTTTATTTGGATATCCAAAAAAATTATTATATATTTGCATCATCCAAATAAAATTATACAATAATTTAAAGAATTAGATATGGCTAAGAAACAACACGATTTAAGCTCAGGACTCTCATGACTGGGGACTATCCTACAGTATATTAGAGATTATGGAGTATGTAGTATCTTTAAAGCCTTAATCATCATGTTTATGTTAAGTATTACTTTGAGAATATGTTATGATCCAACATTTTTATTTGATAAGTATTCAGAATATATGAGTCAGAAACATTCACAAGAATTGTTAAATAGGATTGATGATGATAAGAAAATTAAAGATCTACTTCCAAGACTATTATATATGTCAGGTGCAGATAGAGTATGAGTAATACAATATCACAATGGTATTTCTGATTGATTATATGGTTCTATGCGATTTGAGTTATGTGGAGAAAACGCACACTCAATCAAAGAACAATATGATAATTTTCATCTTAGTTGATTAAATCTTCCTGATTATTTAAAAACACATAATCAGTTTATCGGTAACTTAACTACTTTAGAACAAATAGATCATATAATGTATGATCGATTTAGAAAAAATAATGTAGAATATTTAGCATGTACTCTACTAAAAGATGATACTGGAACTCCAACAGGAATTTTAGGATTCACTTGAGAAAAAGAAAACGAAGTAGGATATGAAGATAGTACTATTAAAGAGAATTTAATTAGATACAGAGCAATAATAGAACAATATATAAAACCAAATATAATAAACAATGCCAAAATTAAGTAATGTAAAGGAAAAATATGTTAATGGATATCAAGTAGACAAAGAAACAGAAGATGTTATTTATTCAGATGCAAAACATCTGTACTTAGATAAATATGATAATAAGCCTTATGTATCTGTAACAACATTGATACATAAATATGTTAATGAGTTTGATTCAGCATTCTGATCTGCATATAAAGCTTGCGAAGCTTTAGTAGAACCAGAAATTTTTAAAGTTGTTAAAACTACATTACTAAATACAAAACGTTGAAATCCAACTTTACTTGAAAAGTTAAATATCAACGAAGAAGAGTTTGAAAATAAACGGGCAGAAATACTTCAATCGTATGAAGTAGAAAGAAATAAATCTTGTGAAAGAGGTACAAAAATACATGCTCAATTTGAAAACATGTATTATCAATCTGAAGAACAAGATCTAAAAAAGTTTGGACTTGGAGGAAAGTTTACTTGCAAAAAAGGATACTATCAGTTAGATTTAGAAAAAGGAGTATATCCTGAATTTATGATTAGTTATAAATCAGATGATGGAATACTAAGAATTGCAGGACAGTTAGACTTACTCATTAAAGACGGTAATGATATTTATATATACGATTATAAAGGACTCCCTCTAGATACAAAAATTCCAACTAAAAACGGATGGACAACTATTAAGGATATAAAGGAGGGAGAAGAGATATTTGATAAAGAAGGAAATATAACTAAAGTGTTACATAAATCAGATATCCATTACAATCCATGTTTTAAAATAACTTTTGATAACGGAGAGTCGATTGTGGCAGACCATGAACATAGATGACTTATTTCTTTTAGGAATATAGATAAAACATTTAGGGAAGTAGTTATGACCACAGAAGATATTGCAAAGTGGTTAATTGATAAACCAAGAACCTCGTACAATATCCCAAAAATAATGAACGCAAATCCTCTAAATCTTCCAGAAATAGAACTTCCTATAGATCCTTATGTACTGGGATGTTGACTAGGAGATGGCTCTAAGTCATGTGGAATTATCACTAATATAAACTCTAAAGTATGGGAAGAAATAGAAAATAGAGGATGTACTTTTGGAGGAGATCTTTCTGACGGAAAATCTGCGGAAATGCGAACTATATATAATATTAGAAAAAAACTTAACGATCTAGGAATACTAAATAATAAGTTTATACCTGATTTATATATGCGAGCCTCTTATCAACAAAGACTTGATTTGCTTAGAGGGTTAATGGATACTGATGGTTACTATCATGAATCTAGAAAAAGATTTGTAATGGGAACTACTCAGAAATGACAAGCTGAAGATTTATTAAGGTTAGTAAGTACATTAGGCATAAAAGCTACTGTTTTTGAAGTAGATAAAAAATGTAATGGAAAGATATTTAAAGGATGAGATGTATGTTTTTCAACTGATGGATTAAATCCCTTTTTAGTAAGAAATCAAGATATCGACTTCCCATCTAAAAATAAGAATACATTTAGAAATATTATATCTGTAGAAAGAGTTGATACAGTAGCAACGCAATGCTTAGAAGTTGACAGTCCATCACACACGTTTTTATTCGGTGATTCAATGATAGTTACACATAATACTAATAAGAAATTAGAAAAAGAATCATTTTATAATAAATTTACTAAAAGTAGAACTATGATGAAATTCCCAATGGATAATATTATGGACTGTAATTTTTATCATTATTCGTTGCAGTTATCATTATATGCTTACTTACTACAAAAAATTAATCCAAACTTTAATATTAAAAAATTAGTATTAATTCATATTGATCACAACAATCATATTTCAGAACATGAATGTGATTATTTAAAATCAGATGTTGAAAGAATGCTTAAACATTATAAAAGAGACGTTAAGATTAAATCTGAATTAGATTTAGATAAACCTATAGTATTTTAATTATGGGACTAATAGATATTATTAGTGGACATGTTAATGAAGCAATTAATAAAAATGAAGACTTATCTGAAAAAAGATTAGCAATTTGTAAAGAATGTCCATTATACAAAGAAACACCAATGGGTCCGATATGTAATCCTAGATTATATATTAATGAAAATAATAAAACAGACTATTCAGATAGACCAAAAATTGGATATAGAAAAGGATGCGGATGTAGATTATCTGCAAAAACAAGACTTGCACATGCAAGATGCTTAGTAAATAAATGATAATAAGTTAAATTTAAAAATGTAAATGATTATGGGAAAAAATCTTTTAGGAAATGCACACATGCAAGAAATGGGAGTTCATCTTATGGGAGCAAATATTAAACATGAAACGAAGGAGTTAACTCCTGAAGAAATTGCTGCTCTCAATAAAAAAATGGAAGAAGAACAGCTTTTAACAGCAAATAGATTACTTGAATTAAACAAAGGCACAAAAGATGCATCTAAAATGAGGGTAGCTGCAACAGGATATACTGTTATTATAAAACCATTTGAAAAAAATCCTTATAGAGAAATTAAGACAAGTGCTTCAGGTTTAATTCTTCCAGGAGATCTTTTTGCAGATACATATAAGTCTGATGATACTGGTGAGATGGAGAGAGCTGAACAATTTATTGCATGTGGTACTGTTATTTCTGCAGGACCCGAATGTAAATACGTAAAACCTGGAGAGGATATATATTACAGAAATTCTGTAGTACCTGTTCCATTCAATAATATGGGTTATTACGCTATCAGTGAACAAAACATTATATGTCGAGTAATTGAAAAGGACAAAGAATAATATGATAAACGAAATTGAAAAAACGTTTTTTAACCCAGGAGATGTAGTCACTTTAAAACATGGTGAACTTACATCTCCTGTTATGTATGTAGTAGAAAAAATTACACAATCATACAAACATGGTAATGAAATAACTAATATCTTTAAAGGTATTAAATGTAGATGATTTGATAAGAATATGGTTTTACGTGAAGCAGTATTCTCAACAAAAGATTTAAAATTTTATAAGAACAAGTAATTATGAAAGCTTATTTAAATAATGGTATAACAATAGAAGGTACTGTAGCTGAAATTAAAGAGTTTTTGGAAGGACAGCATTATACAATTACAACTACTCCAAATACTACTCCTGTTTGGTTTTATCCTTCACAACCTTTAGATCCTAAATATAATAAATTTGAAATTACTTGCTCTACAACAGATATTAATAATAAAACAATATCATCATGGAACAAGAAGAATTAATGCAATTTGTTCAATGACTTCCATCTAAAGTAGAAGAATTCCAAAATAAAACACCTGAAGAAATTGTAGGAAAATTAAATGAGTTAGCACAAACAGAAGATGGTATGAATACTATTTCTGGATTGATTAATCAATTTAAACAAGAACAATCTGCAGGAATGTTTAAACAAGGAGGTAAACTTGCTTATCTTGTTAATAAATTTAAGGATGGAGGATCTGCAAAGAATGAACGTAAAGAAAATAAGAAGGTTGTAAAAGAAGGTAAGAAATCTTCTAAATTCAATCGTACTGCATATAGAAATATGAAATCTGCTATTAAGGATCAAGATCTTGGATTAAGTAGAAGAGAAGTTAAAGCAGCTGCAATGAAAAATATTGTAGGAGATAATTCTAAACCTAAAGTAACAAAAACTGAAGGTTCAATTGTTTCTCAACCTTTATCTTTTGGAGTATCTATGAAAACTGGAATTACTCCTAAAGTAAATGTACAAACTAATGTTACTCCTGATTTATCTCAAGGTAATTTCAATCAAGCTTTTGCAGCAGCTAGAAGTGCAGGACTTACTAGCTTTACTTGAAATGGAAAATTATATGGAACTCAATTAGCTCCAACAGGACCCGCTCCTAAGAAACCAAAACTTCCACAATCTAATCTTGGATCAAGAAATATTTCTGGAGCAGAAGAAGCTGGAATGTCTGCAGCTAAAGGAATTAGACCTACAAATATGAATGAAGAATTAGTTATAACTAATCCTTCATATAGTGATTACATAGTGGCATCTAATTTAGGTAATCCTAATAGGTTTGATAGTAGATATATAGGACCTAGAAGTATGTCGGTCAATTATGGAAATAATGCTACTTTAGGATCTATTCCTATTGAACACCGCATCAATCCAAGAAACCTTGGTTCATTTTTCCAAGAAGGAGGTAAAACTTCTCAAAGAAAATCTGATAAAGCTCGTAAGGAATTTCATGGAGTAGATTTATTTGAATATGGTCCTAATAAATGAGTACATAATGGAGCACAAGTTGCTAGAAGTTTAAAACCTGGAGTTAATCAAACTGTATTACCTAACGGTGTTGGTTTAAGACAAATTACTAGAAATAATATTACAACATCAGAATTAGTATCTCCAAATAAACAGGATACTCTTTATATACACAATGGCATTGGAGGTAGAGTAGATAGTAATATAGATGATTCTGGAATTCTTGGATTTTTAGGATTGAGACGGTCGTCTCCTGTAAGTAATAGATATAAAGAACTCCAATCAAAGTTTGGAGCACAAAAATTTGCTGAAGGAAAAATAATTCCTAAAATAAAACGAGACACTGTTGTTAATAATGTAGGTAATCTAACAGATAGAGGTGTAATAGATAGAGAAATGATTATTGCAGGTACGATTCCAGGAACAAATAATCAATTAATCGACTCTATTCGTAGACATGTAATTGCTCCAACTTTTGAAAATCCGTACTTAGGTACTCAAACTATGCCTGGAGATACCTTATATTATCGTACTTCTGGAGTATATACTCCTTCAGGAAATGCGCTTCAGAGGGTTCAAGACAATAATTACAAACCTACAAAAGAGGAAAAAGAAAAATTAAATAAAAAGTAATGCTAGATTTATTCCTTTATGATAATGTAACATGTAATCTAAAGATTAACGAATACGAAATACTATTAATAAAGGAGTTTGCAGCGCTGTGAGATACAGAAAGAAATAAATGTAAAGAAGATCCAAAAGGAACAAAGAGGTTAAGAGCTTGAAGAGAATTTAAATATATATGGTTGTTTTGTGACTGGAAAAGTCCATATCAACAATACTTAGAGAGACAAAAGCATGATGCAGCTATGGAAGATTCTGGATTAACTCAAGAAGAATGAGACGATCCAGTCTTCCATGCAGCAGTTAGAAAATACATGGAAATCAAAGATTCTTCTAGAATACTTAGCCTTATAAAAACAGCGTATCGAACTCTTGAAAAAATGAGAGTATCTTTAGATAATATAGACCTTGAAGAGAGAGATAATAATAGTAAACCTATCTTTAAGGCAAAAGATGTATTAGCTGATATTGCTAGTATTGGAGTTATGGCAGATAAATTAAAAGAACTTGAGCTTAATTATAAAAAAGATCAAATGCAATCCAATGCTAAAAATAGAGGTGATGTAAAACCTGGATTTATGGATAGTTAAGTATGGTAAAGACAATTAAATCTTCAATGTCTCAAGCACGTAAAAAAATGCTTGAACAGATAAAAAATAAAGAAGAATCAGAAGTTAAAAGAAAGAAAACTGCTAAAGAGAAATATAAAGAACTTAGAGAATCAATAAAAGAACCTGAACCAACTCCTCAATCTTTTTCAGATAAATTTGAAGAAGAATTAAAAAAGCAATTACAAGAAATGCTTGGAGATCAGAAAAAAGATACTACAGAACAATTTGAGTATACTGCAACTGATTTTTATAAAAAGAGAGATGGTTTGTGAGATGTGGCGGTCACTGAAGATGTACTTTACTTTGATCCAGAGCTATCATATGAATTAACTGGATATAGACCAATTAATGAAATTCAAGGTTTAGATTTTGATCCTACTCCTTTTAATGAACTAGCTCAAATTTATGATAGAACTGGTTCATATACTGAATATCCTGCAGATTCAAAGCCTTATAATGATTTCTGGAGAGAACAATATAAACGTTGTACTGAAGGTTATACAGTTGGTAAATATAGAATTACAGGAGATCATTATTTCTTTTTAAATTTCTATAGAATGGAAGTTATTTCCGAAGGAGCTAGAGGTGGAGCTGGCCGTAATGAAAAGTTTCCTACATTTCTAGCTAAACAATATGAATTCTTTCATTATGTTGAAATGGCTGAAAGACTACACAAAGATGTAGCTATATTAAAAGCTCGTGGTATTGGATTATCTGAGATTGTTGCTTGTTTAGCAGTAAGGCCTTATATAACTAATAGAGGTTATCGTTCTTTATTAACTTGTGCTGCAGAAGGTAAACTTACTCCTTTAAAAACTAAATGTTGAAAGCAGTTAAACTGATTAGACATGAATACTAATGGAGGTATGCGCCATTTACGGCAAAAAGTTAATAATGCAGATACTAAACGTGCATCTCAAGTTACTCCTGATGGAGTTGAATATGGTTGAATGTCAGAAATTGATTCAGTAATTGCTGATACATCTGATAAGATTCGTGGTGATCGTGTCGATAGATTAATCTATGAAGAAGCAGGATCTAATAAATATTTAACTAAAAGTTGGATTCAAGGTAATGCCCTTGTTGAGCTTGGTGGTTATCATTTTGGAACACGTATTGCTTTAGGTACAGGTGGTGATGATATGGCACTTGAAGGTTTATCAAACATTTTTTCAAAACCAGAAGGGTATAATGTACTTCCATATAAAAACTATGATACAGAAGATAGAAAGCCACAATTAACAGCTTTCTTTATTCCAGCTCATAAGTTTAGTTTACGAGAAGAATTTTTAGATACAAGAGGAGTTACACAATCTGAAGAATTTAAAAAGTTTTATGAGGAAGAACGTAAAAAATTAAGTGGTAAAGATCTACTTGATTATTGTGCAGAGCACTGTTTTATTCCAAATGAAGCATTATATAAGCAGGGTGAAAATATCTTTGATTCAATTGCAATTGCAGATAGATTAACCCAAATTAGAATATTTAAAGCAGGATTAAAACCAGAGTATGTATCATTATTATGAGATCGTTCTGGAGATACTCCTGATTTAACAAAAGTAAAAGTTGTAAGCAATCCAAATAGTAAAATTACTATATATGAAAGGCCACTTCGTGATGAAGATGGACTTGTATTAAAAAATTTATATGTTGCAGGAATAGACTCTATTGACCAAGGTTCTGGAGATTCTTCTACCTCAACAGATGTATCTGATTTCTGTATAGTTATTAAGAAACGGATATATGGATTACAAGAAGCTAAATATGTTGCGATCTATAAAGATCGTCCTCGAGATATTCGAGAAGCATATGATGTAGCAATGAAATTATTAGTATGATATAATTGTAAAGCACTACTTGAACATACTAAGATTAGTATTGTTACATATTTTAAAGAAAAAAAGAAAGATAGTCTATTTATGAAACGTCCTGCTTCAACTCTTGGAGATATGAAAAGAGGAAACTCACAAATGATTGGTGTACCAGCTACAGAAGCTATTATCAAGCATGGTCTTGAATTAATTAATAATTTTGTTAATGATTACTGTTATTCAATTGATATTGATGAAATGCTTGAGCAATTGCTAAAATATTCTTGAGAAAATAAACGAAAGTTCGATATTATTGCAGCTATGGAAATGGCAGAAATTGCAGATGAAGAATTAATGAATATACGGCCTGCTGCTCAGGATAAATTAGCAAAAGAATGAAAAAACATAGGGTGATACACTAATGAAAAAGGCTATAAAGAATATGGAGTAATATCACAAAAAAATGGAACTCGTTGATAAAGTATACGAAACAATTGAAAAGGCTATGTGTGCATACTATACTGGAGACTTTACATTAACTATAGATGGTAATCAATGAAAATTAAGTTTAGACTTAAATCAGTGAAAAGCTCCGTTAGTCTTAGTCTATGAAGGTGATGAAGAAGGTTTTTTTGAATTTCTTGAAAAAGAACTTAGAAATAGGCAACTGGATAGAACAAAATATTATTCTGGAGAAATGACTACTCCAGGTGAAGGAAATCAATATATAGTATTAGAATATGGTGATAGAGAATGAAGTAAAGAAGATTAATGATGCGATAGGTAATCTTGTATATGATAAAGTTGCCATGAGAAAAGCTTATGGATACTATCATTGTCATAGAGATGCTGATCAATTCAAACACCTAGAAGAAAATTATGGAATTGGGACTCCTACATCAGTTAGTTTTACACCATTAATTAAGAAACATATTGATGTACTAGTTGGAGAATATCTAGGTTTAAATCAAGATTTAAAAGTATCTTGTAAGGATGAGAAGACTGTTTCAAATATAATGAGAGAAAAGCAACTTAAAATTAGTGCAGAAGTATTTAATTATTTGCAACAGTATTTAAAGAATAATATTATTGCAGCTATTATTGAAAATAAAGAAATTGTAAATGATCCTTTTGTTGAAAAAGAGATCGCCTCAATTCAACAAGATATAGATCAATCTTTTGTTTCTGAATATGAAATTGCTGCACAAAATATTCTTGATTATTTAAGACAATCAAGAAACATCGATTTAAAACGTAAAATGGCAGAATTACTTACAGATTTACTTATTACAGGTACTTGTTACTATAGAGTTAAACCTACAGAAAGTAATTCAAATGTTAATATTGAAATTTTAAATCCTGTTAATACGTTTGTAGAACGTAATCCAAATTCTCCTTATCTTGCAGATTCAAAAAGGGTTGTTATTAGAAAATGAATGTCAAAAGAAGATATCTTAAACACATTCAGATCAGAATTAACTACAGAAGCAGCTAAAAAAATTAGAGATATGCAACAAACTGCAGATTCAACGTCTCCTACTTATTTAGTTAGATATGTTGGTAAACCTGCAGAACCTAATCTGCGAGCTGATAATTTACATACTGGTATTCTTGCAGGACTTGAAGCACATTCAGGATGGCCTGGAGATTATGATTCAATAGAACCTATAAAGAATTATCTTATTCCTGTATATGAAGTTGAGTGAATTGAAGTAGATTATAAAACTGGAGAATTAACGAGGCACGAAGGAGTAAAAATTGGTTCAGAAGTATACATTACTCGTGGAGAGTCAAAATATATCGTAAGAAGTGCCGATTGTCCAAGTAGATGTAGATTATCTGTCAATGGAATATTTTTCTTAGATAAGAATGGAGATCCATATTCTTTAGTTACTAATACTATGGATCTACAAGATAAGCTAGATCTCTTAATTTACTGTAGAGACAACCTTATTGCTTCTTCAGGAGGAGTTGGAGATTGGATGGACGTGTCTTTTATTCCATCATTTTTAGGAGACGATTTAACAGACAGAGTTAAATCTTGACAAGCATATAAAAAAAATGGGCTAGCATTAATAAATAGTAAAGAAGAAGGCAGCGAAGGTATGCCAAATACTATTTTTAATGGATTTGATGACACAGTTAAAGCCCAAGCTATTCAAGGCATTCAATTAGCTATTCAAGCTGTAGAACAACAAGCTTCTTCAATTACAGGAGTGTTACCTGAAAGATTAGCTCAATATGAACAGAGAGATGCAGTTTCTAATGTTCAACTTGGAGTTAAAATGTCAGGTTTATTAACTAAACAATATTTTGAGACCATGGATATCATTTATAAAGAAGCTAATTATGATATGCTTAATTTAGCTAAATTAGTATATCCAAATGGTATTACTGGTACTATTGTGTTAGGTAATAAATATTCAAGAATATTTACTGCACTTCCTGAACATTATACACTTACAGATTTTGATTTACATATTGAGGATAGTTCTAAGTCTTTTAAAGATATGGAAACTGTAAAGGCTCTTAATATTGAATTAATTAAAGCTGGAATGTCAGATCCCGATATGGCAGTAAGTATTGCAACTGCCAATAGTATGTCCGAACTTAAACGTTATGTAGCTAAAGCTACTGCTGTTAAGAAGGAAGAAAATAATAGTGTTTCTCAGTTGCAGCAACAACTTCAGCAATATGAACAAAATCTGCAACAGTTACAGAAACAAAATGAACAATTACAAAGGGAATTAGGTCAATCACAAAATCAACTTGAACAAAATAGTCAAGCTAGACTACAACTTGAAGCTGAAAAAGTAGCTATTGAAAGAGAAAAAGTTAAAAATGATAAGGATTATAACGATAAACTTATTGAAACAAAACAGCAACAAGTTCAAATTCAAGCTGCAGAAACAGTTGATACTAATCCTTATAATGATAAAATAAAACAAGTTGTATAATATGAATAAAAAAATAAATATTGATGTAATTGTTAGATCTGATTGTAAATTAATTGCTGTAGATAATAGTGATTATTTAGGTGTAGATTTAAGTCAGTATATAATGTTAGAATTTCTATCTTATAATACTGACGAAAATTTGCTTCCAGAATCAGTAAAAATAAGAAAGGAATTACATAATCGGGGACACTATTTAAGTAGATTTGCATCTGAATTTACATTAAATGTTGACGGAACTTATTATTATTATAAATTAGTAGTTCCACAATTAATGCATTTTCAAGACGATAAAGAGCCTGATAAATATATTAATTTAATAGATGAATTATTTTTTTTAAATGGGGATCTTTATAAATCTAATATTACAGACCAGGAAGGATATACATTAGACGAAGTAATTGAAAGTTCTGAAATTATTGGTTATAAAGAAGCATATGAATTTGTGCAAGAAAATAAGGCTTCACAAACTTTCTATTGTCCAATAAAAAATGTCTTTAGTGTTTGCAAATTACAAAGATGTTTAGTATATTTGCAACGGCAATTACTGTTGAATAACAGTAAAATATGTAGTTATGATAAATGTAAAACAGATGAAAATTTAAGGAATCGCAGAGATTTCTTATTAAGTGCTATGTATGTGTTTGATTATCTAAAAGATATGGGGAACTTTACAGAAGCGCAAAGAATATTAGATAATTTATCTTCATGTAATTCTTTATGTGGAGAGGAATTAGGTAATATAAATAATAGTTGTGGTTGTGGAAATTCTATATAATGAATTATATAAAATATTTGTTCAAGAATTAATTAATATTAATATTGGGCATTTACCTGATAAAAAAGCATTATTTACAATGAACGAATTAATTAATGCAATTGATTATATTGAACACGGTAATCCAACTAATAATGAAATAATCAAAATAATTCAATATTATGAAGAGATCTAATGTTAATGTAATCATAGATAATGCAATAAATTCTCAAGACTATTATAGAATGTATAGTTCTAGAGATTTTTATAGAGGAACATCTTTTAAGATGGCAGGAGCCTGAACTCCAGACACTCATTATTTCAACGATGAACATATTATTGATTTTATATCTTGTGAAGGAGCTTTATTGTATTGTCTAAGAGGTCATTTATCATCAGAATGAAATAAGCCGAATCTAATTTATAAAGACGATATAATTGTTGGTGTAGAATCTAATCCGTATTGAGCTTTTATTATGGGAAATAGTGGTAAAGGTCAAAAAGGAGATAAAGGCGATATTGGTCCTATCGGACCAAGTGGAACTGATGGTATTACTCCACAATTAAAAATTGAAGACGGTCGTTGACTACTTTCAATGGATAAAGGTCAAACTTGACAAGATATAGGCCAAGCTACAGGTGATCCTGGGCAAAATGGAACTGATGGAAAGAATGGCTCTGATGGAATTGGAGTAATTCCTGGAGGAACTACTAGTCAAGCATTAGTTAAAAAATCTGATGCAGATTATGATACAGAATGAAAAACTATTTCTGAAGGCGGAGAAATTCCTAATTTTGATGCAGAAGTAGCTAGTGTTTCTTCAACAACTGAAGCTAATGCTAATGTAGTTTTAGAAGGAGATATATTTAAATTTAGTTTTGGATTACCTAAAGGAGCTGATGGAAAAGACGGAAAAGACGGAAAAGATGGAACAAACGGAACTGATGGTTCTAATGGAGAAGATGGATTAAGTATTAAGTTGATGTATGCAAAAAGTAGTAGTGTAAATACTCCTCCAGTTGTAAATAAAACAAATACAAATCCTGGTTCTGTATGAAGTACAGTTGTTCCTATTCATACTTCTTATGAAATTATATGGTCAATCACAGCATCTTTTAGAGATTCTACTCTTGTTGGAGAATGGTCAGATCCTGTTCAAATGACAGGAGAAAAGGGACAGGATGCAGTAATACCAAATTGGAAAACATACGTTTATAAATTAAGTGATAGTAAACCATCAAAGCCTACAGGAAATAGTCCTAGTCCATCTGGATGGGAAGATTATCCTACAACTAGTGGCAATTGGTGACAATGTATTGGAACAGTTAATGGGGAGACAGGTCTTGTAACTGAATGGTCAGAAGTAATACCAGTTAATGGTAGAGATGGCCAAGCTCAAGATGGTAAATTTACAGAATTTAGATTTGCAGTGAATACAAGCAATTCAAATCCTCCTACATTAAACGCAACAGTAAGAACTCCTTCAGGATGGTCTGTGGTTCCTCCTGAAAAATCTAAAGATGGATATCTTTGGATGACTACAGCAACTATTAATCCTGATGATACTTTAAATACAAACTGGACTACTCCAGTTGTTATAAGTGGAGAAAATGGTACGAATGGTACAGACGGAATTCCTGGAACTCCAGGAGAAGATGGAAGAACTACATATTTTCATATTAAATATTCTGCTGTTGCCAACCCTACTTCTTCAAGTCAAATGACTGAAACTCCAAGTACATATATTGGAACTTATGTAGATTTTACTCAAGCAGATAGTACAGATCCCTCTGACTATACTTGGGCAAGATTTGAAGGAATTCAAGGAGAAAAGGGAGAACAAGGAATCCCAGGTACTAACGGAGAAGATGGAAAAACAAGTTATCTACATATTAAATACTCTAATGACGGAGGCGCAACCTTTACAGGTAACAATGGAGAAGATCCAGGTTCTTGAATTGGAATTTATGTAGATTATAATATAAACGATAGTGATGATCCTTCTGACTATAAATGAACTAAAATAAAAGGAGAACCTGGAGTTACTGGTGATCCTGGTCCTGCAGGTAAAGACGGAGTTGATGGTTTACCTGGAATTGGTATCGAAGTTCGTTACTGTTTGGGAACTACAACAACTTATGAAGGAACAAGTACTCCTGGAACAACAAGACAACCAACAGGTTGGAATTTAGCAGTTCCAACTCCTACTGAAGAGACTCCTTATATTTGGTTTATTCAAGCCAGAGTAAATTATACAAGTAATACTGATAAAGTTGGCACAATTGAAGGTAGCTGGAGTACTCCCACTAAATTAAGTGGAACTAACGGCTTAAATGGAACAAATGGTTCTAAAGGGCAAATAATTTATCCAGAGGGAGTTTATAATGTTAATACTATATATCAAGGAACTACAGATAAAACACCTTATGTATATGATTCAAATGATGCTAACTATTATGTTTTAAATATAGTGGGAACATGGCAAGGAACATTACATAGTAATGAATCTCCAAGTACTGATACAAGTAACAGTTGGGTTAAGTTAGAAGCATTTGAAGCACTCTATGCCAAAATTGGAATTATTCCTAACGCTCTTATTGGTTCTGCTGTATTTAATGATGCTTATATGTTTAGTCAACAAGGTGTAGATGAAAATGGAGAGATTTCAACCCACTATGAAAATTTCAATCCAATTACTCCTGGAGAACCCGCAAATAGTACAAATCCAGAAAAACCTGGAATTAGAACATTTATTCCAAATATTATGTTCAATTTTGAAACTGGTACAGGGCATATGTCTACAGGAAATATTTCTTTTGACTCAGACGGAAATATATATGCGAAAAATATTTCTGTAAATGGCAATATGAGCGGCTCAGATGAGGATGTATTGGACTTAACATATAGCTCTACTACTCAAACAGTTACTCTTACTAGGTTAAAGAATATTACTGTTTATATGAATGAATCTAATATTACAAAATCAAAAGTGCAACTATTAAATATTGATGCGTCTGTATTTGATAATATGAGTTCTAAATCAAAATATACAATTGATATATTTAATAACGGTAATATCCCATTACTATTTGATTCTATAGGATTTTATCGACCAGGATTTGATATGTTAGATTCTTATAGCTATGTAGCAGTATTACCAAGACAAAGTATAACTTTAAAAATCTGATTATTACCTCATGCAGTAATTCCTGGAAAACCTGCTACTTGATATGCAAACTATAAAATATTAGTAAATAATCCTGTAGTAGTAACTGCTGGTAAAGAATATAAAGGATGACTGTTTTCTTCAACTAAAAATGTAATTTTGCAAAAAGTTATCGAAGTTATATAAACTATATGAAAAAAATTAATATACAACCAGATATTGACCTTCAGAATTCAAGAGAGTATATGGGAGCATATAATTCAAGAGACTTTTATAAAGGTACGTCCTTTAAAATGGCTGGAGAATGAATGACTAATACACATTACTTTAATGATGAATACATTATAGATTTTGTAGCATTTGAGGGAGCTTTATTATCTTGTACTAGGAGTCATACATCTTCGTCTTTAAATATGCCTAAATTGGTTTGAGAAAATGATAAAATCATTGGTATTAAACCAAATCTTTTCTGAGCTTTTGTAATGGCGGGAGTTGAAGGACCTACAGGAAAAGTATGAGTTCCAGAGATTAATAACGGAATACTTTCTTGAAAAGAAAGTAATACTCCTCCAAGTTCAACCTCAATAAGTGATCTTAAAGGCCCCGCTGGAGATACCCCTATTATCGGCATTAAAAAGGATACATCTAATAATCATTATTATTGAACAGTATCTATTAATGAAAAAACTGAATGAATATTTGACGATAGTGGACAAAGAGTTTTAGCTGAAGGTTTAACAGGAGCTACTGGAGCACCTGGCATTCCTGGAGAAGACGGTGAAGATGGTATAACGCCTCAATTGAAAATTGAAGACGGATATTGGTTTGTTTCTTATGATAAGAATGATCCACCAAAATCATGAATTAAATTAGGACAAGCCAAAGGTGACAAGGGCGACAAGGGAAATACTGGAGCTACTGGAGCACAAGGACCTCAGGGACCTAAAGGAGATTCTGGAAGAACACCTGCACTTGTTAGAAAATTTGGAGATCCTGATAATTTAACAGATGATAGAATTCTATGGGGATATTTAGGAGATCCTACTAGTGAATGGGTTACACTATGCTATTTAGAAGAATTAAGAGGAGATAGTATTAAATCAGTTAATATTAGTGATGCAGAAGGTCATTTGGAATTAACTATGGAATCAAGTAAAGTGATTACTTCTACTGGTTCTGTTCTTCCTAGATTTAATGCAGGAACTATTGAAACTGTTGAGTGAGATCAAAATCCGTCATTAGTAATTGATAAAACTAATGCTCCTAGAGAATGAGCTTTAAATGTAAAAGTTCCTAAAGGAAAACCTGCTACAGTAACTGTAGTTTCTGAAGTAGAAAAATTAGCACCAGATGCACAACCTTATGTAACTGATTTAAATCCAGATATTAGTGATGCAAATCTTAAATTTGGAATTCCTCAGGGAGAAAAAGGAGATCCTGGTGATGAAAATATAGCAATCGGATGCCAATCTGATTTTCCAAATAACGAGCCAGAGCATGATAAGATTTGGTATGATCCATGTGATGAAGCTATGGATCAATATTCAGTTCAAGACTTTTTATATCATTCTTATATTGCTATTGGGGGTACTCTTACACAAGAACAATTTGAAACTGCTTGAAAATCTTTTCCTAATACATCAGGATTTGAAATAAGATTTGCAAATAGTTTTGAAGAGTTAGGAGATCCAACTGTTGATAAGTTAGGAAAATTGTATATAATACCTGCAACATCAACAGTACTTCACGACTTATTTGAAGAATATATTGTTGTTCATTCTCCAAGTACTACAGAAGATGTATATATGTGAAAAAAATGAGGAAGTGGACAAATAACAGTAGATTTAAAAGATTATTATACTAAAAGTGAAATGGATCAACAGATACAAAAATTAGAAGATAAAATTGAAGAGGTTTCCTCTACAATTTGAAATGATGTTAACAATTAATTTTTAAAACATGGCTAATAGTGTTGTAAAATTTTATAGAGGTCCACAAGCTTCTTATAATTCCACTACGCATGCTGATGGTATTTATTTTGCCACAGATACTAAGAAAATTATTATGAATGGCACTGAATATGGTGGCGATTCTAATAAGAAAGTATCAAATGTAGCATTAAATGCCAATGCTAATGGGATTGTAATTACATATACAGATTCCACATCTACAACTTTGTTACTAGGTAAAGCTACGGTTACTGCAGATGGTCTTATGTCTAAAAAAGATAAAGCTAAACTTGATAGTTTAGATCCTACAGCAAGTGGTTCTTATGAATCTTCGTTAGATCCTAGTGTAGCAACAGTAGAGAAACTTGGGGGCATTAACGCAGGTACAACTGTAGCACAACTTACAGGTAAGAGTTATGATGAAATTTTTGATACTCTTATCTTCCCAACAGTTAATCCTACATTTACTGCTCCTTCTGCAAGTATCTCTTTAAAGAGTTATCAAAATGTTCAGGAAATTGGAGCAAATGCTCCTACTGAGGCAAACTTTGATGTAAGTTTTAATGCAGGTGCAATTACTCTGGCAGAAAAGAAACAAAACAACAGAGCAGGCGCACAGAATATGGAAGCTTCTAAGATTCTATATGGTTCGAGTAAAGAGGAGTCTCTTCCAGAGAAAGTAGTAGCTGGTGCAATGGATTACTACTATCGTGCAGCTTATGCTGAAGGGCCTCAACCTAAAGATTCAAAAGGAAACAATTATCAAACTCCGCTTGCTGCTGGAAGTGTGGATTCTGAAAAAACAACTGTAACAGGTTATCGTGCAGCTTATTCAGGTTTAGTTTCTACAAATGTAATTACAGAAAAGGTTATTAAAAAAATGACTAGAACAGTTTCTGCAAAGAAAACTATTAAAGTTTCTGGTCCTATTTCTGAACAATACATCTGTTTTGCAGCTCCAGCAGGATGGACAGTTTCAAATATTAAAGACAGTAACAGCTTTGATGTAACTAGTTCGTATGCAACTAGTACAGTTTCGGTTACTGGTTTAGATGGTCAAGCTGTTAATTACACAGTATATTTATCTGGTAAGATGACGCAACCTAGTACTTACTATGTAAACTTTAACTAATTATGGCAGAATTTTTTGGTAAAGGTATTTCGGTAGGTTCTGGTTTTGACTTAGGTGCGAATCTACCATTAGATAATAGAACAGTTCAGGCTACAATTGCTGAACGTGATGCAATGCCTACTATTCGGTTAGTAGAAGGCCTTTTAGTATATGTAAAGGAAAATAAAACCACTTATGTATTAAAAGGCTTTGATGCTGATGGTTCTAACCGAGTTTGGGAACCTCTTGCAATTGGTACAGTTGTAGAGATTATTAACTCACTTGAAAGTGATAGAACTGATGCTGCTCTTTCAGCAGCACAAGGTAAGGCTTTAAAAACTCTTGTAGATGAACTGAAAGCTTCTGTAGCTGCAGCGTTAGATAAAAAAGTAGATAAAACAATTACGATAACAGGAACAGGCGGGTTATCTGGAGGTGGAAATCTGGCAGAAAGTCGTACTATCTCTCATGCTGTTCCAGCAGGAGCTGCTGCGAAAACATCAGGGTTGTATAAAATTGCAACTGATAAGTTTGGACATGTCACAAGTACAGCAGCAGTAACTAAAACAGATATAACAGCTCTTGGTATTCCTGCTACAGATACTAATACAACGTATACATTTCAGGGAGCATCAAATGGATTTAAAGTAACTCCAAGTAATGGCGAAACTCAAACAGTAATTGTCTCTCCAAGTATTAAAAATAACGTTACTAAAACAGATGCCACAACAACTGCTGGATATATTCCTAAGTTTAATAATACAACAGGAGTTATTGAAAATGGTTACTCTGTACAAACAACTTTAGCTAGTAGTTCAACTGCAATCCCAACTGCTGCTGCTGTCGTTGCAGCTATTGATAATAAGATCGCTGCAGCTGATGCAATGATTTATAAAGGAACATTAGGCACAGACGGTACTGTTACTAAAGTTCCAGCTAACGGATATAAAGTAGGTTGGACCTATAAAGTAATTACTGCTGGAACTTATGCGGGAATCAAGTGTGAGGTTGGAGATATGCTAATTGCTATTAATAACGGTCCTGTTAGTGGTACTACAGTAGTTAATGCAGATTGAACAGTTGTTCAGGCTAATATTGATGGCGCAGTAACTGGCCCAGCTTCTGCGACAGCAGGTCATATTGCAGTATTTGATGGAGCTACAGGTAAAGTTATTAAAGATGGTACATATACTATCGCCACTAGCGTACCTTCAAACGCTGTCTTTACTGACACAAAAGTAACTTCTGTAGATAATCACTATAAACCTGCTAATGGAACAACTCTTATAGGAACCGCTGGTTCTCCTGTTACTGCTGGTGGCAAAGTTATTACAGGTATTACAGCTGATAGTTCTGGCCATATTACAGATATAATTACTGGTACTATACCAGCTGCACCAACCTTATCTGGTTTAGGTGGAGTTGGAACTATAAATGCATCTGGCACTGCTCCTTTAACACTATCTGCATCTAAAAGTAGTACAACTGTAACAATTTCTGGATCAGTAGCAGAAATGACAGCCGCAACATCAAATACAGCAGGTGCAGCAGGTATTGTTCCTGCTCCTGATGCAGGAAAACAAGCTGCGTTTTTAAGAGGTGATGGAACTTGGGCATTCCCAACTGATACAAATACTACTTATGTATTTGCAAATGGCACAGATGGATCATTTACTGTTATACCACGTAATGGTGAATCTCAAAAAGTATTAATTGGTAAACCTGCGACTGCAGGAACTGCGGATAATGCTACTCAAGTAAAGAATTCCTTAATTGTTACATTAAATAGTGGAAGTAACGAGGGAACTACAAAGTTTACATTCAACGGTAGCGCTCAAAAAACTGTTAATATCACTCCAGGTAGCATTGGAGCCGCTACATCTGCCCAAGGTACTAAAGCTGATAATGCAGTACCAGAAGTTACGTTTACTTCAAGTTCTTTAAACGTTTCTGCAGTAAAGGATAGCAAATCAAAAAAAGTTGCTCTAACTGCTGAGATGGAATGGGTTGAATTCGAATAAATTAAGATAATAAGGGGATAGGGATTTCCCTATTCCCTTTATTTTTAACCTATAATATTATAGGTGCTATATAAAATATAGACGCTATGGCATATAAAACAAAATTTTTACATTTTAAAACTAAAGCATCTTATACTGCAGAAAGAAATAAAACTACTGAAGGAACAGAGAAACGTAAAGTATTTGATGCATATATATCCTTTATTGATGAAGGTCCAATGATCTGTACTTGAGGTAAAGAGTATAAATGTGATATCAGTGCTTCAGAAGTTGAAGCTTTAGTTGCTGCAGGAAAAATTAGTCCTGCAACCGTTGCTCCACTTATTGCAGGAACAGCAGCAGTTGGAACATCTGCAAAATATGCTCGTGAAGATCATAGGCATCCAGAACAAATTAATATAACTGGTAATGCTGAAACTGCTACTAAATTAGCAACTGCTAAAACTGTGTCTTTAAGTGGGGATGTCACTGGAAGTACTACATTTGATGGATCTAAAAATGTAGCTATTACTACTACAGTTAAAAATGTTCATGAGGGTAGTATAACTTGAGGAGGTAAGGATACATCTGGAAATTTTGGCCCTCTAGATGCAGGATTAGTGTCAGAATTAGGAGCTAATAGATTTGCATTTCTAAAACCAGCAGGATTAAGTGCAGAATATTCTATTGATGGAGGAACTACTTGAATAGAGTATCCTAATAATATTAATTTATCAGGAGGTATATTTGGAGCAGGTAAAGGACCATTCCTAACTATAGATCCATTAAATAATAAAGAAAATATAACCTCTTTATATAAAGTTAGAGTTACGATTAATGCAAATAAGAGTAATATATATACAGAACTTAATAAGTTTATAATATATCTGAGTACAAACGGATCTGATGGTTGTACTGTAGATCTTACTGGTAAGAAAAATGGTAGTGATGATTATGTTAATCTAAAAACAGGAGCACCCATATCAGGATGAAGTGGATATAATGTTATTAATCGCTCACTTATATTAGGTGGAAGTTTTACAGATTATATTTCTGATTTGAGGTTTACGTTCAACATTACAAGCCATAATAGTAACTATTCAGGATTACGAATAACACAAATATTAGCTTTTGGAGGAACTGGATGAGCAACTCCATCAGCATTAGCTAAAACTGGACATTTATATTCATACAATTTAGATCAAAATGCAACATTTCCTAGTAGTGTAATTGCAAATAAATTTACTACTGTAGGAGGTACTGCAAATAATTTAGTTGCAGGAAATGGAAGTCTTATTAATATAACTGACATTAAAAATGGGGGATCTGCGAATAATCTATCTTCAGCTCGAACATTTGCATTAATTGGAGAAGTTACGGGTTCTGCTTCTTCAGATTTAACTAATGGAGTTTCAATAGATACTACATTATCTAATTTAGATGCATCTAAAATTACTTCTGGAACTATTAATGCTGATAGACTTCCTGAGATTCCTATTTCTAAAATTCCTGCAGCTGCAATGGAGAGATTATATGTAGTGGAGTCCCAATCAGCTGCAATGAGTTTAACTATACAAGAAGGAGATGTTGTTCAGATTGGTTCAGGAGGTCCTATGTACTTCTGCGTATCCGAATCTGCATCTACTTTTGCTACTAAATTTAAAGAATTCACAGCAGGAAGTGCAACTAGTGTACCTTGGTCTGGAGTAACAGATAAACCAACATTCGCTACTGTAGCTACAAGTGGATCTTATAATGACTTAACTAATAAACCAACTATCCCATCCTTATCAGGGTATGCTACTCAAAATTGAGTAACTAGTCAAGGATATTTAACAAGTATTCCTGCAGCAACCTCTAGTACTTATGGAGGAATTCAAATTGGATACACAACAAGTGGTAAAAACTATGCTGTACAATTAAATAATGGTAAAGCATATGTTAATGTTCCCTGGACAGATACAAATACTACATATACTGCTGGTACTAATATAAGTATTAGTGGAACTGCCATCAATTGTACATATTCATATAGTTTACCTACAGCTACTGCCTCTGTGCTTGGTGGAGTGAAGATTGGAAGTAATATTTCAGTATCTTCTGGAACTATTTCATTAACCTCAGCTAATGTAACATCTGCTTTAGGATTTACGCCCGCAAAGACTAGTGATATACCTGAAATTCCTATTGCATTACCTAATCCATATGCATTAACAATTAATGGAACTTCATACACAGGTTCATCTGCAGTTTCAATAACTACACCAAAACCTTTAATAACGACTACTAGTTTTACTGGAACTCAGCTCTCAACTACAATAAACGCTGGATATAGTTACAGTAATACGTTAACTAGAACAGTTACTAGTTTAAATGGTTTCTCTAAGAGTAACCCTGATGCTGTTATTATAAGTACTAACAAAATATTTTTTAATGCTTCTAATGCAATTAAGATGGATGGTCTTGGAGATTTAGCTGGTGGAACTTATTATATCTATTGTTTGAGTTATATGGCAAATGGTAAGGTTGCCGTTAACGGTGCAGTATATGCATAATCTTAAAAATATATAATTATGAGTGTAAAATATTTTGATAAAACGCAAAATAAGTGGGTTATATTCCCTGGTTCAATTGGAGCTCCTGGTAGATCTGCATATGAGTTAGCTGTACAACAAGGTTATAAGGGAACTCTTGATGAGTGACTTTTATCCTTAAAAGGTAAAGATGCTTATACAATAGCTGTTGAAGGAGGTTATAAAGGAACTGAAGAAGAATTTAATAATGCACTTACAACTGCACCAATTGCTGTAGATAAAATTAACAATGCAGATTTAGTTCCTACTAAAGATAGTGTAAATTTAGTATTATCTGGAGGAGTAAAAGATGCCATTGATTCATTAAATACAAGTATAGATGCAGATTTAGAAACTATTAATAATAGCATTACTACTATTAATAATAATATTACTAATATCGTAAATACAGAAATTAGTAATCAAATTAAATCTTCTATTGTTGATAATCTTACAAGTTCTGAAACAGAAAAGTCTTTATCTGCCAAACAAGGTAAAGTATTAAAAGATCTTATTGATAGCTTAGCTAATTTACAGATTACAATTGTTAATAGTCTTCCTAGTGTAGGAGAAAGTAATATTATCTATTTAGTAAAAAAGTCTGGAACAGGAACTGATGTACATGATGAATACATCTATGTTGAAGGAGCTTGAGAAAAGATAGGAACAACAGATATTGACTTATCTGATTATTATACTAAATCACAAGTAGATACTATTACAAATGGTTTAGATAATAAGATTTCTAATAATACTTTACGTATTAATAATATTACAACAAATGGTTCTATAACTCCTGAAGTTTTGAAGATTCAAAAGAATGGGGTCGATCTCCTTGATCCATGAAATGGTTCAAAAGAGGGAGTTGCAAATATTGTAGTTCCTACTTCTCTATCTGAGCTAAATCCTACCGAACAAGATATTATTGATGCTTTAGGATATAGACCTGCAGATGCAGCGCAAGCAGGCATGGGAGATATAACAGGACCTTCAAGTTCAATTGATTCAAATATTGTGTTATTTAGTGGCACTAATGGAAAAACTATTAAAGATTCTAATTATAATGTTGGATCTTTTGCAGTTAAGAATCATACACATACAGTATCACAAATTACTGATTTTCCAGAAATTCCAGAAGCTATTACAGTTGATTCAGCTTTAAGTACTACTTCAGAAAACCCTGTACAAAATAAAGTTATTACAACTCAGTTAAATAATAAAGTCAATAATGCTACTTTAAGTAGTTATGTCAAAACTGTTGATTTAAATACAACTTTAGGAAACTACTATACTACAACAGAAGTGTATACAAAAAAGCAAGTTGACGATAAAATACCTTCTTTAAATGGATATGCAACTGAAAGTTGGGTTACTAATCAAGGTTATTCTACAGAAAATACTTGGAGGCCAGTTAAAGTCGGAAGTACAACTTTAAGTGATAGTTCTACAACTCTAACTATTGCAAATGGCACTGGTATAGGATTAACACTTGCTAATGGAACTTTAACTATTACTAATAGTGCTCCTGGATCTTCATATACATTACCAGTAGCCAAAGATAATATCTTAGGAGGAATTAAGACAGGATATACGGAATCTGGAGGTGCTGAAATGGCTATATATACTCTAGAGGATGGTACTGCTTATACTCTTTTACGAGATACTGCAGTTAAGACAGCTTTGGGGTTCACTCCAGCAAATGTTAATGACATTCCTATCGCTCTTCCAAACCCTTACGCATTAAACATTACAGCAGGAGGGTCGTCTACAAATTATACTGGTTCTGCAACTGCTAATTTAAATTTAGATAAGGTCTTTTCTAAGAAATTAGCAACAGTAACTACTCCAGGACAACCTGGTATATTTGTTGGAACTGCAGCTTCTTATGAAGTTAGTAGTTTATATGTTTCAGAGAATAATCCTGATGCAATTATTGTTATTCCAGCTTCATCAAGTATTTCTTTTAACAATACAATTTATACTGAAATGAAAGATTTAGGAAGTCTAACAGGTGGAACTTATAAATGTTATTGTATAACTTATATTAATTCTAGTATAGTATTAGTTAATGGAGCAGTATACGGATATGATGCGACTAATTAAGGAACTTTTATTAAAGATTGTTAACGATATTGATACTGGTAATTCTAATCTTAGTACAGAAGAGTGTGAGGAAGTAATTGAGTATCTTTCTGAAATAACTAATAAGAACGAGAAACTCAGTAAATATCAAGCTTGTAAGTACTTAAAAGTTAGTAGAGCTACTTTTGACAATTATGTTAGAGCAGGTAAGATTCCTAAAGGTCGTAAACAAATAGGATTTAAAGAATTATATTGATATAAGAAAGATTTAGATATTTTACAGGAAAAGAATTAGTAACGAGTTACTAATTACAGATCCTTCTAATCCCCTTAGGTTGAGAAACTTAAGGGGATTTTTTATTTTCATAGTAACGTTATGTTTTGGATTGATGTGGTAGTATCTTTGTACTGTAAGCTTACAACAAATAGATTTAATTAATTTAAAAAATAATAGAACTATGGAAGTAGTAGAAAAGAAAGAAATGGTACACAAAGATGTATATGAAAGCGGTGAAAAAGAATACGCTTCAAAAGGTGTAGCTGGTACTGGATTAGGCTTAATATACTAGGTCCTTATAATAGTAATATTATATGCAAAACTCCCTTAATTGCTGGAAACTCCAGAAATGGACAATCAGCAGCTAAGCTTAGATAGAAATATCTTTGAAAGTTCAACGACTATCTCGGAAGAGAGTAGCACTAAGTAGTGCGAAATGGGGAGCATCCAAATTGGATGAAGATATAGTCTTAACTACATGTATATATAAAGATGTAGAAGTTCATAAGAGAACTGCATAAGATTAACGACCTTATGTGAAAAATATTGTAGGTATTGCTGGAACCGCATTAGGACTTTTAGCTCTTAGCGGAAGAGGTTTATTCGGACTTGGAAATACAGGTAGTGCAGCTGCTGGTGCTTTAGCTGCTGAAGCTATTACTGGTGGTCCAACGACATTCCAAGCTTGGCAACACTCTTGCAATGCTGAGTTAGCTAATCAGAAAGCTCTTTATGATTTTGCTTTACTGTCTGCAAACGCTCGTTTTAACGATCGTCAGACTATTAATGGTGAAATGTTTGGACTTTACAAGAGCCAGATCGACGCTGACTTCGGGCTGTATAAAAATCAAAGAGATCAATTCGATGTATTAGCTGATCGGATTGGTAAACTTGAAACTGCAGCTGCTGTTAATGCTGCTGTAGAGCCTTGGAGAAGCAAAGTTACTAAGATGGAGATTGCTAGTGTAGCTGGTATGGTAGGTCTTGAAGCAGAACGTAGAATGTGTGCTGACAACAAGATTGTTAACTATGCTAATAACACTTTCTATCCTATCCGTGTAGCTGCTGTAGAAGTAGGAACTGATACAGTACAACGTTCACTTTATAATCCACTTTGCCCTTGTGCAGGTTATTCAAACAGTATTCTGTTTGAGCCAACTACAACACCAGCGGCCTAGTAATTTAAAGTAAAATAAAAGATGTATCCTGTGAATCAAGTTTTCCTAGGTAATTCAGACCCTCTATTATCTCAATCTGATATTACAAGTCAGATGCAAATATTAAAACAATATGAAGCCCAACTAGCACAACTGCAGAAGAAGGGAACTCTCCAGACTGATTTAATATGAGATGATATAGATAAAGAGATGAGTTCTTTAACAGAAAGTCAAAAAGCTAGATTTTTTGAAGATCAAGAATATTCAGAAATTACAGCTTCATTACAACAAATGGTGCAAGTAGAATTACTCAATTTAGTAAAAGCTAAAATTGAAAGTAATTCAGAGGGTAAGGACTTATTACAAAGACAGCTAAAATTAGTTAAGAAGTTAAAGAACAAGATAGTAGAAGAGACAGATAATGAGATGGCTATTTTTAAAAAGTTCCGCGAATTCTCTAAAGATAACCCAGGTTTAACTTATGAAGAATTTATTAAACAATGGCGCAGCACGTAGATGTAATAATGACTAGACTTAATGGTTTTGTTGATAAACAATTAACTTCATTGTCGCAAAGCAATCCTTTAATGGCATTTGCTAAGCCTTTGATAACTAGAGTAATTGACAATAATTCATATAAAGTCGAAGCAATGTTGAAACAAATTGCAGATAAAGACGGAATGGTTGACGTTAATGGTATATTATCTGAAATGATTGATAATGTAATTAACACTAAACCTTTCAAAGTCAACAGTGGATTTCTAGGAGAACTTGAAATCGGGAGCGGAAAAATAAAGATGAATTTACCTTTGGTAAATCGAGCCTTAGTTTTAAGTCATCAAGATTTAATCGAATTAAAAGATATGTTAAATGAATAGATAGAAAGGAGTGGCAGAAATGTCACTCCTTTTCTGTTTATATACAATAATTTGTATAAAAATTTGTTTATTTATTAAATAATCTTTAACTTTGCAATTATTAACTAAAATATGAACTAATATGAATAAAACTAAAATGAAAAAAATTGATTTAAATGTAGCTACTCGATTAATGTTACTGATGAATCTTCCTGAGCAAGGTTCTGTAACTGAAATGATTTCAAAAAGAAATGTTCGGAAAAAGATTGACTTTTCAAGTGAGGAAGTTGAAGCATTGAAGATTGAGAATAAAGATGGTAGAATTGTGTGGTCTCCTGAAAAGGAACTATTAACAGTTGAATTTACAGACAGTGAAATTGGATTCTTAAAGTCAATTATTGAAAAGCTTGATAAAGCTGGATCTATTACTGATAATATCTTAGACTTTGTAGAAGCTATTCAAAGTGAGAATTAATATAAAATTTATTCTATTTTATTTGGAAATTAGAAATTTATATATTATATTTGCTGCGAATATTAAAACACATTAATAATCAATTAATAAGGAAAAATAAGAATTATGATTATCGACGGACAAAATCATTGGGATAATCTGCTAGAACCAGATGATTCTGACACAAAAACTAATCTCGAAGGAGATACAAATCCTGATAACCAAAATGATCCAACTCCTGAACCAATCCCTAATGACACTAACTCAGATCCTGAACCAAAAGATAAAGATCTTGATGTATTTAGTGAATTCTTAAAAGGAAGAGGTTTAAGAGATGGAAAAACATTAATTTATCAAGATGAAGAAGGTAATGAACAAGAAGTAGATTTCAATACTTTAGATAGGGAAGAACAACTAAATATTTTAAATGAATTAGCAAAACCTGACTTAACTGAAGATGAAGTTCATACTATTGAGTACCTTCGTAACAACAATCTTACAATTCAAGATGTTGTTGAATACTATTCTCAAAAAGCAGTACAGGACTACATTAATCAGAATGGACCTGTTAATAAAGCTTATTCTGTAGATGACTACTCTGATGAAGAATTGTATATTGCCGATCTTAAATCTAAGTTTGAAGGTATGACTGAAGAGGAAATTCAAGCAGATTTAGACTTAGCAAAGAGTAATGAAGACTTATTTAAGAAAAAGGTAGAGACAATTCGAAACCAATATAAAGCACAAGAAGATAAAGCAGTAGAAGATGCACAAAGAGCTCAAGAGGAACAGTATAACGCATTTAAATCAACACTTGAGGAACAGTTAGTAAATTTCAATGAAATCTCTCTTGACTATCAAGATGAAAAATCTGATAGTTTACAAATTGAAGATCACGATAAACAAGAGATCTTTAGTTATATTCTAGATCAAGATGAAAATGGAGCTAGCCAGTTCTTTAAAGATTTAAATGATCCACAAGTTCTTGTAGAGCTTGCTTGGTATCGTCTCTTTGGTAAAGATGCTATTTCAGGTATTTCTCAGTATTATAAGAGTTTAATTAAGGAAACTAGGAAGCCCGCAGCTCCTAAGAATGAGCCTCCTAAACCTTCAACTGTAATACCTACTAATGAAGAGAAAAATAAATCAAATCCAGATAAATCAATCGCGTCATTATGAGATGACGAATTATAAATAAACAATTAAATTAAACAATATGAGAATTTCTAGTTTTAGTACAGTACGTCCTCAGATGAGTTCAACTCGTACATATGAGGATTTTTACAAATTTTTAGGTGAAAAACCTGCACGTCTTGGTATTGTATCATCACTTTATGAGCAGTATACCGCATCGTACCTTACTGAATCTCTGATGAATATATATACAATGGAAAAAGACAAGAAAAATAGTTTCCAAAGTATTAATTCATTTATGGTAGAGTGGGACATTAATGTAGGATTTATTAAGAGAATTCCTTTCCTACAGGTTCCTGATGGCGATGGTGCTCAGGGTACTGATATCATCTTCCACTTCCCTGAAAATTATTATCAGAGAAATGACGTAATGATCATCGAAGGATCACGTCAGCAAGTTATCTTCCTGTCACGTCCTGTTCGTAGATCAGATAGAGACTGGGAGATTGTAGGTAAACTACAAGATTCAGATTACAATGCTACTCTTGATGTTGAATTCTGCCAGCCAGGTATGAAGACTCGTTTCTTAACGAACTATCAGCCTGAAATGCATGAGGAAGGGTTAACAATAGCCTCAATAATTAAATCTATTATATTTAATATTAAAAGCAGCCCCATTTTGGCGTAAGTCAAAATGCAAATCCCTTTAATTGCTGGAAACTCCTATAAAATTGATACGATTATAGGACAATCAGCAGCTAAGCTTTAGATAACACAAGCGTTATACGAAGTGCTAAAGAAAGTTCAACGACTATCTCGAAAGAGAGTAGATTTAAAAATCGATATGGGGGAAATCTTATGAAATATATAGTATATTTAACGTTGTGTATTCCAAACAATAAAATTTATATAGGAGTACATGAAACAGAAAATCCAGATGAGTTTGATGGATATTTAGGTAATGGAATTTTTATTACACGACCTGCAACTTATAAAAAAAGTAAAACTCCTTTTCAATATGCAGTTAATAAATATGGTATTAAAAATTTTAAAAGAATTACTTTAAGTGTTTTTAATACAAAAGAAGAAGCTTATTTATTAGAAAAGCAATTAGTCAATAAGGAGTTTTTACAAAGACCAGATACATATAATGTAAAACTTGGAGGAGAAGGAGGTTGTCCTGAAACTAATAAAATTAAAGTTTATATGTACGATCAAGAAGGAAACTTTGTTAGAGAGTTTAATACAGTTTATGAATGTAATAAATTTTTTATTCCTTCTGCAACAAGTGGTGGTCATGTACCTAGAGCTATTAAACTTGGGCATTTGTTTTTTGGATATCAATTATCATATACTAAAGTTGAATATATGAAAAAATGATCTCCAAAACAATATGCAAGAGTTAATAACTTACCTAAAGTTCCATATAACAAAGAGTATAAACCAATCGGACGTTATACAATGGAAGGTGTCTTATTACAGAAGTATAATTGCTTAAGTGATTGCATTAAAGATGGATATAGAAATGCAAAAGAAGTAATTAATGGTAATAGGAAACACTGTAAAGGATATATTTTTAAATACATATAATAAGATTATGATATAGTCTGATCTATATAGAAATATATAGTTAACACAAATGATGTAAAGTATCAGTCAAATGTTGAAAAGCATCGTACATTTATTGCAACACACCGTGCAGATGTAGACTACACTGCTAAGTATCGTGCAATGGAGGACGTTTTCATTCAGATTGGTAAAGGAACAGAAAGTGATCCTGTTTACAAAATGAATGCTGCAGAAAAAGATTGTCTTGATAGCTTCATGGCTGCTCGTGCAAATGCACTGCTTTGGGGTAAGACTAACGTAGATAAGAATGGTAAACCTAAGATCTTTGATCCTGAAACAGGTGAGCCTATTATCTCTGGCGATGGTATTATTCCTCAGATTGAGCGTTTCGCAGGTAAATATGTGTATTCAAAGATGACTAATAAAGTTATGAATACCGCTATCCTTGCCATGATCGCTAAATCAAATAATCCTACTGGCAATAAATATATCTTTATTTGCAATACTCCTATGTGGGCTGAAATTCAAGATAGTCTGTCAGGATATCTTCGTGACTGGAAGACTGTTGGTACATTCATGTTCTCTAAGGGTGCTAATGATTATATCAAAGTTGGTGCAACCTATAACTCATACGAGTATGCAGGTAATACTGTAACTTTCAAAGTTGACCGTGCTCTTGATATCGAATTCCCTGAGAAGAAATATGGTATCTTCCTTGATCTGACTGCTGATGCTGCTAGTGGAAAACCCGCTATTGCAATGTTCACATTCAAGAACAATGAGTTCTGCCATAACTGGTTAGAGGGTGTTGGTCGTAGAAGTGGACGTGAAAGTGGTCCTGTTGCAAGCCCAGTAGCTGCAACTAAACTTATTGACTGGGGTTATGCTGGTGTTGGTGTATTCAACCCATATCGTAGCTTTATCTTAGTTAGTGAAAAGTAATATAAAAAGATAGAATAGAATATTAGTAGGCTTCTCCTTCGGGAGAAGTCTACAAAATATTTAAAACTTAGATATCATTATTTGGTATAGATAAATTTAATAAGAATAAATATGAATAATATAGTAACTTTAAGAAATGTATATGGTAAGGAAAAAGCACATTGCTTTATTAATCCTTTAAAACAAGCAAATGGTTCAAACTATCCTTTTGTAAAAAGAGTTCGTCAGGTAGACGCTAGTGGAGATACAGAAATGATCTTAAGTGAAGCAGAAATTAATAGTCCTGATAGTAATTACTTTATTAAGGAAGATGAACGAATAGAGATTTATGATGGTAAAACGTTTGATTTAGATAATCCTCTAGAAAGAAATATTTGGACTTGCATTAAAGATTCATTCTTAATTGCACCTGAAAGAGATTCTAAAGATTCAAAAGGTAATCTTTTAATTGACGGAGGTCCAAAACGTTATGGTCAAGCTGAATTCTATGTAGAAAGACCTGGAGTTGAATCTGAAAAACGTATCGAACGTATGAAGCTTGTAACAAAAGCGTTCACTTATATTGAACAAGATTCTGCTAAAGGAAGACTTACCAAAACAAGGTTACTTGGCAAATCAATGAGAAATGCTCCTGACTCAGATGTTCAGGACTATTTATATCAAAGAGCGGAAAAAGATCCAATGGTTGTTATTGACCTTTATACAGGATCAGATACAGCACTTAAACTGCTGCTTATTGACGCAAAAGAACAACGTGTTATCAACCTTCAAAGTGGAGTTTGGATGTATGGGGATGTTCGTCTAGGTACAACTGACGAATCTATCTTACTCTTCTTGAAGATTCCTGCAAATAAAACTATCTACGAGGGTATTACATTAGAGACATACCCTGATCTTCAGAAACTAAGTTTAAAAGAAACAGTAGAGGAAAAGGCTGAAGATAAAGCTGAGGAAAAAGTTGAGGAAAAAGTTGAAAAGACGGAAAAGAAGAAAAGCAATAAATAACAATATATAATGACTATTAGACAAGCATATGAATACATTTTAGTTGAATGCAACAAGGTGAAAGCTCCTCAAGTTTTACTTGAGGACTTCATATACTTGTTTAATAAAGCAATTCAACAATATATAAATAGTGTATATAATAGAAGTGAGTACAATCAACAAAGTTCAGATGACTTAGGATTTTTACAAACTACATCAGTAATTAAAGTAGGTAAAATTGCTCCAAGACAGGAATTTAATGATACTGTTTGAGAGCTACAACTTCCTAAAGATTACTTACATATGTTGAATTGTATTGCAGAATTTACAGGTAGTGATTCAAATAAATCTAGATGTGGAAATGGAGTGCAAAGAACTATTACTTCAACATGTCAAAGATTAACTGCAGATCTTTATGCAGGTATTATTAATAATTATTATATGAAACCTTCACATAAGAAGCCATATTATTATATTATTAATAGAAATGAAAAAGATCAACCAGTAACAAATCCTGTTATGGATAATGAAATTAAAGAAGGTAGTTATCGTCCTAATTATATTAAAACAGAGGATGGAAAATATCGATTTTATGCATTAAAAGAACCATATAAAAGGATTGTAAATCAATCTTCTGTAAATTTGGAAATACATAGTGGCGATTCGAATTGAAGTTTAAATAATGTATATATTACTTATGTAAAAGCTCCTATGTATGTTTCCATGACTCAGGATGATGTATTATTACCAGAAGATAATACTCAAACCCTGGAATTTCCAGACTATGTTTGTTACGAGATTATTAATATCGTAACTAGACTATTATTAGAGAATGCAGGTGATCCAAGATTACAAACAAACGTTCCTATTAATCAGACTATAGCCGTACCTGGAAATAAATAAATTTATTAACTTAAAAATTAGAAAACTATGTTTGATTTTCAAAAAGAAGTAATAATCAATTCAAATGTACTTGAAGATGGTGTAACTCCTCGTTTCAAGGCAATGACTGGAGCTGTAAATCTATTTCGTGTACTTCGTTGTGCAGATTATAGAAAAGAAGGTCTAATTGATGGAGTTGTTTATAAAACAATGTACAACAAAGGAGTTGCTCCTTCAGTTATACTTAATGTTCCAACAAACGCTGGTATTTATCGTGTAATTGTAGGTTTTAGTTTAGATGGAAAATATCTTTCAGACTATGCTTATCCCTGGTATAAGTTTGGTAAGCCAATTATGGCTGAATTCGAACTTGATGCTAGCAATCTTGCTGATGCTCAGGAAATTATGATTAAAGCTATCGAAATGGCGATTCCTGAAAATTATAGATTTGCACGTGTTACAAAAGCTGATACTAATAAAGTAAAAATTAGTGGAATTGATTCACATCAGACTATTAAAGTAGCTGAATTACAACTTGCAGATAACAACGGATGTCCTGCAGATGCTTGCAACGAATGGACATATGTTACAGTATTTGATGCACTTTCTAAAGCTAACCGCAAAGATAGCTATGTTCCTAATGAAATGGAAGTTGGTACAGCCGCATGGATTCAGGAGAATCTTCGATTCCCAAGTTATCCTAATCTTCGGTATGATGCTTTAAATGAAGAGGAGTATCCTGTTAAGGGTGGACTCTATGTTCAATATTCTTTTGGATATTGCTCACCTCGTAAAGGTCTTCATGGACAGGGAACTGTAGGTCAGGCTCTAAAGTCAATTACTACCCATACTTTCTATGTATTGAGTTCTCTTGCTGATGAGTTTGAAGAGGATCTGAAAAAAGTATTTGGAGACGATTCAATTAAAGTTGTTAGTCCTGATAATACTGAATTAATTAATATCGAATTCGTATCTGCACTTAAGGTTTCAGTACAGGATATTAACGAAGGAAAAGCAATAATTAAAGCAAATGTATCTGGTCCCGCTGTTAGTCCAAATCTTATTAAATATTCAATTAAAGAAGAAGATAGTAAGTATCAAATCGATAACGATGGTAAGCTTACTGTAAAAAAAGGACAAACTGCAGCAGAAGGTGATAAGTTTACAGTTAAAGCCTCTTATGGTAATGCTGTAGCAGAACAAGAGTTTACAGTAGGAGCTTAATACTCCTTTTAACATATATCACTAGAAGAAGGCAGGGCGGGGTAATTTCCCTGTCCTGCCTTTAATTTTTAAACTGAAGTTTATGACAATAGAAGCAATAGCAAGTGCTGTATATAATAATACAGTAACTGGATTAGCAGGAATCACTTCAAATCCAAAAATATCTGTAGAGCAACTTCAGGATGAAGTAGTGGCAGAGCGTAATCAAATAATGAGAGAATTTCTTTTAAAAGGAATTCTTAATTTAGATGAATTGTTTTTAGCAATTAATTGTATTGAAGTTGATTGTGATTACATGTCAAAATGTTGTAATTTGCAAGTTGGAGAAAAAGCATTACATTTTGAAATTCCACCGATTATTTATATAAACGGAATTGATACAATAAGATTTGTTGGCAGTATAGATAGACATACTCGTTATAATATTTATACAGATGAAACTTATAGATTTCATAAGTATAGAAAAAATAAACCAGGAAGTCCATATGTCTATATAGATACTGCAATTAATTCTAATGGTAATATGGACGGATATATTTTTAATGTTCCTTTTGTAAAATATATATCTGTAATTGCACTATTCTTAGATCCAAGAAAGCTTTTAGAATGAGATTGTTGTTCTGAAAACTCTGAGGTATATCTAGATTGTGGAATTTTATCTGATGAAATTATTAAAAGAATGACTGAGAAATATATTCGCTGGTATCGTCAACTTGCAACTCCTGTTACGCCTAACGATCAAACTCCTAAATAATTATGAAGTTAAATAATATAAATTCTGTATATTCTCTTGCCAATATATTATATGGGGTTACAATAAATCCTGATAATTTTGAGGATATAGTTTTAAATGGTTTACAGTTAATAGGTAATAAACATTCTAGAATGTATAGATATGTAGGAGATACTACAAATAGAATACTAGAATTACCTTGCAATTTATCTTTTATAGAATCTGTAACAATTCCATTTGAAGACTTTCATTCTACTTCAGACACTAGTATCTTCCCATTAGTTCAAAATGCTTATTATGAAAGATATAATGAAGCTTGAAAATGGAATAAAGATCCATTATACCAATCAGGAAAACTATTAAATTATAATGAGATAAATAATGCATTAGAGTTTGATAGAGATTATTCGAATGTATCTGTACTATATCATGGTGTAATTGTAGATGATGATGGACTTCCACTTATAACAGATAAAGAATTAACTGCGTTAGCTGCATATGCTGCATATATTGATTTATATAAAAAGAGTCTTGTATTAAGAGATAGTAATTCTTTTCAAATGGCTCAAGCAGTTAAACAAGAATGGTTAAGAGCTTGTAGTGATGCTAGAGTTCCTGAACATATCTCGCAAAATGAAATGAATGAGATTCTTGATGCTCGTACACGTTGGGATAGAAAGCAATATAAGAAATCATTTAAACCTGTTAACTAATGAATAAAAAAATGTTTCCTCATGGTTTTAACTCTAGGGAACTATATAATGGGTTAAATCCTAAATTATTAAAAGGAAGATGAGTAAAAAATAGATATAAAGATCGTAAGAATCTAGCTGCTAAGATTTTTGATGACTGTTTTTATGAGATCTTATTGGATATTATAAATAATAATGTTACCTTTGTACTACCTCTGCGTTTTGGGAATTATGGAGAAATTTCTATGAAACAAATTGCAGATGAAGACTTTAAACAAGCATATAGAAGAGGTAAATTTAATAATATTGATTTTGTATTATCTCAATTTACAGGAAACCAGCTAGTATATAGATATATGAAGCATAATAAAGAAACTATGGAAAAACCAATCTATGTTGATAAATATCTTAAAAAACTCATAGATCAATATACTGAAGAAGCAAAAGTGTATTATTAATTATGATTAAAGAATTAGACGATTATTTAGGTATTATACAAGAAAAATATCCAAAGATCTCAAAAGATGAGTTAAAAAGAGTTATAGAACATGGTTTTAATAGTTTTCATTTATTAGCTAAGAGTGGAGCAGATGTAGTTTTAGGAAATCATAACTATACTGCTTTTTGCGGAAAGATGTTTTTTGATGATTATAAAAGAGTTAGATATAATAATATTAAACATCGTATTAAATTAAGACTGAAATATAAGTACGCTCAAGAAGTATATAACGGAGCGTACTATTTCGGTCTAACTGAAGCTGAGTGAGAATTTTATAAAACTCAGATAACTTCAAAGCGTAGATCTAAAATAAAGTTTAGAGATTTGAAGTTATATAAAATACAAGAAGAGTGTTATTTAGATAGATCTAGAACACATTTCTTTAAATTATACTATCCAATTGATGTTGGATGGACATTTTTAAAAAGTGAAATCACAACAAGAAACTTTGAATATATAGCATATAGAGATGTAAAAAATAAAATAATAATGATTTAATATGGCAAAAGAAGAAATAATAGGGTCTCCTAGAAGAAATTTAGTTTTTGAAACTAGTGGGGTAATAAGAGTAAAAGTTGGAGATAAATATTATAAGTTAAATTATGATAAAGAAACAACTGATGATGAAGACGAAGAATCTATAGAGTCTAAAATTATAATTGTAGACGATATATTATTATATGAGACAGGGCAGTATGAATATCCTGGAGATAGAAAAATAATCTTTGCATTAAACGGAGGAATTTATTATACATTAGATAATAGTTATTTTAGTTTTAGTGATTCTCAAAATTCAGATGCTTCTCTTGAAGGGAATATAATATTTGATAATACTGTAATATTTAATGGAACCCCTCCATTTAAATTAAGTAGTTCAGAAGTTATAAGTAATCTTAATGCACAGTTTATTGATGGGCATAGTTGAAATGATATTCAAGCATTATTAAATAAACAGAACATCTCTTTTAATACATTAGAAACTACAGATGGAAAATTTATAGCTGAAGATGGGAAAGTTACATGTAATACAGTAGTTTGTAGTAATGCTAATATTAAAAAACTTAGTTTTGAAACTCTTTCTGGAAATATCTCAATTGGAGGAAATATAAGTGTTACAGCAAGCGAGCTAGATATTGATGGAAATCTATATGATCTTGGAATAAATATTTTACAGCTTCTATATAAATTATATTCTGTAAAAGGAATAAATACTAGTAAGACTACATTCGTTGAGTTTGCTAAAGATCTTGTAAAATCTGTAAATACAAGTTATAATTGACAAACTCCATCAACATATACCTCTCATCAATTAGATTTTGATAAACAACTTTTATCAGAATCTTTTTATTGGGAGCCAATAAACATTGAATCTTGAAAGAATATTTCGTGCATACCATTATCTGTTGCAGATAATTATTATATAGATCCTAAAGAAATTACAGAAGATACAGAAATTACAGAAGATACAGAAATTACTGAAAGTGCAGAAAATATTGCACGTTCATCTAATCTATATAATGAGATTATAACAAAAATTTACATTATTCCAGAGGAAAATAAATCTACATTTAATGGTGTCGTTTTAAAATTATATATAGATTCAGGATTTGTTACTCCTGGTACAGAGGGAGAATTAATTATAAATGAATACAAAAAAGATACATCTGAGGAGATTGAGAATATTAGTGCAAAGTTCATAGTCACAGGTATTAATAATGACGAAATATATGTACATACTACATACATTTCAGATAAAGCAAGCTTTCTAGCTCTTTCTTCAGAATCTATTGGGTTGTATGCATATTCAGAAGCTGAGAATCTAACTTCAGATACTGAAGAACAACCGTTTACCTCAATTAATGTACAATATTATCAAGAGCCTGAAGAAACTTCAGAGTATTATAATATTATACTAGAAACTAATCCTGAATCTATCGGTTTTTATCAAACTAGTAATACAGTTATTGGAAATTTATCTGTAATATCAGACGATATACTAAATCCTTCTGGAATAGGGATTTATAGTGATAACTGTTATTTAAATAACCCAACTATATGCCTATACAATAGTGCTGAACAAAAGAGTTATCTTAAAATATCTGCTTTAGGAACATCATTCGTTGGAATAAACGATGCTCAAGAAAATTGAATTAGTATCGAAAATACAGGCAAATGTAGTTTGAAGAGAGGCAATCTATATAATATTAATAACTATGATACTTTTTGTAAGTTTGGGCCTTTAGTTGTATATGAAGACGGTTCTGCAACTTTAGGAAGTGGAGATACTCAAATTACTATATCTGCATCTGGAGAAGTTAAGATTCCTTCTGCAGCAATAACTACATAATAACTATGAAGAACAAATTAAATCAAATAAATCAGTTTAATGGAGGAATGATAAAGGATATAGAACCATTAATGGTTCCAAATACTGTAATGACTGATTGTTTAAACGGCACTTTAATTACTTATAATGGTAATGAATTTGCCTTACAAAACGATATGGGTAATTATGGGTTTAAAAATGGAGCTTTGAGTAATGGTTTTGTTCCTGTTGGAATGAAAGAACACCAAGGAGTATTATATATTATTTCATATAATCCAATTGACGACAAAGTAGAAATTGGAAGTTTTCCATCACAACAAACAATCTTTACCCCAATTGTAGATAATAAGGATGCTACAATTGAGGATATTATTATTGATAAAACATCTTTATATAAAGATTTAGAAGGTGAAACTAAAATCATACTTCTTAGTAAAGATCCTAATTTTTATTTAAATCCAGGAGATAAGTATCTTCTTATATATGAAAATTTAGATGAATATTCCTTTAAGGAAGCACTTGAACAGTTAAACAATAAATACTATAGACACTTAGTTCCTTATATTCTTACAGATGAAAATAAATTGTATAATATAGATGGGCTTCTTGAATTACAAGTCGATAAATCCACAACTAATAGAAGTGATTGGATTCCTGTATCTTGGGATATTCCTGGTTGGCTTGCTGTAAAGTTTAGTATTACGGTTCCAGAACAATTTAATATATATTTTGATAAAAGTAAGATATATGTAGATAATAGTGATTCAAATGCTATAAAAGTTTATCCAGGCGGAGATCTTAGAGTACAAACTTATTGGAATCTTGTAAATTATGCTGATGGAGATTTAGATAAGATTCAAAATAATTTAGTATATTTTTTACATGATTATGATACTTTAGATGAAAAAAATATAAGTAAATTATCTCCAATAAGTCTAGAGCCTAATCAATTAATATCTTATAATAATTTCCAGTCTATAATATTTAATACTATTGAGGCAAAAACGCTTGGAAACTACAAATATATTACTCCCGCATTATTAGTTGAAAATGAAGGTAAGAAAAATTATATAATATATAGTCAATTTACACAAACAATTTCTAGAGATCCTATAACAATAGATCCTAATGAAATACACTTTGGAAGAAATTATTTTAAATATTTTGTAGGAGATAATTCTCTAACAATGCTTACTTCTTGAGAAAGTTTTCCTGGAGTTAGCCTTGAATATAAGTTAGAAAGATATTCTACTTCAGATTCAGACAACCCCTATACTGCTATTGATTGGACTTCGGTTTTTGATATAATAAGTAATGGAACTATTATTATAGATATACCCTTTTCTGAAAATAATGAAGACATAGCAGAGTATGATACTACTCAAACTGGAGAACCTAAGATAAAAAAAGTTAATTTTAATAAAGAGGATATATACTTTCTAAGTCTTCGTTATGTTATTAATATTGAATCTGGAAATCCTATTAGAGGAGATATAGAACCTGCCGAAAATAGAATTTATGCCACAGAACTTGTAAATAGGTGATATTATGTTAAAGATAACTTTAAGGATATTACAGGACAAGACCTTGTAAATTACTTTGCTGATTATATAAAACTCGAACTTAATTCAGGTAATTATGCGTTTACAGAAACTGCTTTTCTAAAACGAAGAGGTAATGAAGATTCAAAAGATGAAAAAATAAATAATTATTCATTTGATTCTAGTGACTATTTTAGTGAAATTAAATTAGTATATCCAGAACCTCCTGGAGAAACGTATGATACTTCTAAGATTGGAATTAAGACTATATTTAAACAAGGCAATACATATTCTATTAAAAAGGTAGGAAACTCTGAAGTATATACTATATCTGTTCCAAAAGACCAAAATGGAGATGACGGTAGATTATGAAGATGAATCACTTCTAAAGGCGTTACTGTTAACAATGGCAAGGCTATAGATTCTAAAGGCAATACTTATACACTACTCTTTAATAAAATAGATGGATCTTTTTCATTTGATTTGTTTAATACTTTTACAGTTACAAATACTGAATATAATATTGTAAAAGAAATCAGTAGTAGTGATAAATATTTATATGAATATCATCCTATTGGAAAAACTAAAACTAAAGTTACAGATAAAGACGATACTCATACAATAGAATATAGACCTGAATATGTAGAATTTAGAAAAGACGGTTCTGGAAGAGATAAATGATCAATGTGTTTCTGGTGGAAAGAGGTAGGTCCTTTTACTATTAGGTTTGAAAACAATAAGTTGTATTATGGTGAGAATACAGAAGAATTCACTCCAGAAAAGAACTGACCTAGTGTTCTTGGAGATTTAAATATTTCAAGTGGAACTAATTGGCATAGAACAGATTGAAAACCAGATGGCCATTCTGCAACTAGTACAAAAAGTTATGCAGATGATTATGGATTTAATATATATAATTTCTATAATGCAAAATATAGTAATGATAGTAGCCATTCTGGAGATTCTGGTTTCTTTGGCAGATACGGATCTGCAAATAATTTCTGTCTTGCAATGTCATATGAAACAAAAAATTCATGACCTTGTATATATTACTGTGCTAATAAGGCGCCTTCAGAGAAAGATGCTTCTTATATTTCTAAAACTTGTATGTATTCCTATCTTATGATGATATACTGTTTAAGATATTGTATGTCTTCTAAAAATAATATAATTTATTATTCTTTATATAACTATGGAGAATCTCTTATAAATCCAGTATATATAAAAACTATTAATCTTTCTGGAACATATGATTGAAAATATTTCATGGATGAGGGAGTTGACATTCCAGATGAAATAGATTCAATATTTAATGGAGTATCTTTTGCAGACAATAATGTGATATCTACAAATACAAATGTCAATTTTAATTGTATAGTTACTCCTGATGAATCTTTTAAATATGAACTCCAAAGGTTAATAGATAATAAGAATAGTGATGTAAGAATTAAAGTAGATGAATTAGAAAGACAGCCAAATATAAAAAGTGGGGACCTGTATCTTATTCATGAGTATAATGAGAATGCAAATAAAGTGAAATTAACTAATGCTATAAAAAGTATGGTGTTTACAGATCAAGTAAGATCTAATATGGATGCTACTTTAGAATTGTTTATGAGAGAGACAGATAATAATACGCGTTCTGTAGCAAGAGAGTTTATTTCTAATATATATGATGACGGGCAATAATGGATATAAAACTGAAAGTAAAAAAGTACAAGGATACTGGAGATATTGCTTGAGAGTATAATCCTTTACGTAATTTAAAAAAATCTGATGATCAGATTGATGATTTTACAGTAAGTAATTCTCAATTAAAATTAGATCTAGAAAATCCTATAGATATAGAATGTCAAAGTTCTTATGATGGAAGTACAAATTTAATATTCAACGATGATAAAAATCCTCCTAGAATAATAAATACTAGAGTAGCGTTATTAGAAAATAATAGATATAAAATTATAAATCGAAACCAAATTAAACAATCTAATTTATATACAGAAAATGAATTAGATCAACAAACTAGGTTATTTAGAAACGTTACTAGAATTCCAAAGATTCAATTTAAAAATGTAGATTACTTTGGAACTCTCAAAGGAGGGAATTATATATTTTATATAAAATATTCTGATAGTGACTATAATGAAACTGATATTGTTGCTGAATCAGGAATAGTGTCTGTATTTAAAGGAGATTTATCAAATCCTAAGACTTGTGTTGGAGCTTATATGGATGAACGTACTGATAAATCTATAATACTTTATCTTAAGAATATAGATACGTCTTTTAGTTATATAAATATATATTATAGTAGAACAAGTTGTGATGTAAATGGTATTTCTAAAACAGATTTTCATAAAATAAAAAAGACTTATGAAATAACTGATGTCAATCAAACAATAACCATTAATGGATTTGAAGAACTTGAAGACATAACTGCAGAAGATTTAAATATACAATATAACTATGTAGAGTCTGTAAAAAGCCAGGCACAAGTTCAAAATAGATTATTCTTTGCAAATGTTTCAAAACTTAAAGAAGACTCTGCCACTTTAAGTAATCTTGCGTTATATATTAATGTAGAAGAATGTCAAGAACATGATATAGGATATATTACAGATAAATATGGAATTTATAAAGGGGATATTACTGCTGCAGAATACTATTCTCCATATAATATATATTATAGACTTGGATATTTCCCTGGAGAAATTTATAGACTAGGAGTAGTATTTATATATAATGATGAGCATTTATCTCCTGTATATAATCTTAGAGGTATTGATTTTAATCTTTCAACTTATCATTTTAAAGAAAAAGGGGATAATGGAGAGATAATATCAAGTAATAAATGTAATTATGATTATAATATAGACTTAAGAGATCCTGAAACTATAGAAAATAAAGATTTTATATCTTTAGAAACTTTAGAAAATACAAGAGGAGTATTTAGATTTACTAAAGATAAGACTATTATTGATCATGACGGAAAATCTGTGAAGCCATTAGGATTAAAAATTAGAATCCCTGAATTTGTAATTAATAAATTTAAAGAACTAAATATTAAGGGATACTACTTTGTTAGGCAACAGCGTATCCCAACATTTTTATTCTCTGGGTTATCTATAGGAGTTGACACTGTAAGTGGAGTTCCTTGTCTTGATCTTTCTGAAGGAGGCCAAAATCCAAAGCTTGTAACAGAATCTTTTGTAAATAAAAATAAGGTATTGATTAACGATTATGATTCAAAACTTATATATAGTAACAATTGTAGCTATTCAGGATTATTATCAGCAGATGTTAAGTGCGATAAGCAAATGCAATCTCTACTTAATTCAGATAGATATAAATTAGTAGAAGCATACAAGTTTAATCAATATAACGCATCAGGGAGAAGTTATACCTTAGATTTAACAAATGTTGCAAGTACGAATGCAGAAACAACAAGCGAACTTTTATATATAGATTCGGATATTTCTCAGAAAATTATTAATGATAATATCTTTTGTACTAGAGCAGGAATGCAAGAAGAAATTAAACAACAAACCTGTTTTGGAAAAGAGGATATAGAATCAAGCGATGCTCAATTAGTTAGAGGAGTATTTACTGATTTTGTAGGATGTAACACTTTACTTGGTAAATCATCATTATATAATGTTTATATAAAAAATTACTCCGAAACATTTAATAAGGAATATTTTCAAATAAGAATCGATGATAATTCTCCTTACTTTGCAGTATCTGATAGATATGCTACAGATACTAGTGTAATAAAAGACAAGGATATTACAGATTGTACTACTAATTATAAAGACGAAGAAGGTAATTCTATAGAATTTAATTGAAGCGTCATTCCAATATTATATCGTGGGGATTGCTTTACTTATACAACTACCATTAGATTACATAGAAATTTCACTTCTCAAACAGTTCCTACAAATGATACAATAGTAGATTTTAATACTTGAAAAGATAATTTTAAAGGTATTAGAAATACTGAAAACTGGGATGATATAAATATTGGAGATATTAATGCAGTAGCTATTGGAAGTTGAATAACATTTAAAGGATTATCTAATAATAATATTTCTCTTAGAAGCATTGATGAGTTTAATACAGAAGAAATTGCATTAATGGGAAATCCAAGAGGATTTTATCCTATACAAGGTATGTCTACTAAATCTTCTGCTAAAATTCCAGAAAGTAACTTATATAATAGAGGATATAGTACTACTCTAGGATTTAAAAGAAATTATAAGCACATAGATGTACCTTATGAAGTTGACGAGTTTGATACTCGTATAATGTTTAGTGATATTCAGGTAGATGGAAACTTTAAGAACTCATATAAGGTATTCCAAGGATTATCATATGAAGATTTAGATAGACAATATGGAGGTATAGTAAAAATTCTTCCTTGAGGAGGAAATCTATTAACTGTATTTGAGCACGCTATAGCTATTGTTCCAATAAATGAAAAAGCTCTTATTCAAACTACTACTGGGCAAAATATTCATATGTATGGATCTGGAGTATTACAAAAGCAAATGACAATTATATCTGATATGTATGGTTCTATATGAAAAGACTCTATTATAAGAACTCCTAGAGCAGTATATGGTGTTGATACATATGCTAAGAAAATTTGGAGATTTTCTGATAGAGGTCTTGAACTTATATCTGATTTTACGATTCAAAGATTCCTTAATGATGAAATAAATCTTAAGGAACTTGAAAAAACAGTAGCATTAGGAACAAGAAATGTTAAAACTCACTTTAATGCTTATAAAAATGATGTTATGTTCACTTTTTATAATGATGATAAAATTTGGAATATATGTTATAATGAAGTACGTAGCATGTGAGTTACTAGATATTCGTGAGTTCCTTTATTATCAGAAAATATAAATAATACATATTTTAGTTTTGATTTGCTTAAGAGTAAAATATTTAGTATAATAAGTAATAATCTTCGAAAAACTGATGATCTTGTAAAGGTAGGAGAAGAATGAACTGGAAAATATGTTACTTCTGATAGAGAATACTCAAAGTTTACTTTCACAGTTGATGGATATGATGGATATAATATTAATAGTGTTGTTATAAAAGGATATTACTGAGATGAAGATGAAATAAAAACTGATTCACTTATTGAATGCAAAGCAAATGAAGAAACCTGGCTTATGGATGAAGTAAGTGAGAATTGGGTTGAAATTAAAAATAAAAATGTTGGAAATGCTATAGATGCTGAATCAGAAGAGGACCGTCAGAAAATAATCTATGCTAATTATCTTGAACAGAAGGATGCGGCTCCGTTTTCAATAGAATTTAAAGATCTATACAGAAAAGAGGACAGAGGCTATTTATATTATACTATTGAAGTAAAATATACTCCATATGTTGTAACTTCATCAGAAGATAATCCTTCTGAAGATGAGAGTGGAAATCTTATGAGTAATTGTATTGTTTTTGGAATTGAACGATCATATACAGCTGGAGCTATTATTCCTTATGAAGCGCTAAAAGAATTCGACATGCTGAAATATCAAGATGATTGAAATAAGGCACTATTATATAATATTTTCGTACACGGTAGAAGTAACATTATTGATGAGATAAATTATTTTGATAGTGATGAAACAAATCAAATATTACCTACTAAATGATATAATAAACAGGAACCTTTTGAGTTTGAATTTATAGTTAATGAACCAAAAGGAATTCATAAAATATTTGACAATTTAGTAATAATATCTAATAATGTTGAACCAAATTCTATTGAAATAGAAATTACTGGAGATGTATATGAATTTAGTAAAAGAGCTATTTATAGAAATAAAACTTTTAATAAAAATGAATCTACAAATGCTAATTTCCCAGAAATCTATTTAGATAAAGAATCTAAAGGATATAAAACAGAAGTTACATGAGATCCAATTCGAAATGAATATTACTTAAATGTACATGCAGATTGTTTAAATATAAAAGAATATGGAAGACGATTAGGTAATATATACTATAGTGAAGATTCTTGGTATTTCCAAGTACAACCAATATATTATGAACAAACAAGCTCTAATGATTTTGAATCTCCATTAAAGGCAACTAAAGTTCGAGATAAATATGCAAGAATTAGAGTTAAATATAAAGGTGATAAACTTGTTATTATTACTGCATTACAAACATTAATGACTCAAAGTTATGCATAAAAGAATAAAGAAAATGGAAACAGGAGCTAGCATTGGAAATATTATCGATCTAGATATGATGAAACAACTTGGTCTTAGATTAGGAGATTATAATACATTTATGAATACTTCTACGAATAAGATCAAATCTGATATTGGAAACTTTAAAAGCTCAGGATTTGATTTAACTAATAAAAATCCTTTTTCAAATGCAAAAGGTATATTTTCTCAGAATACTGTTAATAGTGTTAATAATTGACAAAATAATACATTTGGTGGAGCTAAGACAGTAAATAATCTAAATGGCAAATTTGGAGGAGCCTTTCAAATGGGAGACCAGTTAATTGGAAATCTTAATACAGCCCTTGTGGGAAATGAGAAAACTGGATCTACTGCTCAAGTAATGTCTGGAGTTAAAGACATAGGACACAATGTAGTAAGTCAATTTAATCCTATGGGTGGAATGATTAATACTGGAGCTAAGACTATAGGAAATCTTATTGGAGGAACTAAAGATCGTGTTGAAGGTACTGGTTCTCAAATACAAGGAATGGTAAGTGATGGTCTAAGTATGCTTGGCCCTATTGGAATGGCTGCTGGAGCTGCATTAAATTTAATTAATGGTATTGGAGGAAAGCGTATTAATAAATTAGTAGATAATACATCTGATATTAGTAACGAATATAGTGGTTCAAAGAAATTTATCAGTAATAGTATTGATAAATATAGTAATAAAAAAGCTGGATTATTTGACTTTGGATTTCATCGAAAAGGCCAAAATGCTATAACTAGAGCTAGAAGAATGCAAAATACTACTTTAGATATTACAGATGCAGGTAAAAAGCGACTGAATAATCAAATAGGTCAGTCTCTTGCTAGTAAAAACTTCAATACTTATAATGGATTAGATAATATGTATTCCTTGGCTAAAAACGGAATGAAATTTCCTGAATTAGATGAAGCTAGAGCATTCTTACAGAAACGACCAACACAATCTACAGAAACACAAAAATTCCAACTCGGAGGTAAGATGAATTTAATTCCTGAAGGAAACTTACATGCACATAAACATCATTTAGAAAATGTAAATCCAGAATTAAAAGATCAAATTACTAAAAAAGGAATTCCTGTAGTAGCACAATCTGAAGGAGGAATTGTTCAGACAGCAGAAATTGAAAAGGAAGAATGGACACTTAGAAAAGAATTTACTGATAAACTTGAGGCTTTATATAAAGCATATCAAGAAGATTCATCCAACGAAATTGCAATTGAAGCTGGAAAATTAGTTTGTCATGAACTATTAAAGAATACAGATGATAGAAGTGGACTAATTAAAAGTGTGAAATAATGAAAGAGGTAAAAATAGAAATAGCAGATAAAGAATATAAAGTTCTAATAGCAGAAACGGAAGAAGAAAGAATTCAAGGTTTAGGTAATGTAGAATCTATGGATGATGACGAGGGTATGTTATTTATAATGCCTGAAGATCAAGGTCAAGTAGTATTTAATACAGAGGAAATGGAATTTGATATTGATTTAGTATTTATAAATCAAGACGATGAAGTTTATAATGTAGTATTAGGTAAAGCTCATAGTTCTGAACCTATTATTTCTACTCCTGAAAGTGAAGAAGGAAGAACTAAATATGTATTAGAAGTTAATGCTAATTCTGGAATTCAGATTGGAGACGAATTAGACTTTGAAGAGGATATAGATGAAGAAGAAATTGATAAAATGTATATTCTTGGATCTGATGGAAAACCTCAAATGGATTTGGTTGGTGGTGAACGTATTTTCTCAAGAAAAAATTCTAGAACTTTAATAAAGTTAGCAAAAAAAGCTAATAAAAGTAAAGCTGATTCTGATTATGCTAAACTTGGAAAAAAGATCTTTAAATACATAAATGAACAGGATAATCGTCCAAGTGAGTTTGTAGAATCTCCTAAATAGATAAAGAAAAAGGAGAGTAATTTCTTACTCTCCTTAAAAGATACTAACTATCTTTTATAACCCTATATTGCCTCATGTTTAATCTAGCATCTCCAAAGAGAATGAAATAGACTCATTTTATACTCTTGGGTTGTGGAACAAAGATAATATAATATTGCTAATGTAGCAAATGTTTTCATAAAAATTTAGTGTAAATGAAAATTTTAGTAATTTTATTTGGATATTAAGAACTAAAGTATTATCTTTGGGCATTAAATGAATATATGACAATCATAGAGTTATGAGATATCTATAAAATTAAAAATAATTTAAATTATGAAAATTGTTAAATTTTTACAAGAAGGTGGAGCAGCTCCCGCACCTAGTGCAGCACCTGCTGGTCCTCAGGGTGGACAAGATCCACTACAAATGTTAGCCGAAATGGCAGCTCAAGCATTACAGGCACAAGATTGCCAGGCAGCAATGCAAGTATGTGAAGGCTTTTTAGCACTTTTACAGCAAGCTATGAGTGAAGGTCCGCAAGGTCCTGTAGGTCAAGCTCCTGAAGGAGAACCAGTTTTCAAAAAGGGTGGAAAAATGGTAGGTCGTAAAAAATGCGCTAAAAAAGAAAATGGCGGAGAAATGAAAAATAAATTTTTCGGCAAAAAGTAATTTAATGATCATTAGATAAAAGGGAGATTTGACATGATCAATCTCCCTTTTTATATATAAAGTAAGTGTGATAAAATGGCACAAGTAATTAAATATCAACAAGGCGGTTCTACTCCTACTCAAAAATACGGCACTTTTACTATAGATGGTAATCAATATCAGGTTGATGATGATTTTCTAAATCAGATGTCTTCTTATGGAAAAACATTAGATCAAGATACTGCATATCAATTTAGTAAAATAACTGATGCTCTAAGATCAGGTGCTAATTTATCATATGATTCTAGTGCCGATAGATTAGAAGGAGTACAGTTTGATGTTACTAATAATCAAGCAGAACGTTTAGGTAAACGTCGAAGTAGACTTGGCAGAAGTTTTGGAAATCTATGAAGGGGAAAAGAAAATACTGCAAGAAATGCAGTTCATGCTTTAAAGGATTTTCAATATAAAAAGCCAGTAGAAGCATTAGATCCAATTAATATTAGAGATTGGTCTAGTGATATTACTATGGAATATAAGCGTAATAAAGATACTGGAGATTTTGAATTAGTAAATGGAAATAGAGTTTATATAAATGGAGCTAATAATCTAAAAGCAACTAGAAGACTTCGTAGTCTAAAAGATATTGCGGGTTATGGTGATAATGATCAATTTAAAGGCTATAATGATTTAGATAAGCAAGCTTATATAGACTTTTACAATAAATATGGTGAGCAAGGCATAGAAGATATTATATCTAGGCTTGAACAAGGAAATTGGACGGATGAAGATGCTATGGCATTAGATGATATTGGTATCTTTTTAGGAGGAAGTAAACCTGTTCAAGCTCAAAAAGAAGTAGATCCTGCACAAGAAGAACTTAAGAAAACAAAAGAAAACTGAAGTAAAGCAGGATGAGATTATGATAAGTACCATAACCTATTTAACGTTGATTCAAATGGGAATGTAACTATAAATAATCCAGAATTATTATCATATATTGGAACTGGAGATGCATGACTTAATAATGAATTTAAAAGAAAATATGGAAGTTATGCGGATTATATTCCAGATGACTCTGGTTTATTTGTTATTAATGGAAAAGTATATAGGGGTGATGACCAAGATAGTTTATCTAAAATTCAAAAGTATTTAGATTTTGTAGCAGATAATAAGAGAACTGCTGGTAATTCTTCAATTATTAAACAATATTGGGATGAAAATCGTTCTAGATCTCCATGGTTTAGTACTTCTGTTGATTCAGAAGGTAATCCAATGTGGTCCCCGTATTTTCAACCAAATCGATATGCTGCAGATCTAACTGGTAACTATGTTAGACAAGCAGGTGATCCTTTAGTTTATGATTATTTTCCTAATTACAATCCTGAAGATTCTTCTCAGTTTGATCCCTATGGACACCCTTTAAGAACTTTAGCAGAAAGAGTATATATTGATCCTTTAACTAAACAAAGAATTAATTATAATAATACTTTACAAGAGCAATTAGATCCAAATATAGTTAATTCTTACTATGAAAATAATCCTACAACTGCTTTTAATAGTTACTATACTATAGGAAATACTGGAGGATATAAAGAAGTAGCAAGTACTGGAGATGCTTCAAATCCTCAAACAAGAGCTACATTGTATTATAATCCTCAAACTCAATTATACTATTTTCATGACGAAAACCCAGGAAATGATAACTATACATTAAATAGTCGTTTACCTGGATCTGAAGATAGTATGAGAAATTATTATTGGAATATTGATTCTCGTTTAGGACAATATATTGAGCAACATCCTGAAATCTTAAGAGATCCAGAAGTTAAGGGATATATTAGTGATATTATTAGAAATCCATATATAGCTACAATTAGTACTCGTCATGCTAAGTTTAATCCAATTATTGGACAAAAATATCCTGATTTATATCAATTATTTCAGGATTTAATTAAAACTCAAACGCTTGGTAAGTATCAACAACAATATTCAGGAACAGGAGGTAATTCTGCTCTAAGAAGTATTACTACTCCTGAAGGCTTAGAACAATTAGGTTTAGCTTATAGAGTTCCAAGTAATAAAAACGGAGGAGTTATTAAATATCAAATTGGAGGAGTTGCTGCAAATAGAGTTAATAGTGCAAAAGCTAGTAAACAAGCAATTCAACAATCAGATAAAAAACTTCGCGCTGCTGGAGAAGAAAAAACTATTGGAGATGGTACACAATTAACTGCTGCTGACAAAGCTGAAATTGCAGCTTTAGTTGCAGATGCTGCTTCTTTAGGTGCTACTTTTGTACCAGGATTTGGCAATGTTGCTGGAGCTGGAGTTGGTGCAGTAGGTTCATTAACTGGTTTTGGAGCAGATATTGCTAGAGATGGATTAGATTGAGGCGATGTTAGTAATTTAGCACTTAATCTAGGATTAGATGCAGCTACTTTACTTCCTGGGATTGGCTCAGGAGCTAAGGCAGCAAAAATAGCTAAAGCTTTAAAGAAATCTAAGGCTGTCGCAAATGCTGTTAAGTGAGCAACTAGAGGAGTTAGTTTTGGAAGTGCTGCATCTGGATTAGCAACTGCATGAGAAAATATTCAAGATGGTAAATGAACTATTAAAGATGTTCGTACTGTATTAAATGGAGTTAGAGGTTTTGCTAATTTAAAACGTAACACAGGAAGTGCAAAATTAAAAGGAGGAAACTCTGATATGGTTACCTTAAAACCAACTAATAATAAAAATCTTCCTACTATTAAATTAGGTCGTTCTGAGATTGAGTCGGTCAATTCACTTCCAAAAAATCAAAAAACTGAAAAGTTAGAAGAAATAATTATTGGAAAGTTAGGTAAAGCTAAAACAGATAATATTACTGACTTACTTTCTGAATATGGTATTAAACGTTCCTCTAATGTAAATTTCAATTGGAAAAAACCTTGGAAGTCTTCAATGAGTAAAGGACTTAATACAGGACAATTTAAATATGATGAACTTCCTAGTACTTATAGGAATCCAGATGATATGGGTTGGTGAAATTGGAATAAGACTGCTGCTACTAGAGATGCAAAAACTAATAGAAGCAATCCTTATTTTAAGAACTATGCAGATAAACAAACTTCTCAAGTTCAAAGATTTTTCGGAGGACCTGAAATGTTTACATCTGTTACAGCTCTAAAACGGAGACCTATTACAATGCCAATCTATTCTAACTTAGCTCCTAACTTAGGAATATTTAGTAATCAACCACAACATCTCTGGTATTATAAACCAGAGAATAATCCAGTATTTTATAAAAAAGGCGGTAAAATTATAAAAGCACAACCTGGTACTAAGTATCCTACATTTAGTACTCCAATAGATCAAAATTGAACTAGTGTAGCTGATTATATGCTAGATAAAAATAATAATCCGATTAATGTACAAGTAGATCCAGTTGCTGTTGTTGGAACTCCTATTAAACGTGCTTCTACAAGCTTAAATAAAGCTGTTCAATCACCTCAAAATACTGTAGTGAGGAATCAGTATAATTCAATTTTAAATGATGCTAAAATGGCTCAAATTAATAATAATCTTGGGTTTAAAGGAAGGTTAGATTCAAAAGAAGAATTACTTAATGATTCTACCAGTAGAACTTTGTCTAATTTAAACAGATCCTCATATAATACAGATAACTCTGATTATACAGCTTTTGGACATGGCAAAGGAAAAGGATTTAATATTAATCCTGATATGGTAATGGGAATAGGAGACTTTATTACTTCTACAATAGGTATCAATCGTACTACCCAAAAAATGAAAGATGCCATTCGTAAAGGAATGATAGGTTCTCAACAACAAATGCCTACTGAGTTTTACTCTAGATTTAGTGATAATGGGTTGCATAGAATGTATAATGATCGCATTAAAAGTATGCGTCAATATAAGACATCGACTAGTGATCCAAATAAAGTATTAGCAGAAAGACTTATGAGAGATATGAATGTTGATCAATTAGAAGGAGAAAGAGATGCTAAATTTTCTCAAATGATAGATCAATATAATGATAAGTTACTTGCTCAAAAACAACAATACGCTAATATTAGAACTCAGATAACTAATGAAAATAGAAACCGTTGAGCACAAGGTTTAGCTCAGTTAGATATGGCTGATGCTAATAAGATTACGCAACAAACTCAAAATGTTAAGAATCTTATTTATCAGTTAAGAGGAGACTATGCCAAGGATCTAAATGAAAAACAAGCTTTACAAGCTCAATTAGCACAACAAAAGGCTGCTGGAGATTTCAGTAATTGGCTTACTAATTTTAGAAATAGTAAAATTAATGAGTTCTATAATTGGCAACAGAATGAGGGTAAAAATCCAGAATATAGTGGTTGGAAAATCGATGATTATTTAAATTACAAATATTCTGGAGATATTGCTACTAATAGAAGTAAATATGGAATTGAGGCTTTAGTTAATCCTTATCAGCAATCTCAAAGAAGATTTTGGCTTGGAGGAAACAAATTAGATACAAAACCATATTTAATTAATTATACTAATCCTGAGCAAATTCCTATTCAAAGATTTATACCTTATAGTTATAAATCTGGCGGTAGATATTTACGTAAAACAGATGAGCAACAATATCTAGACCAGCAAAAAGCTATCAATAAGGCTGTTGGAGAACTAAATAATAACATTATTAAGTTATTTCTAAAAATGATGTCATAAATATGAAGATAAAGAGATATCAAAACGGGGGTATTAGTTATACCCCCTTTTTTAGAGATGCTGCAGAGCCTACACAAGCTGCTACTCAGACCTCTAAAACAAGTGAAAATAAAGAAGAACAACTTATTCAAAAAGAAATTATTAATGTTCTTAAAGAGAATGGATTACCTAATGATGTGGATTACTTCTTAGATAGAGCTAATAGTTTTTTAAGAAAATCTCAAAACTTAGGTGAGTTATTTGTATCTGGACAGAGTAATCAATATGATATGTCTGATTTAATTAGATTACAATCTTTAGCTAATAGAATTAAGCATAATAATGAATTACATGAAACTGCATCAGAACAAATTATTAAAGAAGGATCTGGGTCTGAAGTTGCAATTAGTAATGAAGGTAGCTTATATGTATATAATAAAGATGGTAGTATTAAGACTATATCTGCAGATACTTATTATAAAAATCCACAAAAATATCAAGCATTAACTAACTCTCAATTAATTCACCTTCGAGAAGAACGTCCAGAACTAGCATATAACAATAGTATCCTTACAGATTTATCTAATACAGTTGGAATGAAGTCTATAGTGGATTATGTAAAAGCTACTATTGGAGCATTTGGAACTAATAAATCCTCAAATCAGTTTGATAGATATACTTCTAAATATCAGAATAAAATTGAAAAAGGATTTGAACAATTATTAGGATTTAATGGACCAGATGGAATATATAAAGTTACAGAATCAACTAGTTCGTCTAATCAAGGATATCACGATAAAGAAAGTCTTGATTTAGCCGTCAATTATTTATATAAAACTCTTCCTCAAAATATGAAAAATGTTTTGAGAGCTCAAGCAGCTGCTGAAGGATTTAATCCAAGTAATTCTGAGGATGTAAAACGGTTACTTCAAATTGCTGTAGTTGAACATACAGATCACAGTGTAGAAAATAAACAATCCTTAGATTATGATTCAACTGCTTCTAAAGCTGGAAGTAGTTCTGGAGGAACAGATAAAGATGTTAATAGAAGCTCTCTAGAAACTATTGCTGCAGGTAGAGTTGTAGATCCTAAAATTGCAGTTTTATCAACATCTGATGCCAAAGGAGGGTTAGAAATTGTAACTAGAGATTATCCATTACAAGATAAGAATGGCACACAAGTGACTCAAAATACATTAAAAAATGTATTGGATAAGGCGGAAATAGGTAATATTGTTGATAAAAATTCTATTTTCTTTGGAGATCAAAGAATATCCGATATTGATTTAAATAGAATTGTTTGAGATGGTTCTAGTTCACTTAGTAGAATGTGACTTCCAAAAGATCGAAATGCAGAACAAATAGGAATTTATAAACCTGACTTAGATGCATACGATCGATATACAAAATTTGAGGAATGGATTGAAGATAATCCTAATGTATCTAGACAAAGAATGATAGAAAAACTACATGAATATGATCTAGATTTAGAGTTTGATACTGAAACTAATAGATGGAAATTCAGACCTGAAGATATGATGGTATTTTTTGGATTATCAGGCTATGCTAGTGACAAAGCTATTGATTTTGATAGTGATTCTCCTTGGTTATGACATGTTGATGGGCCAGATAAAGATAGAATATTTGATATCTATTCAACTTATGTAAACTATGGAGGAGATGTAGTAAAGAAATCAGACAAAAAGGTTGATAACTTTAAGCCAGGCTTCTTTGGAAAAATATTTCATGGCAATAAAAATTCAATGTATAAAGGAATGATATTTATGCCTATGCATGATTCTAAACTTGCAACTGTTGCATCTAATCATGAAATTGGAAGTGCTAGTGAATATAGAGATATATATAATCAGGCAAATCTGAAAAAACAACGACAAAGTATAAGAGCTAATTTTTAAAATATGATGGATCAGAAGAAAAATGATTGGCTGGCGGCATTATTTTTTCAGCCAGACAAAAGTGTACCAGAGTTAATTAACTTAGGGATAACTCCTGATAACTCTAGTGTTAAAGATAGAGAATATTATAAGGGTATACCAGAAATACAAGAGGCTTTTAAAAACGATAGAGGAGAATTTGATAATCAAAAATTCGATACTTATTACAAAGACGTTTTAGACTTATATAATCGTGCAGATGAAGCTAAATTAGCAAGTACTGCTATGGATTCGTTTAACTATGATCCTGCAGATTATTTTGCACCTCTCGGTGGCGATGTACTGGATGTTAGTTCAAGATTAGTTAAATTCTCTAATCCTGAAAGAAGAAGTCGAGGTATAGTTAATCTATATGAAACTTCTGGTCCAACTATGTCGATACGTGAAGTAGCACAGACTAATAAGATATTTAATTATGATACTGGTAAATTTGAGGATTGAACACCTAATGAATGAGGAGGTTTAGGTGCTATAACTCGTCCTACACTTGTGTTGGCTCAATGAGATGAAGATGGAACACACGAAGTAAATGGAAGAACTGTTTCGCATAAAGCAGGAGATCTAAAATTTAATAGTGAGGGAGATCCATTTTATGAAACATTAGGAAATAGACCGCTTACAGGAAAAGATATTCTACATATATCTGATATATTAACTGTTGATGGAAGTAAATGGAATAAATATGATTTCTTTGATTCAGATGGATTAGATAAAAGTGTTGGAGGCACTTTAGCAAAGGTCTTGTTTAAAGTAGGACCAATGCTTATTCCATATGTTGGACAAGTATATGGTGGCATGACAGCTGCTATTGAAATAGGAAAATTATTCCCAGTATTATTTAGAAGTATCGAAGGTATTGCTAAGGGAGATTTAACTAACTCTAAATCAGCACAAACTGCTACCGATATTCAAGCTTGGCTTTCTAGATTTGATGGAAGTGTTTCTGATTATGGAAGAAATAGTTTCTGAAATGTAGAAAGCATTGGAAAATTAGTTGAAGATAGTTCAAGACAATTATTTCAACAAAGAGTAATTGGACAAATACCAAAGTGGATAGTAGGTAAAGAAAATGTTAGTGAGAATACAATTAAATGAGGTAGAGCTTTATCTTTAGCTTATATGGCAGGAACCTCTTCTACAGATGCTTATGATGCATTTAAGCAAGCTGGAGCATCTGATAGAGTTGCAGGATTAGGAATGTTATCTGTAATGGGAGCAATGTTTACATTAATGAATAATGACTATTTTAAAGATTTTTGGTTTAAAGGTACATATCTCGACCGTACATCTGTAAAAGGAGTTATTAAAGACGTTGCTGAAAAAGTAACTAATGAAAACATCAACAAAGGAGTTGTTTCTCCCAAAGCTGCTGCAAATTGGGTAATGAAAACTAAAAACCAAATTCAGCAGCGAATATCCAAAATGAAACCTGGAAATATTTTATATGACAGTGTTAATGAAGGAGTTGAAGAAGTAGCAGAAGAAGTTTCATCTGACATGGTAAAAGCACTTTACTCAGCGTTAAACACAATGGGTATTGTAGATGAGGATAGACAACTTGATTTTGGTATAAGCACAGAAGAAGCGTTTGCGCGTTATACTTCTGCATTTATGGGAGGTGCTATTGGTGGTGCTGTATTTAGTTTCCATGAAAAATGAGATTCAAGAATTAACTCTATAAATGATGAAGCAATTCAAAAACCTAATGATTCTTTACAAGAAATTATATACTTAGTAAGAAATGGTAAAACTTCTGATTTAAAAAGAGAATTAACAAGATTACGTGATAAAGGAGCTCTTGGAAGTAGAAATCTTTCAGGTAAATCATTTGAACTTGTTAAAGAACCTGATGGATATAAAATTAATTACGAATCTGCAAAAGAAGGAGAATCTCAGAACGATGTTATTTACAACCAAATTAATAGTTACATTGATAGAATTGATAGTATTATCAATGAAGAGGGATTAAACATTTCTGATGAAGAGTTACAAGCATTATCAGCTATGACTGGTATTAATGTAACTGAAAATTTAGCTAAGAATATTCAGAGAGAAAGCCTTAAAAATCAGTTAATTGAAACTGGAGTTTATAGTAAAATATTCTCTGATTGGAATGATCTTACAGAGGATATTTTAAAAACTAAAGTAGCTTTAGAATCTAAGATTACTCCTACTGAACTTGAGTCTAAAACTCCTAAAGATGTTGATAACAAAATAGCAGCAGCTCAAAATGATGTAGAATTTCAAAGACTAAAAGCAAAACTTGATGATTTAAGAGCAAGACGTGATAAAATAGTCTCTGGAGAACTTAATGACTATTATTTTGGACAAGCAAGATTTGCTGCTACTCCTGCGTTAGCAACTGCTTTTATTGATGACTTAGGTATTCATAATTTTACTAAAGTTCGATATCAGAAAGACTTTGATCAATTAACATCTGATGAAAAAGTTGTAATTAAAGAAGAATATGAAAAATATTCTAAGTCAACTGAGAAAACAAAGGTATTTGCAGCATATGATTTATTTAATAGTTTAAATGAATCTATTGCACAAGATCTAGTAGCCGTATCTCAAAAAACTGTAGACTTAAGTAAAGCTTATGCTCCAGGTGAAACTATTCAAACTAATCGTATCAAAAATATCGATAAAGAAATTGCTAATCTAAAAGCACAAATAGACGAAGCTATTTCTAAACTTCCTGAAGGAGTCGAAATTAATGAAGAAGTATCTGAACTTCAAACTAAATTACAACTAACTGAAAATTATAAAGATTTCTTAGTTAAAAGACATGAATTTGGACTAACTCAGGAACTGAGCGAAGAAGGTAGAAAAGTATTAGCTAGACCAGATACGTTTATAGCAGATAACGAAGCTGCTTTAAATACATATGCTAATAGTTATATCGATTTCTTAAATTATTTAAAGGCTAATTCTTTATATACTGATGTAACAGATGTAGACCTTGTTGCATTAATGAAGAGTTATTTTTATATAAATGGATTTACTGAAGGAATTGCTGCAGCTAATTGAGAAAAAGCTATTAATACATATATAGAAAGAACAGAAGGTGATAGTGTAGGATATGAGTCAATGACTCTTGGAATTGCAAATGACTTAGCTGTTTTTCAAGATATTGTATCAAAAGGAGATATAAATCAGATTAAAACTGCATATCAAAATCTTTTACAAAGTGATGGATTAGTAAATTTATCAGACTTTTTAGGACAAAGTGCAGATGAAATATTAGCTGGAATTATTCCAAGAATATCTGGAAGAACGTTTATTGATTTTATTAATGATGTTGCAGATCTTAAATCTGAAATTAAAGTATCTCCTGCATATGAGTTATTAGAAAAATTTGCAGTATCTACTAATGGAATTAGCCAAAATATTGTTAATCTTATTGTAAAAGAGTATAATAGTTATCTTAATAGTGATTCGTTAGAAGATTATATTATTAATAATAAGGATGCTTTAACTAGACTTAAAGAAACTAGTAGGTTTATTGATATTTTAAATTCTCTTGTTATTGCTTCTATAGATGGAGGATATAATACTCAAATTAATAAATTTAAGAAGAAATTAGCTAAAGATCTACTTGCAGAAATTGATACAGAAACTGCAGTTAATATGTCTTCAGATCTTAAAGCAATTAAAGTTAGACTTGATACATTAATAAATATTGCAGAAAATAATAATGCACAAAAAATTAGAGAACAGAAAGATATCGCTATTAATATGAGACAGAGATTTACAAATCTGTTGCTTAATAATGAAAATTCTGTAATCAAAGATAAGTTTGCATCATTATTTAACTTAGATCTTAACCAATTAATTGCTGAATCAGATTTTCCATCAGGAGAAATTAAGGAGAGTAATTTTAAAGAATTTGAAGAGGCTTCTATTAGATTAGAAACTAAAATCTATCAACTTATAGATGATCAAAAATTATCTAATAGCGAAATAGTTGACCGCATCACTTCACTATTCGAACCAACTTCTTTAATTACAGCAAGACCTACTAAGCTTGCTAGAGATACTGAAGCGATTACTGATTATGATCAGGCAGTTTATTTATTATCTTTAATTGCATATCCTTCTGCAAATTTCTATAACAACTTAAAAACTGTTATTACTGATGAATCATTTAATAAAGCTCCAATTTTTTCTCAAGAATATGCAATTAGATTAATACATGCAACATCTGAAAGAAAAGATTTATTTAATGAATTTGTTAAATATTTATCTGCAAAAGCAAAAGCTACATCAGATGATAGCTATATACAGAATAAAAGTCAGTTATTAAACTTTATTGCAACATTTGGAGGAGCAGGTACAGGTAAAACACAAGGTGTCGCTTATGTACTACGTAAAATGATGCCTGCATATAAAATTGTAACTGTAGCTCCAACAAGAAAACAAACAGATCGATTATCTGCAGCAATTGAGCATGACGGTTTATCATATACAAAAGCAGAATTAATTGAACAGATTCTAGGAAAACAAATTTCTGAATCAGATATTAATAAAGTTATTGGAAGTGATGAAATACCTACATATACTCTTAAGGATTTAAAATTAAATCCAGCTACAATGTTTGCAGAAACTGAGAATAGAATCATATTTATTGATGAAATTAGTCAGTTTTCTAAAATCGATCTTGAATTAATTACAAGATGAGCAAATAAAAATAATATTTTAATTGTTGGATTAGGAGATTATAAACAAAATTCAGCTTATATTTTCTATGAAAATGCAAGGAGAAATTTAGGAATTGAAGATACTTATTTTACACGTACTCCAAATTTAACTGCTCCATTACGTCCAAATAATATTGCAAAATATGATAACTATACTATTTTAAATAGCATATTAGATCAAACTTGAGATAAATACTATGATAATCCAAGTATGCTTGAAAGTGAGATCGATTTATTAACGAAACAGATATTATCTGAAAATAGTATTAAACTTAAATATTTTGAAACTACTGAAACGTTTGGTGGAGAGAAATTTATTAATAGTTCAGATGAAGTACCTAAAATAGTAGAAAAGTTATCTAAATTATCTAATGATATTGCAATTATAACTGATAATCCTGCTAAATATACTGCTATTAATAATGTTAAAGTAGTAGGATTAGATAGTGTCCAAGGCGATGAGTTTGAATTTGCAATCATAGACAAGAGTTGGAAAGATACAAGTGGAAAGCATTATTTAACTCTTAAGGATTTATATACATTAACTCAACGTTCTACAAAAGGTACAATTATTGTAGATAACGGGATTAGTCTAGATTTAAAGTTAAACACAATTAATGATATGACTAGTGCAGGAAGTATTGAAGTATCTCCTGAACAAATTAGTGATTTCAAAGACTGAAGAACTAAGTTATTAGAGAATAGTCCTGAATCTATTGATTATGAAGAAGTAAATCCAAATCCAATTGTAGCTGAACCTGTTATACCAACTTCAGAACAAAATATTAAGCCAAGAGTAGAACCTACACCAGAAGCAGAAATAGTTAGTGAATCTCCTAAGGAACCAGTTAGACAAGCTTCTGTAGAACCAGAGACTAAAAATACTGTAGCTGAAGCACAAAGCAAACAAACATTCAATAGTAATACTGGAGAACAACCTCCTGTTACAGATCAAAATCCAGTACATGCTCCTAATGTTGAACAATCTGTTACTCCTCCTGTAGATATACTTGAAGAAGTTCCTCAGAATATAGGAATAACAGATAATCCTTTAAATATTTCTAAATGGAATGATATTGCAGATTTCTATTTAAATAATTTATGAAATTATGATCAAGCTACAGAATCTTCTTTATTTAATATATTAGGAATAAAAGGTAAACTTGCAGCTCCTAAATATATTAGAGCTTTAAATTTAATTGCTGCTTATTTTAAATATGGATATTATAAAAATCCAAGAGAAATTGTACGATTAGGACAAGCTTTAAATAAAGATAGAGCTATGGGTCGTGCTTTTAGTGAACTAGAAACTGCACTAAAAACTAAACCTATTTTTGAAGTAGTTCCATATGATAATGGGCGAAGAGGATTATTAGTAGCAAAAATTCAGATAAAAGATAAAACAGCACAAATTCCTCTATTGTTTACAACTCCAAGATTTGGAATATATACAGGAGATTTTACAATTGGAAGTTATGCTAAGTTTACAAGAGAAGGAGAATTAACAACTGTTGATGTATCTAACTTTAATACAAGTGCCTTAAATAAAGGAGGTTTATTCTCTTCTTACGGAAAATTAGTATCTTTAGTAGTACGTAAGTCAGATTGGCAAGATCATATTAAATGAGTAGGAAATACATTTGAAGCAGATTCAAGAAACTATGCGTTTATGTATCAGAATAGAGGAAATACATTTATGTTATTCTCTGCTGATCCATTAGTCAGTCAAAAGGAATTTGAAGCTCACTTAAAAGCACAAGTAGCAGAAGATGGAACTATTTTAAATACTGTTCAAAATGATCCTAGAATTCGATTAATAGGAATAAATAGTGTTGCTTCTTTAGATAATATAATTCATACTGCAATTAATAATGTTAATTTATTTAATGCACAAAGAAAGGCAGGAGACAAAAACGTTAAAGTTCGAAATAATCTTAACAGAGAAAGAGCTGGACAATTAATTTCACTTGCGTATTTTTCTCCTTATAAAAATACTATATTATTTAGATTAGGAGCATTATTAAATACACAATCAGGATATACTAATGCTATTAGAGTTACTTATGAAGATAAAGTAACTCAAGCTGATAGAGGAAACGTTACTGAAAGAATAGTAACTATGGAGAATGGACAATATGTTGTTAATGGGAAAACTTATTCTGATTTTGATTCTTTACTAAATACCGAGTTTGGATCTTTTGATTCTAACCAAATGTTAATGCAAACAGGTTACATTAGTAGAGTTGGTAAATTTGAATTTAATGATCCATCATTTATGATATATAATATCTTTGCGGATTTTGTTGGAAAAACTGAAAAACTTCAAGAACATATTGAAAACAATCCAAACTTTAAGCAAGGTATTTATGTATTTGATGATGCAGTTAAAGTAGTTCCAGGATCTCAATTCTACTATGAAGTTGATACTGCAAATAAACTATATTCTACAAATGCTTCTAATTTAATAGGAAACGATTTTATTATAGATTATGACAAGATTCAAGTTAATCCTGAAAGAGCTATTCAAGAGGATTTACAACGTCAAAAGATTAATAAAATTAATGAGGCGTTTAAACAGTTTGGAGTAAACAAACAAATTACAAATATAGACTTATTAGAATCAACAGTTAATGATGTTAATAATGAAATATTAAATAAAGTTACTACTCCAAATTATACAATAATTCAAATTGTTGGAGACTCTAATAATCCTGAAATTGTAATGAAGGAAATAAAGGATGATCTTACTCCTATGCTTAAAAATTTATTTAAACAAGCTTATGGAGAGAATCCAGATGATGTTACAATTATCTCTAGAAATAATTTGAAATTTGTACCATTTTTAGTATCTTTGAACAATAATTCAAAGAATTTTGTACTTGAAAATAAAGATGGAGTTTACTCAATTAGAGAGTTTAATACAATGAATGAATATGTAGAACTTAGAGATTATTTAAATTCTGCAAAGGATCTATATAAATCAAGTCCTAATATTTTAATGTACCTTAAAGCTCTAATGCAAAATACAGAAGTAACTGAAACTATAGCAAGTACATATTATAACGAAGTTAGTACAAATGAAACTCTCAATGAGTTAAGAGAAAATGTACAGAAATACTTAATAGCAAAATTAGAAAATAATGAGTGTTAAATGTGGATATTCTTCAGCATATTATCCATTACTGAAGAACTTACTTAGAGGTGATTCACCAGATTTAAATGCGTTTAAAGTGTTCATAAATGAGCATTTTACAAATCCAGATGAGGTGTTTAATATGTTTGTGAGTGGAGTCTATACAGACTCCGCTCCAACACCTGTATCTGAACCTAAAAAGATTAGTAGTAGATTAGGTATTGAACTTCCTCCCGAAGGATCTTCACCTCAACAATATTATATTGATAATTCAAGACAATATAATAAAATGATTGACGATACAGCAAAAAAGATTATTTCTATGTCTGTATTTGATATTAATTCTGATTCTTTTATAGATGCAAATGCTACTTTAGGAAGTTATTCCAATTTAAATACTGGAATTTTTAAATATAAACAAGAACTTTTATCTATTATTAGTGAGTTCATGGGAAAACCTCTAACTCCTATTAGCATTGACTCAGAACCTAAATCTATTATTAATGTATTTGAAGATACTATAAAAGAATATGAAGCCTACATTAAAAATGCAGGACTTACTCAAGATCAAAAATATTTTAATGCATATAATGCATATGTAACATTAAAAACTTTTGATGATATATTGAGATTATATACTCCATTTATTTCTATTAAACCAGAATATAAAAATAGTTCAACTTATGCTGTAGGACGTTATAATTATGATGGTCCGAATGTTACACACTATACTGGTTTTAGTAATAATGAATTTATGGGAGCTGAAGAATCCGTCAGTGACCTCGCAAAAATTTTACTTTCATATTTTCCTGAAGTTAATGAAGATGGTGTTATTATAGAAAATACAGCTATTACTTTATCTGGGTTTAATTCAGCTATGGGTAAAGTAAAGTTATTCATGGAAGAAAGTGTTGACCCTGAAATAGTTGACGAAATAGCTAAAGAGGGCAATATGGATATGAGTAAAATTATTGGAAAATATTTAAATGCACTAGCAACTAAGTCTGTAGCACCAGAACATACAACTTACTTACAAAATAAGTTAAGAGGTATTGCTAAGTTTATCTATTCAGATAAAATGGCTACTCCAATTAAACAAATGTATACACATCTAATGAATAAGACAGTATTGTCAAGTTATATTAGTTATGGTAAAGACAACTTAACTGGAGAATTAACTGGTAAGAATTTAACTGATAGACCTGTACAAATACAGAGATATTTTCTTACAGATATTATTAAAGCTGCAAGTACTTACTGAATTGATAATAAAACTAACTTCCAAAATAAGTTAGGAAAATATGATATTAATATTATTGGAACTAATATTAGTATTACAGAAGGCAGTAATACTTTAAATTTAAAATATAATCCTGATACTGGAGAAATTAATTCTGCAGGAATAATATCTGATACTTTAATGGACGATTTACTTATGGATTTTGCTTCATTTTTAGTAGCAGATGATTTTAATCAAGTTGCAGAACAAGTGTTCCCAAGAGAAAAAAATGTAAATAAAATTACATTATTAACTCCAATATTAGGTAGTATTTTATATAGTGCCAACTCAGGTCAAATTATTGATATAGGCAAAAATGGTTTCTTTGGACAAGCAAATGATTTGGCAAAAGTCTTAAGTGTTACTAATGGTTCTGATACAATTAATGTTATTAAGAATGCGGAAGGTAATAATTTACCATTATATCAAATGGTTTGTTTAGCGTATTCTCATAAGAAAATGAGTCAATATTTACATGATGAACTTGGATGAGGATCTGATACAGTAATGAGTGATAATGCTGTATTTAATAATATTCAACGTATTAAAAATCCAAAGATTCGAGCAGAAGTAACTATTGGAGATTATACTAAACAATCGAGTAATCTTACTGAAGATGAAGTAATGCACCTTGCAATAGTATATGATTTCTTTGAAGGATTAACTTCAAGTAAATCTGTTTCTGAGCAGGGTGGAAAGGTAAACGGAGTAATTGGATTGCAATCAACAGTTTATTCAGATAAAAATAAACATTTTGTAATGCAATTCGATTTAAGTCAAAATTGAGATTTTAAAGATTTAGGTTCAATTAATTTTAAGGAAGTTTTAGAGAAATATTATTCTAGTAAGAATGTATCTGATTTAGAACCTATTATGAATATTTGATTTAAAACAAATCAAAGTCAATATACGAACTTAATTAATAAAATCTTAAACGACTATACTCAAGCTACAGGTAAAGAATTTAAGACTATAAGTGATCTAAAAGAATATATTGCAAAAACAAAACTTGCAGATATTAAGCAAAAATTTAGAGACAATGGATTAGAATTTATTGAAGAAATTCATATATCTAAAGATCCATATACTAAGAAAAATGTCTTTAATGAAACCCTTGAAAATCTTTATAATATCTTTAGTGAAAGAAATCAATTTAATGAGTTTATTAATTATCAATTAAACAGATTTCTTGAAGATAGTTCAAAAGCTTGAGAGAGTATATCTTCTGACAAAAATGTATATAAGGCGTTTTCTGCTAGAAAATGAAGTAACTGAATTGCTGAAAGAACTATTGAAACTGTTGATGAAAATGATGAGCCAATATCATATACAGTTCCTTATGTAACAATACATGATAAGGATGGTAAATTAAATCCTATGCTTTATTCGTATTTTATTATGGATTCATTTTTAAGTAATGAATATAATAAAATGATGGTTGGAGGAGTTTATGCTCACCCAAATAAGAATAAAGAAATTTCTGCAACAGAAGGATATCTTGAACATAGTTTTGCAAGCAGATGAATTTCTCAGGTAAAACGTATGGTTATTTATGGAGCTACTCACCACTCTTTTGCGCAAGGATTAAAAAATGGAGTTGCTCCAAAAGTTAAAATGGCTGTAGTTGGAGATATTGGAGCTGCTGTACAAAATATTTCTGGTATGACTGATAGTGTTGATTCTATGGACGGATCTGGATTTACAAGTCCGTATTTTTCTAGACAACAAAATGTATCACTAATTGATGCTAAAGTAGGTAGAAATAAAAAGACTATTTTAGCAGATATGAATGGAGAATATGGTTTACCTAAATTATTAAAGTGAGCAGAATATGAGATTACAAATGCTAATAGGCGTACATCATGGGGATCAGATATCAAGTTAGAAAATATGTTTAGAAAAATGCATAATTTACTATTTGATCCTAGTGTAACAATCGTTTATGACAAAGTATTTGATAATCTCTTCTATAGAGAACCTGATAACCAAACTTATTGGAAAATAAATCATGTAGTTATTAATAATAATGTAGCTCAAGTAGAACGTATTGAAACCGATATATTTGGTAATATAATTGGAGAAAATAGTATACTCGATACAGATATTAAAATTAGTAGTATATATGATTTAGATCAAATATTTGGTGGAGCATGATCAATGGAATACAATGATACCATGAAACAATTATATTGATCAGAAAATAATTTAGATATTGTTAATGATATTATTAATGATAATAATCTAAAGGATTATATGATTGGGTATCTTGTAAATAAATCTGCTATTAAAGTAGGAGCTTCTAATGTTAATGGTGATGATATTTGAACTAATGATTCTGATTTATGGTTTACTACAATGTCAACTAAGTTTGGAGGAGTTCAGATGAATGCAGATCATGAACTTGATGAAGCAGAAGTTACTGAAATGACTCAGATGATTAGTGCTCTTGAACAAAATGGATTTACACACGATTTAGCAACAAAAGTATATCAAGAAATTGGTAAATTATGTCATGATGCTATTGCAGAAATTCATGAAGTTCTTGAAACAGGAGACCAACAAGCCTTATATGAAATTTATGGTAAAGCTTTAGTTAAAGCTTTTCAAACAAATAATAAAGATACTTTAGGACTCGCACAATCTTTTATAAAACTTGCGCAACAAAGTTTTAATGAAAAGAAAATTGATTATAAAATTCCTTTTAGTGCAGGTACTATTAATGGTATCTTTAACTCAACAGTTACATCTTCTTTAGTAAAAGATGCAATTAGACGTCATTATGATGGTGTTGCATCTGTATTAAATCCATCATATGGAATACAACAGTATTTTAACTGAGGAGGATATAACTATAACTACGATGAACTTTTAGATTTAGTAAGAAAGGTAGGTAGAGCTACAGATCCTCGTCTTGCAGATTTAACTATTAATGAAGCAATGCAAGGTCCTTTTGTTACTCGTAATGGAGAAAATCTTATTAACCCATTTGTTACAGAACTTACTGCTGAAAATCCTATCGATTTTGAAGATACATTAGTAGTTTATAATGATCCGATGTTTAATGGAGAAGAACCTTTATTAAACGAAGAAGGACAGAGACTATATCAAGGATATATGGGAAAGGTTACTACTGATATGTATGATATTGTAAAAATTGATAATTATTCAAAATACGATTGGTATAAAAACTTAGATAAGAGATATGCACAAAGATTATCTTTACGTCCAAAAAATCTTAAAGGCTCTGATACAATATTTATTATTGAGGGAGAAAAACATAGTATTTTTGAAGGAGATATAACTCGTGCATTACATTATCTTAATGGAACCTCTAGTACTACTGTAGAATCTCTATATGATGAATTAAGATCTAATATTAAAAAGGAACTTGGGCTTAAAGGAAAACCTGAAAAAGATTTAACCCCTGAGCAACTAGAATGAGTTAATATTATTACTACAGAGAGAATAGCTCTAATTCGTAGAGCAGCAGGAACATTAATTCCTAGTGCGGGAGAAATCGATATTGACTTTATAGAAAACTCGTTACATAAATCTCAGCAAAAATTATTAAATGATTTAGCTGATGGTAAGATGATCCAATGAAAAGGTATATATGTACAACCTGAATCTGTACAAGTAATTCCTGCCCAGATTATTATGGGTAAATTATATGCTAAACAATTAGGTCTATTGCCAGGAGATTCTATAGCTAAAATTAAGCAAAGAGGAGCTGAGTTCTTTAAAGAGAGAATTCAAGGTTATTATAACAATGATAATCCTGATCCTGAATCTTATGATATAATATTATTTGATGGAACTGGAAAAAAACTTTATGTAAAAATTGGAGACCAAAATCTGAATAATTTATATAAGGATACTTTAACTCCAAATGGAGATTTTACTATAGTTGATAATTCTGTTTACTACAATGGAAAAGAAATAGCATCTGCAGAAGGTAAGAAGTTTTATAAATATACTGATACTGCGGGAAATACACATGACCTAGTAATTGTAGATAACTTTGAAAGATTTTCTGAAATTAATAACTCTAGAATCTATAATAACTATAAGTATAACTATACATTATCTAATTACAAAAACTTAATTGCAAATCAATTTACGTCAGATAATGTTACTTTATCATATTATGATGATTTTGGAGATATTAAAACTAGAGAAATTTTAGATTACAAATCTATAAATCCTCAAGTGCTAATTCAAATGTTAAGTGATAATCAAAATATTAGATTTAGTAATAGAATTATGAAAATCGCTGATAGAAAATATAAAGCGTTTGAGCAAAGTTTAAGATTTGTAGGTACTCGTATTCCTTGTCAGTCAATGCAGTCATTCATGCCAATGGAAGTAGTTCTATTTACTGATAGTGACATAAACGAGGTCTACGTACCAACCAATCAGACATGGTTGCAAGGGTCTGATTATGATAGAGTTACGTGTCATAATAAAACCTCTTTAATTGCTGGAAACTCCTTAGAGACTTATAAACTACAACATAAAATCTAAAAATGATTTAAGTGTGAATGTTTAAAAATTATAAGTATTGGACAATCAGCAGCCGATTCTGAAAAGAAGGGTTCAACGACTATCGAAAGTATACTAATAAAGAAATATTATTAGGAATAAACAAGTAGAGTACATTATTTTATGGAAATAAGAGGATATTAAATTATGGTAATAGTAATTTAATATAAGATATAGTCTGATCTTATACGAAAGTATAAGCTAACAAAAATGATCGATAAAGTTTATATATTAGGTTATTCTATTTCTGATAATGGAGAATTACTTACAAATGCAGAAGATCCAAAAATATCTCCATTCTTAAAACAGGATGCTATAAGAAATGCAATTGTAAATGGTGTATTTGATGTAATACTGAGTCCTAAAAATCAGATTAACCTTACAATGCCTATTACAACATCTCATATGCAAGAACTTGCAAGTAAATCTGTATTAGGAGAAAGTGCAAAAATTATGAATCCTTATAATTCTGCTAGTAAATATTTAATGCAAATTCAAAATATGGTTGGTAAAACTGTAATTGGTAATGTTGCTACAGGATTAAAGAGTTTCTTTGCATTATCTAACTTATATAATACTAGATTTAAACAAGTTTATGATAGTATTGTAAATAGAGATTTTGATACAACTAGACAACTTTTAAGTAGATATTCATTTATTAAAGGTTCTCAACGTAATGGAACAGAACAATTAATTACATTAGCAAATGTAGATTTTTCTATGTTTGAAAATGATCCTGAATGAATTTCTAAATATGCAGTTCCTGCAGATATTGCAAATAATATTATTCAGCTAATAGACTTCCAAAGAAGATTAACTGATAAATCTCTTGATATGGGAGAGTTACTGAATGCTGCAACAGATAATGCTAAGGAGTTAATTCTTAAGAAAATTAATGCAGACTCTAATTGAGTTGATCTTTATGTATATAGTTTAATGCTTGGAGAGGACTTAAGAAGAATTGGAGATTTAATGGTATCTGAAGAAGTTACTAAACTTGTATCGGAATATAATACAAATCTTTGAACAGATCCAATTCCAAAAAATAAAATTCATTTCATTGATCAAGCTATTGATGATCCTTCAAGATATGCAGTTTATAAACCAAATGCATCTGAAGCTGATATTAAAAAAGCAAATGAGAGAACTGAAATTTTATTTAAAACATTAAAGAAGAAAGCTAAAGGTGCAGAAGAAATTAGAATTCTAGGTAGATTATTAAAAATTAATCAAGGACTTCCTACAGATAAATGAGGAAAGTATTCTTATATTAAGGGAATTGAAACATTTATTAATGATAAGTTTAAAGATGAAATTGGAGAGAAATTTAATCTACTAAAGTTTGCTGCTAATGAAGAATACAGATTACAACAAATTGATAACTATGAAAAAGTTAAGACTACATTTAATATATTAGATGTTATAGCTAGTGTTCCACACTTCAAAGAAATGTTTAATATTCTAAGTGTTGATAATGAAGTTCTTAATCGATTATCAGTTAGAAATCAAGTTGAATCTATTGTTATAGATGAAACTACTCCTAAAAGAGGAAGTAAGTTATCTATAGAAGAATTTAGACAAACTAGAAATAATATTGATGATTTCTTAATTGATTCATGAATTAAAACTAAAAATTTAAGTTTTCAAGTTCCAGTTAATCAGAAATATAAGGTAGAAAATTCTATTTTAATTAATAAAGATGAAAACTTTATAATTAATCTAGACAGTAAGGATAATATTGATTCATTTAGAATGTATATTGAGGATTATATTATTCCTACACTTAAAGAAAAATTACCTGATAATGCATTTATTAAATATTTATGCTTTGGATTAAAAACTGATTCAGAAGGTAAGGAAAGAGGTTTTTATAAACTTCCATTTAATATGATGCAGATAGATAATAGTCAAAAGACTAAAGCTCTTTATGAACAAATCTTACGAGATTTTAATAGTTTAAATAAAGTTACGATTCCTGAATTTGGAGCTCTAAATCCTGTTAATGCCTTCTATTTATATAACTTAATTGTTAATAAAGATGGTTTTGGACAGGCTTCATTAACTCGTTTGTTTGAGGACTTAGTAGCAAGTGGAGATAATTCATTATGAGTTGTTGATTATAATAATTGAATTGACCAACAAAATCCACAAGAACTTGCTAATACATTCCTAAAACGAGATCCAAATGATAGTATGGCAGAAAGAGCAGAAGCAGTACTTATTAATGCAGCAAATGAAAATGTTGAAACCATTGGATTTAAATCTGAAGAAAACACTTCTTTAGATAGAGATTATAATGATTCAACTACAGACACTACTAAACCAATATTAGTATCTGATGGAAATGAGCAATATAGACAAGTAAGATTCAATATTCCTAAAACAGACATATCTGTTGAAGAAGCTTTAAAAATTGCTAAAATTATTGAAGTTGCAGAAACAAAAGCAGATAAAAATAATGAAGAAGTTGTTTCTTACATTGATTTTGACTATTTTACGGAATGAGGTATAGCTGAAAGTGTAGCAGAGTTATTTGATGAAGGATATGATCAAAGAATGTATGCTGTAACTAATAAACTAATAGGTGAACATAACATATTAGTAGACGAGTTTAATAATACTAATACATCTTCTAAAAATCTTATATCTAGAACTCTAAAATATATTATCTTTAATTCAGGAGCTTTTGTTAGAACTGATCCAAATCAACTTACTTTATTTAATAATGGACCAACCAAATTCTATGACTTAAAAACTCCAATGTCTACTAAGATTACAGAATTAGTAAAAAATGTAAATTCTTTACAAAATGTAAGATTAGTAACAGATCAGGATGTAATTAATGAAGATACTGCAATTAAAAACGCAAAAGGATTTATTAAAGAAGGAATAATTTATATTAATATTGATAGAGCTACAGATGATACTCTAATTCATGAGTTCTCACATCTATATTTAGCAGATGCCAGAAATATGCATGCCGAGTCTTATTATAAGATTTTAGGTAATATACAAGATACTGAATTATGAAATAGAATGCGACAAAATCCTTATTATAAAAACAAGAAAGGATCTGACTTTGATGAAGAAGTTTTAGCAACTATGATTACAGACTATTATAATAGACATATTAAATCTGATGCAGAATTAGAAATTATAGATGAAATTCTTTCAATTACTAATCCTGAACTTAAAGCTATTATTAATAGTGGAGAAATCATGCCATTCTATGATAGTTTTATTCATGAAAACTATAAACTTAGTCAAAAAGTAGCTACAATCAAGAATAAATTAATGAATGATGATATTATAAAAGAAGATTGTAAATAATGGCAAGAAATTGTACATACGAAATTACGATAAACGGTGAAAAGAAAGTGTTCAACTCCGAAATGGAGTTGGACACGTTTCTTGACAACTACGCTCAAAATATGGTAGTTGATAATGTTGATGCAACACTACAAGTAGATCAACAACAAGTCACTGTAGATAAAATAAGTGAAGCTATAAAAAAATATAAATCACTTGCTACAGAGTTTGAAATAACAAATGAAGACGGAGAAAAGGAAATTGCTCTAAAATTAGATAAATCAATGGGTGTTACTAAGTTCCTTACAACCTATGGAGATCCTTTTGATTTAGCTAAAGTATTAGTTACAAAATTTAATCTTGAAGAGTATCTGAAAAGAGAAAAAGAAAGACTAATGAAAAAAGGCATGACTTCGAACGAAGCAGATAAATATTTGGAGGATCTACAAAAGAGTTGAACTCAACTAACCGATTATGGTACAGAAGTACATAAACTTTTTGAATCTGTAATTAATCCTGAAATAGAATATACTCCAAAATTATTAAATGAAGAGCAAGTATCATTGTTACAAAACCAATTAAGAGATTTTATAGAAGACACTAAAGAAAAATTTGGAAGAGACTGTAAATTCATTACTGAAATACCAATTGTTTCTGAAGATATAGCTGAACCTTATAAAGCAGCAGGATTAAATTCAATTAATGGTAGAATTGACTTATTAATTGTAGATAAAAATGGTAATGCTCATATTCGAGATTTTAAAGTATCTCGAAAAGCAGTAGGAGCTTGAGATGAAACTAGAAATGCATTATTAAACAATGTATGAGCTTCTACTAAAAAATTAGGTGCAGCATATCAGCTAAACTTCTATAAAGCTATGTTAGAACAACAAGGTATTAATGTAGCTACAGTAGGAATTATTCCTGTTAAACTTGATATTGATTATAAAAAAGATAATTCAGGAAATGATAATTTATCTCAAATTGATAATTTATCAGGTGTATACATTGATTCTGATAATATTATAGTAAATCCATCTAACACAATTGGAAAATATTATGATAGAGTTAGAGAAATTATTCCTATTAGACGTTTAACAGATTCATTTGATATCATTAAAACTATTGAAGAACCTATGAGTAAGTTCTTTCCTAATTATGAACTATCTTCAAAAGTTCAAAGGAAAAACGCAAACTTTAAATTTTATAAGAAAAAACTTATTCAATATGTCAATTCTTCAGATCCTTATGCAAAGTATGGAAAATATAGATTTTGGAATGAATTCAAATCCAAGGATTTTACAAAAAGCAAGTGAGAATATGCGGATACAGAAAAGGAAATTGATAAAAAATTAGAGGATTATATAAAACATATTAATGACCGTCGAGGAAATGAGTTAGCTGATATTGCACAAGACATTGTTAATATTCAACAAAATGCTATGGATATTAACGATCTTGCAAAAGATAACCCATATAAAGGCGACTTTTTGCGTAGACATATTAGCAAGTACATTGAAGGAGGATGACAATTTGAAAACAATCCTTCATTTATTTCTGCAGGTTTACTAGTATTTACAAAAAATAAATTACTAGAAATAGTATCGATCACAAATAATGTTATTGATCAAAAAGTTAAGCTTGAGAAAGGAACAAGTATATTAGGTTCAACTAAAGCTAATAGAGATGTAGATGAACATAAAACAATGGCTGCAACAAACGGTAATATCGATTTAATTAAAGTAATGGCACTATTAAATAGTGATACTATTAATTATGAAAATTATCGGATCAATAAAATTGAAAGCATTAATATCTGGCAGCAGACTGGTACAGACGAATACTTCGATAAGTTATATGACAATTTTGTAGAATTGTGTAGAGCACATAATGTTCCTATAAACCTTAAGAAATCAAATTTCAGTTCAACTCTTGAATATGTAGTAAGTACAATCACTGATATATGTGGTCCTGAAAAACTAAAACATATTGGAAATTGAGCTATTACATTTAGTGCAGATGATGTTATTAAGGGTGGAGAATTTCTAAAAAACAGAATGGAAGAACTTAGAAAACTAGAAAATGCACAAGGATTACGTAAAGCTATACATACTGGACAATGAAATTTTGACGACCCGCTACAGACTTCTTATATGTTACTTGGAAAAGCTCTTAATAAACTAAGAGGCTATGAAGTTTATATTGAACCCGATCCTGCAAAATTAGTTAATGTAACAGGTAGTTTCTATATTGGAACTGATATTACAAGTATTAATAATTCTCCATCGTTAACTGCACAAGAAATTGGACGTATTGTTGCAGTAACAGAGACTAAAATACGTAGACAAGAATTAGCATGAAATTCTAAAGTTAGAAAAGTATTTAAAGACTTTTATAGATTTAAAGATCAAAATCGTTTAATAGGTGGAGAAGTAAAATACTTTGATAATCTATTTAGAAAGGATGAAAATGGTAATATTACAAAAGATTTTATGTTAAAAGACATTAATGATAGTTCTTTAGCTAAAGAAGAAAAGGCATTAATAAAAACATTTACAGAAATTGTAAACCAACTTCGTTTCGATGGAAATGCTGAACGTATTCAACAAGCACTTGAAGACGGAACTTATTATCAAGTTCCTGTAGCTATTGGTTCTATGAAGTCTCAATTCCACAATAAAGGCTTTAAAGAAGGCATTAAAATGGAGTATCAAGAGGTTACTAATATGCTAAAACTGTTTGAAGAGCAAATGAAAGACTTTGATCTTACGAAGGACTCTCAAAGAGTATATAATAAATTTAAAATAGGAAATGATACTCGAGAACAAATTATAGCAAACCATGGAATAAATAGTCTTGAGACTCATCTTGAGGATCTATTAGGAAGTATTATACATGCATATGTCGCTGAAGAACAATACAACGACATTATTCCACAAATTCAAGGAATTAAAATTGCATTACAGTACAATCAAGCAATGTATGGGCAGGAAGCAAAAAATCTATTAGAGTTTATTGATAAATATGTTACTTCTAATATTTATAATAAACCTATTATGGATAAAAATTTACAACCTATTTATAAAACATTAGCTTCTATTAAAAAAATTACTACTGCTACTGCATTAGCGCTTAATGTAAGATCTGGCCTTCGAGAAATGATGCAAGGCATGTGAATTCATATTAGTAGAACTATGGCTAATGCCTATGGTAAAGATCAATTTTCTGGAAGAGATTTAGCTGAAGCTTGAGGAATTATCTTTAAAGACAGTCCAAGGCGTATTACTACTTTAACAAAAGTAGAAGCTTTAAATGTTGAATACGGAATGGCGAATATGGACGCAGATGTAGTTCAAAAAGCATTAAGTCAATCTAGAAGTGGAATACTAAACTTTAGTACTGATAAATTATATATTTGTAATAGAGTTCCAGATATGTATCATAGAATGGGTTTATTAATTGCCAAAATGATTCACGACGGATGTTGAGAAGCATATAGTGTAAATTCAGATGATGAGCTAGTATATAACTTTAAGAAGGATAAACGTTTTGATGTATTTACTGCTGCAGGAGCTGACGTAAATTCTGAAGCTTACAAAAGACAGGAAGGATTATATGAAGCTTATAGACAGCAATTTAATCAAGAAGGATGAAACATTGAAAAAGGGCAGCCTTTACCTAGAGCATACACGGTTAGGGAAGCTACAAGTATTAAATCTTTTTCAGAACTTTGTTTTGGTCACTATGATAAAAACACTCAAATGATAGCAAAACAAATGTTTATGGGAGCTATGATGTTACAATTCCGTACATTCCTTTCTGCTAAACTTGAACAATGGATTCTTAAACCTGGAACTTATGATCAAGGTAAGTTTGTAGAAAAATTTGATGAAAATGGAGTTCGCTATGTGATGATTCAGTCAACAGGAGAAAATGGATTACCTACTACAAGAGTTGATCTTGAAACGAATGTAAAAGAAGGAGAAACGGCCACTCCTTATGTAGAATGACAAGGAAGATTTATTGAAGGTATTGCCTATTCTATGATTGATTTTCTAAAAGCTATAGGTAAAATGGATTATAATGAATTTAAAGCATTATGAGCTAATCCAACTAAAAAGGCTAATTTTTATTTATTCTTAACTGATTTAATATTTATGAGTCTAATAATGTGGATGATATATGCAGTATTCCTTTCAGAAGAAAATAAAGAAGAATTAGGAGCATTAGGACACTTAGGAGCTATGGCTTTATATACATCATTTCAAGATGGTCCAATTCAAAATATTGTTGCACAATTTGCAGGAGACTTAAATCCACCTGCATACTCTATTATTAAGAATATTGTAAATCAAAGTACAGCTGTTATTACTGGAGATAAAAATCTCTGGGAAGGAGCTACAAGTACATTTGGATTTATGAGTGATCTTAAGTATATTGGAGATAAATTAGATTAAAAAAATAACCTCTATCCGCATAAGCAGATAGAGGCAAAAGAAATCCCCTTACTCGCAATTAAACAAGTAAGGGGATTTTTCATAGAAGTAAAACAATTTATTTTTTAAAGATCAACACCTGGTAATATTATATTTTCGCTCTTAGAATAATCAATAAATATATGCCAAACAAAGAGTCCGTTTTCAGTTATACATGAACCAACATATAATTTATTACTAGCATCAAAAGCTTGACCAGTACCAATTATATAAACATCAACCTCTATTGTTGATTTATCATCTGTATCTATTATAGCTCAAATTGTAGGTGTATTTCTTTGGCTATCAACATATAAAATTTCTGCACTACTAGGTAACTTAATCGTTTGAGGATAAGTAAAATCTAGAGGATATTTATATATAATTTTATTCATTATTTCTTAGCTTTTTTACCGCCATTACAAATGGTACAAGTAGAAGTACCTGATTTCTCTCCAATATTAAAAACACGAATAAATTTTCCGTATTTTTCATCTTGAAACTCATGTGTAATTTTATTATCTGCGCAGTTTTTACAAAACTTAATTTCAGTAGCCATATACAATATTTTTACATTTATTAAATAATTCTTTTAATGTACCATTATTTACTAACGATATATCAAATTTATGTTTTTTATAAAGAGTATCTAGTTCTCTTTCTGAAGAATGTAAACCTATACTACAACCTTTTCTTGTTACATGAATAATAAAGGCATTGTATTCTTTTACTACTTCATTTTCAATTGCAAATCTTTGATCTGCAATTACAATATTACTTTTATTTCCACTTTGAAGTGTTGAATATATTCATAATTTATCTCCAAAATATTTACGCATTATATCTGTACCAAAATATTGTAATATTTGTCTAATAGATAAATTATATTCTATAGCTAAATTTCTATTTTCTTTTTTTAATTCTCTAGCAAATACTTTATCTGTAGGTTCGTTTCCAAAAGTTTTTACTCTACTATCGTAAAGTAAAAACTTCTGAAAATCAAAATGATAATATTCTTTAAATTCTCTATCATCAAACTTACTCTTATCTACATTCATCATAATAGATAACATTTCCTTTAGTTTATCTGCATAATGTACTATCTTTCAACGCTTTGAAATCATAAACGGTACAGGAGTAAAATTTAATGCAGAAGCAATATTATAAGAATGTAAACAAGTTGGAGTATTTAATAAATAGTTTAGATATTTAGCAACTTCATCTTTTCCACTTCCTTTAAAACCTTGAATAGCTATTATATTTTTCACTTATTCTAATGTAAAATCGAAGTTCATAGGTATAGCATCAAGTTGCGACTTATGTTCAGCCCATTTCTTTTCAAAACTTTTCTTGAGTTTGTCTATAACTATCTTTCTAGCCTTTTCTTTATCTGCATCATTTGTACTACTTTTATAAAGTTTATTTATAATATTATCAGTAATGCCACTATAAACCTCTCTTTCAGAAATTCCTAATGTATTTAAAATTTGTTGAAATCCTACACTTTTAAAAGCAGAATTACTTGTAATAGTATTCCAGTTACTCATAAGTAGAATACCTACAGAACAAGCTGAATCTGGAATATTATATCCAGAGAGTAATTTAATACCCATACCTACAACAGTAGGATCTTGAGAACCTAACATTCCAGATAAAGATTTAAGATCGTCCTCTGTAAGATTAGATAAATTATTACTTACAAATTTATCTAATTCTGTATCATATATTACTTTCATATAATTATTTAAAATATTATTAACTTGCTCATACTCTGAATTATCTGTAAAGAAACAGCATTTACCTGAATAAAATAATGTACAGTCTGCAGGAATAATTCCCTCAGCCATTACTGCTGAAGCAAACTGTTCAAGAGGATCTGAAGAGCTAGTATTTATCGCTTTATTAATAAAGTTGTTTAAGTCTTTAGTAGAACTACTTTGATAACAAGCTCCAGGTTTATGATCAATTAGATAATAAGTATCTTCTGATGGAGAATAATATAATTTAATGTTTTTATCCCTTGGAGCACCTCCTGAACTATATTTAGGCGTATATACACTATATTCTACTTTTGGCAATATACAAACATCTGCTTTTGCAGCAGTTAAACTACGTTTTATAGTGGTAGCTTCGCTTAGTTTAAATCGAGGATATTTAGATTTAGGATCAAAATATACTCTTTTCACTCCAGCTAAACTTGTTAAAGTTTTAGAAGAAATGATAGTTTCTATACTATCACTATCTCCTAAATACATACCAAATACTTTTTCTGCACAAAAAGGACTAGTATAATAGCAATCGTCTCCAATATGTTTTTTACTCCCATTAACATCATAAACAACAATCATATCTGCAAGGCAAGTGTTACTTATGTTGTTATAACAGTAACCATTATTACTATTTCCTTGTCTTCTATAATAGTCACAAACAACTATTCTTAATTTTGTATCATTTAAATTAAATAACATATTATATTAATTTTCTAGCTACTTTAGGATTTAATAACAATTTATTGCATCTTGTAGGATGATTTTTTTGGAGAGTTTTAATTAAACTGAAAATCAAATCCTCAGAAAATAACATCTTATCATGCTCAATAATTTTAAGAATTCTATCAACAGCTATTTCTGTTTTACTACCTTTTGTATCAAAATATAGATTTACAAAATTACAGAATCGAGTTGTTAAAACTGCAGCAATATCTGCACGATAGTTAGTACCATCATATACTTGTTTTGCTAATTCTCCTTTAACATAATCCCAATCTTTATTTAACATTGTATCTGGGTCCATTAATTTATCTAACTTATTAGCAATAAATGTAGTAAATAAGTTTCCAATAACGTTTTCTTCAGATGTAAAACATCCTTGAGCAATATTAAGAATTAAACCTAAAGTATTAGTATCAGACCAATCTTTAAAACCTGAAATAGTATTTGCAAAAGTTACTAAACTTCGTGGGTTAACTTTCTGAACTCCACCTTCCTTCTTCATAATTTCAGGATAAGAAAGAACGAAATTGATAAAACGTCCATCAATTCCTTCCTTTTCTGCCCAACGAGCCCATACATCTTTATCGAAACCTAATTCAAAACTAATGTACCGAGTCTTTTGAGCATTATCCATAGAGTTAACGTTATAATCTCCATTATCTGGATTAGAAGTTAATATAATAGTACAATTAGGAGGTAATGACCAACTTATATATTCGCCTCTGTCCACCAACTCCATGGTAGCTTGTATAAATCTAGGCATTATTGTTATCGTATAGGCTCTTTATCCTATACTTCTACGTCTTTTCTTAGGTTATAACGTAGTTCAGACTATATCATCACTATATAAATAGTGTAGCGCACTCGTGGTACTTTACTATCCATTCCTGGACTCCATGTACTAGTCGTTGAACTTTCTAATTATTACTAATTAGCTTAGCTGCTGATTGACCTCCTCAGGCTTTTCCAGCAATTCACGCTATTTTATGCGGACCTCTAGATTTTATACTTTCATTTATATCCTCCTGCAGTAAGATTTTTTCTTATAGCGCGAGATATATTACAAATTTTTAGTTCTTTTTCAGCATCTGTTTTAGAATCTCACTCTTTAATAAAAACATTATCAAGTGAATATTGAATAACAGGTATTTTCTTATATTTCTTTTTTAGTTTAGAAAGATTTTCTTTTAATTCAAATGATCATCTATATCCACCAGCAGTATAACTACGATTATTACATACACTACATATTGCAGTAGTATCTTGGTTAGTAGATATAGCTGCATCTGTTATCGATTTATAACTTTGAAGATATTTTCCTTCTAAACTATACTGATATACCATTTTTATATTAACTGGAGAATGTGTCTCATAATATTTCTTTTTAGAGATACTTATTCTATGTTTATATTCTTTATCTCTAATGATATTCTCAGGGTCTAAAATATGATTTATATAAGGTTTAATACTATTTATATAGTATTTTTCTCTACTAATTCTATTTTCCTCAAGACAAGTTTCTATAACTTCAAAATAAATATTATCAATGCCATACTTGTTATACAAATTTTGCATAGTATGATTGTGATGTTTATTTTGTTTTAAAGTAATTAGATGTTGTCTTAATCTATGCTGAATATTTTTTGAACTTCCTATATATTCTTTATCGTGGATCTTTATTTTATAAATTCCACAAACTTTTTTATAAACTTTAATCTTTTGTAATGTTAGTTTTTCCATATTTTTAAATTTATATCAAAGATACTAAATTTATTCAGGGAAACAAAACTTTACAATATATTTTTTAATCCGCACGATTAAAGTCATCAAGAATTAAAATTGTGCCATTTTCATTTCGAGAAGTAGGAACCCATGCAGGAAGAGCGTATCCCATTCGAGATATATTATCTTTAATTCTATAACCCTCTGCAATATAAGAATCTAGTACATCTGCAGATACCCAAAGACATTCCTCATCCTTAATTACTATTTCATTTTCTACAACAGGCATTCCATCATCATCAAGTCTAGGACGCTCTGTACAAACATAATACTCTTTAATTGGAAAACCAATAAGATCACCTAATTCCTCTAACTGAGAAAGATTAAGTTTAATACAGTCCATTCCTCTTTCTTGAGCTAACTGAATGATAGCAGAAGTTTTACCTAAACCAGATTCACCTACTACTTCAATTGCAGTAGTCTTTTTATGCTCATTATATAATCGTTTATTATTATCAATAATATAACTAGCTAATGTTTTTAATTCTTCAATATTAATTGTATTTATATTTTTCTTCATATTTTATGGTATAAAAATAGTATGTCCTGGATATTTTTGAGTTTTATGCCCATTACTTGTAATAACCCACATCATTTGTCGCATAGGTTTGAATGTGTCTAATGGAGCATAACCGTCAGTAAAAAATACTAAGGTAGTATATTTATTTAGATTAGCGTTATAATAATCTATTACAGGTTTAAAATCTGTACCTCCTCTACCTGTAATTTTTCCATCAAACTTTCCTTTATATTCATATATTTTATGAATATCGGCATCACATTCTACAATAGTTACCATAGACCCAGTTTTATATATGTGATAGATTTCACTAAAGAAATCTTGTAATTCTGAATCACTTACAGATCCAGATGTATCAATTCCAACAAGAATATGTTGTTTATGCTTTACTTTGATTCCAGCACTTCCAACAAATCTATTAGACTCTTTTCGAAGAGATTTTTTTGTATACGTTTTGAATGAATTTCCTAATAATCTTCGGAAATACATTTTCCAATTAAATATAGGAGGATCTACTTTAAATAATGCATCAATTATTGATTGAAATTCTCTTGGAATGCTACCTCTACTTTTAGTAGTAGCTGTAGCTGCTTCTTTTAATTGATGCTCAGTTTGATTTTGCATTAATTTTTTTCCTGCTTCATCAAGATTTTGATATTCTTTCCAAGACTTATGATCATCAGCTCCTCCACTAATTCCATCAAGACCTTGTGTTGTGCCTCTATTCCCACTACCTGATCCTTTCTGTCCAGACTGAGAATTTTTTTGTGCATATTTTATTAGCTCTTCATAATAATATTTTGCACCTTTATCCTTTTCTAAGTTTTTTACTAAGTTAGGATGTTTATCTTTTAGCTGATCCCACATGTTATCAGGAACATCTTTTATATATTGATCACAAACTAAATCACAAGCAATATTAAATAATTTATGATCACTAATTCGAAGTTCTGATTCAATAAACATGTGGTTAAAACATATATGAATTAGCTCATGTTTTAATAAACCTAACTGCTGACTGTCAGTTAATTTATCTCAGTAATTAGGATTTATAACTAGTTTAGAATTTACTCCATTTCTAGAAACACAAGCTGTATCTACATATGTATCAGATATTTCTTTATTTAAATTAAGAAGAAAGAGCCCATAAAAGGGCTCTCTAATCATTAATTCTTTACATGCTTTAATGAGTTGCATATCTTATAATTTTAATCTTCATGTGGAAATTTATCGATTTTTTGGCATCTAATATTAGATAATAAACAACCTAAAGCTTTAGCTTCATCATCGTATCCACTATATATAACTATACCTTCTTTATTTCATACAGTTACAGTATTTGTTTTAGAATTTCAATCTGCATAAAGATGTTTAAAAGAATGTTCTTGTTCTTCATCTACATGATCATACTGTACTGTTTCTTTATAATGGCTCATTTTAAATATAATTTTTCTCCTTAAACTGTATATACAGTTTATCTGCTAGCTCTGCTGCTTGGGGATGAGCTCCTGTTGCTCCGTATAATGGACTACGTAACTTAAAGAATTCTTTCCATTGTTCAATCGTTCCAGTCATAACTAGTTCTGTTTTAAGAGAATTAGGAAGTACTGAACGAGCTTGTTGAGGGGTCCAACCTTCATTTAGTAAATGTAAATAAAGCTTTTCTGCGTTTTCTAATGCACTTAAAAAACTATTGTAATTTGAAGATTTTTTAATGTGCCCAAAGTTCTGATTGTGTATATCAGCTCCTACACGATATCCAAGACCATCATATCAATAACTTTGACCTTCTGGGATATCTAACCAACATGGGATGATAAAAGTAAGTTCTTTTCCAAACTTATCTTTACTATAGTTACAGTATCTTGTACTCTCTTGAGCAAAGCTAAACACTCTCAATTTGTTATGTATAAGCTCTTTATCTTATACTCTCCTCTTTTCAAAGGAGTATCGGACTATATCATCATCCATTTCTGGATGCTCCGCACTCGTGTCTAAATTATATTCTATGAGGCCTATCTGGCCCTTTTAATTCAAATCCCCATAACATAGCCGCTAGTGGTATTGTAAATATACAACACATTAGTATCAAGTAAATAGGTAATTGAATTAAATACCATATATAATTAAAAATATATTTTATCATAGTTTCATTAGTTAGTCTCTGAACCTTCCAGCTTTGTTAAAGGCTGGCTTGGCTGCTGATTAGCATGCATTATTATGTTTAGCTTTCCAGCAATTCACGGAGTTTATTTTTCATAATATTACTATTATGCGACACAAAGTATTTTATGTCTTACAAATTCATGAGAAACTCCCCTGTCACAAATGAAATGTACAGTTACTCTTTTCTCATGATATTCGGTAGGCTCACATAGATACTGAAGGTCTGCCATCCACCCATTTTCATACAAAACTCTGTAGTTGGTGGTTATATAGTAATGAGCCTCATGAGTCTTGTCACCATATACAATCTCTCCCTCATTAACTATTGAATAGGGATTATCAAAATACTTCTGTTCATCTCCTATAAGTTTATTACAGTCCCAAGGGATGTCAAGATAGATAGTACCATGCTCAAGCATAGCAGTATGCTGTCTATCTTTAATCATATTAACAAATTTTTCTGCAGAATCTTCTGTTATTAGATTCTCTGACTTATAGCATGTACGCCCTGCTTTCTCAATTTGCTTATAAATTCCTTGAATTCCTGAGCCTTGTTCAAGTATTTCTATAGATGGTTTAATTAGTCTCATATTCTTTAAGCTTATTTTCGAGATCTATTTTAGAAATACTTCCTACATGGCGCCAAACTTCTACATTATCTTTAGTAATAATCAATACTGGAATATTTCTAATCTTATAATTTGTAAGTACGACAGGATCTACTTCATCTACATCGATATCTTCTATAGTTACTTTATCTTTAAGTTCTTCAAGAATAGGAGTTAAAGATCGACAAGGTGCGCAATATGAAGCTCCAAATTTTAACAATTTTAACATAATAATTTCTTTATTTTATATATAGATATTTTTAGGCTATAAGAAGCATGTTTTAAAGATTGATACGTAATTCCATTAATAACAATCTGTTTCCCTCGATGAATGGGTTTTTCTAATGTATTATTTTCATCGACATATTTAAATATGTAATTATTACAGGATTTATTTTTACCATTTAAACACTCACTAATTCTTCAATTTGGAAACTCTTTTTGGAATTCTTTTCTAGAAGATCATGTTTTTATTAAATTCATATTTAAATCATATTGATTTATTGGTTTTAGAGAAATAGGAATTACTGAAGATTGTGTAATTATTTTATTATAACTAAAAATAAATCCACATGCTGTTTTAGTTCTATATTTAGGATTACAACAATTAGTAATAGTACTTTGAGATACTTTATAAAATTCTGCTGCCTCTACTGCAGAATTTCATTCTTTTAGAAATTTTCCTTCCAAAGAATATTGATAAACTTTTTTAGAAGTATTTACTATTGAGTGCAATCCTCCATCTAGAATGTTATAACACTTACCTCCGTTTTTATATTTAGCGATAAAAATTTTCTCGTAATTTTCTGCTTCTTCTTGAGTTAAATTTGAAAATATAATTTCATGTTGAAAGTTGTTTCAACCATACTTTTGTATAGCATTATAAAAATGAGGATTTCTTTTATATCCAAAACCATTATTTCATCTAACTATAGGATTTTGTTTAGTTATCCCAATATAAATTCCTCCAGAAGGACTTGTGTGTTTATAAACACATCACTTATTATTTTTCATATTATATTATTTTTTAGTACATTATGATGTTACAAATATATAAATTTATATTCATAATATCAAATTGCATTAAAAATAATTCATTTATATATTATGTTCTTTAATAAGGAGTACCGATCTATCTTCTTTATATTGATATGATATCATATTTTCTGGAGTATCTATTTCTAACTTTGCATTTTGTGATTGATCTGCACAAAAATCTGCTTTAAGTTTTTCTACTTCTTCTTGAGATTTAACTAATATAGTATTAGAAATATCACATCCATAAGCACAATCATCTCAATAATATATTAATTCATAAATTTTCATTGTTTTAGAATAAAGTTAATTGTTTATTTTTAAAGAAACTAACAATTTTATTAGCAGCTGATATATAAAATCTATAGTTAATATTACTTGGAATTGATTGATCTTTTTCAATAGTATTCATAATTGTAACTCCAGAATCAGTTAATAATTTTTCATAATTACTTCGATTTCCATTATCATCAACTTTACACTTATAAAGTCATGCTCCATCAGTAGATATATAATATCTATTAATTCTTTGAATGAGCTTGCCATTATATTCTATAGAGAATCCTTTACCAACTTTTTGATAGGTAATAAACTTATTGATGTCCTTACAACTTCTAATTGTTTCCTCGACTGGCACTTTATCAACTAAACATTTATTAACTGCTTCAGGAATAATCATAGCTGTCATTCCTTTACCAAGTTTTACTTGATCAATAAACATACCTTTTTTCTTTAGTAAAGCATTATCTTTAGTTTTACTGTATCCCTCTTTTACTGCAAGATAATCGTTGATAGCATATTGATACATTGCCTCAAACCTATCTTCTTCTAAAGTTAGTTTAGTTAATTTTTCTCAATCTTTACATATCTGTTGAAATTCTACTTCCTTATCTTTTGGTCTTAATACAAACAAACCATCTGTATTAGCTTGTACTATTGAACATCCAATTGCAATTAACTTTTCAGCTAACATTAATAATAATAATTGACCATTAATTCTAATCTGCATAACGGTAAATGGGCTATAACAAAAGTTATGTTCATTCTGTAGATTTCCACTTAGACCGTTAAGAGCGAGTTTTAACGTTTCATTTTTTATTTTGTTTCCGCTATGTTTAGCCTCAATACGTTCTTCTTTAATTTGAGAATATACTTCAAGGAACTCTTTACCAAGATGTTGTGGATAAAACTTATGTTCTATAATCATACTAGGATATAGTGCATATCCATTTTAATTTTCGACTATATCTTAATTTTTATATCTAATTTGTTCTGAATTTAATTCAATGTAGTGTCATTTAAAGCCTTTATATGAAGCTTTTGTACCTTGACAACAACTTCTTATAGCTTGTAAATAAAAATTTGGATATTCTAGTAGAATATCTCCAATTACTTCATAAACTTTTATTAAATTATTACTTTTATCAAATTGTCCAATTCTATATTTACGATTAGCAAGAGCACAATTGCGAGCCATTTGTTTTTTAAGTTCAGAATTAGTTCATATTTCTTTACTTTTTGCTCCAATTTTTGCTCTTTCATCTGGATTCTTAAACCGTTCAATTTGAGCTTTTCTACATCGTTCACGAGTTTCTTCTAATACTAAACATTTTGTATTAGAGTCTAATCTCATATTATATCCAATATTTCTATCTAAAGTATTTAATTTTTGAATTCAGAATAGTTCTCGATCTGCAAGCAATTTTAACTGTTGATCAACACTATTATCATCATATTTCTCAAATTCTAAATACTCTAAAACTTCATAAGTAAATGAATTTCTACCATATTTATGTCATGCTTGAATTAAATGATAGTTTTCATCTTTTGACTTATGATTTAATTGCGTAATATGTTGTTTTATTCTACCATAAATATTAATAGATTTTCCAACATATATTTTATTATTTACTGTATTTTTAATACAATAAATTCCACATTTAAATTTATCACCTATGTTTGCTTTCATATTATTTAATTTTTTACAAACATAATAAAATAAATGGATATAACCAAATTAAATTTATAAAAATTCGCGGCGTTTCGAATAAAACCTTATAAGGTTTTATCCTACTCTCTTTCGAGATAGTCTGTGAACCTTGATCCTATAAGGATCCTTGGCTGCGGATTATAATACTTATTAAGTTTTTACTTTCTCATAAGCGTTATCTTATGTGCTACACTATGTATTACTACTAGCTGCAGTATTAATAAGTTAAATTAAGTTCCCGCAATTAACCGCGTTTTACTTGCGCCACTATATTAACGCAACATCTACATCACTGAGTATCTGATCATTAGCTGGTATTATTTCTTCTGGTTTATTAACAGAATGTATCATTTTTGTTATCGTAAAGGCTTTTTATCCTTTACTTCTTATGTTATTGTAGTTCACATAAGTTCGGCGTACCTTTTCAGTATTACTACTGTCGAGAACTCTTGGGAGAATTATATTTATTCATCTCCTACGCTCTACACTACCTTACAGCCTTTCGCAATCTATAAGGTTAGCACGGGGTTATAGTATTTTCTTTTTAGATAGTATTCGCAATTTATATTATTAGCAAAATATTCTTCTATGAATCTTTTTCCGCTATATTACGAAAAATTATCTAAATATACAACTCCTTCCCCGTTTTTTCTCGATTATGTGGCATACATTTTACCACCAACTCCAACACAATACTCTAGACCGTCTAATATAAAATGTTTTTCATATCCTTTTCTTCCTGGAGATACTGTTTGTTTTTTCATTTCTTCTAATACAGACTGAAGAATAGGAGTGTCAAATTTAACAATTGGAAGAATAACTTTACTCAAATCAATCATATCACAAGGAGAACGTAAGTCTTTAATCTGTTTCCAGGTCTGACCAGTTTTCTCAAGATATTTCTGAGTAATAATTTTCATACCAATGTTTACACCATCCTTATTTAATACTTTTACTCCATATTCATCTTCGATAGCTAATCGTAATTCTATATCCTTTTTACATCGATTTAATAATTCCTCAGTAGAATCAACATCATTAATATTATATTCTATCATATTAGGAATTTCAGATGCAGGAAGTCAAGCTTGGAAGTCTCCTTCATACTCTTGAACGTTACGAAACTGCATGGTTACTTGCATTTCTTTTAACCCTACTCGCAATTTTTGAGAATATAACATTGTAAGTAAATCAAGAGTTTCAAAATAGATTTTATATTTCCACTTACTTCAAGACGTAAAATTACCATCTGTAGAACGAATTATTTCATTACTCAATTTATATAATGAAGTACAGATTGTATAAGTATCAAGAGTTTCCATTTTTTTATGATAATCAATAATATAATTAATTATTGGATTATCATAATGTAAGTTATTATCAATTTTGTTATCTTATGAGCTTTTATCTCATAATTCTATATATTACTATATAGTTCAGACTATATCATCATCTTAAAAAGATGTCGGGCGCTCGTGTTTATATTATTGTTTGCACTACTCAATAATTAGTCGTTGAACGTTCTACATACTTATTGTGCTTCTGTAGCTTCGCTGCTGATTGTCCTCGTCTTTACGTTAGGAGTTTCCAGCAATTCACCCGATTTTCTGCATTATTAGCAGGGACATTTAAGAAATCTTTAATATATTGCTTAACTGTATCTTCGTCTATATTATACTTAATCTCTAACAAATGAAAATTGTTAATTTTAGTAAAGAGTCTCAATTGTTTATCTCGCATTAACTGCTTTCGAAATGCATCTTTGCCTCCAAATTGTTCTGAAATATAATAATGTTGCATTCCATTATATTCAATGAAATACGTCTCTTTATCTAAATCAATTACAAAGTCAATTCTAAAGATTCTGTTAAATAAGTCTGATTTAAAAGATACTTCTGTCTTAAACGGTATTTTTAATTCAGTTAATATTCTAGTAACTAACATTTCTCCTTGTGACTGTTTACAATATTGACATTTATGTCCTTGTAAATGTTTATTAGGAGTTTGTAAAAATTCTCCATGTTTTGGGCAAATAATACAAATGTTCGTTTTAGCATTTATATATTGTACTTTAGAATAATCATAATAATTATTATGAATAACTTTTGCCTTTTGTATAAATTTGTTTGTTGTAGATAATTTTTTCTTTACTCTATTATCGTGCCCACACTTTGGACAGCCTTGTCCATTACTAACATGAACATGTGCATTAATAGTAAAATCTCCATGGATAGGACAAGTAATAATTACATTAGAATCAAATCCACTATAATTAGTTTTTGAATAATCATAATAATTATTATGCTTTTTATTTGCCCGTTTAATATACTCTTTAGTACTAATAACTTTTAAATTATTAACATATTCATGAGCACATTTTGGACAACCTTGCCCTTTTAAATGGTTTGACGGAGTTTGTCAGAATTCACCGTGCCTATTACATATAATACACACTTTATCTTTATTTGTTTTATAATTAGTTTTAGAATAACTATATCTGTTGCAATGAATTTTATTTGCATCAAATATAAATTGATCGTTTGTTTTAGTTTTCATACTGTATGTTTTATTGTTTACAGTACAAAGATACAATTAATATTTTTAATTTCTTGCTTTATCCACAAAATATCTTATCGGTATTAAATTGAAGATCTGTAGTATAATTTTTCTCTCAAATTTCTTTTTGAGATTGATCTCGAATTGTTCAGAAGAAGTCAACAAGTTTAGTTAAATCATTTCTTCTTTCAGATATTTCAAATAAGAGACGTTCTTTAGTTTCAGAATTTTTTACTGTACAGTGAAATACATTTGGAAATATCTCAATATCATAAACATATACAGTTTTACCTCGGATTAACATTCTATTATTTCGTATAATTTATTAAAATTTTCTTCCATTAACCAGAATTCATATCCATTCCAGTTAATATAATAACCTTTGACTCATTTATTTTCAGGATGTTGTAACTGAATTTTCTTAATTCTATCATAAAATTCATATTTAGTCATAGGTTCTACCTCTACATCAAAATTCTTAACTCGAGCTTTCATTAAAACGTTCCTTAAGGTTTACCTCTTTACATATCCATTCTCCATTTTTATGTAAATAATGATACTCAATCATTATTGGATCTAAATTATAGTAATCTTCTTCAGTTGGAGATATAATTGCGCCAGATCCATCTGCATAAAAACTTGTTGTATCTAAATCTGTTCCTAAACAAGATATATCTCCATTAGCAATTAGTTCAATAATATCATTTATATCATTCCAATTATCATGTAGAGTTTTCCCAACACCTTCTGGATATCCATCAAAATGACAATAAATTGAACTAACACTACCATATGGATTTATCATTCCGATTCTAGATCTAGTGGACATAAGATTGTAGTATTAGTATTAAATACAATAAATTTTCCTGCAGAACTATATTATTGAGTGAGCACAATTTATTGTATATCTGGATATAAATATTATATATTCTTAACATTTCTTTAACTTTTTTAATCAATCCTCTTCTACAAAGTATGAAGAAGGGCCATACTGATCAATTCAACCTTCATCATTAACAAGATGCGCATGACAATCAAAATCATCATAACTCATTAATTCTTGAACTTCAGGCCACTCAATAAGTATATATTTCATATTATATTTCGTCTAATTCTTGTTTTAGTAGCTCAGGATAATATTTTCGATAAAATATACGTATTGTATCTTCACCTACTTGTAAATCCCTATTTTTATCCCGTTTAACAGCTTCTTTATATGGAATAACTATTTCCTTATATTCAATATTTGCATCGAAATTTGAGGCAATTTCTTCCCATTTAGCCCTAGTTTTAGGGTTAAGATTAGTAGCATCAATTATAACGTTATAACCTTGCTCTAAAGCAGAGGTAATAGTTGTTTCCTCAAGAGTATTAATTAACTTTTCCCGAGACGGAATCCAATAATCACCGCACATAAGTCGGAGATCGTCCCTATTCACCCGAATCCAAGTAGACTTTCCCTTCACGAACTCTTTAGACCACGAAGTTTTGCCACTAGCTGGAGGTCCAACCATTACAATTATTGTTAATTTATTTTTTGTCATAAAATTGCTTTATATACATAGGATGGACTTCTGTTAGAAAAGTACTTAAATCTTTTTGGTACTTATTTTTCATAAGTTCTTCAAGATTAGATTCTCTAGAAAACACATCTGGACGATTTACTTTAAACTCTCTAAGAATTTGTAATGCCCAATTAACTTCTATATACTTTTCTAAAGGAGTAATACTAGGATCTTTAATAATATAATTTCTAAACTTAACTAAATCAGGTTTTACATAAACATTAAGATATTCTTTTATCTTTCCTTTTTTATTAAGTGTAGAACATACATATGGTAAAAGATCCCCACAATCAGTTCTTTGAAACCAATCTTCAAAAGAAAAATATAAACAATGTTTTTCTTTATCATATTTGGTTTTAATGTTTCCAATGATAACTAAAAGATCAGTTTCAAAAAGAGAACAAGGAATTTTATAAATATACTTAATATCCTTGTTCTCTTTTAATTCCTTAATCTCTTCTTTATTCATTAGGATTTACAACTCTAGGATGTGCTTCAATAGATGAAAGTTCACAAGGAGCGTTTTCTAATAAATCATTATAAAAATTCTTATATATATTATATATTTCTGATTTAACTTTTTGAAGTTCTTCAAACTCTAAATCAGATACATTAAGTGCTATAGAATTACTTGTAATTTCACCTAGGACATCGTCTTTAAAAATACGATATATAATTATTCTGAATTTTAAATTGTCTGATTCAAAAAGATTTTCTGTAATTTTATTACTTAAACATGAATGATAAAAGTTATCATCTTTTTCGGTCCATTGAATTTTATATCTATAAGTATTATCCGAAGAGTAATAGGATATCTGTTTATGACCTATATCCTTTGGAGTTAAATTAAATATACAATGTCGAAAAAGCTGATCTATTTTTTCTTGAGATAAGTTAAATGGTTGTTTCATTTTCTTTTTATTTAGTTTGTTCTTTAATTACTTTATCAAAATACTTAAACATTTCTTCCTGAGGAAATAATGTTTGAAGTTGATCAAGTGTAAGTGCTGTATCTTTATTAACTAGCTCTGAATATTTATCCGATACAAATTCAAATAATTCCTCAATAGTAGCAAATTCGTTTACAGAATCATTTAAAATAAAGTTCCATATTTTTTCAGAAACATTCTCTCCAAAATACAACGTTAAAGCTATATCAAGAGCATGTTCTAAATAATACCACATCTCACTACTTCTAATATCAAAACCTAGTCTTTCAAAGTTCTCTGCTTCATTTAGAGCAGTACGATAACTTGAAATTAGATCTTTAAGTTGTTTTAATGTAAGTTTCATTATAAATCGGTTTTATCTCGTAGACTTTTGAACACTGGGAGATTTGGAACTGCATTTTCTGTTGTAGTATATCCAAAATACTTTACCGTACCCATTTGTCCTATCAATTTGTCTATATTTTCTCGGTACCATTTCTTTAAAGCTCTATCTCCCATAGGTTTAGCTTCAAATGGATATCCTTCTTTCGTTTCCATGTTAAAAACAAAATCTTCCTCTCTAAGACCATCGGTAATACCTACAATCTTAAATTCACCATCTTGGAACATTTTAATCTTTAGCATACGTTTATCTCTAGCTCCACATTTATATGTTTGCTCAGGATCTCGAATTACTAATCCTTCATAACCTAAATCAACATACCTGTTATGTAAAGCTATAATATTATCCTTGCCTTGCACTTCAGAATGAAAGACTATTTCTAATTTTGAATCAATAGGTCTATTATGTTCTATAGAATGAAGAATATTTAACCTTTGATTAAATGGTAAATCCTCTCGTACAATATCATAACATTGGAAAGTTAGATCTTTGTGTCTATCATCAAGAGTTTCTAATCGACACAATCCACTAATATAACTCAAAGGTTTGCCATGAATATATAATTCTCCGTCTAAAATATAATTAGGATTATTTTTAAGTACATATTCAACAAACGGATCATGAATTATATAGTGTGCTGCAATATTATAATCTTGACCTCCTCTAGAAGAAGTTTGAATTATTCCGTCTTTCATAAAGAGAAGGCATCTTACCCCATCAATTTTTTTACTGCCTAATCATTTGTTCTCTAGTAACTTAGAGTCTACCTTTTCATAACTTAAAGCTAGTTGAGGCTTTAAATTTCCCTTAGCGTCAGTATTTTGTTTAGGAACTTTTAAATCCACTTCTGATTCATCAGTTATATCTTTTATTTTAAGTTCCTCTTGAGATTTATACCCTTTATCTAAATAGCTATTACATAAGCTATTATATTGTAATTCGGCTTGCTCTTTAACAGTTCTTTTAACTTTACCTTGTTCAATAGTAACTAAAGGTCGTTTAACCATCTTTCCATTCAATACGCCAGTTTCTCCAGTTATTGAATAGAATTTTTCATTCGATTGAATATCAGTATGTTCATTTAAATTTAGTTGAACTACTCGAATCTTATTATTATTGTCTCTTTTAAAGAAGTAATTTGTCATATTATCTTTGATATAAATATATATCATTAGTAGTTCGAGATAAAGCTACATATTGTAATTGTCGTAATTCCTCAGGATCTGTACATTGCAAAATATTTTCCATATCAACTAATACTGCTAAATATGAAGAAGATTGTGATTTATGTGCAGATATACAATATCCGTAATCTAAAGATTTTCTCTTTATAACTCTTCCTTCATGTACTAAATCAAAAGGAGTAAGAAACGCTTCTTGAAATTGATAATAAGCTCTCCAATCTTTGCCATTTTTACTTTTTACAGCTTTAACTCTCATATTATCAATTCGAGCTGCTAAATTAGCAATATCATAACTACTATTATATCTTGAAATTATAGTAATCTCAATATCACACTCTTTAGAAGGATCATATAAAGTTAATTTATATGCTTTTAATCCTTGAAATGTAGTATCTTCAACTTCTCTAACTAAATAATCAGATGAGTTTTCAATAATACCTTGATTTTTATACATACAAGAATCATACCCAGTTAAGACCTCTCCAAAATGATACTCCTCATCATCATTAAAAACTAAACGTCTAATAATTTGATTTAAAGCTTCAATCCTTTTATTAGTATATGTGACTAATTTTATAATATGTTGATCTTCAAGATTCATTCCAACCTTAAATAGATAGCAATGCTCTTCTAACATTTCTCGAATATTATTGTATACTTTTAAAGATCCAGAATCACTATCTGGCGTAGATTCAAATCTACTAATTGGCTTAGAACGTAACGTTTCTAATATTTTTCCAATTGGAGAATCTGAAGATTGACGATATACTTTATCTAAAGTGTATTTAGTAGAATTTCTAAATGTTTTAGATACTTGTTTTTGACTTACAGGGCTTAACTGTTTTTCATCTCCAAGCCATATAATTTTACATTGATGATCAGTAGCTTGATCAATAATTAATTTATATAAATTATCATTAACCATACTACATTCATCAATAATCCAAACTGCTTTATATTGTAAATATATAGCATTTTTTTGTATAAAGTTTAACTCTTTAAGATCTAATTCAAGTATATCAACTTGTGGAGATAAACTTAATAGTCTATGAACAGTAATAGCTTCTGAATCAACTACAGAAGCTATTACGTTCTTTGACTTATTTGTAGGAGTAATTACCAAAAATGGAATATTATTATCCTTCAATATCTTCACAATTAAAGCACATATTTGAGTTTTTCCAGTACCTGCTCTACCTGATATGCACAAATGTTTAGTATCAGAATTAATCTTAATATCACTTTTAATATAGTTTAGAGCTGATTCAAGTACTTCTTTTTGCTTAGAATCTAGTTGAAATGAAAGTAATTCAGATTCTAATTTTGGTAAATCATAGTTTAAAATCATTTTAATTTACTCCAGAATGTCCTGTTCCTCCACCTCTATCAGATTGATCAGAGAATTCTTTAACAGAACGTTTTACAATCCAATTAATAAATTCAACACGCTTAAGTACTAGCTGTCCAATACGTTCTCCATCTGTTATTACAACAGGTTCAGAACCATTATTAACAACAAGTAAACCTACTTCGTCCCGATATCTTGCATCAATTGTACCTGGAGAATTAATTAAAGTAAGACCAACCTTAAAACTTAAACCAGATCTTGGGCGTACTTGTATTTCATATCCTTTTGGAATACAAACAAATAAACCTGTAGGTATAATTGCTCGAGATCTAGGTTCAAGAATAAAAGATTTTAATGGATTAACTTCGTTTTCAAATAGAAATTGGCAATCTCCTTTTGTTTTTAGTGGTTCATCTGAAGTTATTCTACTAAAGTCGACTCTAACATCACAACCAGCATCTCATTCTTCAGTATACTCTGGAAGAGTATTTTTAGAAATATTAACTACTTCAACATCGGTCATTGCATCACGAAATTCTTCACTATACTTTTTCATATTTTACTGAATAACGCTTACGAGGTTTACCCATTCTAGCACGAGTAATAGGATTTGCCATATTTTCCTTATGAGTTACTACTCTAAGATTAGACAAACGATTATCACTTCGATCTCCATTAATGTGGTCAATCTCAAAGCCTTTAGAAATCGGACCATAAAAACTTTCCCAAACTACACGAGCTCCATTAATACTCTTAGTTTTCTTATTTACTCTAACAGTATATCGAGTATAACCATTACTTAAGCATCCAACTAACTGACAATTTCTCTTACCAATAAGTTTACCACTATCAGTTACACGATAACCTTCTAATCCGTGAGCGGAAACGATTCTTTCTGTCTTCATATCTCTTAAATTTTAATCTATTAATATTTTATTATTTACAATTATACACAACGACTAAATCCACAACTCTTACATATAGTACAACCACCTTCATATATTAAATGGTCACCACAATCTGGGCAAAGTTCGTGAGATTCTGTTCCATTAACAATAAATGTTTTTATTGCTCTTTTTACTCCATTCTTCCAGGTATTTAAAGTATCAGATTCAAAATGCATACCATCAATAATCTTGACTACTTTATCTAATTCAATTCCTCCTCTTAATAGAGCAGATATTAATTTAGCATAATTCCAGTATTCTTGATTAAAGATGCGAGACAATCCTCCTAATCGATTTGTATATCCATACTTATCGACATATTGAAAATCATATCGTTTACCAAATTCATCTTTTACCTTAATAATTTTACCTTCGGTAATAGTTGAGGGAATTGGAAAATCCTCAATATTATTAATTCCTGTAAATACTTCATAAGGTCTATCATCAACTAAACCTACAAATGCAATCCAGTTTTCAGTTCCATTTTTAAATCTAATTAATTTAGCATCAATTGATTCTGGACGCTTCATTAATTCTTTACTTCCCATAGGTTTCTTAGATAAAATAGCTCCTCTTTTACAACCTGCTCTATAAACAGTTACACCTTTTAAATGATACTCTCATGCAAGTCTATAAATTCTTTCAACATCATCTATTGTAGCAGATTCAGGTAAGTTTATTGTTGAGGAAATTGAAGCATCTATATATCTTTGTAAAGCAGCTTGAACTTGAATTCTCTCTGTATAAGGAATGTTCTCTGAAGTTACTACATATTCTGGAAGTTGATTTTCAGGAACTCCTTTTGAAATGAAATTATTCTGGATAATTGGAGTATATACTTTATAAAGTTTCTCTTTATCAACTAAAGATTCTGTTTTTCTTGTATAAGAAGTTGCAAAAATAGGTTCACAACCTGTTGAAATTCCTAACATAGTAGCAATACTACCTGTAGGAGCACAAGTTAATAACTGAGAATTACATAATCCTCGTAAAAGAATATTACTTCTTAGTTCTTGATATCGGAGGTTATTTTCTTTAGTATTAAGTGCTTGAAAGAAAGGTGTATCTACAACTTTTGTATTAAACATTGGATATGCTCCTTTACTTACTGTTAGTTCATTAGAACTTTCTAAAGCTGAAAAGATCATTTCTGTTCCAATCATATTAATCCATTTAATAGATTCTTCACTTCCATATTTAATACCTAGTTTTATAAACATGTCTGCTAACCCCATTACTCCTAACCCAATTTGTCTCCAATTTTTAACAGATTCTCTTTGCTCAATAAGAGGATGTAATGGAAGACCTTCATCAAGTACTTCATTTAATGCAACTACTGCTTTTTTAACAGTATCTTTAAATCCTGCAAAGTCAAATGTTTCACATTCTGTAACAAATTCTGCAAGATTTATACTTCCGAGTAAACACGATCCCCCACTCGGCAAGGGCTCTTCCAATTTATTATCATAAAGGCTTTTTATCCTTTATTTCTGGGAGTTTCCTCCATACAGTTACCTGATACGTCTGTTAATTCAGACCAGTTTAGCATACATTTTTACTAATTTCTATTAATTTTGTAACTAAATCTTTCTTATTGTTTACATTAAGTATTTTTGCAACAGTTCTATAGTCTTTCACATTTAAACATGCACATAAATCTTGAATAAAAGTTAAATTATTCATTTTTACATTCTGTAGCAGTCATTTATTTTTTCTAACTCAATCTTCAATCTGTTTTATTTTTAAAGATATTGAGTTTTGATACTGTTCTTGAATCTTTGTTGAAGCAGCTTTCACTCCTATTAAATAATGTTTAGGGTCATTATTTGCACATTTTAGGCTACAATACTTTTTAGAATCATAAGGTTTACATTTAAATTCAGTGCCACAATAAATACATTTACGAAGTACATAATTTTTTAAACCTTTTTGTTTAACGGTTTCAGTTCCTTTTCTAAGGCCATTTAACATTTTAGAAGCAATTTCAGGATTAGTTCACTTTTGTTTGCTACTTAAACTAATCTTAGTTTTTGTAGTATCACAACATTTACCTCCATTATTTCCTCCAAGCTTCAAATTATAACCTAAAGTTTTGTCTGTTGTATTATATTCAGAAATATAAAACTGTTCTTTACTATTTAATTCTTCAATAGAAACACATTCACAAAGACACTCTCAGATAAAATTATCAAATCCATACTTAATAAGTGCATTATGAAAACGATTATTATAGTACTTATTTCGTCTACAATCTTTTTCATGTTGTTTCCTTCTATGTTCTAAAGAATTAATAGTTTGACCAATGTAAATTTTATTATTAATTTTATTCGTTACTTTATATATTATCATAGTAAATTAGTATTGGGCACTCGTGGTGAGATTATATTTATTCACTCACTATGCGTTACAATACTTCCTAACCTTTCGTAATTTAGGAAGTTATCTCGGTATTTTCATACAACAAAGATAGTAATAAATTTGTTAACAAACAAATTCCACCTCTTTGAATTGGTTAGAATTCACCGATTTTGCCCAATTTTTTACTTGAGCCAAAGATTGACGTAATTATTTGATTATCAATCACTTACATAGCACAAGGATTAACTCCAGCATATTCAAAATCAGGATTATTACTTAATAAATTCCAATTTTTAATAGCATCCCAGAATAAAATTCCAGGCTCTGCATAATCTCAATTCATCTCTGCTAATTTTCTAAAAATAGGATAAGCTTCAACTTCTTTAGTTATAACTTCTCCTGTATCTGTAATAAACTTAAGAATCAAAGTTTCTGCATTAATAACAGATTTCATAAAGTTATCACTAACTCTAACAGAAATATTAGCTTTTGTAACTTTATCTAAATTTGATTTAAGTTCAATAAATTCCTCAAGATCTGGATGATCACAAGAAATAGAAATCATTAATGCTCCGCGGCGGCCACTCTGCCCAATCAATCCAGTAATATATGAATAAAAATCCATAAAACTGACTGCACCAGATGTTGTTTTTGCTGCATTGTTTACTTTAGATCCTGTTGGACGGAGATTTGAAATATCAATTCCACATCCACCTCCATAACTAAAAGTACGAGCTAGCTTAGATCCACATTCAAAAATAGACTCAAGATTATCTTGTGGAGGAGCAATTACATAGCAATTCGAATAAGTAATTTTTTTATTTTTAGAATTCAAACCTCTATTTGCTAAAATTCGTCCTCCAAAAATAAATTTCTTTTCTCTGATTAGTTTTTCGACTTCAGGATTATTATTACTTACTCGTTTAAACCACGCGTCTAATGATTCATTTTCAAATCTATATTTATTATTTCAAATTGTTATTGCAAGTTCGTCTTTATTTAACCATTCTTCTATAGTCATTTATATATAATTTTATATATAAAGAGAATAAAAGAGGCAGATTACTCTGCCCCTCTATTCTTTCTTTTACTGAGTTTTACATCAGATTGTTCTACTCCAAAGACAATATATTGCCCTTTTTCTGCCTTAGTAGAAGGCATATATTCAAGTTCAAAATCAATATCTTTAGTATTGTATACAGTTTTTGCATACACATTTTCACGAAAGTTACGAATTAAACTTTTAGCTAGATTTAACGCTTCAGTTTTGTTTACTGCTTCTCCAATTACTTCATGATTACGTTTTAAACGAATCTCAATAGTTCGATAAAGTTTACAACGACCTTTACGTCTTGAACTAATAACTTTATAAGGCTTCTTACGAGTATCTTTAGTGCCAGATTTTATAGCAATAATAATACCAGCACCTTCAAAATCAAACATTCCTTTTTGTTCAAGAAAATCTGCAGCAAATATATTCATATCTTTAGTTAGAACTGGAGATCCAGATTTTTTTCAGCTTCTGGTAGCATCTTGTACTACAGTTATACCCTGTTTAAAAGCGTTGATTTTAGCTTCATCTAAGGTATAGGCCTGAATTTCTAATTTGCGCATATTTAAATAAATGTAACATCATCAGAATAACCATTGATCTCACAATATGCAACCATTTTTAGAAGTCTACAAAATTCTAATCTGCCTATATTAAGTATGTCTGAATCAATATTAAAAACACTAGCTCTGTTAGAGCCTGTAGTTTCAACGGCAATAATATTAGCTTGAAAAGTCCAGTCTTTAGGAGTGTATCCATATTCTTTTTTACAGAATTGAAGTAACATCCATAGGTACATTCCCATCTGTCTATGATAATGAAAATTCCAAAAACTTCCATTCATAAATTGTTCAAGTAAATGACCCGTAGTCTTTAAATCATTAAGAGTAATTATTTTATTATCTTTATCAATCGTCCAATTATCAGCTTTCATTTTTAATTTTAATATACATTTACTATTATTATATTCGCCAATAATATCTATGAACAAAGCATCTTCATTATAAGCTTCAAGACCTTCAGGTCTTACTAAGTTTACTATTGAAGGATTGTTAGATAACGATTCTAAACAATTACTGCAAATTGTACGATGTTTATCATTTAAAATTACTAAATCGCCTTCTATTAAATCTTTGCAGTTTTGATAATAATTTAATCCAGATTTTATTATATTTTGGATTCTACTCTCATTTAAATTATTTTTATAATAATCTATATCAATACAGCTTTTAGTAATAGATTCTCTAATAGTATAACCTTGTTTTCTATATTTAATAATACTATCTATTACCATACCTAATTTTGCTGTAGGCTTATTATATGAATCACCTAATTTAAAAGACTCTGGTTGTAAAAATAATTCATGTATAGCTGTTCCTAATTCTAAAGAATTAGTTGATTTATTTTCTATACCTTTATTATATAAACTTGGACTACCACCCTGATCGGGATTTATATACTTTAATCTAGAATTTGATATATAATTAGAATAAGAGCTTGAGAAATATTCTGCATCACTTATTTTACTTCTATATACACTTTCTAAGACTGGACTAAGTTTTATATCATTTAAGTTAATTGTCATTTTCCTTGCGTTTTGTCGCTGGACTACAACCTAAATAATAAGCTATATGAAGCTGGCTTTTCATGTATTTAGATAACTTATATTTCTTAGCTACTTCATTTAAGATATTTTCTGCAATATCATCATCTAAAAAGTAGTTTTCAAAATGAATGTTCTTCTTGCCATCTGACATAATTTCTGCATTTTCAACTAAAATATCAAAGTCTGCAGAAGGTTCAGCTAATTTATAGGCTTTTATATAGGCTTCATGTAAGGCCAGTTCTAATTTATCCTTTAAGTTCATTACTTAATAGGTATTTTAAGATCATAAATTCTACGATGTCCTACTTGATAATACTGATTATGAGGAGCATCCATTAAATAACAGAATATTCCCGCATTAGTAATTTCTTTATAGTTATCGTACTTATCATCAATCATAATCGTAATTCCCCTACTTTTAATTGCCTCAACTTTACTAGCATTCCAAGGTACTGTAATTACAGGAGCACATGGTAAACCATTCTTCTGTAAACTTTCCTGAATCCATTCAGTTGGAATATTTCTTGCAGTTACATAATAGTCTACTTCAAAAGAGGGTCTATGTAATACAGGAATATTAATCCAAAACTCTTTATCTGATTCTAATTCATGTAGATGTTCAGACATCTGATAGTTTGCATTCCAGTAAGGATTCATAGCAACACCAAACTTGTCTTCATAAGCTTTATTGAAATCAAATACTACATTATCGAGATCTAATCCAACAATAGGCTTATCGATAGGGGCCATAACTCTATCATCTCCTTGAGGATATATATGATAAAATTCACATAATATCAATGCATTAGTAGCTACTTCAGCCATTTCTAAAAGTCCCTCGTTTGTATAATCAATACCTCGTTCGAACTGATTCAAGTGTTTTTTAAGAGATGAGAGAACATCCGTCCACTTCATACCTCTTTTCCATTCGTTTTCTTGGTACTTACTTAATTTACTTGTAAGAATTTTGTTGACCTCCTCAATTCCATATTGTGGAGTCAAATCGTATCTAATCTTTTGTTGTTCCATCTTTGCTAGATAATGCTTCTAAAAATATTTCACATAACTTTCCAGACAAACTTAATTGAGTTTTTGCATCAACTTGAGGTTCAAATCGAGGGACGTAATTTAATTCATCCTTCTCTTCATCATATGTAAATACAATAATGATTTTTTGTCCAGAAGCAGAGGTGAACACTACTCTACAACTATCCATTAATTAATTTTGATAAGAGTTCATAGAAAAAGTCTTTATCCATGATTACTACTTCTCCTGCAGAACCAAATACTTTTTCTTTCTTAACTTGTTTATTTCAAATTACAATAAAAGGTTTATCTTTTAAAGGACATTCTTTTTTAATAGCGTGATATTGAGGTGTATTAACAGTATTTTTCAATTGTATATAACACGGTAACTTACCACTACGATCAACTAAATCCACTTTTTTATCATCCATACTTTTAGATTCAGATCTTGATGTAACTACATCTGTAAATCCAAGATTTCTAAGTTCTTGAGCAATTTTTGTCTCATATCTATGTCCTTTATTTCTACAATATGCTCCTGTTTTCCTTTTCTGAGACGTAGTTTTTTGCTTTTTCAATTAATTCTAAAGTTTTAGTCCTTCCGTACATTTTATAAAAATCTGATATATCCTTAGCTTTATAATGTCTAGGTATAAATAATACATGCACATCAGGAAATTTCTTACGAATTTTATTCATGTTTTCAATTCCAGCAAGGTCATTATCATAGAATAAAATTATCTTGTTGAATTTAGACTTTAACTTTGTATATTGAGCTTCAGTTAAAAAACAATTTTCAGAAATTGGAGCTATTGCAGGAATTTTATCACATGAATAAAGAGTCATAACATCCTTTAAAGATTTCGTTACAACTAAATATTCTCCTCCATTTTTTGGAAGTGCATGAGCACCTTGTAATCTAAATGACTTTCAATTTGAAATAAACTTATACTTTATATTTCCAGGAAAATATATACGTCAACGTTCTATATCTTCTCGAATACCTCCATAATATCCAAATACTAATTGCCGATCTTTATGTAAACTAAATATACTTCCATTTAAAAATACATTTTTACATGAAAATACATGAAACTTTTTTAGTATAGTTTTATCTATACCATATTTAGATCACCATTCAAGTTCATAATCTTCTCAAGACTTATCTTCAATTTGAATAACAGCTTGAGTAGTATCATTAAACTTTTGATTTGTATATTTAATAAGAGGTTTATTTATAGTTAAATTTTTGCGGGAAACTATTCCAAAGTCATTAGCAATTATTTGTAAAGCCTTGCCATAAGGACAATCGAATTTATACATTACAACCGAAATAAAATTTCCATAAAAGTCCAATTTTGTTATCCTATAGGCTTTTTATCCTATAGTTCTATAAGTATTTTGGCATTCCTTATAGTTCGGCATATATTTTCACCTTTAACTTAATAGTAAGGTGTTGGAGACTCGTGGGATATTATATTTATTCAATCCTATGCTCTACGATTTCAATAACCCTATTAATCAGATTAAAGCTTATCTCGGTATTCAAGGAATCATATTTTCTTTTTAAAAAGTAATTGGCATCTTCATATAAAAATTTTTTAATTGCAGCTCTATATTTACCAGATAAAGGTAAATATGCTCTTCAATAATCCATTGTCTTACCCTTAATTTTATAAACCGTATAATTAAAATTTTTAAATGTATCCATTATTTGATCACAAAAAGGTTTAGATGTAAAAACAAAATACATATTATGATTGTCTATGTGTCCATCTCCATCTAAAAAGCCTCTAATAAAATGCCTCCATAAATAATCAGGTATTACATTATCTGGAAGTTTAAACTCAGCATCATGTGTTTTTCTTGGGCAAATATTATATTTATTAATTAATATTTCGGCCATATGATCAGAGGTTCATTGTAATGTATACTGTGGTTTGGTTTTTTCTGAAACGTGTTTGAGACTCATAGTAGCATATGGACAGATCCTATCATGTAATAATTCAATAGATTCTTTATCAAGAATTGTATTATCGAAGCTCATTTTATATGATACCTTAGTTTTATATTGAATTTTTTTTATACACCCATCTGCAATAAAAAAACCTAACAGATATGCTTTTTCTTCGCAATCAATATTATCAAAATAAGTATCATTAACAGGATTTCTATTTCTAATTTGTCTATTATACTTTATATTGTTTCTTCTGAACCAATCGCTTACTGCACCTTGTGTGATTCCTAACTTTTGAGCCAATTCTTTTTGTGTTTTTCCTTCTGCTAACGCTAATATTTCATCAACAGAATAACTTTTTCAGATATTATAATTCATAATTATTAATTTAATTTTTAAGTTTGTATTATTTTTTAATTATACAAATTTAATAATTAAATTAACAAAATCCAAATTTTGTTTACCGATATTCCCCAATTTTTCTTAAAATATTTCTATTAAAAGGTGGCAACTGACTTTACCACGAAAATCTTTAAATATTAAATCTCCTTTCCTATTCCTATAAAATGCGCAGGTAGGTTTACTATCTTGCCTTAATGGAGACTTGAACAATCCTTTTTTTACAGGAATGCCCAAGTAATGCTCCATTAAAGTTTCTTCACTAACTTTACTTAAAATAAGTTCTTTAGTGATATTTATCGGTTCTAATGTAAAGACCATTAAAATTTAACTATATTATTTTTTAGAATGGCAAGTCGTCTTCTGAGCCTTTTACATTAAACGTTTCCTTAAGATCGTCTAAATCCTTATCCCGTTCTTTCATGTTAGTAGGTTGTGCAGAGTTAGCATTCTCAATATCAGTCTTTTCTCTAGCAGTTAAAGTTAAATCTTCACCAATAACTTTTGTTTTACTACGAACTACTCCATCTTTACCTACTGATGCAACATACTTAGGCATATTAGCAAAACCTTTATAAGGAATTAACTTGATTTGAGTTTCCTTACCAACAGAACTTGCTAAGTTTTCCTTTAAATATTTAGCAAGAGCCTTAAAGCTACTTACTTCAATCTTTTCTCCTGCAGCAATTTTTGCACCTAATTCAGGATTAAGAGCATTAATGATTTGAGTAATCTTAACCATAAAGTTTTCCATTTCAGATGGATTTTCTCCATACTGAGTTGTAGCTCTCTGAGTACAATTACTTATATTACTTGGATCAAAAATAGTTTCTCGATGCTGGATACCGTCCTTTGTTTCAAATAACAAAACAAAAGCATCAGAGTTGCTTTCACTCTGACTAGCTACTCATTCAATACCTTTATAGGTTACATTATGGATTCCTCCACGAAGGAAAGTAGAAGTTACTTGATTTGCATTCTTTGCTACACTAAAATCAAACATTGACATATTCTTATAATTTTAAATTTTTAATAAATCTGAATTTTCTGTATCTAAATCGGTATCAGCTTTAGAAAGATCTGATTCATCAATCTTAATCATTTTAAACATACCAGGTCTACATTCCTCTATTTTAAAGAGTTGACCATATTTAGATAAAATTGTTTTTTGAGTCCCTTTAAAAGAGACTGTATTACTTTTTGTTAATTTGTTCCCATTTTCAGGATCTGAAAATACTTCAGCTTTACCGATAACTGGGATTGTAAGCTCGTTACTTTTTTGGATATAATTAACTGCTATCCGATCTCCGCATTGTGCAGACAATAAACTAACGGCTTTAGGAGACATAATTAACTTACTATCTCCTATCTCTACAATTGGTAAATCTATATTATCATACTTTGAAGGCACTTTAACAACTTTAACATTTGTAACAGCCTTCGATTCTTCGTCAAATTCAAAAGATACCTTTAACATAATCCTTAGATTATATATTAACTTCTACAGGATTTAAAAGTGAAGGATAAATTCTTTCCCAATGAAATTCAATATTTCCATCTTCCTTCATTTCTCCTAATACTACATCTGCATTTCGTAAATGTTCTGGTCTAGCACCACATTCTACAAATTTATCATTTGTATTAAAACTTAGAATAGTATTTGAATCTTCATCTCTATCTAAATAACCAATAGCATCTGACTTTGAAGCAAGAATTCTACCTGCTTTTCCAAATAAGTCAATAGTCTTTGCAGTCATATCAGTATTACCGATTGCTGAATCCTTTGTATGACAAATAAGAATAATATTAGGTGCACATTTAGATACCATATCAATAACCATCTCTAATGCCTTACGAAGAGCGCTATATCCTGCCAATTATGTTCAACCACAATTCGCTACATTGTGGTCTGATTCTATTACGAATCAACTATATATTTCTATATAGATCAGACTATATCATATTCTTTTCAGAATCACTCTGTTTCGACTCGCTTGAGTCTACTCCCTCTCGGGATAGTCGTTGAACGTTTTTAAAATTATAAATTTTAGAAATCTGTGTAAGAAAAGTACCTATATCTATATTAGACTTCATTTGGTTACATATCTTACAACAAGGTACACAATTATCTTTAGTATATCCCTTATTTGAATCTATTCGATCTACACCATTTAATTCTTGTAAACTAGAATTTTTACTATAACGAATCATAGACCTAAAATAAGATGGTTTTGATCCACAATAATAACAATCCGAATGAACTATTTTTTTAAACTCTTCATAAGTTATATTAAAAATTCTATTCTTAGAATGGGCGTGATTTTTATAATGCATATATAAATGTCAATCGTTATCTTTACTATTTTTTGAATAACGAGGTGTACAAGTCAAACAACCTGTACCTTGAAATTTATTTATATTCTGAATAGTTCGAATAAAAGTAGTCCCACATTTTAAACACTGAACTATATACTTTTTATGAGATCCTTTTTGATATTCAATAGGCGCTTCTTTAATAACTTCGAATGCTTTTGTTTTATATCCTATATAATTCATAATTTTAAACTTCGCTGCTGATTAGCATATCATTTCTGACTTAGCTTTCCAGCAATTAAAAGTGTTTGCTAATAATATTTCTATTAAAAGGGGCACAATTATTTACCCATTGGTGCATCAAGTACGTCATCTCCTGTAAACTTTTGTCCTGCAGGACTATTTAAATATAACTTTAAAGCTAATGGTTTAACCATTTCTTCAAGTCTAGTAATTGTATCTAATACAATAAACTTATAAGGATATTTAGCTTCCTTAATTGCAGCACAAATTTCTTTTAAATCTTTAACAGAAGATGCTTTTACTTTTACAGCATCAATATAGTCATATCCACCCCCTTCAAGGTCGATACATAATGCTCCAGGAAGATTAGCACAAGCTGTGCTTTTCAATTTTGTTATCGTAGAGCTTTTTATCTCTACTTCTATAAGTTTCCTTATAGTTCAGCGTACATTTTTATCCCATAAGGATAATGGACACTCTTGGGAAGATTATATTCTGTATAACAGGTTCACTTCCTACGCGTTACACTACCATTATATATTATTACAACAGTTAGCACGGTATTTTCATAAATTTATCATATTTACGTACAAGATAAACATTAACGCTCTTATATATAAAATCCTTAAATTTTAATTGGTTGGATCTTCCTGATAAATATAAAACATATATTGAATTTTTTCTATTTTTTATTTCTTTACAGATAGGTCTACATAGTATGTTATATTTTGCCAATATAGATTTTAAATCTTCTAAGAATATTTTAGAATTACAACATATTGAACATACACTAAATCCTGTAGATTTTATAGTTATACACCCATCTCCATCAAAATATCCACAAATGAAAGATGATTTAAATTCATCAGGAATATCTGGAAAATGATAGTCATTATGAGATTTATTTTCTATAAATCCTAATTTAGTTAGATCACTATACATTATAGTACTAGTAATAGTTAGTTTACTAGAATTTTTATATTGTTTTATATTTAATTTTTTACCTATTAAATTTTTATAGTATTCTAATATATATTTATCTTTTGTCTGAATCCCAATTCCTATTTGTTTATTGTAAGGAGTTGTACAAATATACCCATCTGCCATTAAAAATCCTAAAAAGTATGCTTTATCATGAGAATCAATTTTACTAAAGAAATTTTGATTATAGCAGTTGTTCTTAGTTATTTTGTGTTTTCTAGTTGGAGTATAAAATCCAAACCTAATTAACCCATTTATCATTGTTTTATAACTAAGGTTATAGTGTATAGCTGTTTCCTTAAGAGAGTGTGTATTTAAATAATTTGAACACTCTTGTAATAATTCATACGAATATTTTTGTCTTTTAATTTGCATAATAATTATTTTAGTTTAAAAATTAATAATGCAAATTTACATAAAGATTCTGGAAATTCCAACTAAGAATGTAAATATATGGCAAATTTTTAGAATTCACCGTTTTTGCCCATTCATAAGTATTATATTACTATAATACACGGCGAAAGCCACCGTATTTTGGCTTGGAAAAAATAATTAAATTTCTTGGGTCCTGAGTTTCCGCAGGGATTTTGTTTGTTGGTAATGTGATAGCCATATTTAAAATTTGAATATTGGTTTTTGTAAGCTATCTTTTTCTTCTGCATCTTTTGCAGCTGTATCTTTTGCTATTTCATCTTCTAACTTCTCATCTTTTCAAGATTGATATACTTCATAATCAATACTTCCTGGATCAGGAAGTTCCTCAAATCGCCCTAAACTACCTTGAAAACCAGTACAAAAAACTTTATTTGCAACTCCAAATCGATGCTTTAATAATATTAGTCCACGCATAGCAGAACCTAAAGATTCTTCTGGATATTCTTTATTAATAATAGTATATCCTCTATAAGTACTGCGTTGGTGTTTTATGGGATTATATACTGCAACACAAACATTACAGTCATTACCTGCGTTACCAGAATCCTTAACGTCATCAAGGGTTGGCTCTGCAAGATCCATTTTTAATCTATTTACATCACTTGTGTTTCTATTTTCTTGCATAATAAAGTCAATAGATATTCCACACTTTTCTCTAAAATAAACGCAGTATTGCGAGGTTTGATCAATTTCCTGCTTTTTAGTTCTTCCATCAACTGGAGTTAATAAACCAGCATGATCAATTATTACATTTATTATTTTATCAGGATTACTTGGAATATAAATGTTTCTTCTACCTTCATCGATATCTTGAAAAGTACCTCATTGTTTTAGAAGTTCTTTCATATTACCATAGAAAGTATTAGAACTTAGCTGTTTATCAAAGATAATAAGTTTATGTATAATTGAATTTAGTCATACTCTAGACTCTTGGATATACTTATAATATTTATCAGATAGTTTTTCTCGAACAGACATTAATGTCATATAAGAGATTTCTATTCCATAAGTATCATATATATATAGATTAAGCAATTTAGCAAGTAAAACTTTTGAACTCATTTCTAGACTAAAGTACACATGTATAATATCTCTATCTGGATAATCTCGCAATATGCGATATAAATCAGAATATATTACATATGAACTTTTACCTGAACCACTTTGTCCAAATATTAATTTATAAACTCCTTTTTGGAATCCACCTGTATATCAATCTAACTTTGGCAATCCAGTTTTTAAACCTAAGTTTCTACCTTCTCTACCATTGTCAATTTCAGAATATAATTCATCTACAATAGACATTAAGCAGTATCGTAAAGTTGTTCAGTACTAACTTTGCCATTAATTCCCTTATCTCGCATTTCTTTAAACTCTTTCCATTTTTGACTGGAAACAAATTCAATCATAGAAACTTGTACAAGATCTTTAGATTTAGCTCATTCTAGTATCTCTAATATTTCACGATGCTTTTCAATACTATGTCCAATAGTAGAGGAATATCAGAAGTAGAATTCTGACATATTTAAGAATTTCTTTGCAATATTTTTTAAACTAACTGTTTTCCCATTAAAGTATAAATTAGTTGGATAAGCATCCTCTAATTCCATGCCAAGCTCTCCAGAAAGTTTAAAATATTGTTTTATAAAATTCTGATTAAATTCAATTTCATCAGGATCATAAGTACTTGGGTTATAGTTTTTCCTGATTACTCCTTTCTCTTTTAGTGAATTGAATAATTCTCGTAATCTCTCTTTACCTCCTCCTTCATATCACTTTCGAAAATAGTTCCTATTTATTTTAGGATCTCCATTTTCTGTTTGAGCAATAAATGTTAAATAAACTAACAGTAACTCATCAGCTGTTAGTTTGTATTTAGCCATAATATTAAGAATCGTATCTAACTCCATATAATACGATAAAAAATAAACAAACGTACTACGTTAGATCTATTTATTAAAATCTATGTTCTATATCTATTATGCCTTTTTTTGGTCTAGTAGAAATCTCCTTTCCACTTAACACTATATCTAATTGTGATTCATCAATAGTTATGTACTGTTGGTTTGAATTAGAATTATTATATCAAGTTTCTTCTATAGTTCCTTTAATAACTAGTGTAAACATTTCTGCGAGTTTACCTTGTTCGAATCGACAAATTCTTCCAATCCTCTGCGTAGTCCTTGTCTTTGAACTATCTCCACTTAATATAATTCCAACACTTAAACCTTTTATATCTACACCTGCGTCGCAAGATTTTGAAGTACTTAATACACCTATAGTTTGTTGGTTAAAACTTTCTATAATGGTATTATTTTCCTTCTTTTTCTGTTTACTATGTAGAACATATCCTCGTTTCTTAAAATATTCTGCATCTTTAATAGTAGCTGAAAAAGTAATTGCTTTTTTATTACTTCTTGCATCTAATATCTTATCTGCTATTTCAAATTTCTTAGGATGAGACATTACAAAAGACTTACGTTTTCTTAACATTCTCATTCAAGCTGCTGCAAATCCTTTAACTTGAGATTCACTTCATCCTGTTTTCTTTGCATATTTACTTGCAAAACCAGGACGACTAATACAATTCATTACTGTATTAAATTCAAAATTAAATATAGAAAATAGATTTTGAAATTTCTGATTTCATTCATGATATAGAGATAAGTCTACATCAATTAAAACTTTATAATTTCTATAATCAGATAATCAATTATTATCAACTGCTTCCTTTATATTTATACGATCACAAACATAAGTAAACTCAGATAATCGATCTTCTTTTCCATCTAATCTTTCAAATGTGGCAGTTAATCCTAAAAAATAACGATATTTTACAGCTTTAAACATATTGATGTTATTTTCACTACATGCGCAATGAATTTCATCAATTACAAATAAATCAACTGTATATTGATTTTTAACAATAGTATTAAATATCTCTACCTTACAGACAGAAAAGAGCTGGTTTTTAGCCAACTCTCTAAGTCATTGTTCTTTTAGAACCTCTGTAGGAACTCCAATTAATACAGATAGTCTAGGATTTTTATTATATAGTGCCTTTATCAACATGCAAGTCATATAGGTCTTACCAAATCCAGTTGCAGCAACAATTGTGCCTATCCCATTACTATCTAATCAACGTCTAATAGCAAGCTTTTGACGTTCCGTTCTGTTCATCAAAGATACAAATTTTTATTTAAAAAATAAAATTTTTAGTACTAATTAATTTCCTGCAGGAGGATTAATTTCAATATTTCGAGCATCCGCAACTCGTTGAATATTAGACATTAATGTACTTCATTTATTTATATGATAATCGAGATCGTTATCTAAAAGTAATAAGATCTTATCTCTTAGTGTTTTCAGTGCAATTGTAGTTAAAGAAGAAATTTTTGGTAAAGAGCTAAGTTGAACTAAAGATCTAAATTCTGTAAAAGATAACCCTGTAGGACTAACTCTTAATTTGATATCAGGATTTAAACACAATCGTTCCTTAATAACTTCCATTCTATTTCTTGCTTTGCCGTCTTTGCCAACTTCAGTTAGCTCAATTTTTTCCTCGTCCGTTAGCCAAATTCCTTGTGCTAAAATGAATTTATCAGTAATCATTTTCTTATTAAGAACGTCAAGTTTATCAAAACAAGCATCCATAAGACGATTTACTGTTACTTTTTCAAAAATAGGAGGAACACCATTAAATATACTTGCTATTGAATCATTTAGTATATCTTTTTCAGATGCTGCTCTTTGTTTATTAATATAATCTAAGATATCTTTCTTAGTTTTGATATCTGTTTCGCATTCATGAAGAATGTATCTAACAAATAGTTCCGTATTACATGAATCTCAAGTTCGATGAATGTTTTCTCTAACTATAAACTTACCAGGATTCCAAGGACTAACGTTATATAACATCTCATAACAGTGCTTATATCATTTACGTAAGTCCTCTACAGATGCATCAACAAGTTTAACATCATTCCCACTTTTGTCTCTCCATGTTAAGGAATCAATTGATTCTAACACGCTACGTAACTTCTCGCCAAATTCTGTCTCTTTACGCATATTTAAAAATTAAATTCTTTTTGATTACATATATCTTTTTCTTTAATAAAACTTATAAAATAATTATTTGTATATTTATAAATTTCAAAATCTTTTGAATCTTTGTTGTATCATTGTGTCTTTCCTCCTTCTACATATTGAAATTGAAGATAACCTATATCTCCAATTTCAAAAGTAGAAATATCTCAGTTTGGACATTTAACAACAGTAACATATTTAAGATCATCTGTTTCTATTCGATTCAGATCTTCTACTACAATAGCTGTATACTGACCATCTTCAATAGCAACTATCTTACAATGTATTGTTATCGTCTGAGTAGTGTCGAACAATTTCCCCAATATTTAAAAGTTTAAACATTGTATTATTAATAGTCTGCATTTGACTCTTATGAAAATGACCATAATACCAGTGCGTTACTTCATCTTTATAATCCTCATATACCTGATCTAACACAGCTCGTTCCCTATCAATATCTTCTAATAATTTTGAATCATATGCTGCAAAATCTTTTACAATTCCTCCTTTATCGTTTGGATAACAAAAAGAAGGAGCTGAATGACTACAAATAATATCAATATGTTCTTCTACTTTTGGACGATATATTACTGGTTCATCAGGCCAATATGTTTTAAGACAGTTCTGTTCTGCAGTTTGATAGTCGCAATTATGATACTTCATATATCTAACTATACTAACACTATCGTTTTGCATACGAAACTGTCTATCAATAGATATCCCACCAGAGACATTAAGTATATTTTTATTTAATACGTTAATAACGCTATAAGTTGGAATACATTTTACATAATTGGTATTAATTAGCTGATTTTCAAAGTATTTAGGATCGTCGTGATTTCCCGAGAACCAAATAAATATATCATTATACTTTTTAAGTGTTTTGTGTAGCTCTGGAATTACATGATCCGTATAATGTTTTAAACTTTCAAATCCAATGCCAACGTCTCCACAGAAAATAAAAACAGTGTCTTTAACTTTATATTGTCGAATATGATAAGTAACTATATCCCAAGATCCATGAACATCTCCAACAAAGTATAAGTCTTTAATTGTATCTGGAAGTTGAATTAACATAGATTTAACTATTAATCAGTATCGCCTTTATAAGCGTTCATAATAGACTTTTCCTTACGAAGCCAAGAACCTTCTGATTCTGCAATATCTCTAACTGTACGACTGATTGATTCCTCTTCACGCTGTTCCTCAACTAAACGACCAGTAGTTTCATCGTGTCCAAGTAACCAGTTAAACGTTGCCCAATCGCATTCAGTAGCAGCTTGATCAACTATTTCATAAATCATTTGAGTAGTTTCAATTTCAAGATCAACAGTCATCTTGAACGGATCAACCATATTCACTATCTTTTTATCAAATTGATCAATAGTAGGATAAATATATTCTGCATCATTTTCATTTAGATATTTACGAATCCAACTATGATGCAAATACTCTTCATCGGCTCTTAATTTAAAATACTCTTCGAGAACTACAAATCCACGAACTCCAAAATAATTAGCAAAGTTCATATATATATTATGATTTTGTAATTCGTGTTTAAGTTGTCGAAGTAATAACTCCTGAATTTCCTTACTTAATGTACATTCTCTCCTACTAATATCTTTAGGTCCAGTAGGGTCCTTTGCAGTTTCTTTAACTACCATAATTATAATGGTTAAAAATACAAAGCATTTCTGCTATCTCTAATAAATATGAATTTTATAACTAGTCTTATGAAAATTAAAATTAAATTGATTTTCTAATAACCAATAAACATCAGAAGATATAAGAAACTCATGTTCGTTTACAACAAAACGAATATCAAAATTATCATCAGTAGTCAAGTATCGAACAATATCCTCTTCGTTAAAATAGATAATATTTATACCTCCAAATAAAATTCCTAATTCTTCTAGTTCTACTGTAATTTCTCCTGATTTAGAGAGATCTAATATATTTAAATATCGGTCAACTTTTTCAGTAAGATTAATAGGATCTCCAAGTTCATGATCAATACAAGGATACCAATGATTTCCAATTTTTCTTAATTTAAAACTTTTCATCTTCTGTTAATTCTAAACATTCTGCAGCATGTTGTGCATATAAATCTGCAAGTTCATTAAATTCATTGTTATTATGTCCTTTTACTCAGACAAATGTAACTTTATGAAACTGAATTAACTTGTAGATTTCAGTTCATAAATCCATATTTTTCTTTGAATCGTCTTTTTCTTCGATTCATCTAGCCACATGGCCATTATTTATACTACTAACTACATAGCTTGAATCAGAATAAATTTCAAGAACTTGAGGAGTTTTAAAATACTTTAAGGCTTCTAAAACTCCTTTTAGTTCTTGTCTATTATTAGTAGTATTTTTAAAACCTTGATAAAGAATTTTAATTACTTTTCCATCTTCAGTTATAACTGAAGAATATCCACCTTGATTTAATGTTGGTTTATAACTACCATCTGTATATACTCTAATCATGAGAATTTATATACTTTGTTACATGCTTATAGACTCATTCTAAAGTATAACAAAATACTTCTTCATCGTTATCTGATCATCCTATTATCTCTTTTAAAGCAAATACAGCATGAGTACATTCATGTAAAGCAATATATGGATCGTTATTGGTTAATCCAATAACAATTAATCCGTTAGGTAGTATACAAGTAATACCATCTGTTAGATTAGATTGGTACTCAAGATGCACAGAATACATATCTTCTAAATAAGATGTGATCTTACTTATATCTTCATCCTGAATAACTAAAATATCTTTATCAAAAATTGGAATATTAACTTCTCACTTCTTCAATTTCTTCTATAATTTCACAATCGTCAAATTCATAAGACCTAATTGTGCCATCAAAATAGGCATCGTATTTAGCTAGTAAGTCTTCGAAATCTTTTAAGAAGTCTTGTTCTTTTTCCAAAGAAAGGGTTACCTTCCCTTTAAATGCTAGATCTAGGATTTTCATCAGCAGCCTGCATATAACGGTTATACTTCCGATAAAGTAATTCCTCTTCTTTATTAGTACCAACCTCTATAACCAAACGCCTAAAATCTGCAAAAGTTCCATCAAAATCTTTTACTTCAAAGAAAGGTTCAGTTTCTGCTCTCTTTTCAGCAATTTCTCGACCAATCTTTTTAACAAAAGGATCGGCAGGAACACATGTTGCAAGACCAAACTTAATAGTTTTAGCTTCCTCATCGTATATTGCAGCAATTGTATATCGCTCACTCATACGAGTTTTTTGCTGAGGTACTGCTACAGTTTCTCGAATTGGCACAATTGCTACTTCAAGAAAGGAAAGAGGTCTAGTGTAATAAAATTTAACTACTTTACTCATATCTTTTTATTTTTAAATTATCTATAATTTTCTATTTAAATAAGAACTAAAATCTTGTTTAATAGGAACATAATCTTCATTTCCAAATAATGAGGATGTAAGAATCATGTCCGCAGTAGTTCTATTTGTTGCAAAAGCAATATTATATAACGATGCTAAACGAGTTAATGCAGATATATCAGTTTGGTGTCCTTGAGTAATAAGATTATCACAAAAGAAAATTAATACATCAATTTGTCCTTGAGCAATCATAGCTCCTATCATCTGATCTCCTCCTAAAGGACCAGAAAGTACAGAAGTAACGTATAAATGATCACTATAATAAACTATTTTTTGTCCTGGAAATGTTTCTTCTAAATCATTTACTAATATTTCGCTTAATAATTTACCTGTAGTTCCAGTTGCTATTAAATTATGTGGATATAATGTTTTTCCATTAAACCTAACCCAATCAACTAATTCTTGTTTTCTAGCATCGTGTGCAACTAATGCTATATTTAATTTTCTCATTTATTAATAGTTTTTGAAGCTATTTCAGCTAGATCTTTAGTTAAAACTTTAACAATTATATCCTTTTTACCATATCTTTGATAGTAAGTATATAATTCTTTAGTATTTTTAACTGCAGTATCTGTTACTTTTGAATTAATTAAATCAATTAACTTATGTCTTTTTACTAAAAGCCATTCTTTATCTGTCTCAAAAGCAATATAATCTGCCTTTCCATACACCCAGCCTGGATTTCCTCTAACGTTACTAATTTCAATCCAATGAATATTACTATCTGTATTACTATCTGATCGATTACTCTTTTTTAAGCTTTTAACATCAAAAGAAAATGTTTTATTGTCTTTAGTTCAGAAAAGATCTATATGGTCTTTAATATCTGTACTTCTATCAGAATGTGAAATGACCCCACCATTCCTAAGAACTAATAAATTAGCAAATTCTTGCTCTTTTTCAGCTCCTGCTTTTAAGAAAGATTGATGATTAAAACTATTGCTCATGACAAAATTTTTTAGCTGCTTCAATAGATTCAAAAACCTGATCTTCACGAATAGATTTTTGTAAACCATCTAAGCGATAATAAATACTCTGAGAACTAAGATGTTGATGAATCCGAATAGAAGTTACAGTAAAAGGATTCAAATTAGGTACACTCGCATTTACAAAATCTCCATCTTTAAATTTTAACTTTGTTTTACAAAGATATACCTGCTGTCCTATTTCATATTTTGTGTTGACCGTAATTTGCATATTCTTTGATCATATTTACGTATTTTACTTTTCTGTTTTCGAATAAGCTTTTCAAGTTCAGTAATACTTTTAACTTGATATTCACCTAAAGAACTCTCTATAGATTCGATATATACAGAACGATAAAAGTGTGAAGTTTTACTTCTATCAATATTATTTATGGCAGAAAGTTTATGATAAATAATAGAAGCGGCATCTTGCATTATTCTTAGCTCTTTTCTAGCTCTTCGAATTTTAATTGAAAGAGATTTTTCAGACATTTTATAATATTTTTAAATATTCTTTAGAGATTTTTATATAGCCATACTTAGTTTTAACTAAGCAATATTCTGTAAATTCAATTATATTAACTCTTTGATTAACTTGAAACGCAATCATTCCATCATCATCAATATAATCTATCAATGTAATAGCTTTCTTTTTCATTACTTTAGAAAAATTCTATATCTTAAAAGATTTAATGCGATATCTTTATCTACAATACGATCAAACGTATAACCAAAAACATTACGATCTTTTTGTAAATAAGTTATTCTTCGATTAGGATATATAAAATAATATCCAACTGAATCATCAGTACCCTCTTCAATAACAACTCTCTGACTATTATTCCAACAAGCTCCTACTCCAAATAAATCCTCTTGAAGTTTACATTTTTCTTCTGCATTTAATTTACAAATATCTATTACAAATAATATATTTAAAGAAACATCTCTTGGAACTGCAGTTTTCATATTAATCTATAATTTCAACAAACCTTTGTTGTTTTGTTTTAACATAAGGATTTTCATCAACTACTAAAACCTCTACTATAGTTTGTTTCTTAGTAAACCATCTAGGTAAAAACCACTTACGAGGTTTAATAGGTTCTCGATGAGAACTTAAAGTAATAAACTTTTCATTTTCATATTCATTACTTAAAGCAATCGTACCAGGATATTGTAAATGTAAACAGCTTTTATTCCAACGATCAACAATGCATGTATCAAGAACAAAATTAGGATCTCTAAATACGGTATCTCTAAGAATTAAAGTATCTCTCTTAGAATAATGTTCTAATTGATACTGTAAAGACTTAATTTTTTTATCTTTAATACCATTATCGTTAGCTATTTTTTTCATAGCTAACATAAGTGAATCGTTATAATAATCTAATTGTTCAATAGATAACTTAAATACTCGATTACTTTCTTTTAAACCAGAATTTTCTGCAGCATAAGCCTTTTCGTTATTAACTGAATTATCTAATGCAATATTTAAATCATGAATTCTTTGTCCCATGAAAAATATTGTTAAACCTAAAACAGCTAATATCCCAATTTTTATTAAAATTGATTTCATTTTACTTTTTATCTATAAAATATTCTATAATTGCCAAACTATCCAAAGCAACTAATGTTCCTAAAATTAATACTCCAATTACCATAATATTCTTCGTTTTAAAAATAAAGGCACCTAGATTACTCTAGATGCCTATGATTTTAATCTAAAACTTTTCATTTATATTTTATATATAAATGTTTGATTATTAATTAGTTACGCACGAGCTCTCCGATTCGAACAGAGACCGTAGGGTTTGGAGCCCTACAATACGGTTTTGCTTACCACTATAGTTTTCACTACCAGTTTTACTGTTTGTGGTCTGGACTATATCAGCTTGATATACAAGTGTGGCATTTAGTCTCTACACATTTATAGAGTAAAGTAGGATACATAGAGAAGTGTACGGCTTTAATTTTCGACCTACTAAGCACTCCGCCTATTTTACACGGCATAGACAGCCTATGTTCTCTACTGTATTTTACTCTAATTTAGCTCGGTATTATCAGCTATCCATATTTCGGGACCTTAGACTTTCTTAGAAAGCTGATTCGCATGATTTTTATCATCTTATTTCGCTTTTACCGAATTTGCCACAATTTTCACGCCAAGCGTGCTCCAATTCGAAGACCGCTGTGCTACCATTACACCAAGCTCGCAAAAATTACTACCTTTAGTTATACAGCAAAGGTAGTAAAAAATCTGAAAATATACAAATTAAACATCTACTCTTTTAAGTTTAGATATTAACGTATTCATAACGTATCCAGATAAGTCACTTGGAAAAGTATTCATATCTGTCATGACAACATAATGATTAAACATATCCTGAGGTCGGAAGTGGCTTTCAATAGCAATTTGACAAACTAGAGTATCTCCATTTGATTCAATTCTATTTACTACCTTTTTAACTTCCTCTACAGCAGGTTGTCCTCTTAAACCATATGCATTAGGTGCTCCATCAGAAATTACAAACATTAAAAGTGGTTTCGAAGTTTGCTTTCTAACCATTTTATATGTCTCTTCAATAGCAACAGAGTCTTTGTTATTAGAATAACTTTCAACTTTACCTAAAGCATAACGGTTCCTATTCCAGTGATCACGATATACATTAATAGTAACTTCTCCCATATGTCGATTATCTGCAGTATGACCATAAACATAAAAGTCACATTGCTTTAAACGTAAAAATACCTCATTAAGTAATATTGCACATTTTCTTGCAGATGCGATATTAGTTCCGCTCATAGAGCCACTCTCATCAATCAATACACAAACATCTAAACCAGGAGTAGTACGTTTAAACTTATTTGAATAGACAGTTTCTACTGCTTGATAAGCTTCAGCTAATTTATTAGTATCTAGCACACCTCTTCGCATTCCTGTTAAACGATATTCCTGTTCAACAAAGAATTTGCTAAAAGTATTAACTAAACCATTAATATGTTGTTTTACTGTATCAAAATCCGCTTTATAACATCTTTCGTAATCTTCTTGTTTTACAATAAAAACATCATCTTTTATTTGCTTATACTCATCAGCAATTTCTTTAGAATCCCACTCATCTTTAATTTCATTACTATTTAAAGAAGTATTAGAAGTAATTAAACGTCGCATTTGTTCAGCTAATTTCTCAGCTGCCTGTTTTATTTCTTCTTGAGTATATGCTTTAATAGGTTCTTGTTTCTTTTTGCCCGCAGATCCCTCATCAGAACCACTTTTGGGAGAACTTTGTGTTTTACCGTTCTTATCTGATCCTTTATTATCTTTAGAATCTTGTTTTTGAGAAGACTGTTTAGAATTTTGAGGATCAGAACTTCCATCTGATTCTTCTTGGCCTTCACCTGAACCAGACTGTCCTTCACCAGAATCAGATTGCTCTTGTTCTTCATCTCCTTCTTGTTGTTCTTCAGGCGGAGGAGGTGGGAACTTAAAGTAATCTAGTAATAGCTTATAAATTTTTTCTGCTTTATCGTAAGCTTCTTTGGAATTATTTCCAAAATCACAAAGAACTTTCTTAATTTCGTTAAACAAAACCTGATGCCGATAAATAACCTTAGTATCTACTCTTGCAGGATATCTTACAATATATAAGATATTTTGTAATACATCCATTAAATCATCCTGTTTTTCAGCTTTCTTGTATAACAAATCAAAATAATAATATTTTGCTTGTCCAATAAAATTAGCATACCCAGGGTAATTTTGTGTAGTATTGTATTCAATTCGTTCATCTTCAATAGTATTAAACAGATTAAAAAGGAACTTATTAGGTCTATTTTTACGAATTTCTGCCATATCTGTATATAATATGTGAGAAAATTCATGAATAGTTGTACCTAAGAATACATCTAATTTAACATTATTATCGATTTTATTATCATCATATACTTTAGTAGAAACAATAACTGTTTTTCCATCTGTACATGAAGTTTCTGCGTCTACATTTAACTGTATTCGAATACTTCTTGGGATATCCATAATATCCCTAATGTCACACGCGTGGCGATAGGAATCTCTTAAAAGTTTTCTTTTATTCAAATTAGGTGCAAAGAAAGAAGAATACGATCCACTTACTTTAGTATCCCATCCTAAACGAGTAGATCCTTTATAAGTAGATGTATAATTCTTACCTTTACGCCCAAACCAGTCAGTAAATGACATATTATTTACTCATTAATAATTTTCGTACTAATTCTCGAGACTCTTTACTATCACATAATGGAATTAATACATAATTTAATGCATCTAATGTTGACCATCCATCATGAATTAATTCTGCAATCATTAAAGTTTCTCGAGTTGATACTGTTGTTGCAGCCTCTGCATTTTCTGCCATCCTACGAAGTTTAGCAGCAATAGAAGTAATCATATCAGCATCCTGTTTCTCAATATCACATCTCTTCATGAGAACTCGAGCTTCAATGTCTGCAGGAAGATATGTAAATTCAATTGGAAAGAAACGATTCTTTAATGCTTTATCAAGAGTTGAAGTACCAGTATATTCAATACCAATATTACAAGTTGATATAAAACATACTTCAGGATGAATAGGGATTTCACGAATATCCTTAGAACCTGCAATTTCTACAGGTAAAGTTCTACGATGGTCAAGAACAGGGAATAAAATATTCAGAGCTGTTGCAGGGCAACGTGATAACTCATCAAGTACAATAACTCCAGGTTTCTGAACATCCTGAGTAAACTTAGCATAGTCAAAAATAGACTTTCCATCATCAAGACGGTGAACACCAAGTAAATCAGATATAGGATCATGCATAGCACCCATATCATAAATAGTACAAGGAATTCCTAACTGCTTACAAATTAATTCTACTACTTGTGTTTTACCAGATCCAGTAGGACCAGTTAGCATTGTATTTACACGTTTATAAATATTTCGAGTAAGTAGATAGAAAGTTTCATCCTTAATATAGAAACCATCCTTATCAATAGACATAGGAACTATATCAGGATTACTCTTAATCTGATACAAGACTTTTGATTTTAGCTTAGCTTCTTCCTCTTCTATTTCTTCAGGAGTCTTATCCCTATTTTTAAGGTATTTTTGATATCCAGAATCTGCCTTAGGATCATCCGCTATTGAATATACGTCTCCAGAATAAGAATAATACTTTTGTGTTGATGCAAAATTTAGCTGTTTAGCATATAATCCAACTATACAATCAAAAGGATGTTGTACCCTATCAATTGTATACTGAGAAATAGATACAGCTAATTCATAAACAGGAGTTTTGTCAGGAAAATACTGCTTAGGCAATATTTGCCAAGTTCTTCGAGATCTAGTTTCAGTTAATTTACAATAAATTATCTCTGCCATTACTTATAATATGATAAATATTCAGAAGGACTAACAATACGATATTCTGTATTTTTAAAATCACTAAGTGTAAAAGAGTTTGTATAACTCATCATTGATCGAAGATAATGAACAAAATTCTCACACCATCCACTTAAAGGATACAAAATAGGTACTGTAACTTCTATTCCTTCTGCTGTTTTTAATTTTTGACTTCCAGTTTCTACTTGAGCTTTTTTAGTAGACATCCCATAATAAACTCGGTCTCGAGCAATATACTCTCCTCGTACCCAATGTTCTATTACTTTACCACAAGCTTCTTCTGCTTGAGCAAAGATTTTGCCTACCATTACATAATCTGCACCTAATGCTAACGCTTTAATAATCTTATCATAATTATCAAATCCTCCATCAGCTACAATAAATGGCAAAGACTCATATTTATGGGAAATACGCATAGCTTCTGCATCTTTAATTGCTTTTTCTATCTCCCACTTACGATCTACAACCTCTTTAATTAAAGAAGCCATAGCATAATGAACTCCTCCATTTGCAGAAGTAGTACATACTGATCCACCACCAATTCCAACACGTACAAAATCAATACCAGCTAAGGCATAATCTATATAAGTATCAGGATTTGCAATATTGCCTGCCATTAGTATAACATGACCTCCATATTTCTGTTTTACAGATTTACAAAGATCAATAAGCTTACGCATATGACCATTAGCAATATCTACGCATATATAAAATATTTCTTCCTCCTTAATTTCACCTAATTCTAGACCTGCAAATGTTTCAAATTCAGATAAACTTAAGGCCACAAAAGTTTTTGACATTAACTCATATCTAGTAGATAAATCTACTGAACGAGGAATTATAGTATTTATTTTATTATCCATAAATACCTGATAATTGCTCTCGTTAATTACTGAACTCATAGGAGCAGTAAACAACGGGAGCATATTATCAGCATTATATGGATTACATTGTTCACGATGTTCAATATCACTAATCCTAGCAGGTACTAAACAAATATCGTTCAATCCATATGTCATCTTTTAATCTTTTTTAGATTGTTTCTTTTCACGTTTTTCAGGGTCTTTAAACTTTTTTACCTTTTTACGATTAGGCTTAAAAGTTTCCTCTTCTTTACTAAATGTCTTACCAACTTGATAATCCCGAATAAACTTACCCATACTTATAAAAACAAAAAGAGGGAATTAATCCCTCTTATTCAATGACTAACGAACCAGGAGCAAGCCCTAATTCCTTTTCAATCTCGGTTATTGTTTTAGTAACTTTAGGTTTGCGAACTTTACGTTCCCAAGCTACTTCCATATTACTTACATCCTTTAGATTGTAATATTTACTTGTAGGCTTAAGAATACGTACAACTCTATAAGGACGATCTTCAGTAATATTATTAATATATCCTGAAGCAGCTAAATTACTTCCTGAAAAGTGCATTACTGTACCATTACTAAGTACAATTCCATACCGAATCATACCTGCATTTTCAAACTGAACGATTCGTCCAGGTACCAACTCTTTATGGAAGTTAGACTCTTTATCTTCAGATTTTTCCTCTGCAGCGTTTTCTTCTTTCTGTTCTTGTTCTTCTTTAGCTTCCATAATACACTTAGCCAAAATCTCTTTAGGAATATGCCGACTAAAAACCTGCATTAAAGGATGTTCAAAAATAGTTTTAAGATCAATCTCCTCTTTATCTTCTTCAGACTTATCGGTTTCCTCATCTTCGTCTTCCTTAAGAAATTCAAGAGCATGTGATAAATCATTAGTTGTATAGATTTTAGCATGATCTTCAACAAATTTATCAATTTCTTTTCGACCTTTAACATAGAAGAATGTTTTATCCTCCTTATCAATTAAAATTGAGAATTCTCCAAATGCAATAGGAAAAATAGGTGAGTTTCCAGCTTTGTAATCTAGACTTCCAAGAGCCAGAGCCAAAATAGGCATGTTTTCGGTTTTTACTAATAAATAACGCATTATATTAAATTTTATTTTTCTGTAGTTTTACAAACTTCTGTAATTTCATATACAGAATTTCTTGTTTTAAAACAATTTTTGCTAACAATTTCTACAACAGGAGATGTAGAGAATCCAAGTCCTAGATATACTCTATGTCCTTTTGTAATAGGTTCAATTAGCCTACCTATTTTTTCATATCCAGTATTAATTCCATTAGGATGATGTCCTGGAACATAACTACAAGTATCATTATCTGATAACTTAGTAATTTTAACGGTTTCTCCACGTTTGTAAGTAATTTTATCATAATAAATCTCTCTTACCTTTTGGAGTATTTCGTCTCGATGATCATCCTTATCGTAGATTGAACCTTCACAATCACATTGTTTTAGTAGAATTAAAAGTTCTACATTTACTTCATTAAGATTATTAGCTAGTTTTAGTATAGCTTTTTCAGGATTTGTCTGTTCAAGAATATACATAGGCTGCATATGCCAGCGAACTAATGAAATAATTGCTGTATGTAAATGTTTATCTACTTCTAACTTAACTAATAAATCTTTTGCAATTTCTGCACTTTTAATTGCATGGTTACTTGCATGATATAGGCCATCTTCTCCTTTCTTTGTTGTAAAAGCTTTGCCAACATCATGCAATAAAGCAGCATATACTAAAATTTCTCTAATTTCAGGTGATGCTAAATAATCAATAGTTTCATTTGAAATATGATCTAATGCACTTTGTACAACCATACAAGTATGTACAAAAGCATTACCCTCTTTGTGCCATATTTCATTTTGAGGTATTCGTTTTAGTTTTTCTATTTCAGGGATTAAATCTAATTTTTCCCAATGAAATGTGTTTTCAGTTGAATCGTATAATTTCATATATAATAATTTATGCACCTTCGTTTTCATCAAATTCAAGTCTGTAATAATTTTTATGAGAACATATTACAGTTCCTGTTTGTTTTTCAAGATCTACTCCAATCAAACCTATAAAATTATTACATTCTCTACACATGCCTGAACAAATATGTGGTTTAAGACCATCGCGAATAGCATGTTTTATACTTTCTCTTTCAAAATTGTCTATAGAACAAATATTACATTCTATAAATTTTTTTGTAAAATCTGTAGGAAAGTATTTCTGAACTTTATATAATATCATAGTTATATTTATTTAGTATAGGAGGCGGGAGTCGAACCCGCAATGAGCATTGCAGCTCGCCAGATTAGAAGTCTGGTCCATTATCCATTCTGGTCACTCCTACTTTTATAGTATCTATAATAATATCTGTCTCCGTTTTTATTTTTAGATTTGTAAGTATCCAACTGAGAATCGCAATTAGGACATATACATCTTAAATTATCTCTTTTATTATTAGAAGCATGACCGTCAATATGATCTAAAATAAAAACTAACTCTTTCCCATTTCAACTGGGTTCCATCCCACAAATGGCACATTTATTATTCTGTTCCTCTAATATATACTTCTTAGATGATCTAGGGTTATAATTAGCTCTCATAATAGAAGGATCTCCATTAAGAATTAATTCATATCTTTTCTTAGATTGATACTCTTGTTGACATTTACTACTACAATAAATTCCGCTATGAGATAAATATAATATAAATTCTTTTCCACAGTTCTTACAGATACCTTTTTTAGCAGTTCCTCTTCTAAAAGTTTCGCATGGATTTACTGCTCTTCTAGAAGGAACAATTATATTTAAACGTTGTGCTACTTTTCTAATATTGCTACCACTACATTTATACTTACGACCTACTTCTTCAAAACTTAATTTTTCATCAATAAGGAACTTAATTAAATTTTCTTTTTCTAATTTTCAACTTATCATATATTTTATATTTAAAATTTTCGTACACAAAGATACAAAAATTTTATCAAAAATACAAAGTTCGAATCAAAAATTAATTTCTATCCCTTGAACTACGGGAGCAAGATTATTTAAATATAATCATAAATTCTTGCTAGAATTGCCATAACTGCTTCTTCAATAGTTAATTCTGTTGGAGCTACTGTATATAATGTATACGGAGGCATCCAAGCTCTTGCACTATATCCAATAGGGAAAGTTCCTTCTTTATTCCAACACACTCTTGTCTCAATAAATATTTGTTTTTCTATAGCTAACCATTCTTGAAGTTTTATTACATCTTCAGGCCCGTTATAGCCTTTAAGACTCATTAATTTATACATTTTAGACATGTGTAATTAAATATTCATATGCTTGATTAATTTCAATAAACTTTTCCTTAGAGCCTCCTTTATCAGGATGATACTGAAAACACAACTTACGATAAGCAGTTTTGATAATAGCCTTATCTTTAGTAATATTAATTCCAAGTATTCTATAATACTCATTTATATTAGGTTGTTTTTGAGATTGATAATTCTCTCTACTTTTTCTTCGATAGTCTTCCTGTTTACGTTTATATTTAAAATATCCTTGATAAAAAGTTACATAAAATTCTGCAGATTTATAGTAAAAGCAAAAAGAATTAGACCATTCAGGTTTTATAAATTTTTGACAATATTCTTGAAACCATGTAAATTTATCTTCTTTAGAATAATACACAGAAATCTTATTAAAGGTCTTACGAATACTACGATAAAATCTATCATTATCAATAACACTAGAAGGAAGCTGCATAACCTTAATCATGTATTGTAAAACAATTTCGTCATGATTTCTTTTAGAACTTAAATTACCAAAAATTAAATCAATAGCATTATCAAAATCAATAATAGTTATCAAAGAGCCATATGATTTCATTACTTTTGTATAAGAATCTATATGGAAGAAATTTGCTTTTAGTAAGTTTACTCCTAAAGCTTTACAAATAATAATCAGAGCTTCATCATATTTATCTAACTTTACTTTATATAAGTTTTTAGTTAGAATATTTCTATTGTTAAACATCTTTTTAATAAACTTAAACATATCTATAAAATAGAAAATGCCTCCAAGATAGGAAGCTATTAGAGTGCCCTCGACAGGATTTGAACCTGCACCCTACTATTACTTCAGACCGCTTTCTAAGAGCGGCATGTCTGCCAGTTCCATCACGAGGGCAAATAGAGAGTAAATCTCTCTATTATTCTTCTAAAAATTCAGGATCTCCAATCTGAGAAGTTACTGTAGGAGATAGATTTTGAACTTCATATTCGATAATTTGATCTTTAATATCTTTTCCAGAATAATTATCTTGAATTAGAAACACGATATGTTCTACTTGTGATTGAGATAAAGTTCCACTATACTTAATAGTTTCTGCATCATCACTTCTAACTAAGATATCACAATGCCTAGAATCAGAATTTAACCAATTCTTATTCGAAGAATTAACTTCTTCAGTGTAATCCACATTTACTTGTACTACTTTCATATTATATTTTTCTTAAAATGCATTTGAAGTGTGTTGTATCCTTTAATAGGATATTAAAATCTTTAAGAATTCCTTGCTGAGTTTGAGGCATAATAAATTCGTAAAAATAATCAATAACATAGTTATTAGGAACTTTTGATAAAAACTCTTCGATAGTTATTGGAAAATAATTTTCTCTAACTTCTCTAGCCCAATTTTCAACCCATTTATATTTCATAAGGAAATGAACTAGATTTTTATTGTTACTAATATTTCCCCAAATAGATTGAAACTCAGCTAAATGTGTGGGATTAGCATTATGTAAAACTCTAGAAACATCATTAATATCAGACATTCTATCAATTGATTTTCGAGGAGTTAAATCTCGAATAGCAATATATCTAAAGTTTTCATTAAAAACTTGTCTCCAAAATTCATTTACACTTTGATTATCACCGTAACTATAAACTTCATGAATAACAGAAGAAAGTATTAAAGTAGCATTATCTAACTTTAAGGATATAACGTTTTCAAAATTATTATATAAAGAAACATTACATCCTTCAAGATTCTTTTCTGCAACTTGAAGCATTTCAGGAGATATATCATATCCAATTAGTTTCTTATCAGGAAACATCTCATGAATATGTTTTAATAAAGATCCATCAGCACATCCAAAATCAATGAACGTATCCGAATCTACAAAAGATAGAAAATATGCTTTATCTAAAAGTGATTTTCGCATATTATCATTATATACCTTTAAATTTGCTATTTCCATTCTATAGGTTCTAAGTATATTCTATAACAAATAATTTTATAAGCGTCTTGCTCTCCGTTATCTGCGCAACCATGATTACCATAATGTGGGTCTATAGTCTTATTACGACAATAACCATCCCTACAGATCTGATAAATCGAACATATACGTTCACAAGTATGACGAACGCTTGTATTATCTACTCCTACTCTCTGTAAATATAAATTGTATTCTGGTATAACAAATTTGATGTTTATTAATTATTAGTTTACTCATGTTATTTTAAATTTGCGGAGAGTACTAGATTTGAACTAGTGGCACCCTTTTGAGGTACGTCGTCTTAGCAGGACGATGGGTTAAGCCAACTCCCCCAACTCTCCAAAAACAAGTTTTTATAGAACTTGTTTTATATTAAACAAAGTAGAACCTGAACAATATGAAGACTTTGATCAATATAATAAGCGGTAAAGTCTTTCATATATTTCTTATATAAGCCTCTACATTTCCAGTAGTCAATAAGATAATGTCCAACTAATAACATTACAAGTTTCCAAACTGTAGCTAGCCCTAGAAAATATAAAGCAATATAAATACCTAATGCCCAAATAGCACAATGAACAAATAAAATATAATTATTTTTACATTTATATTCTGCAAGAAATGTTCCTTGCAATGGATAATCTAGAACTAAGTTTAAAAAATAAAGAATAATAAAAGTAAACATTTTATAAGTCTATTATTTTTAAGATTACCTTAATGAAAGACTCTATATTTGAATGAGAAGTGTTAAGCTCATCAAACTCCTTCTTATGTTCTAATACACTTATCATAAAATAATCAAACATACTACCAGTAACAACTCTTAATGCCTCTTCACTCAAGAGATTTCTTAAAGGAGTATCTCGAGTAAGATGAATAGTACTAAAGTCTAAACTACTTGCATAACGAGAGATATTAATACATAAAGAAGTTAGAACAATATTTTCAGGATCTGCGTACCTTTTTACTAAGTCTTCAGTTAAAACTAGTGGAAGTAAAGTCCCGTCACAAAATTTTACAAGCGAAAATAATGTAAAAGGGATACAAAACATATTTCCACTATCTGGTTCTCTATAAATTTGATTAGGAAGTGGAAAATAAGCTAACCCTTGAGGGCTTAAACAGCCTGAAAATACAAACTTGTTAATTTTTTTACTATAATCAAGCTCTAAGTAAACATACTTATACTTATCGTGATTAGTTTCATACCAACCACTTTTAGCTAAAGTGTTTATGTCTGTCATTTTGTATATATTGTTTTAAAAGTATAATTCTTTCAATTATTTTGTTGTGATTAAATGCCCATTTATAGTTGTTTAATTTTCTTATATCAATCCATTTAACCTCTTCAACTTCATTATCTTCGCCTCCAATAGGTTTAACTTGAGAAAGTAATTTATAAGGTACTAAAGCAGTATATCTAAGAGTAATATTTTGCTTATTAGCCTTTGGACTTGTTTCAACCTCTACAAATTTAGGAACTTCAGGAGTAATTACATATCCTGTTTCTTCCATAATTTCTCTGCAAACGGCATCTTCTCCAGTTTCATCAAAGTCTATATAACCACAAGGACAATTCCAATATCCTTGAAAATCAGGAGTTCCAGTACCACGTTTATTTGCTAAAATACATAAGTTTCCAAATTTATCTCTAGAAAATAGAAACATAGCAACTGCACAAGACCTCGAAATCCAGTATTTTTGATTATCTTCTTTTGAAGTTACTTGAAAATTTTTCATTATTTGCAATTTTTATTATTTTGTGCCCCCGTGAGGATTCGAACCTCATTAGTCTGAGACGCGAAATTTACAGTTTCGTGCAGATCTCCAACTCTGCTGCGTGGGCATACCTTTTTTAATTCCAGTTGCCTTTAATATGAGTCTCTTTAAGAGGTGGAATTAGTAAATAAAGTCCATATTTTAAAAGTCTAATATCCCAAGGATATAAAGAAATTACAAACGTATCTTTACGCTCTGTTGATTTAAAGTACCAACGTAATCCCTCTCTATGACTATAAACAACATGTTGAATAAAATTTTTCATAATTTTTAAATAAAGAAAGAATATTTTCTCTACCTACAGGATTTGCAGATTGACTTGCAAATAATGGAAGTTTCTTTCCTTCATCAATACAACGATTTACAATATATTTAGCTATATCGTAACCACTTTCTTCTTCCCCTAAATCGTGATCAAGACAAATTGCATCAGGCCAGTCTTTTTCAAGAAATTGTATTGCTTCTTGATAAGATTGTGCCCATATTACAAGACAATTTCGGCCAATTGGACTAAAATTTAACCAATCATCTTCCATTGGATTACGAGCATCATCTACCCAAAGAAGTGTTTTCATAGTTATAACTGTTTAGTTTTTCCACAACTAATACATTTACTGTATGTAGTGCAAGCTAAATTAGCCATTCCAAGAGAAATTAAGGTAGAAAAAATTCTTGCTACACCAGAAGCCCCATAACCATCTTCTGTCCAAATTATATGAACTGTTTCTTTGTCACATTCTGGGCAATATGTTTTAATAGTCTTCATTTAGATTACAATGACATTTAGGATTATGAACAACTGCTACACCATGACCTTTAGTAAAACTAATATAATCATGTCCTTCAAACTTAAATTTATGTGCAGTACCAATATAGTATCCATCTTCAGATCTTATAGTTTCTGACTTAGGATCAATTACAGCATTACAACTAACTGTAATTAAACAAATTAGACAAAGTAAAAATTTCATATTTTTATTTCTTAAACCAGTTAATTATTTTATCAACTGAATCTTTAACTACATTTCGATAAAAACATAAATTAAAAAGTTTGAAACACTCTTTAAAGGTATTAGGATTTGAAGGATATCTGTACCAAAGTTCAGGTTTACTTGCATTTTCTATAGTTATATCAAGTTTAGCATTGCATCTAATAGATTCTGTATTAACTTCTTTTAAAAACTTATAGAAAATTTGTTTATCTTCTGTAGAACCAAAAGTATTAAGATGATCTATAAAAGCGCCTACTTTGACAAGTCTTATCTTAAGACTTTCATAATACATAACTGTTATTAGTTCATATAAAGCTATGAATACTATAATAAATACAATTAACATTATTGTAAGGATTTAATAATTTCTACTGCAACTTTGCCATCATATCTTCCTTTATATTCTTCTGAAAGATATTTCATAATTTTTGACATATTGTTACCTGCAGTTAATTGTGAACCAATAAGTGCAGTTAATTCCTCCTTAGTAAGAGGTTGAGGTAAATAACTCTCAAGGAAAGCATTTTCTTCGTTTAGGGTATTAAGTTGATCAACTCTATCCACCGAACATTCACTAATAGTCTGTTTATTATCTTTATACATTTTCTGTATAACATCCATAACCTGACTACAAGAAGGATCTTTACTAATCTGTTCACACTCTCCAATGATAGTATTTAACAAATTATAAATTACCTTATTATCTCGCTTAATCTGCTTAAGCTCTTTTAATTTCTTTAATGTCACCATATTTTTTAATTCTTGCAATATTATTAATTCCAGCCATATGATGGTTACAACAATCCACTGAAAATTTTTCAGTAATATTTTCTATGTAATAACTCCATGCGGGACCAATTACAATGGCATTTCTATTACTTTGATTAACAAATATAAATATTTGAGCATCAGTAAATGCTTGTCCTCCTATTCCACCTAATCCACAAGTTGTATCAGGAAAAGTTTGAGTAAAAGAAATAACACTATCATATTGAAATATTATATATCCATACTCCTCTAATAGTTCTTTACAAAATTCTTTAAAAGTCATTATTTCATTAACTTACTGCCCCTTGGAGCACATTTTTCACAATAAGGACATATCCACCCTGTACTTAAATATTTAGCAGGTTTTCCACAACTTATACATGTATGATAAGAAATATCTTCATACTTATTAATTATAGTCTGTATTTCTTCTGGAGCTCCTGCATCATACCAACGAAGAGAACCGTACTTCTCTTTAATCTGCATAATTCTATAATTATATAAATAATTATGCTTTTTAAGAGCTTGTTTTATTTCTTTACACATTTGAATGCCAAATGCTTTTCTCCAACCAATTGGCATACTATTAAGTTCTGTATAAGTTGGAATAAAACAAATTTTAGGAATTATATTTTCGTAAATATAGTTTAGAATAGTATAGATCTTGACACTTTTGGTATCAGCTACAAATTCTAACTTCTTATAACTAAATCCATAATTAGTATTAGTAACTTCCTTTTTATGTATATGATAATATAAAACAGGTATATTATTGAAGGTTGATTTACTTACAGTAATTCCTGAAATCTTAAAATTATCACCCACATACTTTTGTATATTAAAATCATAAGGTTCTTTCAATATATCACTATAAAATCTTAAAATAGTATTATTACGTATAAGCCTTGCTTTAAAATTGTATTTATCCTTGAAGATTACTTGCTTTGTAATAGTAGTACATTCTTGAGGATCTTTATAAAACTTATAAGCTAAACTGATATCATAATAAGACTTACTATAGTATTTGTATACTAAATTAGACATCCATCTTATATAAACTGTATGTTCATCTGAAAATCTATTTCTTGGATATAAGAATGGGAATCTTATACACAAATATATTGCATTAAAAATTTTAGATAAGGATTTCATGTTTTTAAAATTTATTAGAGTGGGTAATTACTTTTTATAACGATACTTTCTAGTACTATTTTTATTTCTGGAGCCAAAATGTTCTGTCATAGCATGATGATTAGGACATAAAACCTGAAGATTTTGCTCTTTATTATTAGTTGCATCTCCATCTATATGATGAATTTGCAAAATAGATAATCCAGTATAAGGATTAATAAAATTGCATCCACACCCTGGAATTTCACAAGTATAATTAGTCTTATCTAATAAATATTTTCTTATATGATTTGAAAGACCATCTGTACCAGACATTCCTGTTTCTTTCCCGTCTTTCCACCTTTGAATATACTCCTTATATTTAAATTCAACTTGACAAATAATACTACAATATTTATTTCTTGCAAAAATTTCCTTTCCACAATTTAAGCATTTACTAGTTGCATTTTTGACATATTTACCACTAGTTATAGCACCTCTTTTTATATTTGTATAACTAGTTGCACAAGAGTGAGAACAGAAGTTATTTTCTCTTTGATTTCAAGGAATAGGTTTTTTACATTTTTTACACAATTTAGGATTTTTTATATAATCTGTTTTAGTAAATCGTGTAAAAACAGGAATTTTTAGTCCTTCCTTAACTCCTCAAACTCTTAAATATTTTCTATTATAAGTATTATCGTGAATTTCTAATTTTTTACAAATTTCATATAAACTTTTACTACTAATTCACGCAAGTTTAATTTGTCTATCTGAAAGTTCTTTAATAGTTTTCATCAATATTCATTATTCACTTTAGAGCGTCGTAAGAGATTCAAACTCTCCCCTTTAGATTGGAAGTCTAATATGCTATCACTAACACCAACGACGCAAACCATTAATATTTATTCTAGCATCATTTCTCTAACTCTTTGTTGATATACAGAAATAATATAAGAAATTTCTCTTCTATGAGGACTATGCCCCCAACGAGTAGCTTTATCTAATTTAAAGATAATATTCCACTTTACCTTTTCGCTCCAATTCAAAACACATTTCTTTGAATTTCAGTTTGAATAGATTCAGCACAAGCTTCTAATTTCTTTAAATCATTATTACATATTGATAACCAAAGTTTTCTTTCTTCTGTCATTTAGAACTAAGTTTTACTTTTCGCAAAGCAATTTCTTGACAATCCTGAATAAACATTGCAATTTTATCCTTATATTCCCATTCCCAAGTATAATCTAAACGATCTATTTTAAAAAACAAGTAAGCCATTACTTCCTTACTCCATGCTTTAAATACAACATATTGAGAAGGTTTTTGAACAGATTCTGCACATTTTCTTAGTTTACGTAATTCATTTTCATACATAGACCTGTACAGCTTTTCAATTTTGTTCATTTTAGTATTTTTATTTTAAGGATTATATAGATTATTCCAGTTATCATTAACGATTCAAATAAATATCCAAGAGAAATTAAACTACCTAAAGCCGCTAATACCCAAACTAATACAGCTGTAGTTAAATGCCGAATATCATCAATTCCATTCTTAAATATTATACCTGCGCCAATAAAACCAACACCAGAAGCAATTTGTGCAGCAACTCTAGACGGATCTCCACCTATTTTAATTGAGATATATGTAAAAACAAAAGAACCTAACATAATTAATATACAGGTTCTAATTCCAATTATTTTAGATTTAAATTGTCGTTCATATCCTATAAGAGCTCCACATACCAAAACTGCAATTAGACCTGTAATAAAAGTAAACATTAGACTTCTATATTTTTAAATATGTTATACAATGATAAGAAAAAGGTATAGAGTATAAATAGTATATTCATTCCAGGAATAAAAAGAAATAGACAAAGACTACTATCACCATCACTATCCCTAAACTTATCATTCCAATATTCAAATATTTTTCCAATAGCAATCTTTTCTTTATGACTTACTTTATAAGCAAAAACAAAAAGAAAAGCATTAATAAATACAGGAATAATATAACATAAAATAATAACAAAAAAAGTATACATCCTATCGAATTTTTATATTACTCATTAAATTTATAAAAAATATAATAAGTCCTGCTAATAATATAAAAATATTAGCGAGAGGAACCCAAGTAAAAATTACTAAAGGATTTCCATCAGCTATATCATAATATTCATACATATCTCCTATTGTTTTTCCATAATCAGTGCGCTTTTTCCAAAAATATAATCCAATGATATGAATTAAAAATATAAAATAAAATGAAAATAATAATTGTCATTATTTATACTGTTTTACGTTTTCTATATACGTTTTCTGTTCTTCACCTGTAGGACCAATCATTAAGTTAAACTTTGTTGTTGCACATGAGCTTAACAATGTTAATATCAAAATTAGGATTATTTTCTTTATATTTTTCATTTTCAAATCCAAAATCGTTAAGTTTTTCAACCATTTTTCTAAAAATAGTTATATCAGTAATTCTTGATTCAATAATTTCAAATTGTTCTGTATCAAAAATACCATATACTCGCATATAATCCTCACGATCTTTTGCTCTACAGTAAAATATAATTGCAGTTTCATCGTGATTATAGTCAACTGGACTTACAATTATTTTCACTTGTAATCCTAATTAAATTAATACAATTTCTAATACCTTATCTAAAGTATCTATATCAATATCAGGATAAGCTGTTAATATTTCCTCTCTAACCTGTTGTTCCCATCGACTATCGATAAGATCAGATCATCCATTTTGTTCTAAAAGTAACAAAATATCCTTTACTTTACTTTCCATCCAATAGTATTTATAAAAACTTGTGTAACTAAATCAAGATTCATCATGATTTGTTCATGTACATCTAATTTAATTTCTCTTTTAGTTACAGGCCATCCTTTAACAATCATTTCATATTCACATCGAGACCAGAATTGATATAAAGATTTACTTCTAACAAATTCTTTAATATCATCAAAAGACTTAAATTTAGATTTATCTTTTTCTTCTTTCCATTCTCTTACAAAATATGGAATAACATTATATTCTTCTATTGTTTGTGTATTAAAATTCCATATAAGTACGTTAAATATATTTCTCATAACTTTAAAATTTTATGTAGCGAGTCTCGGATTTGAACCGAGGTCTAGAGCTTATGAAACTCTCGAGGTAACCATCTTCTCCAACTCGCTTAGAGGTAGAAGCAGGACTCAAACCTGCGATCGTGGTGTTGCAGACCACTGCCTTATCAACTTGGCTATTCTACCAATCGTATTCTATAGATATTATTCATATCATATTGTATAGTTAAGTCATCTACAATTTTTTTGCTTCCATAAGACCCATAGTCATCTTATGATCAAGACTTTTAATAAAAATCCTATCTTTTATTTCTTTAATTTTCATTAATTTTTTATTTGGAGAAAATTTTAAAAGAATAAAAAATATATTTCTTGTAAGATAATTTATTACTATATGTGGAGCAGATACATCTCCTTCATTATATAGTGGAATAGCTTTTAATATTAAAAATTTTGGAGGTATAATCATAATTTTTTTGATTTAAGGGATGCATATAGGATTCGAACCTATGACTTCTGGCACTCCCTGCCAGAGCTCTACCGCTGAGCTAATACATCCACTAATAAAAATAAGTACTAAGCATATCTATTATTAAGATTTACAGGCAGTGCACGTGTTACCAAACTTAATAAGGAAGACGATAGTGCGGAACTGAAATGAGTCGAACATTTACCTCTGGATTTTCAGTCCAGCGAGCGCACCTAGCACACCGCAGTTCCAAAAATCCTAGTATTTCTACTAGGATTAGATTCATAGCAGGGCTCTTCAGCCCCGAAAACTTTTTTCTTTAACGTCTGATTTATAAGCTCTTAACAGATTACAGTACTCTTTCTGTATAGAATCCTAATCTACAGAAGATTGTGGACCGTAGGGTAATCGAAACCCTGTTTTCTGGTTGCAAACCAGATGTAATAGCCACTATACTAACAGCCCTAATTATATAAGCACACTCTTAAGGATTCGAACCCCAAAGAACAGTTTTGGAGACTGTCATGTTACCATAAATTACATCTGATATTCTTCTTACTATCAAAACAATAGAAATATTTTTTACTGTGAATAGCCTGAAGTATATGATTATTAATATATTTAAATAGTTGATTTAACTTGATTTTATTAAGTTCTGTAAAATTTTCTACTATTCTCATAGTTTCAAAATATTAGCGGAGGATGAGGGACTCGAACCCCCACGCCGTTTTAAGCGACCTACACTTTTCAAGAGTGCTGCCATTAGTCCAACTTGGCTTAATCCTCCTTATTTTAACACAAAAAGTTAACAAATTTGTGATAAATTATTTATCATCTAGTACAATTCTATATTTAATTTTTATATACCAAAAATATTGTTTTCCTTGTGTACATGCAGTATAACAAAACGATGTATTAGGACTAGTACGATACATAAAACTGCATTGGTTAATGCTACTAGTTCCACCCTTACAAAATCCTTTATTTCTATTTTTAATAACTTGATATATATTATAATTTGGATGTTTAAATAACTTGTTTAGTTTAAGCTCTCTAAGCTCTGCATAAGTATTTATCTGTTGCATAAGTTTAATATTAGCTGGAACGGTGGGGCTCGAACCCACGTAACCCAAATTAACAGTTTGGTGCTTCAACCACTCAGCCACATTCCAATTATATTTTATATTCTATCATAAGAAGCTTCTAAGAATACACGATAAGAAACTCTCCAAAAATAATATTTAAGACAACTTTTATTGAAAGCAGGTAAAAACAAAATACAATAATTGGTTGACTTATAGCATTGATTATTACTACAATAGTTTCGTTTTAGAGATCTAACTGCTTGTATACAACACTTTATTTCAGGAAAATATTTAATCTGCATAGATCCTATATTTAATCATATTATAACGTCTGTTACTACATCCTCCAAATTTCTCATTAAAAATCTTACATCCATTTGAATTATGATGATATTCAAATCCATAACATTTTTTATTAGGGGTAATATGACATAAATAACCTCTTCTTATGGATTGTATGTACTTATTTTCAAAACGTTTTATCATTTGTGATTCAGACTTAAAAATTGTGTGAGCCTACAGGGACTCGAACCCTGACAACTACATTAAAAGTGTAGGATACTAACCGATTATATTATAAGCTCTTCCTAAGGATTATATTCCTTTTTATAATTATCCATCTATAAAAATTCTATATAAAAGTCTAATATGTATAAAATTTTTATGCTCTTTATTCCCTGAAGCTGTACATTTTAAACTTGCACGTTCTTCAAAAGCAAGATTTACTTTAACAAAACATACATGTTTCGTTTTGTTTCCTAAACAGGAATATCCACATCTTTTTTGTTTACAAGGATATTCCTCTTCAAGACTAACAGTTACTGTTTGTAAATATCCAGATTTATTAAATTTCCAAATTTTATATTCTTTCATAACTTTCTTTTTAGTAGGAGCTCTAGGAATCGAACCTAGGACCTCTTGAATATCAGTCAAGTACTCTAACCAGCTGAGCTAAGCTCCCATCGTAAGTATTCTTCTATCTCTCTAGGAAGCTGGATCTACCTAATTTCGAGAGAAATACTTCTTAATTCTTATAGTTTGGGGTTTATAAGATAAGGTCTAACCATTTGTCCAGATTCGTATGTTTAAAGAATACTTTTAGGTGTCCGAGGAGATTCAAACTCCCGATCTCAAGTGCCACAAACTTGCGCTTTAATCAACTAAGCTACGGACAACATATAGATTAATGTTCCCATGGATGTTTTTTATCAAAAAATCCAGTTTCTTTAATGTAACTACCTATAAATAGGCCAATTATTATAGGAACATAAAATCCTGCAAATACTATGTACCATTTATCTCCAACAGTCCATGGTTCTCCATCATCTGTTCCAATAACAATAAACGCACAAAGTAACCAATAAATAAATATCCAAAACATCATTAGAATCCAATTTTACGTCTAGTCTTATGTTCATAAGACTGAACATCAAGATTATAAATATCTGCAAGAGTCATGCCCTTACTTGCTTCAGGTTTGCCTAATTCTTTAAGTATTCTATTAGTCTTCTCTAAAGAGAGTTCATCAAACTTGTATTTTGCAGCAAGTCGACCCTTTCGCATCAATGCTTTATCAATACTTGTATCAAGACTATTAAATGTAGCAATAAACTTAATATTTAAAATATCTGAATAAATACCATCAGTCATATTAAGAATATTACTAATACCATTTGTAAATACATTTTCAGAACGATCTTTAAGAAGCTGTTCACAATCCTCAAGAATAATTACTGAATTCTTATGATCAAGAATAAAGTTTAAGAATACAGGATCAGACAAACTATTCATCATCGAGTTATTAATAATAATAAATTGCTTATCAAAATTATTAACTAAATGACGAATCATATAAGTCTTACCAGTGCCTTGAGTTCCATGAAGAATAACTAAACCAGATTTTGGGCTATTTAAGAAGTCAGAGATATCTTTATAAACAGGCTTGAAATCATCATTATAGTGTTTATCAAGATCAACATTAACATCTCTAATCTTACACTCAGTCAAACCATAATCTTGACCATCAAAAGTAATTAAATTAACTTTTGTTGTAGAAACTACTTTTTCTGAACATTCTTTAAATAAAGATTTAATATCCTCTATAAAGTTATCTATAAGAGCTTTATCACAAAAATAGATTAATATTCTAGAGGAATAATAATTTAAAGCACACTTGTATTCTTCACAAATTCCACTGAATTGCAAAGCAGTAGGTTGACTTACATAAAATGGACGATCTAATTCTTCAAGTACTTCTTCAGAAACTTCAGATTTAACTCCGATTACATTATCCTCCCATATACAAAAGTTAGAGAATTTTTCTTTAAATTTCTTTAAGAACTTATTTTCATTTAACTTCTTTTGTTCAAGGTTACAGATTACTGATATACAATTTGGATATTGTTTATATTTATCTACTAACCAAAGTGTTGGAAGAAAGTTTCCAGAATTTTTGTTTACATGATCTAGTGTTATCATCTTATACATATTAGTTATTAGTAGAGAGTGAGAGAGTCGAACTCTCGATCTCCTGAATGTAAATCAGGTGCTGTGAACCACTTGGCTAACTCTCTATTTACTATTTACATAAATTCTGTATTTAATTTGAGTCTGTATTATATAATTACTATACTCTGAGTAATTCTCACAAATAAAACAACACCTTATTTTTGCTGGGTTATCTCCTCGAGATTGACATATGCAATAATTGCCAAATTGATCAGGAGCTAAACAAGACTCACTATCTGAAGGAGTAGTTTGAATTATATAACCTTCTACAATTTGAATACAGAACGGATTGGGATCTTCAATAAAATCTTTCATAAATATAATAATTTTTGTACGGGAGACACGACTCGAACGTGCAACTTCGTGGTCCCAAACCACGGGCTCTACCAATTGAACTACTCCCGTAAAAACTATCCTTTATTCAAGGATAGCAGTTAATTTTGCAAGAACACTTTCGTTCTTTTTGCAGATTGCTTCAAGTGCTTCTTTCTCAGTTTGAGCAGCTTTGATTTCCTCTTCTTTAGCAGCAATACCAGCTCTTGCCTGAGTATTAACTGTATTAAGTCCATCAATTGCTGTTTTAAAAGCATTTAAAACATTGTCTACTTTCTTTAACAGATCTGCGGATGCTGTACCCTTTGAATTAAACATATTTAATAATTTTAAAAGTTAATATTGTGAGAAAGTATTTACATACCCCCCCCCAATAATAGAGGCCCCTAACGGTTACGATCCGTTCTCTTCAGGTTACAAAACTGATATTTTTCCAAATAAACTAAGGGGCCATTAAAATAAAGTTCTTAATCGTGCTTACAGCAAACGTCTTTACACACGAATAACAAGCTCTCCCAAATAGGGTATATTTGCAGCTAATAATTAAGAACTTCGCGGTCTTAACGAGAATCGAACTCGTGTCTCCAGCGTGACAAGCTGGAAGGATAACCACTACCCTATAAGACCATTATTTATAAAGTTATTCTATATTTAATACGTATATATACTCTACTTGGACAAGGATAAAAAGAACAATCTGAACTATATTGAAAACAACAAGGCAATCGCTTCTCAGAGAAACAACTATTCCCTTCCTTACATATTTGTATATATTTCTTCTCACTAAGAAAATAAATCTTTTTTAATTCAAACATTAAAAAATCTTGAATAATTAATTTTCTAATAGAAGTCTATAATTGCGAATAATTAAATTTCTGAAAAAGGTTGGACCCCATACTCAGTTTTGAGTATTTGTAAGATAAACTACATCCTTGGGTTCATACTTTAAAGTATGAACTTGATCCGCATATTTTAGCATTTCGTCAGCTACAAAGGGGTGTACAGTTTTATTATCTTTTAAGACCTCCTTACTTGCAATTACTATTTTATCTCTAATTTTTAGTCCATGTTTATGAAAATATTCTGAGCGTATTATCATATATCTTATTTATTAATCCCACCATTCTAACATATAGTTATATCTAATTTTATTATATAAGTAAAGAGCCTTTTGTTGCCTTAATAATTCTCTTCGATATACTTGAAGTCCATCATATCGATCAAGATATTCAATTCCGAACCGAAATGCATTATTAATATTTACATATTTAACAAGTTTGAATTGAGGTTTACTCATTTCTATTTCAACAACTTCTAGAGCAGAATCTTCTTCTTGAATAATATCAATAAGTTTAATACATATAGATATCCAACGAATATTACTAGTATGATCTACATGAGATACATCTTTAAAAGATTTAAGCATTAACTGTAACTTAAACTTTTCTAAATCAAGAAGATATCCATAATCAAATTGATAATCCGTTGTTAATATTTTTCTATAAATATAGAGATTTCTAAAGAAATTCTTAATTTTATACCACCACTCTTTCATATATTTAAAACTATATATTGTATTTTTTAATTCACTTACGTATACATGCTTCAGTAACTCCTAAATTTTTACCAATCTGAGTTCGACTATAACCTTGTTCTAATAAACCCTGTAGTTCTTCTTTTGAAAGATTAAACTTGGTTTGTCCTCGAAATTTAGAAGCACAAGATAAACATCGAGTAGATCTTCTATGTATTTCTCTACCACAATCTGGACAGTAATATTTTTGTTTAGGTTGCTTATTACTATTGCCACAATAATTATCAGTTTGACTATGACAATTAGGACATAATAGCTGAAGATTATTTAAATTATTATCTTTAGAATTACCATTAATGTGATGTAGCTGAATTACTAAAGGAGCCCCTTGTCACTCACTAATTCCGCATTTTTCACATTTGCTCAATTTTAATCCTGCTTTTATCAATTTTTCTTTTAGATCAGAAGTTTTAATGAACTTTTTATTGTTTAGATAATCATCTATAGGAATCTGTTTAGATTCATTTTTCTTTTCTCTTCTAAAAGTAAAATGAGAAATATCTAAATTAAACTCTTTAATTTTACGTTTTAAAGTGGATTGATTGTTTCCAGCAGTCGGAATGTTCATTCTCCTTAAGACATCACTGTAAGATATGCCTTCTGTTATAGCTTTTTGTAATTTTTCTTTATCTCAAAGATATTTACTCATATTTATACTAGTTGCCAGTTAAAGATTCGAACTTTAACCTTCGCGTTCAAAGCGCGACGTGCACAAACCAAGTACACCAACTGGCAAGCTCAAATCATCTCTTAAATCGTACTACAAATATAATACAAAATATTCGTGTTACCAAATTTAATTGATGAATTCATCAGAAAAGTGTACAAATATAAGGACAAAAGTTAATATATCCAAATATTTATACACTTATTTTTAAAAAATTATTACAATAAAATTCTATAGTTACGAATAATTAGCTTATGAACAAAAAGACTTGAGTATGTATACCAGTTATGTTTAATTTCAAAGCGTAAGTCTTTTTCACTACTCCAACCTATAATATTAGAAACTGTCAAGAATTTATTACAGTCTTCAGTCATTGCTGGAATAAATTTGGGACCTATAGGAACATTTAAACCTGTAAGTTCTTCAACGGCATTTTTATCATACCAGTCTTTAGATTTTACTAATACTTTATCATTTTCCTTTAATTGATTTCAGTATTCTCGATTAGAATGCAATTTTTTCATCATAATAATCAATATTATGCTCAGAATTGATTTCTACTTTTTCACTACCGACGTAGACAACAAATGTAGTTCCTTCTTCTATAGCTTTATTATAAATTTCAGAAAGTTCCTTTTTATTCTTAATACTACAGATATGATTATCTTCAGTATCATAGACTTCGTAGTCTATAGAAAATACTCCAAAGAGATCGCTTCCTATAAAACTCCCAAGAAATTCTTCAGCTTCATAGAAAACAGTTTCTGCAGAACTTTCTTCCTCATCAGTTTCTGCAAGAGCGGCTCGCATTGTTTCCGTATTATGTTCCTTTCGAGATATGTGAACAATACACTTATCTAATTCAGGGAATTTCACCGTTACAATATAAAACTCCTCCTTTTCTTCTTCATTAATATTTTTAAAGAACTTCTGTTCTATTTCAAAATCTGCAGGGTTTTCAATAAGAGGATTTTCATCATCGTGCATCCAAGTAAGTCCTTGTTCAGAATGAAGTTTGTTAATTACTGCCGTTACCTGTTCCTGAGTTTTACAGTGAATTACGTCAAAATACTGTACTATCATAGTTGTTTTAAAATAATTTACATTTTATTTATTCTTTGGTTTCGATATCTATCTACTTACAACACCACCACGTGAAGGTAGAATAAAGGTGTCATAGGAGAGTATATGCTCTCCATAGCACTTAGTCTTGCATTTCAATAAGTTCATCTACTTTCTTCTCAACGCGATCAATACCAGTAATTTCGCGAATTGATTCAGCAAATTTAACTTCAGGAGTTTCAGTCATATCTTTCTTCTGAGCAAGACCTACTTGACGCAGATAAGATTCAACTGCTACTTTAATATACTGAGGTAATACAACCTTAGTATCATCCATAAAGATCATATCACTCTTTACAGATTCTACAATCTCAGCCATGAATGCAGGAGCAATGTTCGAATCTCGGATCTGCTTACATACTGCAGAGAAATCTCCCTGAAGAGTATAATTTCCTACAAAAGAACGCTCAATGAACTCTTTAGCAGTAGCTTCATCTAAAGCACCTAAAGAGATAACTTTGCCAATACGCTTACCACGCAGAAAAGTCGGCTCAATAAGCTCAAGATGATTAGTAGTAAACAGAGTAATTACATTCATACCCTTAGTATCACCACCATCAAGAGTATTAAGAATATCCTGCATAGCAGCATCTCGTTTACCACGAGTTACTTGGTCAATATCCTCAACGAAGATAACAACTCCATGACCAGTTCCATCAATTACTTTACAAAGACGAATAGTCTCAGCAAGTAATGTAGGATCTTTCAGATATACACTTACCCAATTATTCTGAATAGCTTCCTGAATAAGCTTAAAAGCAAGCAGAGTTTTGCCAGTTCCATAAGGACCTTCAAACAGTGCACCATATTTCAGAGGAATTCCTCGTTCAGTACACTTTTCAGGATACTTAATACGAGACTTAAGAGGACGTAATCCGAGAGCAGTATCTTCAGAAAGAACCATCATTTCACGGTCAATATTTGACAGATCCATGACAAGAGGATTGTTGAGATCAGAGATCTCTAATGCCTGACTCTTATAAATAGAATCAGTTGCAAGAAGTTCTTTTGTCCGATCGATAATGTCGTCCATCAGAGTAGTAAACCTGAACTGACACTTACCCTTGATATAGAGATGGTGATCATTACCATTATAAGAGATAGAAATAACACTTCCTTCTCCTAAATCCGCAAGTTCAATATCTCCATACGGAACTTTAACACGACGTCCATCAGCAAGGATAACTTCAATAGTATTAACAGTATCATCACCTCCTGAAGGGTTATCGTTTTTAGCTGCTGATACAATTCCAAAAACTTCCTGGATTGCACGATTCAGCTGATAAACTCCATCATTCATAAAACACAAGATCTTATGATTGAATGTACCCATACGCTTCGACTGCTTAATCTCGTTTTCAACAAAATTTAAAGCGTCCGAATAACGCATACGAGGATCAGACATTACCTGAATAAATTTCTCTTTTTGCTCCTGCTCATACTTAGAAACAGTACTTCGCATTACGCTTTTAACTCCTACAGGATTTCCCATTTTTAATTTTATTTATATTTTTTATTACAGTTTGACAATATTCTTTAGTTGTAGTTAAACAACCAAATGTAACAAAATGTTCTTCTTTTGTTATAGTAAGAGATTTTTCCTCAATTTTTTCTCTTGAGAAAGGACTATCATATAATCTTTTTAATAAAGAATATTTTACAGCAGTGTTCTTACAGAAAATTGTATCTTTTTCTTCAATGTAGATTACAGGATATCCTTCAACTTCTCCTACAATATGTTCTTTAAGATCCATATTTTTATTAGAAGTCTACATAATAATCGACTAAATCATCCATAAAGTAGGATGCAGGACGATTGGTTATTTCTGCCAGTATTTCATACTGTTCAGGAGTATAGTCTGTTACTCCTAAGATTTGTCTAGCTTGTTCAGGAGTGATGTCTAAGCTAGTAGATTTAGTGTGATTTTCGAAAATTACAAGTTTATAATGCATAGTGTGTAAAAATTAAACGTCCGTATCTTGAATGACAAGAGTTTATCATTGCTTTTTATCTCCATATCTTAAATATGTGTAAACTACTAAAAATATAACGATAATAGTTAGACATAGAAATAAAGATACGAATATTATATTTGTTAATGAAAATCCAAATAATATACTAACAATATAACTGATGTAACTTACAAAGACATAATATATTATCAGTCTATGATAGATACAAAACTTAAATGTTAGTGAGAGTATAAGTAATCCAATTGCAATTAAAAGATCAGTAATTGAACTGACCAACCCAATCAACAAAGAACTAACTACAAAATATTCAGCTAGTAGCAATACTAAAATTTTAATTGCAAGAAGTACAGGAGCTAATCTAATGAAAATTATGCTAAGTTTTCTTAACATTATAATTTCTTAATAATACTTAAAAGTAATCCAATCTTGAAACAAAGACTTGGAGAAATAGTATAAATAATTGCTTCTGTAGGAAATACATTAGGAATAATTGCACTCCAAGAAAAATAAAGAATTAATGCTATAATCACAGCACGTAATATAATCCAAAGTAGTATAGCTACTATAGAATATATAGTATAATCAGAAGTTTTCATTATAATATAATATTAAGTAATAAAATTACTACAAATAACATAATAAAATATGTAATTAAAGTAAATATCCGAGAAAGACATCCGTATTTTGTACAAATGTCATAAGAAGTTAACTTATCCATATACGGTATTTTACATAACAAGTAATATCCTCAGGTTCTATATATCTTCCACAAATAAGATTTAATTTTTTAGATTCTTTAGAAGTAAAATTACATTTAACAAGATGAGATATTAGATCCTTAGAAATCTTCCAACTTAAACTAGAACTTCGAGCCAAAATAACAGTTCCCTCTTCATCTATACCTAATATCAAGCATATCTTGTTTTTTGCATACCGTAATCCATGGGCATATTTAATCTGTACTATTTTATCCATATACGATATTTTGTAATCTCATATTCATCCCCTACAACAAGTACTCTTCCATATCTTAATGATTTTTTCTCTAGGTTAATAAAATCCTTAAATTTTGGAAGAAACTCATCAAATTCCCAAGACAAAAATTTATTCCCTCCAACTATAAGTTTACTTGGAGGTGCAAAAGGATCATTGTAAGTTCCCACGACCTCACAAATTCTAAATGACAATTGTTTATCATAGAAAGAATCTATAATTTGAACTATCTTACCTATATTCTATAAACTATTTGTATACACATATCACTATATACTATTACATGCCCATATCGATAATTCATAGAATATGGAATAAAATCTTCTTTATGTATAGGTAACCATTTTTTAAATTCCCAAGCTAAACGTTGATTACTTCCTAATACACTTAGAAAACCTTCTCTAGAATTACATACTCCAACTTCTAAAGCTATTCTATATTGTTTTAGATTGTATAGATGTAAGTTATAATATTGAAATATCTTTAATTTACTACTCATAAATTTCAATTTTAAAAAATACTCAGCCACCTAAGTAGCTGAGTATTAAATAGTGGAGCTGACGCGCTATTTTTATTTTGTTACATTTTAGTTCCACAATTGAATAATTTTTATTATATTTGTAATAAAAAATTTAATTATAAAATAACAAAAATTATGGCAAAAACTGAGAAAAAATGTAATTATTGTGGAAAAGTCTTTTTAGCAGAAAATAAAGAAATAAACAGAGGAAATGCTAAATATTGTTCATTATCTTGTGCTGCAAAAGCAGAAAAAACAAAACAATTTGAACTTATTTGTAAACATTGTGGTAAACTCTTTATTGGATATCATGCTACAGCTAAATATTGTTCGTTGTCTTGTAAACAAAAACATTATAGAGCTCAACAAAAGGTTGACAACACAAAAGATATGAAATATTATTACAAAATATTTGAATATATTCCTTGTGAATTATGCGGTTGAAATAAAGGTCCAAGAGATATACATCATATTATAGAAGTTTCTCAAGGAGGTAAAAATGAAATTTCAAACCTTATTTCTTTATGTCCTAATTGTCATAGACTAATCCATCGGAACCTTATTTCTAAGGACAGCTTAATTGATGCTGTTAAAAATAGGACTATATCATCATCCAGTGAAAACACTGGAGCAGGACGCTAAATCTGGTTATTAAGGGAATCCATTTTCCCTCCAGTAGTCTCTGAACTTTCTATAGAATGGTCTATAGCTTAGCTGCTGATTAGCATATCATTTCTGACTTAGCCTTCCAGCAATTCATCCTGTTTAATCGATGGAATTACTTCCAAAGCGACCCATTGAGTCGAACGCGTGTCTCCTAATTCTCCTAATATCAACTTGTTACGTGTGTTAGTTTTGTTTTAATTGGAACTACCCAATAGGGGTACCCGAAGGTGACCCATCCACCAGCTCATTTTTAAGGAACGAAGCCAAACCTTGAAAGGAAGTGTTGTTCTCGCCAGTTTAAGAGTGACGAACCTCCCATTGATTTACGCAGCCATTAAAGCTACTCCTTCAATGTCGCCAAACAGCGCCGTCTCAACCTTGTTGATAATGCGCGAAAAAATGTTATTTGCGTTTATTGTTTGAATCTGTTTTACGAGTACGAATCAAACTCGACACGATTGATATTACTTGACATTAGGATCAAATGCCTAGCAGCCCCGAGCAGGGAGGATTTAACCATCACCTCCCTAGTAGGATTCTTTTTTAAACTTGTGGAACTCCAAGCTTGTAGTCTAGAGTATCCCTACTCTAATTATAACGGAGATTAGTGTGAAAACACTAACCGCGGCTATTATTTCACGATGGAAACTACATAGCATGTTCTTTATTTCTGCGGAACCTAACATGAAAAAACCGACCGAATTGCCCCGTATTCTCGATAGGCTCAAGATCCTTGTTTAATGTCCTAGGAAAGACGATAGGGATACTTCAGATACGCGTGAAGTTGCCTGAACATCGCGGAGGGCTATTTCTTGTGGGGATCTAATAGCCAATCTACCAAACTTTTAAGATTAGTTTTAACTCCCTCAGTCTTAAGTATCACTGAGTTACATACCCTTACATATAGTCGAAGGAAAACTACCCATTTTCTATACCGCAGGAGTCAGCAGGTATATAAAGAAATAGTCATAGGACTAAATCCTAACAGAGGCAAAAGTAAAAACAATGACCATGACGAAATACTTCTCAAAGCTAAAAACAAAGTCAATTATATTTATATTTGAAGTATTTCACAAGTTTGTACAATACTAATAATGCTTAGCATACATGTGCTTTACTAGAGCAAGTGTTTGTCTATATTTGTATTATCCGCAACACGCGTATAATACACAATATATCTTGTAGGATTTAGTCCTATGTAAAAGATAGAGTATACTGATGAAAATACAGTATAGCATCTATCTACCTATTAGAGAGAACTTAAGAAATCATAAGTATCTTTCAGTTCATTCGGAATTATAATCCGAAGTTTACCAATTTTACTTATTTCCTCATTTTTCCAGGTTGTAAACTGCTTATTCAAAAGCTCTATTTCATTTGAATATTGCTTGAATTTAACTGCAGTTTCTGTATCAAGTTTTGCAGTTTCTTCTGCAACACGTTGATCAATAGAACCTTTAATGGCATTGAGACTTGCTTCAACAGCACGATGTTGCTTTTGCAGCTCAAAGTAAAGTTCTTCAACTTCTTCCTGTTTTACTGATGCAACATGACGATAAACTTTATCATCTTCTACTAACGCAGGATTTGATATTGCATCAAACAGCTTTTCACGTGCTTCATGAATAGCACCACGAGGATGAATCTGCTTACCAATGATAGCAGCTTCTGCTCCAAGAGTGTAATAACGATTACGCTCCTTGATATCTAACTCTCCTAAGATATCTTCAAAAGAAGGATACTTAGGACTAGCGGGATATTCAGGAAGAGTAATACTTTCCTGCTCGCACCAATCCTTAAAAGAAAGCTCTTTTACAGCACGATGCTCAGCATCTTTTGCTTTAATTGCCTCTCGCATATATGCAATAAATGCATTGATTTCAGCAATTTTTCTGATCTCTTCTTTTAAAGAAAGTACTTCTGCAGAATTTAATCCTTGCGAGAGAGTAATGCGGTTGTCTGCACTTAATGTTTCTACAGTTGTAGTGATAAATCGAATGTTATCAAGACGACTGTGAGCAGATGCAACATATTCTTTACCTATGTTGCAGAGATGATTTGCAGAAGTAGCAGTAATACCATCTACTGCAAAAAAGACTTTATTCTTTTCAGTCATATGTTCAGTATTTTTCTATTTGTTTGTATAAAAGATATATAATAATTGCAATAAGAATCATAATATATCCAACACCTAACCAAATAGACGCTTTAAACATTATATATCCTATTAAAACAATTATTAAAAGAAAGAGTAGCAATACAATTGCTAATAGTACTAAAATGTTGAGGGCTCTCATATTAAAGATCTTTATAATCGCAATACTTAATCTTTGTAACAAGTCTTTTACCTCGTCGATTTAGCAATCCACAAGGAGCTTTGAGTACCAGACCTTCTGCTATATAGTCCTTGTTTTCTGCAACCAGAGATTTAAAGCCTTTCTTTACAAAGTTTTCAGCTTCCTCAATAGTAAAATATCCTACAACAGGAACAATTTTAATATTAAGTTTCTTTGCAATATCTTCACATGCTTCTCGTGTAAGCCAAAGAACTCCTTCATTTGTTGTAACTCGTACATCAAACAATATAAAGTCACAATGATCTTTGATATAGTTTCCTCCTTTTTGAATTTTAAAACCATATCCTTCTCCAAATATCTCTACACACTCAGGATAAACAATTCCTGCTTCTGTTTCTACTCCAAAAGTCTTTTGTAAGACTTCTTCAGTAAATATTTCTTGCATCCTTGTTAAAAGATGTGTAGGAATAACTGCATTTTCTGTTTTACCTCTCATTTGAATAATTCGAGGTATCGGCCACCAAGCACAAGATGAATTACGACCATCGATTTTTTCTTCACCTCTCCATTTTAAATCCTTTAATAATTCAAATTCGGGTTCAGAAAACTCTCCAAGAATCATTGGATTTCGAGGTTTAGACATATCTCTTTTGTAAAGAGTGTTAATTTTAGTGTAAAGATTACTCATTGTAATTATTTTTTAATATCCATTTATAAGTAGTATCTGACTCGATTATAGTATACTCTTTTTTAATTTTTCCTCGTTCATATTCTTGCATAATTTTATTTATCATGAAATTGGACAAAAAGAAAGAACAAATAAATACCACTCCAAGAATTTCAGTTATCAATACAACTAAATCCTCAACTTCTGCATCAGAAGTTAATATAAGTGTCCAGATCGATATTCCAATTAGAATAATCCCAAATATAATTAAAAACATTGTTTTGCTTATTTTAGTTGGTAATTATGAAAATATATTAAATACTAAAAATTATCTAAGTCGTGCTGCTTATACTATACACCAAATAGACAAACTATGATGCGCGGCCTATTTTCCAATACGACTCTCACGTAAACTCCTACTTAGATAATTTTGTATGTATTATTCTACCTTTATGATACTTTGTATTTGAGTGAAAAAGATTCTTGGATCTTTTCTTACTTTTATCTCTGCTAATTTTTTAGCATTTCTTTCATTAGACGCTTTTATTAAGAGCTCAATTTTATGAGAAGCATCCATGTTTGCCTCTATAATAACTTTATAAAGTACTTTCATATAAAAGTATTTTGTAGACTTTAATTAGTGACCATAGGAGCGATCAAACTCCTATAGTCTAGATATTACTAAAGCGTGTTGTTACACCTAAAGAAGTACTATAAGTATTGCTAGTTATAGTACCGTAAGTCATTAACTTACCTTCATTGTAGGGAATCCAGCTGCGGCTTTTCAGGTTCTTAACTTGACTTCACTAGCTACTTACTCTTATATTTCAGATTCCTGACTTCGAGTCTAGTCTTTCACCATTATTTAAGTATACCTACAGTTTTTATTTGAGGAGTAAACTGTGAAACTTATACCTCACCACATACTGCTACTCATCTACTCATTAAAGATAGCTACCTCCAAGCTCACTACTTTAGTAATAAAAATCTCCTCATTGAGGAGATGAAAAATATGACCCTCGATTTGGGCAAGTATACAGACTATGTCCCCAAGCCGTTTGTTTAAGGGGATCTACGGTTCATACAATTTAATAGCTACCTGCATTCACTTGGTCTTTTACTTAAGCCCGAAAGCCTATTTAGCTAACACTTTCCTTGTTTATACCAGTATTTCTTGTTGTTATTGAACTTGATTTTCATTCGCAAATTGGGGTTGTATCAATTACACCTTCAAGACTCTCATCTTCTAATCTTGAGTAATCAAAATCAGGAGATTTAAGAATCTCAGGAACACATCTTTCTTGGAAAGCTTCGATAAGGTCAGGCTTATCAATGATAGACGCTTGCTCAAATTGAAGCATACATAAACATATATTAAGGAATAGCTTCTCTGAGACTTCATATTCCTTTCCTTTGTAATAAATTGAGTACATGTTTACATTTTTTTGACTTAATTACAATTCTTTAAACTCTTTCTCAAGCTGTTTCTTCTCACCTGTTAGCAGTGTAGTTAAGGCTTCTCTAAGTTTGTCTGATACTGATATTTGTATAGTTGATTTATCACGTGGATTACAGAGGAGGCGGTGATTTTCTGCAGTTTCTAAGAGGCGTACTATATGCTCTATCTCTTTAATCTCTTCTAAAAGCTCTGTAGCTTTAGCGTATGTTTCCAGATTCATTGTGCAATGCTATAAAAGTATTCAAAAAGTTATTCTTCTGTATATAGAGATCTAACAGCTTTCCTAATCTCGTAGAAATCTACTTTACTCTTGCAAGGAGGATCTGTGTTGTAGATAAAGGATGTGGGGTTTGTAAGGATTACTCTGACCAGGATGTACAAGAATCCGCGTCTTGCCCTTAACAATACTCCAATATCCTTTATATGTATTTTGCATTTTCATAGCTTTATTTCTCCTGATTCATCGAATAATATTCCAATAAGAAATACTTTTCCTATAGGGCTTGGTTTGTACATCTTTCTTACATTAGGATAACTCCCAACAAGCATAGTAGTAGTTAGGACATTCCAGTCTGAAGACCGTACATGTTCCTCACCATATTTTTCTCTACTTATAGCTTTCAGTACATTGTATATTTTAATACAATCTTCAGCTTCCTTCTTATGCTCAGTCTTTAACTGATCTTGAAGTGCGTCGTATAATTTGCTCATAGATTAGACCTTTTTACGGTACCTACCCAGATAGTGGATACAATTGTGACAGTACATAATGTCTGTATGAGAGCATGACAAACACGGATTGTCATACTTTACTTTCGAAAAATCTACTTTCATAAGTTAGTTTGGTTAAAAAATTACCCACTCCAGCATTTTCCAACTGGTATATCTCAAGACCTGTAATCTATAGTAGAAGAACTCTCTCTCTGATATAATCTACAATACTTAACGTCTGTGGAATCAGACTCTAATTAACGGGTCATACCATGTACACCTATCTGGATTCGCTTCCATTACTGGAGAATCCTTTCAATTAGTAAGTACCTTCGAAAGTGGGCAATAAACTAAAAATAGAGCCCATATCTCCGATCAAAGAGATATGGGCAATGTTTATCGTCCTTTAAGAACTTCATAGTTTTAGTATGGGTTCCTTCTCTTATATATGGTTTTTCCATATATTTAATAGAGAAAACTGTAACGTTCTATTACAGGGACTACACCTTTGGTGAAGCAGGTAGGATTTTCTGCCTAACGGCGATAAGTGCGGGGAAAGTATGCTGCATTGTGGCGAACCTTTCGGAACACACGTACATAAACAGTTTTACCTTCATTATCCTTTACAGGATTTCCCTCCTCATCGAGAAGAACTTCTTTGAAAGCCATCGTAATAGCCTTCATGTTCATTTTTGCCATCGTTTCTTTATATTAATTGTTTTAATGCTTTGTATAATCCAGCTTCAAGAGCTTCTTCATAAGTTTTATGTAACTCAACTCCAGAATATTGAATCTGAGTATTATCTACAAACAATTCCCAGAAAAAATAACCTGAATTATCGCGAGCTAACATTCTCACACTTACAAAGATATTTACTTTTAGGAGCCATTCTTGAAGTTCTGCCTGATATGGAGCTGCATAAACACAATCGCCATTATCATCTTCAAAATTGTGATATCTACCACCATAATATGGTTCTACAAGTTCTCCTGTAGAAGAATAAGCTTGAGTAGTATACTCTTTATATATGTGTGCAACTGCTTTAGCAGTTTCAAAACTAATTCTTTTCATGGTTTAGTCTTTTTCTACTAATGATATTATAAATGTCATATATGTAATAATTGAAACTGCAGTAGTAATACCTGCAATCATGAATATATTGAAAAATACAGAAATATATCCAATTACAGCACAAATCGCAGAAGTAACTATACAGAATTTTTGATAATTATCTAGTTTATTCATTAAATTTTAATAATCCATATTCTTTAATAAAATCAATGTTTCGTTGACATAATCCTTCTATAGTAGCAACCTTGTGCGCTATATTACCAGTTGTAGCTCCTGCAGCTAACTCAACAACATGCATAAGATTACTATATGCCATAATCTCTCCATATTGTTCCTTTATCTTATCTGCAACATACAAACAAGTCCCAATAATAGCGTGCATTTGATGAGAAACATTACCTGTTGTTGTTCTTTCACAAATGTGAATGATATCTTGGAAATAACTTATAATATGTTCTTTATCTACATTCATTGCTTATATCTTAAATTAGTGGGCCTACCTGGACTCGAACCAGGAATACAGGATTATGAGTCGTGCGTTATAAACCTTTTAACTATAGGCCCTAAAATAAAAACTACATAAGAATTAGGATTAACCCTGCAAGAATAGCTATCGCTAAAAATCCTATTCCTAACACTTGATATTCTTTGATTTCTTTCATATACTATATAAAAATCCTATTCTCTTTACTAAGTCATTGAATAGGTTCGAACTCCAGCTTATTAGATTCAGGCAAGATTTACTTAGTATGACTTAAGCCTCTGAAGCAAACGGTGACTATAGGAGCGATCAAACTCCTTTAATTAAATACTATTATATGCGCTAGGTGAAGGATTCGCACCTTCCTTTCCAGGTCCACAAAGGGGTCGTCTGGCGTTTTACTACTAGAACTACCCTAGCTTGTTGGGAGGATTACCGTAGGCTCCTCCCTAGCCTTAAAAGACTTAATTAGACATCTTATCTACAAGATCCGATACCATTTTAAGTCCCATTGCGTCCATGGCCGTACCACCATTGCTAGTGTTTCCACCAGCCATGACAACACGAGGAAGTTCAAGTTTCGACAAAGCTTCAGCTACGCCAATCTTTGTTTTCATCTCAATCTCTGCCTTTTCCTTAGGACTAAGACCTGCACGTACTAATGCTGCCTGACGGAATGCTTCTGCATCACCTTCAGCCTTCACTTTCTTTGCATTTTCCATAGCTTCTTTAGCAGCAAGTGATGCTACTTCATAAGCCTGTTGAGCCTTAGTTACCTCGACTGCTTTTACTTTTTCCTGCTCCCACTTTGCAGTCATAGCAGCAGCTTTACCAAGCTCCTCTGCCTTAATTGCATCCTGCTGAGCAGCAGCGGCTTGCGCCTTTGCAGTCTGGATGTCCATGTTTGCTTTCTGCTGTTGTGCAATCTGCTTCTTAACCGTTTCAGAGTAGTCAATCTTAGAGACTGCTACCTGACCGATCTCCAATCCATAGTAAGCAAACGGCGAAGATTCGCTACGCTTATAACCTCCTGCAGAGAGAGAGTCGGGGATAAGAGTTGCAATATTGACAATTTTCTTGTCTCCTGTAATTGCATCCATAATCTCAACACGCTTTACAGCAGTTTTGTAGACGCCATTATTGAGCTGATCAGTGATATACTCAATAAGGTCATTCTTCTTTTCAGCGTAAGATTCGAATGCTGACATAAGAGGACCTGACGCATAAATAACCTTTGTTACAGTAGGCCGAACGAGGTCATTAATAAGCCTATCCATACCATTGTAATCCGTCTGGATACGAGACAAATACTTCGGATCAGTAGGTAATTTAACTCGGAGTGAGCCATATACCATACCATCCGATGCATCGTTAAAGATAACGGGGATGGGACTTCCCATCTGGTTACCTGAATCGTTATCCGATCCGAACCAGAGCTGCTGGGTCTTGTAATAGGTCGTCGTCTTGCCCCACCACTGCCAGTGGAAGCCAGGCGTCGTCCAATACTCCATGTTACCCGTAAAGGGGTACTGGTTGACCACAATAGTTTCGTTCTTCACATCCTCTCCAATCTTACCGAGAGACACAACGCAGAAAACTGCGAACACTGCCACGAAGACAGCAATAATCTTTTTTAAATTCATATGATTTTATAAAGTGATTAATGTTTTCTTTTGTTTTTAAAGCAATCTATTAATAATATCAATAAACAGATTACAAGAATTATAAATAGAGGCGCCATATATTTTCTACCTCTTAATAAAGTAATAGAAAGGTATAATAGCCTTCCATGTTATCTTACGATTAGTTATTTTCCATACATCTAACAGTTGAAAAACAACTGCAGTATAATAAAAAATAAATAAAAATCCTAAGAGAATAATTGCAAATCTAAAGAACCACATAGTTTAATCGTCATCTTGGAGTACTAGCAATACTAGAATTATTATTAATGCTATTTCCATTAGGTTGATAAATTTTGATTGTTTGAGGGCGTACATCAATGATTAATGTATCACGACGATGTGTAAGATTACTATTAACTACCTTTTCTAAAGAGTCTATTTTATATTCAAGATAGTTAATTTCTTTTGTAAACTTATCAGTCCAATCTTGAGTAATCCTACCTTGAACTCCGAAGAAAGCAAAATTTACTATAAAGACAAAACCTATTATAATAAATATTGCAAAAGCTCGTAATCTTTTGTTTTCCATAGATTAATACTGACAAGGACATTCAGGAGAATGAAGTAAAAACTTTTCTCCATAGTTTGTGATATACTTATGTCCATGATACGTGAATTCATAGTATTCACAAACAAAAGCACCACTCTCTTTGTAGACTTTAAAAGAAGTTGCAGTGATTTTTGTAGGTTTCTTTTCTTGAGAATTGTTGTGGTCTACTTCACAACAAGATACTGCAAATACACATAATGCGAGTACAATAAGTAACTTTTTCATATTTTTGTTGTAATTATTTTTAAAGTAAAAGAGATAGACTGTACGTTCGGATCATCTAAAATGTAACCTCACAATGGTTACAACCCTACAGCTAGGTACTGTCGCCATATATTCTTTCGAATCTTCAGACTTTGCCACCTATCTCTATTATTTTCTAGAACCTATAATACCGATCAAAGTATTATAGGTAAAATGATTAAATATACCAGTTGGATAAATTCCAATTACGAGTTTATTGCACCAACTCTTTTCAACCTATTATCATCCGTGTGCAACCTTAGATACTTCAGTACAGGTATATTTAATCAATAAGAGCAGATATTCATTTGGCTATCAATCATATGACCTCTCATATGCAATTGACTGCTACATCAAACATTCGTAGTTACAGCTACTAATAGTTTCTATTTTCCCAAACATCATTTAATCTGTACATTGCTTGACGTCTGTTTGCTCTTATAAACTACTAAGTGTAAGTTTCCTTGCGACAACTTAATCTTTTCGTTTTTCATTGTGACTATGATAGGCTCCGCCCCTACTCTACTGACCTTCTGTGGCCAGTCATTTACTGCATTCGTCTCTTAGTCAACCACCTTAACATAGTAAATACTATTACGACCTTCATCAACTACGACCTTCATCAACTCCAGGTTAGATCAGAAGGATTTAAAAAGTTAGAGGTACTTACGTATGCAACTTCCCTCCGCCCGATACTAGGATCTCTTATGATCTGCTAGCCGTTGCAGCCTCTGCCAAGGCATCTCTGTTTCACACAATAAATTGGCAGATCTATCGTGTTTATCAGATCGTTCAACATATCTAAGTTATATATGTGACTTTAAAAACTAGAGTTTACGACACTCTAGAAAACGATTCACTTTAAGCAATCTGAAACTTATTCATCTGGGTTTATGGAAACTATGCCCACCAGAAGTAAAATACAGACTATTTCCTGGATTGTGCGCCACTCTCGCGATATCCTTGTCTTTAATTCCCACTCAATTGCGGTTTAATCCTATTACTTAAATTATGTTAACCCTCTTAAGTCCGTAGGCTATTTTTCTTGAGCTTCAATAGCATTATCATCGACAAATTCATCTACTAAAGATTGCCCAATATCGTTTGTTTCAATATCTTCCATACTTAAGCGTATTTAGTACAAGATATAATTGTTATTTTACTTGTAGAATAATTTTGTGCTTTTTGTATTGCTTCCTCATCAGAAGTTGCAATGACAAAAGCAAAACTTTGAACTGGTAAATTATCCTCGTTATAAAAATAATATTCTACACAATATTTACTCCCTATCATTTTTAGTTGTAATTTGAATGGCTCTATATACACCATAAATAATAAGAAGTGTATTGATAATGGGAGTCAATAAGATAATAAATTCTCCTGTCGTAAATAAGTTAAAAATTTGCGACTTGAAAAGTTCTCGATCTTTAAAGTATACTGCAATTATTATCATTACAATAACTACGAGAGTTATTTTATATATAAACCAAAACATAATTTTAATTTTTAATTTTGGATGTGAAACAGGACTCGAACCTGCGACCCTCAGCACAACCTGCCGCTCTATCCAACTGAGCTATTCACATCTTTTCACTAACCTTCTTACTATATGTTTTACTACAACAACATCATAATAATATCCGTTAGCGTCCCAAATAGGTTGCAGCCTATATTTTATTAAAAATCTGTATCTCTTATTTGGTCATTGATACAGTTCGAACTCTCAAGGATGCAAGTATTAGAATCAATTATGCTGCCTTATGTTATCCTAACAGAAAAATTCTGTACAGCAGTGGAATCATCTAAATTCACCAAATCTTTTACTGAAGCCTGAAAGTATACGTAATTTTATTCAGTTACCTGGGTTTCTACTTCTGCAGAAGTCTCTTCTTCCTTCTTCGGGAAGTGAGTAATCTCCTTTACAGTGATATTCCTCGTAATCTTATCCTTGATGTAGATTTTCTGAACACGAGTACGTGTTCGATAATCCTCACGTTTTGCAGCTTCGAGTGCCTGAATACGAAGCATGCGTCTTACCTGTCCAATCGTTGACATCTTCTTTCTTTGTTTTAGTTATAGATTCGAGATTTGAGTGTTGCAATCTCACGCTCCATGCGTGCGATTTCTTGATCGTAGGGAATAGTTTTTCCCGTAATCAAATTCCTTTTGTCTTCACCTGCTTTTTTGAAAGCTTCATACGTAACTTCCAGGCGAACAAGAGCACCTTTGCGACGGACATTCAGTCCAGGTTTTCCACCCTTCATACTGTTAATTTATTTATTATTAATTATAGATACAACTTCCTACATTATTCTGTAAAGACTTTTTCGTATAAACAACAAGTCATTAACAAATCATACAATCTGTTAATGCAAATGTGAAGAACTTGATTTGTCTCTGTATTTACAACAAAGCCTTTAATTTGAACAATGCGAAAGGGAATTCCTTTAATGAGTACAGCTTTATTAGAAGCTGTTGTAATACAAGAAATAATCATAGTTAATTAACCCATCTGATTTTTATACGAGGATTTTCCAAAGGATCATAAAAGATACTTTGAATTTGGTCTTTGTAGTGATTCATTACTTCAATACAGTAGTTATTGAACACTTCAGTAGGAATCTTTTGCATACCTGCTTCTACTCGATAAATATTATCAAGTGAATCAAGTTCATGCATTACAGATATTGTAATCTGATTACGTTCGAACTCAGAAATAGGAGCTACTTTAGATACTTTTACTCCATCCTGAGGAAACTCTGTAATAGTTACTACTTGATCCTTAGGTTTAGAAACAAGTAATAAACAGGAAGTTAGAATAATTCCCATGAAGAGAATTAATCCTATAGCTTTACCTAAATTATTCATTTTCTTGAAATTGTTATGGCGAGGCTGAGATAGTGACCATCACCGACCTACGTTCATACAAGGACGCTAGGCGACCTTGTTAATCACACCTTCGAGTGGTAGTAGGCATAGAGTAAACTCTATTAACGCGCCGATTAACAAATAAAAAACCAGAAATTATCGCAACAGAGCACTATATGCAAGTTCCCACTCCTTACGATTCTCAACGCTCGGAACCTGAAGATTACCGATACGTTTGAGATACGTTTGAATATTAGGAATCTTGTTCCAGACATGATAGAAAGCGAGAACAATGTCTCGTCGAAGGACGATCTTATTGTTCAACTTTTCTGCGATCTGAATGAGAGCAGCAGCTTTCTTACATGCTTCCATGTACTCTTCGTTAGAGATCTCCAAGAGACCGTTGTTGAACTTTCTCGAAGAGTGCGAACCCTTGATCAGTTGAATAGCTGCCTTGAATTCGAACTCAGGGAAAGCTTTCGTGAAATCCTGGAGCTGCTGATAGCCATGAAGACCTTTTTCCAGATAAGCCTTCATGTAGTCAGTGATTACCCAGTTTGCATGTCCTGCATTGAACTTGATTGCGAGATTCAGAGGAGATGCATCCGAGTTAATAATAATCACTCGAATTGCAGTTTTGTTCTGCGGATACTTCTCTTTCAGCATACGAAATGCTGCAAGACGATTCTGACCATCGAGAACTTCACCGTCTGCAGAAACATAGATAGGCGGCATCCACTCTCCATCAAGGAAAGCTTTGAAGATTCGATTTACGTGAGCTGTTCTCAGGGTACGATTCCCTGGAATGAACGAAAGATGTTTTACGTTTTCTACGAGATAACACTTCTCAAAGGGAGTACGACTCGAAAAAAGATCTTTAGACATAATTACAATTTTAGATATTGTTAAACTTAGAGGGTTTTAAAAAATCTCCAGGTCGTGGCAACCACACTATCGCTCGCTGGATTAAATCGTAGTTTTCATCTAACTAATGCCAACTGAAAAGTTATATGGAACTAGGTGTGTTATATAATGAATGCAAACACAGGTTTCTAAAAATGGATCTTAGCTAAGCTCAGAGAGGTAGCTCACTCTCACTAAGATCCAGCTACTAACTATAAAATATATGTATTATTCTTCAAGTTCATCAACCAACTTAAACTGAAGTGCAGTTTCATAGTTCAACCATACGCCTTCTTCATTTTGTAAGCGCATGACTCTTTCAACTTGTTTTTCAGTTAAAGCTGATTTTCTTTTGAATATAGTTTTAAGTATTTTATTAGAAAATGCAAGGTCCTCTTTAATAATACCTAAAAGCCTAAAAGTAATTGCATTACTTGTGTTAATCCGAGGAGTATGAATAAGGATTTCTGCATCTTTATCCATGTATCGTTTCTTTCCTGCTTGAGCGATAATAGTTGCTGCAGAAGCTACTTGACCATGACAAAAAGTAGTAACAGGAATGCTAAGAGAGAGAAGATAGAAATAAATAGCTAAAGCTTGATATGTGCTTCCTCCAAGTGAATTGATGTGAATAATTAATTCACGAGGTTCATGTTTGATTACTAACTTAGTAAGTTCTTCAAGTGTAGAGATGCGATTCTTTCGAATTCGCAACCATTTTCGGGTACCTATAGTGCCTTCAAAATATACTTCCATTACTCTTTTAGTCAATTTTAGATTTCAATTTTATGTACTCGGTACGGGATTCGAACCCGTGATTTCAAGAATGAAAATCTTGCGTCCTAGACCAACTAGACGAACCGAGCGAATCCGATTTATAAAATCGGAAATCACCTTTAATATGATTCGAGAATAAAATATCTTAGTGGTATAGCTTCCGATCAAAGAAGCTATACCTAAATGACAGATTCCAAAGAGAGTTCTGTCTTCTCCCCAGCATGTAAAACTTTAATAATAAAGAATTACAATTACTACTGTTACGGCTAATCAACATATAAGATTACGATTATCTGTCGTACTACAGTCAACATTACAGATCAATCTTACTAGCTAGGTAAGATAATAATTCTTATATGACCTCTAACTCGAGGGTTTTCTTCTTTTCTTGTCTATATGACTCACTCAACTTTCTAGACTAGCTAATCTGAAAGGCAGACATTACGAGCTAACTGGTTATTGTCTATAGATAAATTTCGTCCCTATTGAAAAGAAGTTTGGTAATTCTGCCATTTTCCTTTGCTCCACATTTACGTATGTGAACCCACGCTATCCAGCAAATTCTCTATGTTACCATAGAGCCTCTATCTCTGTTAAACCGCTTGGTAGTTCGACACTTAACAGTCTTCCGCATCTCTTATATAGGCAATATTAATTGGGTTACATCAATGTTGCTAGCATATATTAGAAGTAACCGTAATTAACTTGCGTGCAATAGGACAAGTGCCTTCCTATTCAACACACCTAATTTCTTAGGCATTTTTATGTTTAATTTCTCCAAATAAATTATTATGAATAAAAAATAAATCCTACATATTCGGACCGTCTCTTGCTTTCATATTCTAGCTTGTTAGTGCAGGTGAGTTACTTCTGCAATTTGTTCACTCGAATTAAATCAGAGGAAATAAAATTAAACTAAGAACTTTTAAGCATTAAAGCTAGCCTACTGCGAATTTCATAATCTAGATTTATATATTTAGATAAAAAATGTCAAAAAGAAACAGTTTTAACAATAGAGGGTACTACCAATCCTGCTCACGCAGACATCTCTATTAACTATCCAATTTGGAATAAAATTCAACTTGGGGAGGAGGATTTATATTCACAAATTAGTCCTTAGACCTTATGTGTAGATAGACTGTTCCTGGCGTTTACGAGTTGTGCCAGGGTTGCTCATTGTTAATGGTTCAGTCACGGCAAGATAGCCCCAAAGGTTCTCGCTATGAATTCATTAACTACAAAGAAAGGAGGTGGCTTACCAGCCAGTTTCGTATTTGAAATGACACTCGTCAAGCCATTCCTGAGCTGCAGGAACAGAAATCTCGCCGATCACACGCTTCTTGTCTTGCATCATGCTGAGAAACCAGCCACGAGGAGTTTTGAAAAGCGTCTGAAACTTGTGTCTCGCATTTTCTTTCGGTGCGCGAAAAGCCTTATAGTTTGGCTTCTCTGCTTTGAGGCATGCGAAATCCTTTTTTCGCATAGTTTTCTTAGAAATGAACATAATTACAATTTTAGATATTGTTAAACTAAAAATTTGTACCGAGAACGGGAGTCGAACCCGTACGCCCCCTTCGGGACACAAGATTTTAAGTCTTGAGCGTCTACCTAGTTCCGCCATCTCGGCAACTGCTATTTTCTCTCACATTAAGATAGCATAGCTGCTAGATATCATTACTTCCTCCGATATCAAGAGAACACGCGACTTAGCATCGTCATGCTAAGTAAATTCATCAAAATGAAAAAACATCAATAACATTATACATCAGACTCTCAATTTGTAATGGTAGTCTCCTCTTAAACTGATTGTACAACTTCCTCTACCGCTGTTGTAGATATAATGTTAACCTAATACTAGTTGTTGTACTAGGATTTTGGATTTATATTGTAAATCCTAAATGGTCTAAAAAGAGAGAGCTACTATGCTTCACTCTCTCATTTGACTGTTACGAACGTTTCGGCTTTTATTTATACTCGTTTAAGCCCACTTATATTAGATAAACTAATTATAGTGAATCCAGACATTAATTTCTGGTAATCGTCAGGCAACTTTCGAGTTTATGTATATTTAAGATTTAAAACTTTGAATTGTCAAATTATAAAATAACTAATATTGCCAAAAGCGATTGTTTAAACTTCAAAATAATGGATAAAATTATTATTATTGAAGAGTAACTTTCTGAATGTGAGAATAATAGATATTTTACATGAAGGAAGTTGGTCTGACAAATTGACAGTTTTAAAAAGAGTAGAGGATGAGTAAAAGGGTGATAATCAACGACTTACACCGATCACTTCACCCTCTACTTCAGTCACAACATGACATTTTGTCAGGTGTTTCTGTCATTTTGTCATGTCAATATGTCAAAGAACTATTATTACTATGCAATCGCAGTTAATCTCGGTTAAGATATATAGTTAAAGCGATCGCGGCAATTACTACAGCTACCCAAGGACCACAAGCCATGACTATTACTGTAACAATCCATCCAAGCATAATCAAGCCAAAGATTATACCGAGTATTACTTTAATTGCATCCATAATCTTTAATAAAAATGTGGGAAGAGCTCATCACTTCTCTTCCCACGGTCACTAATCATCTAAACTCATCAAATCATCACTAGGGCCTATAAGTCCGATCAAAGACTTATAGACAATGGACACATCGTACAATGTACCACATGTCATAAGCTCCCTTTTCGAGAACTCAGAAACTTTCTGGATTACTATATCAGCTATCTGCATTAGCTATATATATTCTACCCATATTAGTTTCTAAACAGTTAAGAGGCCGTACTCACGACCCCTTAACTGTAATTTGACCGTTACGCATACTCAAGGACGGGTACGTCACGTTCCGTCAGTTCATCGGTCATGACACCGTTATCGAACTTACGAACCTTGATCTTCGTCATCTCCTTGCACGTCAGCTTCTTACCGCAGAGTTTAGCTACACGAGCATAATCGCTTGCTTCATTCTGCAATGCCTGACATACAGGACCGACGAACTTGCCCTGATAATCCATGCGACGAAGTGCCGCTACCGAGAAATACCCGAACTCTCCGTTTCGTTTCACTACGATCAGTGTTTCAACTGCATCACTGTTCGGACGAACGGTGCGAGTAAAGGGTTTGATGTCAGCTTCCGTATCAGGAAATTCGATAACTTCGTTCGGTGCAATACCGTAAGTTACGATACCTACACCTTTCTCCTTCAGAAATTCAGGAGATACTTCAGCGACTACACGTCCACCAGGAGCTGCAATCTTCGGCAGATTTTTTACTTCAGAAATCTTCATCTTTTATAAATAAATTAAATTAAACTTCTATGTACTACAATCACGTTTATTTTATACTTGTGATGTACTACGAACTTGTCGGGAGCTTTGGTACCTGTTGGTGGCTTTGGTTGATGGAAAAAAGAAGGAGAGCAGGGATTGCTCCCCACTCTCCAGTTATTATGCCAGCTCCTCGAATAACGAGACTGGTTTGAGGTCGAACTCTCCCTCAAGCTTCTCGCGATCCTTGTTGAACCGCTGGAACTTAAAGGACTGGTTCTCCGTGACTTTGAGTCGCTTGCCTGCGAGGAGTTGGGCGACCTCCAACGCATCACCGCAGGTGAGTATGCGCAGATTGAGATCGTGTTTCTCGCGAATGGCCTCCATGTAGTCCGTGCGACCTTCAGGTGCGATCTGACAACCGCGCTGAAACGTGCTGAGCGGGAACCAGCGCCACACTCCGTTGATGCAGCAAAGGATCATGAGACCCCGAACGGTAATCTCCTCACCGTCTTTGTTGACGGTCTTAAATTCCTTCCCCTGCTTGATGAGCTGGATATCGAAGTCCTCAAACTCGACCGTATCACCCTTCAACAGCAAGTTCTGGGTAAAAATAGTCTTCGACTTCAAGATCTCGACAGTTACGTCATCGAATCCCCTGTTGACTGCATCCTGCAGCATTTCGGCCCTCTTGGCGCCTTTTAATTGTTTCATAAACGTGATGAGTTAAAGATGAATGATTGCTACCTTTCAGTAGCTTTTGTTATTTGACCAGTGCTCGAAGTGCTTGTAGCTTAGCTTCGAGTCCTGCAATGTACATCTCAATAATTACATTGAGCGGAGTAGTAACAGTCGATAAAGCTTTTACAGTGTTGTGAGAAATAGCTTCTATTGAAGCTATTTCATCTGCAACACGTTGAGTTCTGTCATCCATAACAAAAAGCTATTAAAGAAAGGGCTCAAAGCCCTTTCTTGATTACACCTGCCCACATATCGCGAGCAACATCCATGAGTGCACGGTCTTCTTCCGTGACCTTGTCGACGTTCTGCAGCTTGAGCGGCTCCTGATAAGTGTAACGAGGTCGAGCAGTGCCACAATTGTGAACATCCGACATAGATTCTGCTTCGATGAGCAGGTTGTGAAAAACAGTCTGTACCATGGTTTGATAGTTTGATGAGTTTCCGAGAAGCACTATTGCTATCTAAATAATATTCAGATGTTTTGGTAAAAAGAAAAAAAATCTATCTCGGATTTCTCTGAGATAGATTGAGGTGGTTAGCGTTTCCACACGACCTTGCCAGTGTTCCACTCGCGGATGTCGAATGCTACACTCGTAGATTCTTCGTAGCTTCTCTCGCGCTGGATGACATAGTCGTCATGCTGATAGCTGCCGTTCCTTCCAGCGTTGGCGTCTTCCTCGGTCTTGTACCAGTGAGTTTCGGTTCGAGTGTAGTTGACAGAGCAGCGAACCGTGCCTTCAAGCAGATTTGCTACAGGCTCGCCCATGAACGAGAGGTTGGTGTAGTTGCTGCTGTTGCAGGTCAGTTCAACCTGGTCTACAGGACGAACCGTGAGTTCTGCAGTGCCAGTGAGGATGGCAAGCGCGTTCTCTCGAGTCTCTTCAGGATGAGCCTGAATGAGAGCTGCTATGTGCTCAGTGAGCTCAGCAGGGTTTGCCGACGAAATGGAAGTAGCGACGATCGATTTGATAAGTGCGATGTTTTTCATAATGGTATTAGATGAAAAAGTTTAACATATAGACAGTTCAGATGCTTTGGTTTCTAAAAATAGAACTTTTGTCAGAAATATTTTACTCGAAAAAATTTTCGATTTTCCATCTGAAACCCCCAGGGGGAGTTTTAATAGAGTATCTATATGTGTATACAATATATACAATATTCGTATGTATACATGATATCCATACACAAATCTCTTTTTCTAAACTCAATGGGGGGTTGTTTAAACAACCCAACAGGTATATAGATCTGTTCGAGCGCCTCCGCGAAGCGAGAACATATATAGATAGGTATCTCCCAGGGCATATAAGTGTATCTCCCAGGGTACTTTTTTAAAATAGGTGTATCAAAAACGACACCTTAGTGTATCTCC
>ERZ1106943.39-NODE-39-length-171637-cov-6.261671_pt1 | contig 171637 bp, 177 predicted proteins | sample MGYA00403671_ERZ1106943 | MGnify/ENA primary metagenome ERZ1106943 (study PRJEB35170, sample SAMEA104062427) | human gut metagenome | biome: human gut; feature: human-associated habitat; material: faeces | place: Denmark | collected 2012-06-14 ...
ATCATAGGGGTCTCCAAAACCTTTGGTGGGAGTTCGATTCTCTCCACCCCTGTTAATTAAAATATATCGCTAAGGCTTTTACGAAGCTTTAGCGATTTTTTTGCAGTAGAATGTTTTATAAGATTTTATTGTCAGCGATTTTAGAGAGAATTTAACAGCATGTACAGACAAAAACATGAATGCAATGAGCAGCTTCGGGAGTATCTGAATGGCTGCCTTAAAGATGTTATCCAAGAAGCAGTTGCTGCCGGAATCCCAATACAGGCGATAGAGCCGGAGGTTGTAATTAATACAAGGGCAAAGTCTTTTTGGGGACGATGTACGGCAGTTATCAGCCGGTCTGCAGCATCCACAGTATATAGAATAGAAGTTACGACAAGGCTGATTGGTACTGATGAATCCAGTATTAAGAATACACTGATGCATGAAGTGATTCATACATGTAAAGGATGCATGAATCACAGTGCTCTTTGGAAAAGGTATGCATCAATTGTTAATGAGAAGTATGGTTATAATGTCAAGCGTGTTACATCATCCGAAGAAAAGGGGATTGAGGGGAGTGAATCATCAGCCGGCAGGATAATGCCTATAAAATACATCGCTGCCTGTACAAGCTGTGGCAGGTCACAGGGCTATAAAAGAGCCGGCAAGGTAGTCACAGAACCTCAGAATTACAGATGCAGATGCGGAGGCAGGATTATTATCAGGGGTCTCTAACAAGAAGAAGTAATCAAAATGCCGGCAAAAGGCATATAAAAGCCGACAAAAGTAAAATTACCTCTTCCAATTTTCTGAAAAATGTATATAATAGTGAGAAGAGGAAGACCGCTCGTCCACAATAAGAGAGCGGTATAAGAAAGGAGCTTATATTATTATGAGTACAATGGCAGACAAATTTGAAGAGCTTGGAGTAATTCCTGTAGTAGTTCTTAACGATGCTAAGGATGCACTTCCACTTGCTAAGGCATTATATGAAGGTGGACTTCCATGTGCAGAGGTTACATTCCGTACAGCAGCAGCTGAGGAGTCAATCCGCCTTATGCATGAGGCATATCCGGATATGGTACTTGCAGCCGGTACAGTTCTTACAACAGAGCAGGTTGACCGTGCAGTAGCAGCAGGCGCTTCACTTATCGTTAGCCCTGGATTCGATCCTGAGATCGTAGATTACTGTATTTCAAAGAATATTGAGGTTGTTCCTGGTATCGTAACACCATCAGAGCTTGCTCAGGCAGTTAAGCGTGGTCTTACAAGAGTTAAGTTCTTCCCTGCTGAGGCAGCTGGCGGACTTAAGATGATTAAGGCTATGTGTGCAGCTTACACAACAGTAAGAATTATGCCTACAGGCGGAATCAACGCAAAGAATATCTCAGAGTACCTTGAGTGCGACAAGATCTTCTGCTGCGGTGGTAGCTGGATGGTTAAGGGTGACCTTATCAAGGCTGGCGAGTTTGACAAGATTAAGGATATGACAGCAGAGGCTGTAGCTCTTGTTAAGAAGATTCGTGGCTAATTACTTATAAGGATTAATCAATTATAGAGATTTATTGATTATCAATCCCTCTGGAAGATGTGTTGTATTACAGGCAGCTTTCAGAGGGAATTTTTTGAATATGGAACGGAGATTAGTGTAAAAAATACAGATTGATATCTGATTTTTCACACGCAGGATTTGTGCCCGCACAAACCTGAGATGCCCTGGAAAACGGGCAGAAACGGAGATATGATGAATCTTGTAATCCTTACGGGACCTACGGCAGTCGGTAAGACGGCAGCATCGGTAGAACTTGCAAAACGTATCGGTGGAGAGATAATAAGCGCCGATTCGATGCAGGTATATAAGCATATGGATATCGGAACGGCTAAGATTATGCCGGAAGAGATGCAGGGAGTAAGGCATTTTCTTATAGATGAATATGAGCCTGACGAAGAATTTAATATAGTTAAGTTTCAGGCAGGGGCAAAGCAGGCAATAGAAGAGATTACCGCAAGAGGACATATACCGATTATTGCGGGTGGAACCGGATTTTATATACAATCGGTACTGTATGACGTGGATTTTGATTCTGCAGCGGATGCCGCGTCAGATAATAAGACAGATATTGATGGCAATGAAGAAGCAAAAGCGTACCGCGCGAAGCTGCAGGAGAGGGCAGAAGCCGGAGAACAGGCAGTGCTTCATAAGGAACTTGAAGCAGTGGATCCTGTATCAGCAGAGAACATCCACCCTAATAATGTTAAAAGAGTTATAAGGGCACTTGAATATTACTACCAGACCGGTGAGCCGATATCCAGACATAATGAAGAACAGAGAAATAACAGTTCGCCGTATAATTTTGTATATTTTGTACTTAATGATGACAGAGAGAAGCTGTATAAGAGAATTGAAGCAAGAGTTGATAAGATGTTTGAAGCAGGACTTGTTGATGAGGTGAGGATGCTAAGAGACATGGGGTATGACCGTTCATATGTATCTATGCAGGGAATCGGCTATAAGGAGGTTCTTGATTATCTTGATGGCATCTGTACTCTTGAAGAGGCTGTTTATATAATAAAACGTGACACCAGACATTTTGCCAAGAGACAGCTTACATGGTTTAGGCGTGAACGTGATGTGACATGGGTGAACCGGCAGGATTTTGGTAATGACGAAGCGATACTTGACTTTATGATTAATAAATTGCATGATAAAGGAATTATTGAAATGTGATTGCGTCAGAAGTGATTGCATGAAAAGTGATTGCGTGAAAAGTAATTGCAGTTAGAACAGGAATGGAGAATTTGTAATGAATGCAGAACAGTTAGAAAATATGGGAAAAATGTATGAGTCTATGGGGCTTTCAAGGGAGCTTCTTGATTATTCAAAGAAGATTGCTGACAGTCTTAAGCCGAGATTTGATGCCATAGATGAGATTGCGGAGTATAACCAGATGAAGGTTATTGCAGCAATGCAGAAGAACAGGGTATCAGCAGAGCATCTCTACGGAACAACCGGTTACGGATATAATGATGCAGGCCGTGAGACGCTTGAGGCAGTATATGCCGATATCTTCCATACGGAGGATGCACTGGTAAGACCGCAGATTACATGTGGAACGCATGCACTTAATGTGGCACTTGCAGCTAATTTAAGACCGGGAGATGAGCTTATGTCACCTGTCGGCAAGCCATATGATACTATGGATGAGATTATAGGAATAAGACCATCCAAGGGAAGCCTTGCCGAGTATGGAATAACATATGCACAGGCAGATCTTAAGCCTGACGGAAGCTTTGATTATGATGCAATAAAGGCGGCAATCAATGAGAGAACAAAGCTTGTGACGATACAGCGTTCTAAGGGCTATGCGCAGAGACCGACACTTTCGGTAGAACGTATAGGAGAGCTTATAGCATTTATAAAATCAATAAAGTCTGATGTAATATGCATGGTAGACAACTGTTACGGAGAATTTGTACAGACGATAGAACCGAGTGATGTCGGGGCTGACCTGATTGTCGGTTCTCTTATTAAGAATCCGGGCGGCGGACTTGCTCCGTGCGGAGGATATATTGCCGGTAAGAAGGAGTATGTTGAGCAGGCAGCTTACAGGCTTACATCTCCGGGACTTGGCAAGGAGGTTGGTGCTACGCTTGGAGTTAACCAGTCATTCTTTCAGGGACTTTTCATGGCACCGGTAGTTACTGCAGGAGCGCTTAAGGGAGCAATATTTGCGGCTAATCTGTATGAAAGGCTCGGATTTAAGGTTATTCCTAACGGAAGTGAGCCGAGATTTGATATTATTCAGGCGATTGAGCTTGGCTCTGCCGAGGGACTTATCGCATTCTGCAAGGGTATTCAGGCAGCGGCACCTGTTGACAGCTATGTTACTCCTGAACCATGGGATATGCCTGGGTACGATTCGGAGGTCATTATGGCAGCAGGTGCATTCGTACAGGGCTCATCGATTGAACTCAGTGCAGATGGTCCGTTAAGAGAGCCATATTCAGTATTCTTCCAGGGGGGACTTACATGGTACCATGCAAAGCTTGGTATTATGATGAGCCTTCAGAAGATGATTGATGCAGGAGTGGTGATATTGCGATGAGAGATAATCTTAAGAAAATGTTTTCGTACTATAAGCCGTACATGAATGTGTTCATTGCAGACATGTTCTTCGCATTTGGTGCTGCGGCTGTAGCACTCTCGATTCCCATAATAATAAGATATATAACATCAACGGTCCTGTATTATGATGATGCAATGGCATTCAGGACTATTGCAGAGCTGGGAGTGCTAATGGTTGTGCTCGTTGCTGTCCAGTGCTGGTGTAATTTCTTTATATCCAATTACGGACATGTTATGGGAGCACGTATGGAGTATGATATGCGTGCGGAGGTATTTGCACATTACCAGAAGCTTTCATTCTCATTCTTTGATAATCAGAAGGTTGGACAGCTTATGGCAAGAATCACAACGGATTTGTTTGACATAAGCGAACTTCTGCATCACGGTCCTGAGAATATTGTGATATCTCTTATTAAGATAACCGGTGCATTTATAATTCTTATGACAATCAGCCCGTATCTGGCGATTGCTGCATTTGCACTGGTGCCGTTTATGTTTGTGTATGCATATGTGTTCAACAGGAAGATGAAACGTGCATTCAGACGCAACAGGGAAGAGATTGCGGGAATTAACGCACAGATAGAAGATAATCTGTCGGGAATGCGTGTTGTTAAGTCTTTTGCCAATGAGGATATTGAAAAAGAGAAGTTTGCAATAGGCAACAACGGATTTCTTGCAGCCAAAAGAGAAAGCTACAGATACATGGGCGGATATCAGGCCGGACTCAGCTCATTTACAATAATGATTCAGGTTGTTGTAATTATTGCAGGCTCTGTATTCATTAAGAAGGGGCTTGTGAGCATTACAGACCTTGTTACATTTATCCTATATATTAATGTATTCACAGACCCGATTAAGACGCTGATTGACTTCACTGAGCAGTTCCAGAACGGTTATTCGGGCTTCGAGAGGTTCATGGAGATACTTAATATTGAACCGGACATAGCAGACAGACCGGATGCAAAGACTATAAGCAATGTACGCGGTGAGATTGAATTTGATGATGTATCATTCAAATATGAACAGGATACGCAGACGGTTCTCAATCATATTAATCTGAAGGTCAGTGCGGGTGAATATGCAGCACTCGTAGGTTCTTCGGGAGCGGGCAAGACAACGCTTTGCAGCCTGATACCGAGATTTTATGATGTTACAGAAGGCTGTGTTAAGCTTGACGGTACTGACGTAAGGGATATTAAGCTTAAGAGCCTGCGCGGTAATATCGGAATAGTGCAGCAGGATGTGTATCTTTTTGCAGGAACTGTATTTGAGAATATCAGATATGGAAAGCCTGATGCAACGAGGGAAGAAGTTATTGAGGCGGCAAAGAATGCCAATGCACATGAATTTATCATGTCACTTCCGGACGGGTATGATACCGATATCGGGCAGAGAGGTGTTAAGCTGTCCGGAGGCCAGAAACAGAGACTTTCAATAGCAAGGGTATTTTTGAAGAATCCTCCGGTACTTATATTTGATGAGGCAACATCAGCACTTGATAATGAGAGTGAGAAGGTTGTACAGGAGTCACTTGAGAAGCTTGCAAAGAACAGAACAACGCTTGTCATCGCGCACAGACTGTCAACAATTAAGAATGCGGGGAGAATACTTGTGCTTACTGATGACGGAATTGCGGAGGAAGGCACACATGATGAACTCATAGCCAAAGCCGGAATATACAGGCATCTGTATGAGCTGCAGTTCAGGGAATAGAGTTACGGAACAGAGATATTTGCAAAATTATGCTTGCAAAACAGACTTCTATATGTTATTTTAGAATAGTTGTGAAAAGAAGAGATGGTCCTCTGTTACGCAAGTATTACGAACATCAAGATTATTAAGGAGGTCACACATGAGCGACATTATTAAGGAAATCGAGTCTGCACAGCTTAAGGCAGAGGCTCCACAGTTCAACGTAGGTGATACAGTAAGAGTATCAGCTAAGATTAAGGAAGGCAACAGAGAGAGAATCCAGGTATTCGAGGGTACTGTTCTTAAGAGACAGGGAACAGGCGTTCGCGAGACATTCACAGTAAGAAAGAATTCTAACGGCGTTGGCGTTGAGAAGACATGGCCTGTACATTCTCCAATCGTTGAGAAGGTTGAGGTTGTTCGTCATGGTAAGGTTAGAAGAGCAAAGCTTAACTACTTAAGAGAGAGAACAGGTAAGAGCGCTAAGGTTAAGGAACGTGTAACGAGATAATTCCTGCCGGATTTTATTAATAAGTGTCTGCGTGAGGCAGACTGAAAAGGGACATATACTTAAGACGGGTATTTGTCCCTTTTTGTAATATAAGAGAGGGACAAAGCTATGAGCGGTTTCAGAAGAAGATACAAAGAGAATACGACACTTCAGCGGATGGCAAAACTGATTGCTGACACGATAATTGTTATATGTGCAGCGTATATGGTTATGGCACTTCTTTGTACAAGGGCACATATTATAGGTAATTCGATGAATGACCTTCTTAGCAACGGACAGACGGTGCTTATTAACAAGCTGCCGTATGCATTTACATCGCCAAAGAGGTATGATGTTATAGCATTTGAAGCATCAGGAGTAAGCTCATCGAGAATATATGTGAAGCGTGTCATAGGACTGCCGGGAGAGACAGTACAGATTAAAGACGGTAAGGTATATATTAACGGAAAGCAGCTTGAGGATGATGTCGTAGATTCAGACATACTTACGGCGGGACTTGCTGCAGAACCTGTCATACTTGGAATGGATGAATATTTTGTACTGGGTGACAACCGTAACAACAGTGAGGACAGCAGATTTTCCAATATAGCAATGGTGAAGAGAGATAATATTATCGGAAGCGTGTGGGCTGTAATGTCACCGCTCAGAGATTTTAAATTTATATAGAGAAAAGGAGCAGATGATGAACTACCAGTGGTATCCCGGTCATATGACCAAGGCAAAGAGAATGATGGAAGAGAATATCAAGCTTATTGACCTCGTTATTGAGATAGTTGATGCGAGAATTCCTTTGAGCAGCCGTAATCCTGATATTGATTCTCTTGCAGTTAACAAATCAAGAATGATACTTCTTAATAAATGTGACTTAGCATCCGATAAAGTTAATGATGAATGGGTCAGATATTTTACTGACAGGGGCTTCATTGTGCTTAAGATTAATGCGAAGAACGGAACCGGAATACGCAATGTCAATCCGATGATTCTTGAGGCATGCAAAGAAAAGATTGAAAGAGACAGACGCAGGGGGATAAAGAACCGCCCGGTGCGCTGTATGGTTGTCGGAATACCTAATGTAGGCAAGTCAACATTTATCAATGCAATCGTAGGAAAGGCATGTACAAAGACTGGCAACAAGCCGGGGGTTACCAAGGGCAAGCAGTGGATTGCACTCAGTAAACAGATTGAGCTTCTGGATACACCGGGAATTCTGTGGCCTAAGTTCGATGACGAGAAGATTGGCATGAACCTCGCATTTATCGGTTCAATCAATGATGAGATTCTTCATATGGATGAGCTTGCATGTTCACTGATTAAGATTCTTCAGAGTGATTATCCAGGAACACTTGCGTCAAGATATGGAATTGAGGAGACAGCAGAGGAAGCGCCGCATGATATCCTTGCAAAGGCGGCAGTGGCAAGAAGCTGTATAAGAAAGGGCGGAGAGCCTGATACTGATAAAGCGGCTGATATGATAATTGATGATTACAGAGCAGGACGTCTTGGCAGGATATCGCTTGAGCGTCCGGAAGATGGAGACATTCTTAATGGATGAGGCAAAAAGACAGGCAAAGCTTGAAAAAGAGCGTGAGAGAATAGAAGCACTCTGTGAATTTGAAAAGGAATACGATTACTGCCAGTATATATGCGGAATTGATGAAGTGGGAAGAGGACCGCTTGCAGGACCGGTTGTGGCAGGAGCGGTTGTACTTCCGAAGGGCTGCCGCATATTGTATATTAATGATTCCAAGAAGCTGAGTGAGAAGAAGCGCAATGAGCTGTATGAGGTTATATCCGGAGAAGCTGTAAGCGTTGGAATAGGAATTGCATCGCCTGAACGTATAGACGAGATTAACATTCTTCAGGCTACATATGAGGCAATGCGTATGGCAATCAGCAAGTTGAGCGTTGTGCCTGACATACTGCTTAATGATGCTGTTACGATTCCGCAGGTTGATATACGGCAGGTTCCGATCATAAAGGGCGATGCTAAGAGTATAACTATAGGTGCTGCAAGCATTATGGCAAAGGTAACGAGGGATGCCATGATGACAGATTATGACAGCATCTATCCGGAATACGGTTTTGCACGCAACAAGGGATACGGAACGAAAGAGCATATTGCGGCACTTAAGGAGTTTGGCCCATCACCGATTCACAGACATACATTTATTAAGAACTTTGTTAAAGAGGTTTAACAGAAAGTAAAGGAAGATAATGATTAATGTCAATGGACATAATGACAGGCAGATGTACAATGGACAGGCGCAGGGAGGGGTTAATGCCGATGCATCGGGCAATGTACATGTAAGTGCAGTGCGTCCCGGAGGTTCGGTGACTTCTTCTGATGCGTCAAAGCTTGTGACCGATATAAGGAATCTTATGACGGGGGATGCGTTCTCTGGAGAGGTGGCATCACTTGACAACGGAGTTGTTACAATTAAGCTTGCGGATGGTTCACAGCTCAGTGCGTCTTTGCAGAATCAGGTTAATAATATTACACCGGGACAGAACCTTACATTTGTAGTAACCCGGAATAACGGCAATACAGTCCTGCTTAAGCCTATGGCACAGGATATGCAGTCATCTTATATTGCAGCTAAGGCACTTGAGGCAGCAGGACTTGCAGATATACCTGCTAATGAAGAGATGGTTCATGAACTGCTCAATCAGAATATGTCAATCAGCGCACAGACGCTTAATGACATGGCGAAGCTTGCGGCAAAGTATCCTGATGCGGGGACGGATACGCTTGTAAGGCTTAATAAGCTTGGAATCCCTGTGACACAGGAGAATATCCGGCAGTTTGAAGCCTACAGCTCATATGAGAGCAGCATATCAGATGATATCTCATCGCTTGGCAGCGGGATTGCCGACAGGCTTTCACAGATTGCGTCGGGGCAGGGTTCAGCAGAGGCGGCACAGCTTATGCAGACCGTTACCGATATCCTGTATGGTCAGAATGCAGACGGAAGTGTACATGTGGTGAATGCAGATGCAGATTCAGGTACAGCGCAGACGGAGGCTTCACAGGCCGGGGCTGCCGAAGCTTACAAGAATACGGGAGTTGGAGTATTGGTTAATGCTGAGACAAGGAATGCTCTTGCAGGAATGATTGAGGATACATTCGGAAGCATACCGCAGAATCTGGCACAGGGGCTTGCTGATGGTCAGATGACCGCACAGGAATTCATGAACACGCTAAGCGGCATGATGTCATCATCAGATGTTGACGCAGAGAAGCTGTCAAAGCTCCTGTCATCAGATGGCTATAAAGAGATGTTCGGAATGGTTATGCGCGATACCATGCGCCTGTCACCCTCAGATATCCAAAAGAAGGATGCAATAAGTGAATTTTATGAGAAGGTGCGCAATAATGCAGGGAAGCTTGCTGATGCACTGGGGGAAAAAACACAGGAAAAGCAGGACTCACAGCTTTCCAAGGCTCTTAATAATATACGAAATAATGTTGAGTTCATGAATGACCTGAACCGCAACATGACCTATTTTCAGATGCCTGTTAGGTTCTCGGAGAATAATGCCAATGGAGAGCTGTATGTATTCACCAATAAGAAAAAGCTTGCAAAGAAGGGCGATGACGTGAGTGCACTGCTGCATCTTGATATGGAACATCTCGGACCTATGGATATATATGTAAAGCTTAAGGGAAAGAATGTGTCGACTAATTTCTGTCTTGAGAGTGAAGAGATGCTTGATTTTGTATATGCACATATTGACCAGCTTAACGACAGGCTTGAGAAACTCGGTCTTAACTGCCATTTTGACATGAAGGTCAGGGAGCCGGAGGAGCAGTTTGACTTTGTGCAGGATTTTGTTGATGCAGATGTTCCTAAGATGGCACCGACAACCCAGTTTGTGTTTGACAGAAAGGCATAGGTATGGATAGAAGCCCGATGAATAATCCAAAGGATGATAACCTGAATAACAGCAATAACAGTAATAACAGTAATAAGGTTGCCGTGGCACTGTCATATGAAGCCGGTGAACAGGCACCGAGAATTATTGCAAGCGGCAGGGGATATCTTGCTGACCAGATTATTGAAAAGTCAAAAGAATCGGATGTTCCGGTATATCAGGACAATAAGCTTGCGTCAACACTTGCCAAGCTTGAGATTGGTGATATGATTCCTCCCGAACTGTACGGAGTTGTGGCAGAGATACTCGTGTTTGTTGATGATATGGACAGGTTAAGAGCCAAGGTAAAGAAAAAATGATAAATAAAAGACAGAGGGGAGCAGAATATGAGGAACTTGCGGCAAAGTATCTTATCTCAAAAGGATACAGGATTCTTGAGCGCAATTATTCTGACAGAGCGGGTGAGATAGACATTATTGCATCTAAGGACGGGATGCTCATATTCTGTGAAGTCAAATACCGGGGAGGTACCGGCTACGGAAGTGCACTTGAAGCAGTTACTTTGCGCAAACAGCACAGAATCTGCCGCACGGCAATGCACTATTATGCATATCATGGCTGCGCGCAGGGGATACAGTGCAGATTTGATGTTATTGCGATTGACGGTAATGAGATTGAACATATTGAGAATGCATTTGAATATGTGTGAGATTGGAATGGAGACTGGCTATGAATAAAATTCCTGCAATAAAATATATAAATCCATCAAACACCACGGTTATCCGTAACACCAACGGTGTGGCATACATCCAGAGCCGTGCACTTGCGGATATTGAGTATGTTAAACATTCATTTTCGACGAGACTTGGAGGAGTGAGCGGGGGAATATGGTCTTCGATGAATATCAACTTTGGAAGGGGAGATGACGAGGCGAATGTGCTTGCCAACTTCAGGCTGTATGCAGAGGCAACGGGAACTGATGTTGATAATATGGTCTATTCAATGCAGACACATACAACTAATGTTATCCGTGTCGGCAGGGCTGACTGCGGCAATGGTGTCACGAAACCGCAGCGGTTTAATGATGTTGACGGGCTTGTAACCAATGAACCGGGAGTGTGCCTTGTAACAACGTATGCAGATTGTGTACCGCTGTATTTTGTTGATACGAAGAACCGGGCGATAGGACTTTCACATTCGGGATGGCGTGGAACCGTAGGTAACATTACACAGGTGACGGTCAGTCTTATGAGAAGTGAATTCGGAACAAAGCCTGAAGATATTATTGCATTTATCGGTCCAAGCATCTGTAAGAGCTGCTATGAGGTAAGCGGGGATGTGGCGGATAAGTTCAAAGCTGCGTACTCGGCGGAAGAGATAGAAGATATACTGACTGATAAGGGTATGATTAACAAAGAACACAAATATCTCCTGAATCTTCATGCGGCTAATGTGGCTAATATGGTGAATGCGGGAATACCGGCAGATAATATAAATGTGACTGACATATGCACCTGCTGCAATCCTGACTTCCTGTATTCTCACAGGGCATCAGGAGGCAGACGTGGCGGCTTATGTGCATTTCTTGAATTAAGATGATTAAGAAAGATCTTAATCAGAACTTTTTCTTAGGCTTGCTTGTTGTCTTAATGAGAAGCCATAATATCAGACCAAGACCTCCGATTGTGACAACGATTCCGAGAACATATCCGAACAGCTCCGAGAACATAGAAGTATCAGTAAAATGCTCTTTCATCTGGCTGTAGGATACGTTGTCGACTATATCCTTTGCAACACCGGCTGCATCTTCGTTGAATATATAAGTTGTTGTATCGTTAGGATCACCCGCACTCGGAAGCTTGGTCTGGAGAGCTATTGATATCTCACAGCCTTCGGCTATCGTATAATATTTGCGGGAATATACGGTTGTCTCATCGGTTGTTGTACAGAAGTCAGCAACAAAATATATTCCTGAAGGACCATTGTAGCGGGATACGGAGTAGACAGTGTCATACTCGGCCTGCCTGCAGTGGTTCTCATATTCTTCAAAGGCTTCAGCAAGCTCATCAGATGACATATCACTGTAATTCTTAAGCCCATCTTTCTTGACACCACCAAGGATTACTTCATAAGAGAGATTCTCAGGCATTGCCTCAAGATAAAGATTATTCTTGTCGAACATTATTCTGAGCTGGTCAGCAGAAGCATTAATCCTGCTTAAGTTCGGGTCGGCAGATGTTACGCTGTTGGTGAATGTTATCATTGACTTTGGAACACGGATTCTGGTATTAATCTGTGCAAATGTATAATCTGTGTATTCTCCGGAGCCGGAGGCTTCATCGGATGCGGAAGCTGCGGAAGAAGAGTCAGCTGCGCTGGCTGTTACGCTTCCCGTCATTAATGATGCAAGTGTTATGGCAGCGGCGGCAAGACAACCGGCTGCTGTTTTTATTATTCTGTTATAATGCATATTTTGTTAATTCCTCTCAAATAATGAAATACAAATATATTCCGAATATAGCATAATATTTTGCAAAAATCAATTTTGTATGATATTATTTAATCGTATGTTTAGATTTAGCAATAGATTCAGCATATCGATCAGTATTAATAAAGAAAGGTATAGATAGATATGAGCAAACCGATAGTTGCCGTGGTCGGAAGACCTAATGTCGGCAAATCAACACTGTTTAATGTACTTGCCGGAAGAAAGATATCAATTGTCAAGGATACGCCGGGTGTTACAAGAGACAGAATATATGCAGATGTGAACTGGCTGGACAAGTCATTTACATTGATTGATACAGGCGGTATTGAGCCTGATTCAAAGGATATTATCCTCTCACAGATGAGAGAGCAGGCACAGATTGCCATAGATACGGCAGATGTAATTATGTTTATTACTGATGTGCGGCAGGGACTTGTAGATGCAGATGCCAAGGTGGCTGATATGCTCAGGCGTTCAAGCAAGCCGGTAATCTTAGTTGTCAACAAGGTAGATAATTTTGAAAAGTTTATGCCTGATGTGTATGAATTCTATAATCTTGGAATAGGCGATCCTGTGCCTATATCAGCAGAGTCACAGCTTGGAATAGGCGATCTGCTTGATGAGGTTATAAGCCATTTTCCTGAAGGAAGTGCTGATGAGGAAGAGGATGAGCGCCCTAAGATAGCCATAGTAGGTAAGCCTAATGTCGGCAAGTCATCAATAATCAACAAGCTGACCGGAGACCAGAGAGTAATTGTATCTGATATTGCGGGCACAACAAGAGATGCAATTGATACGGACGTTAAGTTCAACGGCAAAGAATATGTATTTATTGACACGGCAGGACTCAGACGTAAGAATAAGATTAAGGAAGAACTTGAGAGATACAGTATCATCAGAACTGTAAGCGCAGTAGAACGTGCCGATGTTGTAATTATTGTTATTGACGCAACAGAGGGTGTTACCGAACAGGATGCCAAGATTGCAGGTATTGCGCATGAGCGTGGCAAGGGTATTATTGTTGCCGTTAATAAGTGGGATGCAATTGAGAAGAATGACAAGACTATGAATGAACATACGAAGAAGATTAAAGATGTTCTTTCATTTATGCCATATGCGGAGATTCTTTTTGTGTCAGCAGTTACGGGACAGAGACTCAATAAGATATATGAACTTATTGATGAGATTATCGACAGCAGGACTATGAGAGTTCAGACCGGTGTGCTTAATGAGATTCTGACTGAAGCAGTTGCAATGCAGCAGCCGCCTACGGATAAGGGTAAGAGACTTAAGCTTTACTACATTACACAGGTTGCGGTAGGACCTCCTACATTCGTAATATTTGTTAATGACAAGAAGCTTATGCATTTTTCATACACAAGATATATAGAGAACAGAATACGTGATACATTCGGATTCAGAGGTACGGCTCTGCATTTCATAATACGTGAACGCAAGGAGAAGGATGCCTGATTATGGAAAGAATAATTTGCTTGGTAATTGGATATGTGTTTGGACTTTTCCAGACAGGATATATATACGGAAGACTGAATCATATTGATATACGTGAGTACGGAAGCGGCAATGCAGGTACAACTAATGTTATGAGAACACTTGGCAGGAAGGCAGGCTTTATAACATATTTCGGTGATGCACTTAAGGCAGTTCTCTGCATTATACTTATTCATTTCCTGTTTGGAGTAAAGCATCCTGATATTGAATTTCTACTGGTGCTCTATGCGGGACTTGGTGTAATACTTGGACATAATTTTCCATTCTATCTGGGATTCCGCGGTGGTAAGGGAATAGCCACAACTTCGGGAGTTATTCTTTCACTTCTTCCGTACAATTGGATGCTTGCGGTGCTCGCATTTTCAACATTCATGATTGTGACATTTGTATCCAGATATGTATCACTTGGCTCACTTGTAATGGTGACAGGTTTCTTTATAGAATTTGTTGTGTTCGGACAGCTGGGAATGCTCAATGTGCTTCCTGAGCATCTTGCAGAGGCATATATAATTGCATTTATAATAACTGCACTTGCGTTTATCAGACACAGAGCTAATATTAAGAGACTTATGACCGGAACAGAGCGTAAGATTGGACATAAAAATAAAGCATAATAAAGCTTGGAGGAACGAGGATTAAGATGGCTAAGGTTAGTATTATAGGAGCTGGAAGCTGGGGGATTGCAATATCACTTCTGCTTAACAATAACGGACATGAGGTTACTGTATGGTCAGTGCTCAAGGATGAGATTAAGATGCTTAATGAAAAGAGAGAGCATACTAAGTCACTTCCCGGAGTGAAGATTCCGGAGAGCATAGTCTTCAGCGATAATCTTGAGGCGGTACTTGCAGACCCTGATATTGTGGTACTTGCTGTTGCATCTCCGTATACAAGAAGTACCGCACATATGATGAGTCCTCATGTAAAGGAAGGCCAGATTATTGTCAATGTCGGCAAGGGAATTGAGGAGACTACACTTGAGACATTATGCCATGTGGTAGAAGATGAGATTCCACAGGCACAGGTTGCGGTTCTTTCGGGACCGAGCCACGCTGAAGAGGTTGGAAGGGGAATCCCTACTACATGTGTGGTTGGTACACGTAAGAAGGCCAATGCAGAGTTTATACAGAATGTATTCATGAGTAATGTGTTCCGTGTATATACAAGCCCTGATATGCTTGGAATCTGTCTTGGCGGTTCGCTTAAGAATGTCATTGCTCTTGCAGCAGGCATGGCTGACGGTCTGGGGTATGGTGATAATACTAAGGCAGCCCTTATTACAAGAGGCATGGCAGAGATAACAAGACTCGGAGTAAAGATGGGCGGCAAGCCACAGACATTCTCAGGACTTTCGGGAATAGGCGATCTTATAGTTACGTGTGAGAGTATGCACAGCCGTAACAGACGCGCAGGTATTCTCATAGGTAAGGGATATACGGCAGATGAAGCAATGAAAGAAGTGCAGATGGTAGTTGAGGGAGTATATTCAGCCAGGGCAGCGTTGAAGCTTGCAAAAAAATATGATGTAAGCATGCCTATTGTTGAGCAGGTTAACCATATCCTGTTTGATGATAAGAAAGCGGCTGATGCTGTTATGGAGCTTATGTTAAGGGACAAGACAATAGAAAATTCGGAACTCCCATGGGAAGAATAATGCAAAATGGCAATCAGAACTACTAATAATATATATGTATCGGACAGGCTCAAAGAGAAGCTGACGAATACGAGGAATAATAAGTTTACATTTGTCCATGCACCTGTGGGTTACGGCAAGACAATTGTAATCAGGAATTACTTAAGGAACGCAGCATACGATGTAAAATGGATGAACTGCGACACTACAAAAGAACTTTTCTGGAATGAATTCTGTGAGGTCATCGCAGAGGCATGTGATGTTGATGCGGCACCGCTGATAGAGTGCGGATTTCCGAAAGATATAAAGGATGCAATGCACGCTGCCGATTACATAGCTACACTTGAGTTCCGGCAGAAGCTGATGTTTGTATTTGACAACTATAATGTTATAGACGGTCCGATTATTAATAAGTTTTTCTTTTTATTAAGGGATAATGATGATGTTGAGATGAATGCCATATTTATCACGGGCAATCATCTTGACCCTTATTCGCTTAAACTGATTGTGCGTAACTGGGTTAATTACATTAACGATGATGATTTTTCACTTCATGCAGAGGACATAAGGACGTATTTCCGTAATAACGGAATTACAATCACGAGGGCCCAGGCATCGGAATTATATGCGGTAAGCCGTGGATGGCCGATAATAGTGTCATTCCAGCTGATGCAATATAAGGAATCACATAATTTTAATATAACGAGCCAGGCCAATACATTTATCAATAATGAGATATTTTTTTCGATGCCTGCAGATGAAAAGATGTTCCTTGTAAAGATGAGCGCATTTGAGTCATTTACGCTTGCACAGGCAGCTGCATGGAATGATATGTCAATGGAACTTGCGAAGAGTTATATTGAGGATAATATCTTTGTGAGATATAACAGCATTGACAGAGTATATTCAATGAATCCGCTTATAAGAAAATATCTTGAAAAAGACTTTAATGATATACCGGTCGCTGAACGCAACAGCATGTTCAGTTCGGTCGGAGATCTGTATAATGAGACAGGTAATTTCTTTGAAGCTGTCAGCTGTTATCACAGGGCAGGCGTATATCAGAAGATGTTTACTGCAAAGTCGGATCTGAACAGGCTTTTTCCATATGTAATAAAGGCTAACAAACCGGTATTTCTTGCTGCAGCACATAATTATTTTAAGATTGCTGATAAAGGTGATTATGAATTCGCAATTGCGCTTGTAATAATTATGTTTCTTTATAATGAGAATCCATTGAGTAAAGAACTTATGGAGACTATGAAGTCGGATATTGAAGCAGATGAGAGCCTCAGCGAAAGCCAGAGAGATTCAAAGATAGCAGACCTTACGTATGTTGATGCATTTCTGCATTTTGGTGAATATAGCAGAGGGGGCAGGAAGCTTGACAGCATAATCAATAAGAAACCGCGTTCGAGCGGACGTCTGTATGACGGAATACCGTTTGGTTATGGTACTCCATCAATACTTATGCTGTATCATAACGAACCGGGAAGAGCAGACAGTGAGATAAAGTTCATGGAGGACATTGCCCCGCTTTATTACAGACTGACAGACGGGCACGGCAAAGGATTCGAGATTGCTGCCAAGGCAGAGCTTTTGTATCTTCGGGGGGATATTGAGGGAGCAGAGATCCTTTCGCTTAAAGCAATGTATGTTGCAGACAGCCGTAATCAGATCAGCGTGTTTCTGGCAGCAAATCTGATTCTTACAAGAATATCACTTTTTACGGGGGATGCACTTTCATTTACGGGACGAATGGAATTCTTTGGAAAGAAAGCGGCACAGGCAGGAAATCAGGAGCATATGTACTCCAGGATGATTGAACTTTGCAGGGGATACATGTATGCGCTTATAGGCAGTAAGGACAGAATACCATCGTGGCTCAAAGATGACAGGACAATAGAGAACAATTCCAATTTTATAACGCTGGCATTTGCTAATATTGTATATGGAAGGTTCCTTCTGCTTGATGAACAATATCACCATATGCAGGCTGTGAGTGGTCAGTTTATCGGAATTGCAGAGGCTGCATCTTATACGGTATCCAAGATATATACATATATATATATTGCAATATCGAACTTTAAGACAGGCAATGAACAGAAAGCTGTTTATTTCCTTGATATAGCCGTAGGGCTTTCTTACAGCGATATGATATGCATGCCTTTTGTAGAGAATTATTCAATGCTGGAGCCGATTTTTAATATGATGCATTTCTCTTCTGAGAAGACACCTTTTATTAAAAATATCAAAAAAATGAACAGAAATTACGACAGGTCAGTACGTGCCATAGCCAAGAGCTATGATGAGAGCTCCAACTATGGACTCACTGCAAGAGAATCTGACGTCGCAAAGCTGGCAGCAAGGCGGCTTAGCAATAAGGAAATAGCAGATGTCCTGTGCATAGCAGAGAGTACGGTTAAGTCAACGATGAAGCTTGTGTTCAGAAAACTTGGGATTAATGCAAGGGCTGAGCTTGAAAAATATTTTTAGAAATTTGGGAATAGTGTGAAAATAGGCAGGAATGGAGAAAAAATATGAGAGTTATAGCGGGAACGGCACGAAGCATGCCGCTCAGATCAATAGAAGGCCTTGAGACAAGACCTACGCAGGACAGAATTAAAGAGACACTTTTTAATGTGATTCAGGCTGATGTTCCCGGCGCAAAGTTCCTTGATCTGTTTGCAGGAAGCGGTGCAATTGGAATCGAGGCCCTGAGCAGAGGCGCGGCAAGTGCTGTATTTGTTGAGAATTCAAAAGCGGCTGCAGCGTGTATAAAGCAGAATCTTGCATTCACAAAGCTGGCAGATAATGCAACTGTTATGGAATGCGATGCACTTACGGCAATCAACAGGCTTGCGGGCAAGGGTGTATTCGATGTTATACACATGGATCCGCCATATAACCATGAATACGAAAAACAGGTGCTCGCAGCACTTAAAAATAGTGATATACTTGATGAATATACACTTATAGTTATCGAAGCATCATTAGAGACAGATTTTTCATATCTTGAGTCACTGGGATATATGCTTGTTAAGCAGAAGAACTATAAGAATAATAAACATATCTTTGTAAATAGTGACAGGAACGGAGAATAACGTGAAAAAAGCAATCTATCCGGGGAGCTTTGACCCCGTAACGCTGGGACACCTTGATGTTATCGAAAGGTCAGCCAAGATGGTCGATCATCTGATAGTCGGTGTGCTTAACAATAATACCAAATCGCCATTGTTTTCTGTAGATGAACGTGTTAATATGTTAAATGAAGTCACGAGCCATCTTCCGAATGTAGAAGTAGTAAGCTTTAGAGGACTTCTTGTTGATTTTATGGAGAAGAACGGAATAGATGTCACTATCAGGGGACTGCGTGCCATAACTGATTTTGAATACGAACTTCAGATGGCACAGACTAATCATGCAGTCTATCCGGATATGGATACTATATTTCTTACAACGAACCTTAAGTATGCATACTTAAGCTCAAGCATAGTCAAAGAAGTGGCTATGTATGGAGGAGATATTCATAAGTTTGTACCGGAATGTGTTATTCCGAGAATATACGAAAAATATGGCATTACAAAGTAATTTGGAAGGGAGAGATTATGACGAGCAGAATAGAACAGATTGTGTCAGAGCTCGAAGAGTATGTAGATAACTGCAAGCCTTATCCATTCTCGGGTTCTAAGATTATAGCCAACAAGGATGAACTTGAGGAGTATCTTGGTGAACTTAGAAGAAAGCTGCCTCAGGAGATTACCAAATATAAGAATCTTATAGAAAAAAAGGATGCAATTCTGTCTGATGCGAGAGAGCAGGCAGCAAGCATTCTTGACAAGGCACAGATCCAGACGGATGAGCTTGTTAATGAGCATGAGATTATGCAGCGTGCATATGAGCAGGCTGACCAGACGATACAGGCAGCCCAGAATCAGGCACAGGAGATTGTTGACCGTGCGGCAGCGGAAGCTAATGAGATGAGAAGTGCGGCAGTTGCATACACGGATCAGATGCTTGCAAGCCTCCAGCAGATAATCGAACATTCTGTTGAGACTAATAAGGAGCAGTATGGAAGCCTTATGTCTAAGCTTAATGATACTCTTCATGTTGTAGTCAACAACCGCAATGAACTCAGAGGACAGAGTGAACCTGAGTCTGATGCACAGGATGTACAGCAGTAATCATCACATGAATACATATACACATATTACGGCAACAATGGCTGTGATTGCAGCCATGCTAAGCTTGTGGTATGTGTATTTTTTTATGGAATAAAAAGTATGTGATATAACGCTGCATGTCTGTGCGGCGCATGATAATCCCCCGAAAGCGATTGCCGTGCATACACATACTACTTTCATCTGTGCGGATATGTCTGCTGCACAGACAGCCGCAGTGCCGGTTGTTATTTCAGATACAGCACATATGGCAAGGTGTAAGCCGCGCCCGACAGGGAGCGATGCGGTGAATTCGGAGAATATTGTGAAAAGTATTATATACCCGCCAAGTTTTGTTATTATCTCAAATCCGTTCATTATGGCATCATCGACACATTGGACATCAGGCATATGTGCAGCATCAGATAAGACTGCCGTACTTTTGGCAGTGGTATTATGAAGAATATTAATGGAGGAAGGCCTCCTGAAGTAAAAGTCCCTGTGTGCGATAAGTTCGACAGCAAGGAATAATATGACCGGAATATATAAAATGGCAAGAATAAGGAGCGTATGTTCTTTCATAATAAGTGTCTGGGCTATACAATAGCCCGTGATAAATGCCGGGCTGGAATAGTTACAGACTGCAAGAAGAAATTGTGTCATACACGCATTTTTATAATCATGGCCATACAGATCGGCGCAGCTTTTGGCTCCCATCGGATAACCGCAGAAAAGTCCGGTGATAATTATGTAGAGCCATGGATATCTAAAAGAGCGTCCGTATGCATTTATAATGAGATTGGAAATAATAATGCATGGGAGCATACTTGGAAGTACGGTATTAAACCATAACCGGACACCTTTTACCGCACCATGGAGTGTTATGTACGGAGCAGCAACAAAAGCTGCAAACACAAGAAGCATAGTGATTTTCCATATATTTTTTGATAAGATGCCAGACTGCATATTAATCTCCATTCTGCAGGCACAAACGGTATTGATGCTGCATAATATAATATGAGCATATTTACTGAATAATTCAAAATATGGAATATATTAAAAAAATAAGAACCCTTCGTGCACTTACAACGATATTGCTTGTAATGGCTGTCATGGTCAGCATTATCCGGTATATATGTGTATATGACCTGTCATATATTCCGGCTGATATAGTAGGAGCTGATAATAATGAGTTCAGAAAAATGGATTTTGGCGAGGGCAGCATAGAAGTTATAGTGAGGCTTGCAGATGAGTGGGATATTAAGGCGGGAGAGATAGCGGCTGCACTGATGCTGATGAATCATTACTCGGTTACGGCACAGGATGCCTCTCTGGCAGCAAAGGGAGATGTAAAGTTGTTCATTCGCAGAATGTACCGTTTCTGCCCGGAGGAATTTGACGGCATGGCATCATATTATGATGCACTGATTGAAGATTCGGAAAATGCATTTTTCCCTGTGCCATTATCAACCGACAGTCATAAAAAATGGATAAGTTACGTTAATTCATGGGGCAATGAACGTAAATACGGAGGCAGGAGGACACATGAAGGAACAGACTTAATGTCGATTGACAATATAAGGGGCCGGATGCCTGTTATTGCTGCAACAGAGGGGACGGTTACCAATATCGGATGGCTTGAAAAAGGCGGATTCAGAATTGGTGTCATGTCAGATAACGGAGTATACTATTACTACGCACACCTGGATTCTTATGCACAGGGAATAGAAAAAGGAAGCCGTGTGAATCCGGGAACTCTTCTCGGTATGATGGGAGATACCGGATACAGTGCCGTAGAGGGTACAAAAGGCAAATTTCCCGTGCATCTGCATTATGGAATGTATATCTATAATAATGGCGAAGAGATAGGAATTAATCCATACAGTTTTCTCCGCTATTATGAAAAGAGCGTTCCGCGTTACGATTATTAGTGCATATATTATCAATACACATATTATCAGTATATATGGGGTATTACGCTCTATACATTAATGCAGTGAATATGCTATAATATAATGATTGAATGCGTTTGAATTGCGTAAGAATGGAGACTATATGAATTTACCACAGAAGTATTTGGATACAATGAAGGATATGCTTGGTGATGAGTTTGACGCATATCTTGACAGCTTTAATGACAGCAGATATTATGGACTGCGCGTTAATACGCTCAAGATAACTCCTGAGGAGTTTCTCAGGATTTCACCTTTTGAATTAAAGCCGATTCCATGGATAGAGAATGGATTTTATTTCAGTGAGAATGATAAGCCGGCCAAGCATCCGTATTACTATGCCGGACTTTACTATATACAGGAGCCGAGTGCAATGACACCGGCTAATGTTCTGCCGGTTAATGAAGATGATGCCATACTTGATATGTGTGCCGCGCCGGGAGGCAAATCAACAGAGCTTGGAGCAAAGCTTAACCACACAGGAATGCTTGTCACTAACGATATAAGCAACTCAAGAGCCAAAGCACTTCTTAAGAATATTGAGGTGTTTGGAATTCCCAATGTGCTTGTTATGAGTGAAGACCCGAAGAAACTTGTATCATATTATCCGGAGTTCTTTGATAAGATTATGATCGATGCTCCGTGTTCGGGTGAGGGAATGTTCCGTAAGGACAATAAGCTTATAAAAAGCTGGGAGAAAAACGGACCGGAATTCTATCATGAGATTCAGAAGGGAGTGCTTCTGGCTGCGTCAAAGATGCTTAAGCCGGGCGGAATAATGCAGTATTCTACCTGTACATTCTCCAAACTTGAGGATGAGGAGAGTATCAGATATATTCTCAATGAATGTCCTGAACTTAAGCTTATTGATGTTAAACCATACGAAGGATTCTCACATGGCTATGAGGATGACGGACAGGAAAGAGACATGCAGATGTCTAAGACTGTACGTATATGGCCGCACAGAATGGCGGGTGAAGGGCATTTTGTAGCATTGATAAAGAAGGATGGTTCGGATGGTGCATCGGTTATTCCTTCATCACCTTCGCGCGGATTGAAGATTCCAAAAGAACTTCAGGAATTCCTTGATGAGATAACATATCCTGTAGATACAGCAGATATCAGTATAAGGGATGAGAGGGTATTCATACTTCCTAAACAGGCCGGTAATACGGCAGGCTTAAGAGTTATGAGGACGGGACTGCTTCTCGGAGAGATTAAGAAAAACCGCTTTGAGCCAAGCCAGGCACTTGCAATGGTACTCAGAAAAGATCAGTATGTATCAGCGGTTGACCTTAAGTCTGACGATGAGAATGTAATCAGATACCTTAAGGGTGAGACTATACAGATAGACCCCGAAAGCTGCGGCGTAGTAAGACAGAGCGGATGGCAGCTTGTGTGTGTTGACGGGTATCCGCTCGGATGGGGAAAACTCGCCAATGGCACACTCAAGAACAAGTACCTTGCAGGCTGGAGAATGATGTAGGAAAGTGTATGGCTAATATAAGACTGGACAAATATCTTGCTGACATGCAGGTTGGAACACGCAGTCAGGTAAAAGAACAGATACGGAAGAAGCTGGTAAGTGTCAATGGTGTAACGGTGACAAAGCCGGATGTCAAAGTGGACACGGACAGGGATAAGATTATGGTTGGCAGTGATATCATCGGTTATACTCAGTTCGAGTATTTTATGCTCAATAAACCAAAAGGAGTACTGTCAGCAGCCAACGACCCCAAGGCACAGACGGTTGTTGATCTGATTACTGATAACAGCTGCAGGGATCTTTTTCCGGTGGGAAGACTGGATAAAGACACCGAAGGACTTATGCTTATTACTAATGACGGAGAGCTGGCGCATAAGCTGCTAAGTCCAAGAAAGCATGTAGATAAGTCATATTATGTGAGATTTGAGGGCATTATAGCTGATAACACGGTTGAATCATTTGCAAAAGGAATTGATATCAATATTGCCAAATGTGCAGATGATGAGGTTGATAATAATCCGGAAGAAATCTATCATACAAAGCCGGCAAAGCTCAGGTTAATGTCAGCAGATGAAGCTGTTATAACGATAAGCGAAGGAAAGTTCCACCAGATAAAGAGGATGTTCATGGCAGCAGACTGCCGTGTAACATATCTTAAGAGAATCTCAATGGGAACGCTGCAGCTTGATTTTGATTTGAAGCCGGGGCAGTACCGCCGTCTTACAGACAGCGAGACAGATAATCTGAGAGGTGTTAATGATATGGATACAAATTGCAATATAAAAGCAGCAGATGAGAACTCAAAAGCTGTCAGCCTCGACACAGTACTTAAGGACATAAAGGGTGTCATATTCGATATGGACGGAACACTGATAGACAGTATGCATGTATGGAAGGACATTGATGAGGAATTCCTTGGAAGCAGGAACCTTACCGCATCAAAGTCGATGACACAGGATGTGGAAGGAATGAGCATACATGAGACAGCGGTTTATTTCAAAGAGACATTTAATCTTCCTGAATCGACTGAAGAGATAACACAGTTGTGGAACGATATGGCATTTGACAGGTATGCCAACAGCTTACAACTGAAGCCGTATGCAAGGATGCTTCTAGATGAGCTTGTAAAAAGAAGAATCAAAATCGGAATTGCAACAAGCAATTCGAGAAAACTGGTTACAGAATGCCTTAATGCACACGGAATAGCGGATATGTTTGCGGCAGTTGTGACAGGCTGTGATGTCAATCATGGCAAGCCTGACCCGGAGATATATCTTACGGCAGCGGAGAATATGGGAGTATTTCCATGCAGCTGTCTTGTGTTTGAGGATGTTGTCAAAGGAATACAGGCCGGCATATCAGCCGGAATGACAACATGTGCGGTATATGATGAATTTTCCAGGGATACCGATGACGAGAAGCGCAGGCTTGCGGATTATTATATAGATTCATTTGAAGAGTTATTTGTGCAGGATAAGAATGTACAAAAATAAGGAGCAGGATGATACATGATTTTTTGCCCATATGTAAGGGCGATATGAAAAAGAGGGGCTGGGATGAGTGCGACTTTGTGTATATCACGGGGGATGCATACGTAGACCATTCATCGTTCGGACCGGCGATAATAAGCAGGATACTTGAGGCACACGGCTACAGGGTTGGAATTATTGCCCAGCCAGACTGGAAGAACAGGGACAGCATTACAATACTTGGAAGACCGAGACTGGGCTTCCTTGTGAGCGCCGGCAACATGGATTCAATGGTTAACCATTATACCGTTTCCAGGAAAAGGCGTCATACGGATGCGTACTCACCGGGAGGCAGAATGGGGCTTCGGCCGGATTATGCAACGGTTGTATACTGCAATCTTATAAGGCAGACATATAAGGATGTACCTATAATTATCGGAGGAATAGAGGCGAGTCTGCGTCGACTGTCACATTATGATTACTGGTCGGACAAGGTTAAGCATTCAATACTGATTGATTCGGGAGCAGACCTGATATCATACGGAATGGGAGAGCATTCAATAGTAGAGATAGCAGATGCACTGGATGCCGGAATTAATGTAAAAGATATAACATATATAAGAGGAACCGTTTACCGTACTGATTCGACGGATAATATAACCGAGGAATATATAGAACTGCCATCGTATGATGAGGTGAGTACGGACAAGAAACAGTATGCACACAGCTTCTACAGCCAGTACTGCAATACGGATCCGTTTGTCGCAAAGATACTTGTAGAAAAAGTTAAGAACAAGATGTATGTGGTTCAGAATCCACCGGCGTATCCGCTTACACAGCAGGAGATGGATGATGTGTATGCACTTGATTATATGTGTGATTATCATCCGGTGTATAAGAAGGATGGTGGGATACCGGCACTGTCAGAGATTAAGTTCAGTCTCACGAGCAACAGAGGATGCTTTGGCGGATGCAGTTTCTGCGCCCTTACATTTCATCAGGGACGCATAGTCCAGACGAGAAGCCATGAAAGCATAATTAATGAAGCAAAGCATATGACTGAGGAAAAAGATTTTAAGGGATATATCCATGATGTAGGAGGCCCGACTGCTAACTTCAGGCATACATCCTGCGACAAACAGCTCAGATATGGTACATGCCCTTCAAAACAGTGTCTGTTTCCAAAACCGTGTAACAACCTGAAAGTAGACCACAAGGATTATGTGGCGCTGCTGCGTAAGCTGCGTAAGCTTCCTAAGGTCAAGAAAGTATTTGTAAGGTCGGGAATAAGATTTGATTATGTTATGGCTGACAGTGATGATACGTTCTTAAGGGAATTATGCGAAAATCACATAAGCGGTCAGCTCCGCGTGGCTCCGGAGCACATAAGCGATAACGTACTTAAGATGATGGGAAAGCCTTCTAATGATGTATATATGGCATTCCTTAACCGGTATGCAAAGATTAACAAAAAGACAGGCAAGGAGCAGTTTGTTGTTCCTTATCTTATGTCATCGCATCCGGGTTCGACTATGAAAGAGGCAATTGAACTTGCTGAGTATGTAAGAGATATGGGGTACATACCTGAACAGGTGCAGGATTTTTATCCTACCCCGTCAACATTGTCTACATGCATGTATTATACAGGATATGATCCACGTACAATGGAGAAAGTGTACACACCGAGAAGTCCGCATGAGAAGGCGATGCAGCGTGCACTTATCCAGTACCGCAATCCGGAGAATTATGAACTTGTAAAGGAAGCGCTGCTTTCCAACGGAAGAAGTGACCTGATAGGATTTGACAGACATTGTCTCATTCCACCGCGTAAGATGGCAGCAAGAGGTGAAAGATTTGAAAAGACAGGGAAGAAGAGAAAAAGGAATACCAGGGTACATTAAGGCACGAAAGACCATGTACATTGTGGCTGTATCAATAGGACTTGCCATTGTTGCGGCGTTCTTTGTGACAGGACTTATACTGTGTAAGACGCGCAATAATCTGCTGACTGTGATGGCGATACTCATGGTGCTGCCGACAGCCAAATTTGCAGTAGATCTGATTATGTGCATAGCATGCCGGCCGGTAAGTGATGAGCTGTATGAAAGAATTGAAGCTGCAGATGACAAATTCCTTCACAAATATGAGTGCTTATTCACATCCAGGGAAAAGGCAACATATGTTACGGCACTTGTAATAACACCTCATGCAGTGTGTGCATATACAACAGATGCAAAAGCAGATGCAGGCAGATTTAAGGCAGATCTTGAAAAGTACATAAAAGAGGCAAGGCTTTCGGCTACAGTATCATTATATAATGATGAGAATCAGTTCATCAAAAAAGTAAAGCTTATGTCTGAAAGCAGGGATACAAAGCTTACGAAGGAAGAATCGGACCGCATGCAGTGGATATGGGAATCGGCGCGCTGCATGTGTATGTAATCACATAAAATGGAGAGATGCAATGAAAGAACTTGTTATATCTTCACGCGAGGCAGGGCTGAGACTGGACAGATATCTTGAAAGATATCTGTGCAACGCGCAGAAGAACTTTATATATAAGATGCTCCGCAAAAAAAATATAACACTGAATGACACAAAGTGTAATGGTAATGAAAAGCTGGCTGGTGGCGACAGAATTAAGATATTTTTCTCTGACGAAACTCTTCGTAAGTTCACATCGGCCGAAAAAGATACAACACACCGGGATGTCCCTGATAAGATAAAGCTGAAAGTTATGTATGAGGATGAAGACATTGTTATCATAGACAAGCCGTCAGGAATGCTCTCACAGAAGGCATCAGCCGGTGATAAGTCGCTTGTTGAATATGTAACGGAGTACCTTCTTGATACGGGAAGTCTTACGCAGAAAGATCTTATTACATTCAGACCCGGTATCTGTAACAGACTTGACCGTAATACGAGCGGACTTGTTGTTGCGGGCAAGACAATAAAAGGACTTCAGGAGATGTCAGAAGCATTCAGGGACAGAACACTCCACAAGTATTATATATGTGTTGTTGCGGGACGGATTAATGAACGCAGCAGGGTAAGCGGCTATCTTGTACGTGATGAAAAGACTAACAAATCCACGATATATGCAGATTATAAGGAAGCCCTGGATAATGCAGAGGCTGACATGATCAATAATATTGAAACGGAATATATTCCGGCTGTTTCTAATGACAATTTTACCCTTCTTAAGGTGAAGCTTATAACCGGACGTACACATCAGATAAGGGCGCATCTTGCGTCGCTTGGGCATCCGATTGCCGGTGATGTGAAGTATGGCAGCAGGCAGATTAATAAACGAATGTCAGACCAATATCATATAAAAAGCCAGATGCTGCATGCGTATGAGCTTGATTATCCGCAAAGAGGGCTGTGTGTCAGAACGGATATTCCGAAGGAGTTTGACAGGGTACTCAAAGGTGAACATATATGGGAACATGGAATTCAAGAGGACTTAGAGGCTCTACATTAGAAGAGCTGATTAATCATAGCAATGACAGATACAGAACATCAGGACTGGCACTTATACAGAAGGTTCCGACACCGATTACCCCGGTGAAGATGGACAAAGGCACCGGGCAGATTACTCTGGCATATTTTAACCAGAAGAGTACGGTGGATTATATAGGTGTTGTCCAGGGGATTCCGGTATGCTTTGATGCCAAAGAATGTGCGTCAGATACATTCCCGATTCAGAATATCCATGAGCATCAGATTGAATTCATGAGCGATTTTGAGAAGCAGGGCGGGATTACATTTATCATTGCTGATTTTGTGATGCGTAATGAGACATATTACATTCCGTATTCAGATGTCATGCGGTTCTGGAAACGTGCCAGAGATGGCGGGAGAAAGAGCTTTACTTATGAAGAGATAAATAAAGAGTTTAAAATTCGTTCGCATAATGGTATAATGGTTCATTATATTGAAATGCTTCAGAAAGATCTTGATGTGAGGGACAGCTATGGAAAGTAACTATATTGAGAAGTACGAACTGATTGATGGTTGGGCAATTATTAATGTTAATTTTGAGATTGTATCTGCTAATGAAAGTTATTACAGATTTGCAGGTATTGCGAGAAATTATACAATAACAGATGTAATACATCAGGTTGATCTTGACGATTTTATAGAGGTGGCTAATTCACTTAAGACCAATGCATCCAAGACAATGGTTCTGCGTATGCGCCGTGTTGATAATTCATACAGATGGATTATGGCCGAGATACGACGGGGGGAGCTGCGTGGCAATAAGACTGATGATGCCGATGAAGAATCTGCATATGAATATCTTGAACTTAAGCTTAATGATATACAGGCACTTAAGCATCAGAATCAGAATCTCCGTCAGATGATTAATGAATACAGTCATCTGCTTTCACTCGAAGGAGAGCTTGTATATGCAATTGACTGCAGGCTGAGAGACGTTACAATATACAGATTTATAGATGATGAGATGTCTGTCGTTGATACAAGACCGCTTGTTGATATAGCAGCAGAGTACAGGGCACCGGGAATTATTCCTGATGATGAGAAGGCTGAATTTGAAGCACTGTGTTCGGATATAGATAATGGTTCGGCAAGATTTGTACATAAGTTTCACGTTAATTCATCGGAATACAGTATACTGAGCAGCGGTCTCATTGAATTCAAGGGAAGTACTTATTATCTTGAAGGAAAAAAGACAAGAATAGTAGGAACTATTAAGGTGCTTGAAGAGGGAATATCATTCTCAAAGAATCTTCTTGGTAATGATAAGGAAAGCCGTAATCTGACAAGCACCGGTGTGCTTAAGTATATTAAGGACAGCATTACATATACTCCGTCCGGTGAGATGATGCTTATGCTTCTGCAGATTGACGAACTTGATAAGATGGCGGCAAAGTACGGCAAAAAAGCCGCTGATGACACGTTCAGGCTTGTGCTTGATATGTGCAGGGATAAGGTATGGTGCAGAGGTGTTGCCGGTGCAGATGATATAATATAATTTATATTGCCGTAAGGGATATCAATGTTGAAGTTAATGCGAGAGCATTTATCGAATCTCTCAGGACCATGATTAAGTGGAGATACATGATGCTTAACAATGATAAGATTACATTTTCAATAGGCGTTTCCCGCTATCCGTTCAACGGCAAGGATTATGACAAGATGATTCTTAAAGCCAGAAGAGCACTGGAGATTGCCAATGAAAAAGGACACAACAGATTTATAATATATAAAGAGATGCTTCATGGAGAGATATAAAGCCATTGACATAAGTTCATGTTTATTATATAATTCTAATCATTCTAGCGCGATAACACGTTACCACGCTAAAGTGACATAGCGTAAGGAGAGATTTATGAAAAAGGAACGACTGCTTCATACACCTGAAGGTGTACGTGATATTTATAACGGAGAATGTGCCAGAAAGCTTATGGTCCAGAACAGGATTCATGATGTCCTGAAGTCATATGGATATAATGACATATCTACTCCTACATTTGAATTTTTTGATGTGTTCAATAAGGAGAGAGGAAGTGTGGCATCTAACGAGATGTTCAAGTTCTTTGACAGGGATGGCAATACACTTGTGCTTCGTCCTGATATGACACCTTCGATTGCAAGGACTGCTGCCAAGTATTATGGTGACAGCAATATGACGCTTAAGCTGTGCTACATCGGCAATACATTTATTAACAATCATAATTATCAGGGACGTCTCAAGGAGACAACACAGATTGGAGCAGAGCTTATCGGAGATTCGTCAATATATGCCGATGCAGAGATAATCTCTATGGTGATTGATTCTCTTTTGAGTTCGGGACTTAAGGAATTTCAGGTTGAGATAGGACAGGTCCAGTTCTTCAGAGGACTTCTTAAGGAAGCAGGAATAGATACCGATACGGAAGATGAGCTTGTTGAGCTTATGCTTAATAAGAATTTTTACGGAGTAGAGGAACTTCTGAAATCACAGAATCTTGATGACAGCCTTACCGATACACTCCTTGTTCTGCCACAGCTTTTTGGCTCAGTTGAAGTACTTGACAGGGCGCGCTCTATTACAAGTAATGAAGAAGCACTTGAAGCTATTGCATATCTTGAGGAACTTTATGGAATGCTTGCACAGAACGGATATGACAAATATATTACATTTGACCTTGGAATGCTCAGTAAGCATAAGTACTATACCGGAGTTATATTCAACGGATATACATACGGTACGGGGGATGCAGTAGTCAAGGGCGGACGTTATGATAAGCTTATAGGACAGTTCGGAAGTGATAAGGCATCAATCGGATTTTCACTCACGGCCGACCAGCTTATGGTAGCGTTAGAACGCCAGAAGATAGAGATACCTTGCGACAGGAACGGAGTAATGATACTTCACACGCCTTCACAGTGGAGCAGAGCGATAAAGCTTGCAGCACAGCTGCGCAATGCAGGAGTCAGCGCCAGCATGTTATGCAGCAGGTCAATTGATGACAGCGAGTGCAGGGCATATGCAGAGTCATCGGATATTACGGATATTATCTCAATGACAGACGGTGAGGATGTAAGAATCCTTAATCTTGCGTCAGGTGATATTAAGACTGCTGCAGCACAGGATGTTTTAAAATTGCTTTAAGAATTCAGCGCATGATGCGCTATGATGGAGGTTGTTATGGGTAACGACAGATATATAACATTTGCACTTGCCAAGGGAAGACTTGCCAGGAAGACATTGCAGATATTTGAAGAGATAGGGATTACTTGCGATGAGATGAAGGATGAGAACTCAAGAAAGCTTATATTCACTAATGAGGATCTTAAGCTCAGATTCTTCCTTGCCAAGGCAACGGATGTTCCTACATATGTGGAGTACGGAGCTGCTGATATAGGAATTGTTGGGAAGGATACGATACTTGAAGAGGGACGCAAGCTCTATGAAGTTCTTGATCTTAAGACCGGCAACTGCAGGATGTGCGTGTGCGGACCGCAGTCGGCAAGGGAGCTTCTGATGCACCATGAACTTATCAGAGTTGCGACAAAGTATCCTAATATTGCCAAGGATTATTTCTATAATAAGAAACATCAGACGGTTGAGATAATCAAGCTTAACGGTTCAATAGAGCTTGCACCTATCGTAGGGCTGTCAGAGGTTATTGTCGATATAGTCGAGACAGGAGCCACACTCAGGGAGAATGGACTTACGGTACTTGAGGAGGTATGTCCGTTATCTGCAAGAATGGTTGTTAATGAAGTAAGCATGAAGATGCAGAATGAGCGTATTAACGATATCATTACAAGATTAAGAAAATATATTGACGAGAAGAATGCATAATAATGCATATAGCATAATGCATACATCATAATGCATACAGCATAATTCATAACAGTGCATTGCACACAATGTATAATCGTCAGGGCAGGAGGCTAAGATGCGCAAAATAAAACTCACAGAGGAAAGTAAGAATAATATTCTGGAGAATCTTCTTAAGAGAAGTCCTAACAGCTATGGACAGTTTGAGAGTGCTGTTAATGAGATTCTTGAGAATGTTAAGAAGAATAAGGACGCAGCAATATTTGACTACACAAAGAGATTTGATGGGGCGGATATTAATGCGGACAATATCGTTGTAACTAAGGAAGAGATTGAAGAGGCTTATACACTTGTTGACGAGAAGCTCGTGGAGGTTATCCGTAAGGCACTTGTAAATATCAGGGATTACCACCAGAAGCAGAAGCAGTACAGCTGGTTTGACAGTAAGCCGGACGGAACAATGCTTGGACAGAAGGTAACAGCTCTTTCAAGAGTAGGTGTATATGTACCGGGAGGCAAGGCTGTATATCCGTCATCAGTTCTTATGAATATTATTCCTGCTAAGGTAGCCGGAGTAGAGCAGATTGTAATGACAACGCCTCCTGCAAAGGACGGAAAGGTATATCCTGCGACACTTGTTGCAGCCAATGAAGCAGGCGTTGATGTAATCTATAAGGTTGGTGGAGCACAGGCTATAGCTGCACTTGCATACGGAACAGAGTCAATTCCTAAGGTTGATAAGATTGTCGGACCAGGCAATATATATGTAGCACTTGCCAAGAAAGCAGTATACGGGCATGTAAGCATTGATTCTGTAGCAGGTCCTAGTGAGATTATGGTTATTGCAGATGAGACAGCCAATGCACATTATGTTGCGGCGGATCTCCTTTCACAGGCAGAGCATGACCAGATGGCATCTGCAATACTTGTAACTACAAGTGATGAGCTTGCAGATAAGGTATCGGCAGAGATTGACGGATATCTTCCTAAGCTTTCTCGCCGTGAGATAATTGAGAAGTCACTCGAGAATTACGGATATATACTTGTTGCCAGTGATCTTGAAGAGGCAATTGATGTGGCTAACGAGATTGCATCAGAGCATCTTGAGATAGTAACTAAGGATCCGTTCAATACAATGACAAAGATTAAGAATGCAGGAGCTATTTTCCTTGGGGAATACAGTTCAGAGCCGCTTGGTGATTACTTTGCAGGACCTAACCACGTACTTCCTACCAATGGAACTGCCAAGTTCTTCTCACCGCTCAGTGTGGATGACTTCATTAAAAAATCGAGCATCATTATGTACTCAAGAGAAGCCCTTGAGCCTATCCATGAGGATATTGAGACATTTGCAAAGGCAGAAAAGCTTACTGCACATGCCAATTCAATACATGTAAGATTTGAATAGTTAACTGACACGGAGGAACAGGATATGTCATCAGATTTCAGAACTGCAACTGTGGAACGTAATACAAGTGAGACACAGATTAAGTGTACATTTAAGATAGATGGAAGAGGCGAGGCATCGGTAGATACGGGAATAGGCTTCTTTGATCATATGCTTAAGAGTTTTGCCAGGCATGGACTTTTTGATCTGCAGATGAACGTAAAGGGAGATCTTTACGTTGACTGCCACCATACGATAGAGGATACGGGAATTGTGCTCGGAGAGGCAATCCGCAAGGCTGTGGGAGATAAGAAGTCAATCAGACGTTACGGTGACATAATTCTTCCGATGGATGAGGCGCTTATACTGTGTGCAATAGATCTGTCAGGACGTCCTTATCTGGTGTTTGACGGTGAATTCTCATCGGATTCGGTTGGATATTTTGATACACAGATGGTAAGGGAATTTTTCTATGCAATATCATATGCTGCCGGAATGAACCTTCATATTAAGCAGATGGCGGGAAGTAATGACCATCATATAATTGAGGGCATGTTTAAAGCATTTGCAAAGGCGCTTGATGAAGCTACGATGAGAGATTCAAGAATTAAGAGTGTACTGTCAACAAAGGGTACGTTATAGAATACAGAATGGAGATTCGGATTAATGAGATTATATCCTGCTATTGATATTAAGGACGGCAAGTGTGTCAGACTGACACAGGGACTTTTTGATAATGTTAATGTGTATTCAGATACACCATGGGAGATTGCAAAGGAATTTGAGAAGGCCGGAGCAAAGTTTATTCATGTTGTAGACCTTGACGGAGCACTTAAGGGGCGTTCGGTTAACGCTGAGGTTATAAGAAAGATTGCTTCATCTGTCAATATACCTATTGAGCTGGGTGGAGGCATAAGAACTCTAGGGAATATAAAAGAAGTTCTTGAACTTGGAGTGTACAGGGCTATAATAGGAACGAAGGCAGTTGAGAATCCTGAGTTTATACGTGAGGCTATTGAGAGGTTCGGAGCAGAGCATATAGTTGTCGGCGTTGATGCCAGGGACGGATATGTTGCTGTAGAAGGCTGGGAAAAGTTAAGCGATAAGACGGCTCTTTCAATGGCACTTGCAATGAAGGATATGGGCGTTAAGACAATTGTGTATACTGATATATCCAAGGACGGAATGCTTCAGGGACCTAATGTTGAGCAGACAAAGCTTCTGTCAGATAAGACGGGAATTGACATTATAGCATCCGGCGGAGTATCCGGAATGGATGATCTGCGCAATATACAGAATGCCGGAATACATGGTGCAATAATAGGAAAAGCAATATATGAAAAGCGTATCAACTTAAAAGAAGCGGTTGATGAATTTGAAGAAAGGTAGTTACAGACATGTCGTACAAAAAACTTATTCCAATAATATATCTTAAGAATGAGAAAGCTTATACATCAGCAGAGTGCAGAGTACCTATTGATGCAAGGTACTCACCTGTTGAGGTGGCTTCTAAGTTCAGCGAGAATGGAGCGGATGAACTGATTGTAATAGATCTTTCATATGATGACGAATCACATGATAAGGCAATCGGAATACTCAGAGAGATATCAAGGCTTATTGATATTCCGATGTATGCATCAGGTAACATAAGACGTGTTGAGGATGTAAAGAAGTACCTTTATGCAGGCGTCTCAACAGTGCTTCTTGAGGATGCCAAGGAATCTAATCTCCTTATGATGAAAGAAGTTAAGGACCGTTTTGGCAATGACAAGCTTGGTCTTTGGTACACGGGGGCGGATGCAGATGCAATCGATATGGCAAAGGATAATGAACTGTCATGTATATTTGTATCAGATACAGATAAAGATAAGGCTGATACTGCCAAGTCATCAGGAATTCCCGCAATTGTAGAACTTGCATCGTCCAATGACGGAACAGATATAATAAAGGAACTTTCACAGCCTGAGGTTGCAGGCGTGTCAGGATCTGTAATCAGCAGCGTTGACTTCTCATTCATGGAGGCAAAGCAGGCGATTAAAGAAGCCGGAATTGTAATGAATACATTTGAAAGCTCAATACCGTTTGCACAGTTCAAGCTTAATGAGCATGGACTTATTCCTGTTGTTGTACAGGATTATAAGACTGATGAGGTACTCATGGTGGCATATATGAATGAAGAGTCATATAATGCAACTCTTGCAACAGGTAAGATGACATATTTCAGCAGAAGCAGACAGCAGCTCTGGGTAAAGGGCGAGACATCAGGACATTACCAGTATGTGCGTTCAATCGAGATTGACTGCGATAACGATACACTTCTGGCCAAGGTTAAGCAGATAGGCGCAGCATGCCATACAGGTAACAGAAGCTGCTTCTACCGCAATCTGGTCTCAACCGAGTATACACAGGTCAATCCGCTTAAGGTATTCAATGACGTAATGGCTGTTATTGAAGACCGTAAGGCTAATCCTAAGGAAGGCTCATACACTAATTATCTGTTCGACAAGGGAATAGATAAGATCCTTAAGAAGGTTGGAGAAGAAGCTACTGAGATAGTAATTGCAGCCAAGAATCCGGATCCTGAAGAATCTAAGTATGAGATAGCAGATTTCTTATATCATGTAATGGTTCTTATGTCGCTCAAAGGCCTGACATGGGAAGACATAGTTAAAGAGCTTGCTAACCGCTGATATGCCGGTACAGACCGGCTTTATACATTGTAAAAAATAATATGAATATTTTCCTTGACGAATGAGAAAAATATGTTATACTATTCATTGTGCAATAAATTAGTACCCTTGGTATTGTTGTGCACAATTCAGCAGCAGAAGGGTGGTTAGGGCGAGCCAATGTCAAACGTAATCGTTAAAGAGAACGAGACTTTAGATAGCGCATTACGCAGATTTAAGAGAAACTGTGCAAAAGCAGGCATTCAGCAGGAAATCCGTAAGAGAGAGCATTACGAGAAGCCAAGCGTAAGACGTAAGAAGAAGTCTGAGGCAGCGAGAAAGCGCAAGTATAATTAATTCTAACTAATAATAATCCGAAGGTCATGTGAGTGGCTTTCGGATTATTTTTTTTGGAATTATGTACATTTGATAGGCATATATTTACATATACATAATGAAAGCAGGTGTATTAATGGGAATCAGGGAGTCACTTCATCTGTCACAGGATGCTGTGCTTGGCATGCCTGTCATAACGATTATCGGATGCAGGGAAGTTCACATTGAGAACTTCAGGACGATACTTGAATACAGCGATACATTTGTTAAGATGAGGACCAAGAAGGGGTGTGTAAGCGTCAGCGGAAAGCGTCTTACAATAGAATATTACAATGAAGAGGAGATACATATAACAGGTTTTATCGAGAACGTAATACCATAACGAAAGGAATTAAGATGCGTTGTGTAATTAGAAATCTGCGTGGGGTAGTTCTTGTGTCAACAGATAATCCGGCTCCGGAGCGTTTTTTTAATCTGTGCAGAATGAAAAAAATCCGCATATGGGATATTACGAAAACAGATAAAGGATGTCAGTTCAGTATCGGAGCGGCAGATTATCTGCAGCTTAAGGAACCTCTGAAAAAATGTGGGATGAAGCTTGTTATTCTGAGAAAAACAGGGCTTCCTTTTTTTATGTTCAGGTACAGAAAACATTATTCATTTGTGGCGGGGATGCTGCTTGCAGCGTCTCTTCTGCAGATAATGTCGATGTTTGTATGGGAGATAGAGGTTGACGGAAACAGCTATTACACGGATAATGTAATAGTTTCTTACCTTCAGGGAAATGATGTATATGTGGGGTGCAGAATGTCAAAAGTAATGTGTGACAGCCTTGAGCAGAAGATACGTAAGGATTTTGATGATATTACATGGGTATCAGCAGAAAAAAGCGGAACAAAACTTATAGTGCATATTAAGGAAAATGACGGGGACAACGTTGCTGGGAAAGCAAAAAGCCCTTCGGATATTATTGCATCGTCTGACGGAGTGGTTGAGAGCATTGTAACAAGGTGCGGAACACCGCTTGTCAAGAAGGGAGACGAAGTAAAGACAGGAGATGTTCTCGTGAGCGGGGAGATAGTACTGTATAACGATGCAAAAGAGCCGACGGACAGCTGTTATGTACAGGCAGATGCGGATATACTGGTAAGGACGTCAATACAGTATGAAAATACAGTACAGCGCGGATATAAGTGTAAGATATATACGGGAAAGAAAGTTACACACCACGTTATCAATGTGATGGGCAATGTGGCTGAACTGGGGCTCATTCCGGCGGATTACGAAAAGTACGATGTCGTTACCGAAATTGGCAGACTGAGGCTTACAAAGGACTTTATGCTTCCGGTGTGTGCGGGACGCAGAATTATATACGAATACATAACCGAAGACGGAATGCACAGTGAAGAAGAAGTTACACAGATATTGACTGACAATTACGAAAATTATTTGAATAAATTGAAGAAAGAGGGTATCCAAATAGTGTCAGATAGTGTTAAAATAGACATAACAGATGTGAATGCAGGCATGAGCGGAAGCATTCACGTAGTAATGCCATTTAAGGAGCGCAGATCTTGTGATGTCAGAACAGTTGATTAGTATACCTGCCGAACACAGTGTCAATGTATTTGGCAGATTTGATGAATATGCCAAGAAGATAGAACGAGCGTTGAAAGTCAGTATAATTACAAGAGGCTCTGAGGTTCATGTGAGTGGTGATGAGCATTCAGTCAGCATGGCTGTTGGAGTGCTTGAGGCACTGCTTAAGCTGTCACAGAGCAACGGAGTGGTTACTGAACAGAATGCGGATTATGCAATTGCAATGGCGATGGAAGAGCGCCGGAATGCTGTTGTTGAACTTGATAAGGATATAGTATGCCGGACTATTGCAGGCAAGCCTATCAAGCCTAAGACTCTTGGACAGCAGCATTATGTCAATGAGATAAAGGATAAGATGATAGTATTCGGCATAGGGCCTGCCGGAACGGGTAAGACTTATCTTGCAATGGCTATGGCAATTAATGCATTTAAGAATAATGAGGTAGGAAGAATAATACTTACACGACCGGCAATCGAGGCGGGTGAGAAGCTCGGCTTCCTTCCGGGAGATCTGCAGAGCAAGGTAGATCCGTATTTAAGACCTTTATATGATGCGTTGTTTCAGATTATGGGACCTGAATCATTCAATGCCAACATGGAGAAGGGACTTATCGAGGTTGCGCCTCTTGCGTACATGAGAGGACGTACGCTGGATAATGCGTATATTATTCTTGATGAGGCACAGAATACAACTCCTGCACAGATGAAGATGTTCCTTACGCGAATTGGCTTCGGCTCCAAGGTAATAGTTACCGGAGACCAGACACAGAAGGATCTTCCCAAGGATGCGGTATCAGGACTTGATGTTGCACTTAAGGTGCTCGCCGGTGTTGATGAGATAGGAATAGTGAAGCTTGATAACAGGGATGTTGTAAGACATCCGCTTGTCCAGAAGATTGTTAAGGCGTATGAGACATATGAAGAAAAAGAAGAGCTTCGCAAGAAGAGAATAGCTAACGGAGCTGTATACAACAAGAATAAGAAGGACGACAGGCGTCGGAGGAATTATGACAATTAATATTGATTATGAGACAGATATCAGGATAGTACCTGAGATACCGGAAGAAGAGATTATTAATAAAGTTATAACGCAGGCATGCGATTACGAAAAATGCCCATACGAGGTTGAGGTTAATGTATTGCTGACTGACAATGAATCTATACATGAGACGAACCGCGAGTACAGGGGAGTTGATGCTCCTACCGATGTGCTGTCATTTCCGATGATTGATTATGAGGCACCGGCAGATTTTGCATTCCTTGAGGATTCTCCTGTAGAGGATTATTTTGACCCTGACACGGGAGAACTTCTGCTCGGTGATATTGTTATATCGGTAGAGAAAGTTATGGAGCAGGCAGAGAAGTATGGACACAGTGTCAAGCGTGAGCTTGCATTCCTTGTGGCACACAGCATGCTGCATCTGTTCGGATATGATCATATGGAGCCGGATGAGGCAGAGGTAATGGAGGACAAGCAGAATCAGATACTGCTTAATATTGGAATAACAAGAATGGAGGACAATATATGAGAAGAAAAGGGTTAATTAAAAAGTGTGCGGCGCTGTCACTTGCACTGATAATGTCGATGGGAACTCTTGCAGGATGCGGTAAGGGTGGTGATTCAACAACAGATACACTGCCGTCACAGAATGAGAGCAAGGTGGCTGATGCCAATACGGATGCCAAGGGAGAACCTGCTACAACTGATGCGTCACATCCGAATGAAGCAAGAAGCATGCTTACTGGCAAGTGGGTGCCTGCTGATACTGCCAACAATTCACCTGTATGTGTAATGTACAGCAACATCAAGGATGCAATACCACAGTCATCAATAAGCTATGCGGATATAGTATTTGAATCACTTGTTGAAGGTGGAATTACAAGACTTTGCGCATTCTTTGAGAATAAAGACAATCTTGTTAAGATAGGACCTGTAAGAAGCTGCCGTCTGTATTATCTGTTCCTTGCCAAGGAGTATGAGGCGACATATGTACATTTTGGATATTCAGATCTTGCTGAAGAGTATCTTAAGATGGACAAGATGCATTCACTCGACGGAATGGTATATTGTGGGCTCTACAGAAGCACTGACAGAGTTGCCCCGCATAATGCATACACATCATGGCAGGGAATTATGGACAGTGTGGCTGCCAAAGGATATCCTACAACATATCCTGAAGGATACCGTTCACCTCTTCAGTTCAATACTGATGATAATAATGATATAGACCTCTCTGGGGATCCTATTGCACAGAAGTGTAATAAGTTTGTTCCGGGCTATCCATACAATAAGCCGTGGTTTGAGTATAATGCCGAGGATGGGCTTTATTACCGTTATCAGTTCGGTGATGCACATATTGACAAAGAGACGGGCGAACAGCTTGCATTTAAGAATATCCTTGTGAAGTATGTTACGGGTGATTATGTTGACGGAACACCTGACTATGTTAATTCGGATGCAGGAATGGCCCTCTATATAACTGACGGATATGCAGTCCCTGTTACATGGTGGAAGCTTGAAGAATTCGGACAGACATATTATTATGGCGCTGATGGCAAAGAGATTACTGTTAATCAGGGTAAGACATTTATCTGCTATGTAGAAGAAAGATATAAAGATAATGTGGAAGTGCTTCCGTAAAACGAAGTATGATACGTTGAAGCCTGCAAAAGGAGGAATTTATGACAGAGACTGAACTTCTTGATGAGGCGAGGCATGCGATGCTCAATGCATATGCACCATATTCAAAGTTCTGTGTTGGTGCAGCACTGCTTGCAGATGATGGTACGGTATATACCGGATGCAATATTGAGAATGCATCATACGGCGCAGCGATATGTGCCGAACGCGTTGCAATAGCCGGATGTATATCTGACAAAAAACGGCATATACGCCGGATAGCTATATGTTCAACGAGTGGGAATGAGACATTTCCATGCGGAATATGCAGGCAGGTTATGAGCGAATTCATGGATGAAGATTCGCAGATAATTCTCGAGACGAAGGATGGCGGCTTTCATGTATACACATTGGCAGAGCTGCTGCCATATTCATTTAATTCGGATAGTATGAATTCCGGCAAATAGTTAATACTAAAGGCATGACACTTTGTGTTGTGCCTTTTTACGCATTGTGTCCAAAAAAAGCGCATGTTATGAATGTGCGGAAAGCAGTGCAGTATGAAAATGAGCCGGTATAATAAAATATGTCTTTGCGTATGTGGAATGCTCAGCCTGTTCTTTGCGGGTTATATGGTGAGCTATAATTTTTCAGCCAATGACAAGGAGAGCTTTCTTGTAAGAGATATTCCTACACAGGCAGCAGATGCTTCAGATGAGATTATTGTGTCGAATGTAACATCACTTAATATAGAAATTTATGATATTGACAAAAAGACATCAAAGACACAGACCAATACAATTCCGATTGCTTATCTTGGGCTTACAAGGCATGAACTTATAGAGACGCTTCAGGATTATATGCTTAATCCTTCGGTGAATGATAAGGCACATGGACTGATTGCATGTGAACTGGTCGAATTCACGAAGCAGTCGGTGACAATCCGCAAGACATACAGTGCAAAAAATCTTCCACAGAGATATTATATTGTAGCGGAAAAGGGCGTGCTTGTAATATACCTTGATAACGGGCGTACACTTTATGACAGGACTGATATACGTCTTACGCAGCTGCCGCAGAGCGTGCAGGAAAAGGTAATGAACAAAATGAGGGTAGACAGTGCGGAAGAACTGTATGATTTCCTTGAAACATTTACAAGTTAGTAAAAAAATGATATGATAAAAATATTAATTTGCAGTGTGAAGCGTTGCAATGTACGGATGCTTAAGCTTCTGCAGAATCGGAGGGTAGCGTATATGGGAACACCACATAACAGTGCATCAAAAGGTGATATAGCAAAGACGGTTCTCATGCCGGGAGATCCGCTGAGAGCAAAGTTTATCGCAGAGCATTTTCTTGAAGATGCGGTATGCTTTAACAGGGTGCGTAATATGTTCGGATATACCGGAACATACAAAGGGAAAGAAGTATCTGTAATGGGAAGCGGAATGGGTATGCCTTCCATGGGAATATACAGCTACGAGCTTTTTTCGGAGTATGACGTTGACAGAATTATAAGAATCGGTTCAGCAGGCGGATATGCAGACGATGTGCATGTAAGGGATGTAATTATTGCAATGGCGGCTTCAACAGACTCCAATTATGCAAGCCAGTACAGACTGGGTGGAACATTCGCACCGACTGCGGACTATGGAATGCTCAGTGCGGCAGTGGAGGCTGCACAACAGAAGAATATTCCGGTTAAGGTCGGCAATGTGCTTTCTACAGATGTGTTCTATCATGTTGACAGTGAGTATGCCACAAGATGGAAGAATATGGGTGTGCTTGCAACAGAGATGGAATGCGCGGCACTCTATATGAATGCGGCATATTTTGGCAAAAAGGCGCTTGGCATATTCACGGTTTCAGACCACCTGTTTACCGGTGAGGAACTCTCTGCCGAAGAAAGAGAGACAACATTTACCGATATGATGGAGATAGCACTTGCAATATAGGGCGTATGTGCACGACAACACAATGAGCACAAAGAAGCACGATAGTATGGAAAGTATGACATGTAAAGATTTTCGTAAAATGATAGATGCCTTTGACAAAAAACAGCTTGATATCGATACAATGAGCAGATTTGTTGAACATGTATCAGGCTGTTTGGACTGTCAGGAAGAATATGAGATATATTATATTATGAAGTATGCACTGTCGGATGATGAGATTATGGATAAAGAGCTTGCATCACAGCCGATACCCGTACAGCGTCTGGTTAATTCGTATGATTTTAAGGCTCTTGTTACATACAGGCTTCGTGAGGCAGCCTCAAAGCTGGATAAGATAAAACGCAATGATTACTATAACAGATGTCTGTTTGCTATTGCCCAGTTCTGCGTCGTTCTTATGGCAGTTTTCTATATTTTTTCGAATGTATTCATGTAGTAACAATAATATTTTTAATGTGAGGATGTAATGGCAAAGTTAGTTTTAATAGATGGACACAGTATTCTGAACAGGGCATTCTACGGGGTGCCGGATCTTACCAATGCACAGGGGGTTCATACCAATGCAATATACGGATTCCTTAATATCATGTTTAAGATAATTGATGAGGAGAAGCCGGAGCACCTTATAGTTGCATTTGACATGAGCGCACCTACGTTCAGGCATAAGATGTTTGCAGAGTACAAAGGCACAAGAAAGCCGATGCCCGAAGAATTAAGACAGCAGGTACCGCTTATCAAAGAGGTCCTTGAGGCTATGGGGATAGAGATTGTCCAGAAAGAAGGCTATGAAGCTGATGATATCCTCGGTACAATTGCAAAGCATAGTGAAAAGAACGGACTTGATGTATCAATAGTATCCGGAGACAGGGATATTCTTCAGATTGCTACTGAACATATAATGATACGTATTCCAAAGACAAAAAAAGGTGTTACTGAGATAGAAAACTATAATGCATGTGATGTCGAGGCACTGTACGGAGTTACACCTGCCGAGTTCATTGATATGAAAGCTCTTATGGGAGATTCATCAGATAATATACCGGGAGCGCCGGGAATAGGTGAGAAGACGGCAGGAGCAATTATACAGAAGTTCGGTTCAGTGGAGAATGCGTATGACCATATCGATGAGGTTACACCTAACAGGGCAAGGAATTCACTTGCTGATAACTATGATCAGGTGCTTCTTAGCAAGAAGCTGGCAACTATAGACATTGATGCACCGGTTGAATATGATGTTGATAGTGCAACACTTGATAACATGTTCTCTGATAAGGCATATGAGATGTTCAAGAGATATAACTTCAAGAGTCTGCTCAAGAAGTTTGATGCCGCAACGACGACAAGAGAACCTGAGATATTTGATAAGTTCAGGACTATAGAGGACTTCGGAGAAGTTGAGGAATACTTCGCAGGTGCAGACTTTGGCGGCTGCATCGGATTGAAGCTGCTGTATGAGGATGGATGTATATCAGGTGCTGCGCTGGCACATGAAGATAACAGTGTATGCTACATACCGGTTCAGGGCTTTGTTACAGAGGATTATCTCAAAGCAAAGATAACGGATATGGCTGCTGTATGTGACTGCATTGCGGGACTTAATATTAAGTCAGTCCTCCCGGCAATAGACAGACAGGTATATCCAAAGCTTATTGATGCCGGACTTGGCGCATATCTTCTTAATCCCCTTAAGGAAAGCTACAGCTATGATGAGCTTGCAAGGGATTATCTCAATATGCTTCTGCCTAACAGGAATGAGCTGACAGGCAGGATGTCATACGCAGAGGCATCAATGGTGAAGAGTGAAGAACTTGCCAGACTTGCATGCATGGAGGCATATTGCGTAAGACACGCATGGAATGTGATAAGTGTAAAGCTTGATGAAGTGCAGATGAAGCATCTGTTTGATGATATAGAGATGCCGCTTGTATTTGTGCTGTACGACATGGAGTGCGAGGGAATAATGGTTGACTCCAAAGGGCTTAAGGAGTATGGTGACAAGCTTGCAACAAGAATCACAGAACTTGAGAACACAATATATGAGCTGGCAGGGACGAAGTTCAACATTAATTCTCCAAAGCAGCTTGGAACTGTATTGTTTGAAGATATGAAGCTCCCGAGCGGTAAGAAGACAAAGAGCGGATATTCGACGGCAGCAGACGTACTCGAGAAGCTTGCACCGGAATATCCCGTTGTTGCGAAGATACTTGAGTACAGGCAGCTTACCAAGCTTAAGTCAACATATGCAGACGGCCTTGCAGTGTATATACGTGAGGACGGAAGAATACACGGACATTTTAACCAGACTATTACTGCTACGGGGAGAATAAGCAGTACCGAACCGAATCTTCAGAATATTCCGGTAAGAATGGAGATTGGAAGACAGATACGAAAAGTATTCGTGCCAAAGCCGGGATGTGTATTCCTTGATGCCGATTATTCGCAGATTGAGCTCAGGATTCTTGCACATATGTCTCAGGATGATAAGCTTATAGCTGCGTATAATACTGCACAGGATATACATGCAATTACTGCATCACAGGTGTTCCATGTTCCGCTTGATGAGGTTACAAGAACACAGAGAAGTAATGCCAAGGCAGTTAATTTTGGAATAATATATGGAATAAGTTCATTCGGCCTCAGCCAGGACTTAAGCATATCCAGAAAGGAAGCTTCAGAATATATCGAACAGTACTTTGCTACATATCCGCACATAAAGGAATTTATAGACGGACTTGTTGCAAGTGCAAAGAAGAATGGATATTCGACAACTATGTTCGGAAGACGCAGGCCTGTGCCGGAGCTTAATTCAAGTAATTTCATGCAGAGACAGTTTGGTGAGAGAATTGCGATGAATTCACCTATTCAGGGCTCTGCGGCAGATATAATAAAGATAGCAATGATTAATGTAAGCCGTGCGCTTAAGGATAATAACCTTAAGTCAAAGATGATACTTCAGGTGCACGATGAACTCCTTATTGAGACATATGAGGATGAGGTGGATGCTGTAAGACAGATTCTCATTGATAATATGACGAATGCAGCCAGTTTAAGAGTGCCGCTCGAAGTTGATGTGAAGGAAGGCCATGACTGGCTGGAAGCACACTAAGAATGGCAGTGATGGAGGTCGTTACAATGTACGTTTTTGGTATAACCGGAGGCGTGGGTGCCGGCAAATCAACGGTGCTCAGGCTGATAAAGGAGAACTTTAATGCATCGGTAATTGAGGCAGATGAGGTTGGAAGAATGCTTATGGAGCCGGGTAACAGTGCATATCTTAAGATAGTTGAGATATTTGGAGAGGATATTCTTGATAATCCCGGTGAACAGGGTTCTCCAATCAACAGGGAAAAGCTTGCCGGGATAGTGTTCAACAATAAGAATAAGAGGATGGTTCTCAATGGAATAGTACATCCGCTTGTTAAAAAATACATCACCGAAGAAATCGGAAGGATAAGGTGTGCTGAAAAATATGATTATGTATTTGTTGAGGCGGCACTTCTTATAGAAGATCATTATGACATTATATGTGATGAACTGTGGTATATATATGCTGATGAAGAAACAAGAAGGGAAAGGCTTAAGTCAAGCCGTGGGTATTCGGATGAAAAAATTGATTCGGTATTCGCAAGCCAGTTGTCAGATGAACAGTTCCGCAGCCATTGCAGCCGTGTGATAGACAATTCACATGATGAACAGATGACGCTTGGGCAGTTAAAGGAGATTATCGGTTATTATGATTAATGTAGAAAAGATTAGGGATGATCTCGTCTTCGGACTTGATATAGGAACACGTAATGTTGTAGGTGTCGTTGGATATATGAATAAGTCCAGGTTCATGGTTATTGCCATGGCATGCAGGGAACATGATACAAGGGCAATGATTGACGGACAGATTCACGATATATACAAAGTAGGTGATACAATAAGAAGTGTTAAGAATGACCTTGAGCGTCAGCTTGACATGAAGCTTACGGATGTATGCATAGCAGCAGCCGGACGAGTGCTGCGGACACTGAATGTATCGGCAGAATATACATTTGAGGAAGAGACGAGAGTTACGCAGGAACACATATACTCACTCAATCTGCTTGCCGTCGAGAAAGCACATAATGAGATTAACGGCAGCAACGGACAGACACGGTTCTTCTGTGTGGGTAATACACCTGTAAGATACAGACTCAATGGATATGATATCAATAATCTGGAAGGACATAAGGCTGAGACGATAGGGGTTGACCTTATTGCAACATTTCTTCCTGAGGAAGTTGTTGACGGACTTTATGAGGCTGTCTCTTACGCCGGTCTGCAGGTGGCAAGCCTTACACTCGAGCCGATTGCGGCAATCAATATTGCTATACCGGAGAGCTACAGGCTTCTTAATATTGCGCTTGTCGATGTTGGAGCAGGTACATCTGATATATGTATAACTAAGGATGGAAGTATTGTTGCATACGGAATGATTCCTTATGCAGGAGATGAGATTACAGAAGCGGTTGCAAGAGGATGCCTTGTTGATTTTAATACTGCAGAGCAGATAAAGGTTCAGGCAAGCCAGAAGAATGGCAAGGTTACATACAAGGATATTATGGGGCTCTCACAGACTGTTCCGGCGGAAACAATCCGCAATATTGCATCTGAGGCAATGATGAAGATTGCTGAGGAAACGGCAAGGAAGATACGCGATATTAACGGCGGCAAGCCTGCCAATGCCGTGTTCCTTGTAGGAGGAGGCGGCAAGATGGCAGGATATTCCGATATGCTTGCCGAGAAGCTTGAGCTTCCTAAGGAAAGAGTTGCAGTACGTGGAGAAGAGGTTCTTACCTCAGTTGACTTTGATGTGGATAATTATAAAAAGGATGCACTTTTTGTGACTCCTGTCGGCATATGCACGAATTATTACAGCCAGAAAAATAATTTCATGTTTGTAAGTGTTAACGACCAGAGACTTAAGATGTATGACAATAATCATCTTACTGTTGTGGATGCAATAATGCAGGTCGGGTTCCCTAATGAGAAGCTTTTCCCAAGACGCGGCGAGGCACTTGAATTCACGGTTAACGGCAATGCAAGACTTGCAAGGGGAAGAATGGGGGAAGCGGCAGTTGTGACGCTTAACGGCAGACCTGCCAATCTTAATGCTCCTATTGCACGTAATGACAGCATATATGTAACAGAATCGACGATGGGAGAACCGGGAGCAATAACTATAGGACAGCTCGATGAATTCAATTCGACTGTCAAGCTCGTTGTGAATGATAAGACGGTGCTCTGCCCTAGGTTTGCATATGTTAACGGGGAATTACAGTCACAGTTCTATGACATCAGACAGGGCGATGACATTGTAATGGAGAATTATTATACTGTTGCGCAGCTGTTTGAATTCCTCGACATTGATATAAGCGGATTTGATGTTTATGTTAATAATGTGCTTGCAGATGCAGATACAAAGGTATATGAGAATTTTACAGTCAGAACGGCTGCTGCAGATGAGGAACCGGCAGTTGAAGCAGCTGGAGCTTATGCGGCAGTACAAGAAGAGGCAGCTGCGGCAGATGAGTATTGTGAAGAAAATACCGCAGAAAATGCCGCAGAAAAAGCCGCAGAACCGGAAGCTGCGCATGATATATATATTACGGTTAATTCAGAACCTGTTAAGTTATCGGGCAAGAAAAAATATGTGCTGGTAGATTTGTTTGATTTCTATCAATTTGATTTGAATTCACCTCAAAAAGGTGGTAATATCGTGCTTAAGCATAATGGCGTAGCCGGTGACTACATGGGACCGCTTAATGACGGTGATAATGTTGAGTTATACTGGCAGTAGTAAGCAGCCTTACATTAATGAGAGGATTAGACATGAGGATGATGAGCATAGCCAGTGGAAGCAGTGGTAACTGTATCTATGTCGGCTCTGATAATACACATATACTTATTGATGCCGGTGTTAGCCGCAAACGCATCGTGGAAGGATTACATAAGGCAGACATTGACATTAAGGATATATCTGCAATCCTCGTGACACATGAACATTCAGACCACATAAACGGACTGGGCGTTGTATCGCGTAAGGATGAAGTCCCGATATATGCTTCGGCAGGGACAATAGACGGAATACTTGCACAGAGTTCGATTGGCAAGATGCCTGAAGGATTGTGCCATAGTGTTGAAGCTGACAGGGATTTTAAGATTAATGACCTCACAGTTCATCCGTTCAGGGTATCACATGATGCCAATGAGCCATATGCATATTCTGTTGAATGTGACGGGCATCACATGGGGGTTGTAACTGACCTTGGCAAGTATGACGACTATGTCATATCTAATATGAAGAACATGGAGGCGCTTCTTATCGAAGCTAATCATGATGTAAGAATGCTTCAGGTTGGAAGTTATCCGTATTATCTGAAGCAGCGTATCCTCGGTGATAAGGGACATCTTTCCAATGAATCATCGGGAAGGCTCTTAGGGGAGCTGCTCAATGACAGGCTTAAGGGAATAATGCTTGGACATCTGAGCAAAGAAAATAACTATGCAGAGCTGGCATACGAAACTGTGCGGCTTGAAATAGACATGGGCGATACAGGTTACAAGGCAGGTGACTTCAAGATGGAAGTTGCAGGCAGAAGCTGCCCATCAGATATTATTGAAGTATAAATTCAAAAAGGAAGGATACCAAAAATGAAAAAAGTAGTAATAACAGTAGTAGGCAAGGACACAGTAGGAATTATCGCAAGAGTATGTACATATCTTGCTGATGCAGGAGTTAATATTCTTGATATCTCACAGACAATTGTGTCAGGCTATTTCAATATGATGATGATTGTTGATATGAGTGCTTCAAAAAGGTCTTTTGACGAGATGCAGGCTGAACTTGATAAAGCCGGTGAGGATATTGGCGTATCAATTAAGTGCCAGCGTGAAGAAATTTTTGACATGATGCATAGAATCTAAGCGTCATGGAATCAGAAGCACATAATAATTAAGGAGAATATACATACAATGATTAACGTATTTGAGGTAAATGAAACTAACAAGATGATCCAGCAGGAGAATCTTGATGTGCGTACTATAACAATGGGTATCAGCCTTCTTGACTGTGCTGATTCAGATCTCAATAAGCTTAACGAGAATATTTATAATAAGATTACAACATGCGCAAAAGATCTTGTTAAGACAGGACAGGAGATAGAGAAAGAGTTTGGAATTCCAATTGTTAATAAGAGAATATCAATTACTCCTATTGCTATGGTTGGAGCAAGTGCATGCCATACACCTGAGGATTATGTGACAATTGCAAAGACACTTGACCGTGCAGCTAAGACTGTGGGCGTTAATTTCCTTGGAGGATATTCTGCGGTTGTTTCTAAGGGCATGACGAAGAGTGACGAGCTTCTTATCCGTTCAATCCCACAGGCACTTGCACAGACTGAATTCATATGCAGTTCGGTGAATGTAGGTTCAACAAAGACAGGTATCAATATGGACGCCGTTAAGCTTATGGGCGAGATTGTCAAGGAGACAGCTGAGGTTACGGCAGACAGGGATTCTCTCGGATGTGCCAAGCTTGTTGTGCTCTGTAATGCTCCCGACGATAATCCGTTCATGGCAGGTGCTTTCCATGGTGTATCAGAAGCAGACTGCATTATAAATGTCGGCGTAAGCGGACCGGGGGTTGTTAAGTATGCACTTGAGAGCGTACGTGACGCGAATTTTGAGGTGCTTTGCGAGACAATCAAAAAGACAGCATTTAAGATTACAAGAGTAGGCCAGCTTGTTGCACAGGAAGCATCAAAAAGACTCGGTGTACCGTTCGGCATAATCGACCTTTCGCTTGCACCTACACCGGCAATCGGTGACAGTGTTGCAGATATCCTTCAGGAGATTGGTCTTGAGCGTGCCGGTGCTCCGGGAACAACAGCAGCACTTGCCCTGCTTAATGATCAGGTCAAGAAAGGCGGTGTAATGGCATCTTCATATGTAGGAGGACTCAGCGGTGCATTCATTCCTGTCAGTGAAGATCAGGGAATGATTGATTCAGTACTTGCGGGAGCACTTACAATCGAGAAGCTTGAGGCTATGACATGCGTATGTTCGGTAGGGCTTGATATGATTGCAATTCCGGGAGATACAAAGGCAACAACAATCTCAGGTATTATCGCTGACGAAGCGGCAATCGGAATGGTTAACCAGAAGACAACAGCTGTAAGAGTTATTCCGGTAGTAGGAAAGACAGTAGGTGATACGGTAGAATTCGGCGGACTTCTCGGATATGCGCCTATTATGCCGGTCAATAACTTCGACTGCAGCAGGCTCGTGAACAGAGCGGGAAGAATTCCGGCTCCTATACACAGCTTTAAGAACTAATATAGAATATTTACAGTAAAACAGCAGGTGGAATATGGCAGATAATAAATCAAAAAAAGCATCAAAGAAGAAATCAGGCATAACAATACAGATTGTGCTTTGTATCGCTGCGCTTGCAGCGATTGCATTTATGACTGTAAGGATATGCAGACTTGGCATAATTCCATTAAGAATGTATGCAACACTTGCGGCTGTACTGACAGTTGCCGTGATTGCAGCTTTTGTGGCTGGAATTATCAGATTCCACAGAACGGGCTATGTATGTACGGTAATTGTGGCAGCTGTAGCGATTATGCTGATGATGTTTTCCAATAATACAGCGGCTGTAATAAGCGGAGGCAGCGGTGTGTCGAAACAGAAGGACACATTTTCGGTACTTGTACTTATGGAGAATGACGCAAAAGCACTTTCGTCGACATATTCATTTATATACGGATATAATGAGTCAACAGATGTTTCACTCACAGACCGTGCAGTTATTGAGCTTACTAAAGATGCACAGTTCCGTCCGGCACTTAAAGGATATGAGACTGTAAAGGATACTGTTGATGCACTGCTGTCAGGCAAGGTGGGCGCAATCATTTTTAATGAGGCGTTCAGACCTGTAATGCAGAAAGTATATCCTGAGTTTAATACACGTACAAGAATACTTAACAGCTATGAGCTTGAAAGCGATATATCTGCGTGGACCGCACCAAAAGACAACAGTGTATTCTCGTTCTATGTTGCGGCTGCAAAGTCTGCGGATGACATAGAGTCATTTGGCGAGAGTGAAGTTAATAAGGTCATTACGATAGACATGAATGCCAAAAAAGCCGTTGTAACGACAATACCGTCACAGTATCTTGTTAATATTAAGACTGACGGTACCGGAGGCAGGGAACCGATAGCTCATCTTATGCTTGGGGATTATAATTATATACCGCAGGCACTTAAAGATATAACAGGTACAGATGTCAATTATTTTGTGGCATGCCACGTGAAGGATCCGGAGAATATTGATTTTACTAAGCTGGCATTCGGCGAACATGTAAAATACTGTTCCAATATGCCGTATGATGTTCTTGCTTCACTTATAAGAACAGAAGGATTTGATTCTGACGGATGGGAGATAGAATGGAAGACGCTTGACGGAACATCTTCTACTATAACAACAGAGGTGTTTGGAATAAGCGGAACGAAGGTGATTGTACCGGATAATGAGGGGTAGACAGTATGACAGATTGGAAAATGCTCAAAATTGAGCCGTGTGATGATTATAAAACGATAAATGAAGCATTTACAAAGCAGGTTATCAGCATAAATCCGGAACGCAATCCGTCGGACTACAGAAGGCTGTATGTTACATATAAGGAAGCACTCAGGGAAGCAGCCAGAATGATTGCGGTTAAGGAAGGAAAGAGGGCTGAGGATCTCGATTTTAATTTTAACGATGACAGATATCTTGATGAGTTCATGATAATAATCGGCAATATATGTTCCGGTGAACTTAAGAATTCACACGCGGTATGGAAGAGTGTTATTGATGATTCTGATTACAGGACATTACAGAGGACTGATTCATTTATCACAGAGTTTGACAGTTACATGAGTAATGTAAGCGGACTTGATGATAATATATGGAAATATCTTATTGAGCATTTTAAGGTATATGGTTTTGCGGCCCAGAATAAAAAGCTTATTGCCAATCTGCAGAAGTATGGCGGAGTTAAGCAGGATGTATTCTATGGTGCCGAACCTGTTATGGCGCAGGTGCAACGCATCACAATGCCTGAACAGCGTACCGTAATGCCTGAACAGCGTACCATAATACCTGAACAATGTTCAAAAATACCTGAACAATGTTCAAAAATACCTGAACAATGTTCGAAAATACCTGAACAGCGTACATCAGTACCTGAACAGCATCAGCAGATGCAGAACAGTACTTATAAGGACAAGGCGCTTGCAAGATATATGTCGGAACAGGATGACAGTGTCGTATCAGATAAATCAGCAGATTTTTTCAGACAGTTTGAACGTGTCTATACACATGACATTACAAAGAATAATATGTCAGCATGGAGATATCTGCTCAACAAACCTGAGTATATGCATCTTTTAAGGCAGGCTGCATTCACGCTGAAGCTTACCAATACACTTAAGAATATAGATGACCTGTACCCGGCTGTATGGGAATATATAATTGACAGGACAAGAGTACCGGATACGCATCCAATGTATGACAGAACTACAGGCGAGCTTATAAGGCTGATGAAGTCCAACAGTTTTAAGGGTGAGATAATTCCTCAGGGTATAATTTCACCCGGAATTCTGCAGACTATTATAGATGAAGATGATTTTACAAAGGGGCACGATGAATATCACCGGCCTGCACCTATGACTATGATGAAACCAAAAAACGGCAGGAAGTCAGAGGGAAAGTCGGGGACGATAATATTTATTATAGCATTTATAATTATCATACTTAGGGCTCTCTTTAGTTAGGAGCACATTGTGCCTGCGGAATGGAGATTAGTGTGAAAAATACAGATTGATATCTGATTTTTCACACAGCTATTTGTGCTGCAGGCGCCACAAATAGCATTTATCGCAGAGCCAAATCTGACATTTGGCTCGCGATTCCTCCGGCACTTTGTGCCTGCGGAATGGAGATTATTATGAGAATAACAGAAGGACTTGAACCGGAAGCGGTTTTTGAATATTTTGAGAAGATATGTTCAATCCCACATGACTCATATAATGAAAAGCAGCTTAGTGATTACTGCGTCAGTTTTGCAAAAGAACACGGCTTGGAATACTATCAGGACGACCTTTATAATGTCATTATAATAAAAGAGGCATCAGAAGGCTATGAGGACCATGAACCTGTGATAATTCAGGGACATCTTGATATGGTCTGTGAGAAGACGGCTGACACAGAGATAGATTTCAGAAAAGATGGACTTAAACTGGCTATAGATAATGGATTTCTTCATGCAACAGGAACAACGCTTGGAGGAGATGACGGTATTGCGGTTGCATATGCACTTGCAATACTTGCATCTGACAGTATAAGCCATCCGCGTCTCGAGGTTGTGTTCACTGTAAGTGAGGAGACCGGCATGGAGGGCGCAGGCGGCATTGATATCTCAATGCTTAAGGGACATATGCTGCTTAATATAGATTCTGAGGAAGAAGGCTGTATACTTACAAGCTGTGCCGGAGGAAGCCATGTATCGTGCACGCTTGATGCAGGCACGCATAAGCCTGATGAGAGCGACGTATTTTACAGAATAACGATTGACGGTCTTACCGGCGGACACTCAGGATGCGAGATAGACAAATGGCGTGCTAATGCCGATGTTCTTATGGCAAGGCTTCTTCTGATGCTTGCCGGGGATGCAGATACAGGCATTGCAGAACTTAGCGGCGGACGCAAGGACAATGCGATTCCTACATCGTCACAGGCAGTTATATGCTGCGATGCAGGGGAAAACGCAAAGCTTCAGGGCACGCTGAATGAATTCACACAGATTATAAAGGATGAATACAGAAGTACTGACCCTGGATTATCTGTAAGACTGGAGAAGCTTGATAACAATGGTCTGACGGAACAGTACGGGACAGTTACACAGGCAGGGCAGACACAGCGTATTGCATCATTTATCACGGCACTTCCGTACGGAGTCATCGCAATGAGTCATGATATGCCGGGTATGGTTGAAACATCACTTAATCTTGGTGTGATGAATTATTCTGATGGCAGGCTTGAACTAGGATATCTTCTCAGAAGTTCAAAAGAATCTTCACTTGATTATCTTGAGACGAAGATGCAGTGTGTTGCCGGTGCATTCGGCGCAGAATGTGAGATATCTGCAAGATATCCGGCATGGGAGTATGCAGCTGATTCAAAGCTCAGGCAGTGCATGATTGAGACATATCATGACATGTTTGGCAGGGATATGAAAGTAGAATCAATACATGCGGGAGTAGAATGCGGAATACTCTCAGCAAAGGCAGGAGGTCTGGACTGCGTGTCATTCGGACCGGATATACTTGATATCCATACACCTCAGGAAAGACTCGATATTGCGTCTGCAAAGAGAACCTGGGATTATCTTCTTGAAGTTCTTAAACGTCTTTAAATTTCATGTAATACCATAGCTCTCCCGTTCATATAATGCTAAAAAGAACGGGAGGGACATATGGACAATCACAGAATTTCCGAAATAACAAAAGTGCTTCCACAGAATGTCAGAAGCACAATATTGAGACAGCAGATATCATATGACAGGTTGGAAGAGGTACATCTTCGCACAGGTATGCCACTGATACTGAGATATGATAATACTGAGATTCTTATGGAGCAGTGCATTGTAACGCCTGAGGATATGAGAGAAGCGTTAGAGCTTATAAGCAATCACTCACTGTATGCATATGAGGATGATATACGCCAGGGATTTATAACGATTCCGGGCGGACACCGGGTAGGACTAGCCGGTAAGATTGTCATGCAGGACGGCAAAATAAAAACGATAAAGCACATCTCATTTTTTAATATACGTGTGGCACATCAGATAAGGGGCTGTGCTGCATCTGTCTATGGTTTTATTCATAACAATACCCAAATAGAAAATACACTTATCATATCACCGCCCGGATGCGGCAAGACGACGATGCTGCGCGATCTTATAAGGCAGATATCCAATGGAAACAGCTACTATGAAGGCCAGACGGTAGGGGTCGTTGATGAACGCTCAGAGATAGCAGCATGTTACAACGGAAGACCGCAGAATGATCTTGGTATAAGAACGGATGTGCTCGACTGCTGCCCCAAAGCAGAAGGCATGGTAATGCTTGTACGTTCAATGTCACCCCGCGTTATTGCGGTTGATGAGATTGCCACACCGGAAGACATAGAAGCAGTCAGATATGTCATGAACTGCGGATGTTCCATTATAGCTACGGCACACGCATATAATGCAGATGAGCTCAGGCAGAAGCCGCAGTTTGCAGAACTCCTTGCAATGAATGTATTTAAAAGAATAGTGACGCTTGGAAGAAGCAGCGGCGCGGGAAGCATCAAAGAGGAGGTGGTTCTGTGATACATATTTTTTTGAAAATATGTGGAATGGCGCTGGTTATGGCATCAGCCGTACTTACAGGCAGACAGATTGCCTGCGGTTACAGAAAAAGACTTCTTGAGCTTGATGCATTGCGAAGGTGCATGATGATTCTTAACAATGAGATTGCGTATTCATCATCAGCACTTGCTGAGTGCTTTGAGGCGGCATCAGCAAGATGTATTGATAAGGAGATATCGGAAATGTTTGCGGATATGTCGCGCCTTATAAGCCAGGCACAAGGGGAACGTGCATCTGACATATGGGACAGCTGCGTAAATAGGCATGAAGGAAGTCTGCATCTTACAGATACGGATATTGCAGAATTGTACAACTTTGGAAAAAGCCTTGGCTATCTTAATGCACAGATGCAGACAGATTCAATCCGCCTGTATATGTCAGTGCTTGAAACACAGATATCCGATGCGGCAGCACATGTGGACAATCAGTGCCGTGCAGCGAAGACGCTGAGTATTGCATGTGGTGCATTTGTATGCATAATCCTTATATAAAATGATTAGTTAAAAATGGAGTCTGTGATGGATATAAATTTTATATTTAAAATAGCGGCGGTCGGTATTCTGGTATCAGTCATCAATCAGGTGCTCAAACACAGCGGCAGGGACGAGCAGGCATTCCTTGTAAGTCTGGCAGGGCTTTTGCTTGTGCTTTTATGGATTGTTCCTTACATATATGATCTGTTTGAAACAATTAAAAAACTTTTTTCACTCTGACTGGGTTTAAAGTTATCAGAACAGGAGGCGGAGTATGCTTAGAATTGCACTGGCAGCAGTGGGGGCATGTATTGTGGCACTTATGCTCAGGCAGATAAAATCAGAGTTTGCAATATTCGTACCGCTGTGTGCCGGAATAATAGTTGCAGCATGCTGCATTGCACGTATAGAGACGATTGCCCAGCTTCTTGAACGGCTGCAGAAGCTTACGGAAATCAAATCGGAATACATAAGTATACTGCTTAAGATGGCCGGGATTGCATATATTGCAGAAATAACATCGGGAATATGCAGAGACTGCGGTTACAACGCCATAGCAGGGCAGGTTGAGATGTTTGGAAAGCTGTCAGTTATAGCAGCGGGAATGCCGGTTATTATGGCACTTGTTGATTCGATAGAGAGGTGTCTTGCATTATGAAGTCTGTATTAGATGTACTTGAAAAATATAATCTGTCATCTGTCGACACACAGGTGGACGGGCTTGATTTTGAAACACTTGTGAGAAGCATCATAAGCAACGGCGTGGCTGATTCACTTCCGCAGCTGTGGAACCGGATTGTTATTGCAGCAACCGCAGAACTGAGAGAAAATGTCACGGGTATCTGCCAGATACTTATTATCGCAGTGTTTACCGCACTCTTCACCAATTTTGCATCAGTATTTGCAGATTCATCAGTATCAGATACCGGAAAAAAGCTGTCAAGGATAGCAGCGGTAACTGTTATGGCTGCAGCATATACGTGTACTGCCGGGATTGCATATGACGTGCTGGCAAGTGTCACAGGATTTATTAAGATGCTTATGCCGGCATATCTTTCATGCGTAGCGTTATGTAGCGGCAATTTTAGTGCAGCGGCTTTCTCGGAAGGCGTTATGCTTGCGGTGCTTGTGCTTAATTATGTCTTTTCGGATGTGGTCATAACGGGAGGCAGCATATATGTAATGATTATGGCTGCGGATGCGATAACCGGAGGAGGACTTGATAAAATAGCGGGACTTATTATGACGGTCATGAAATGGATAATAAAAAGCTCGATGGCAGCCGTTATCGGAATAAATCTGATTCAGGGCATGGTGGCACCGATGGCAGACGGAGTGAACAGGGGTGTTCTTACGCGGGCGGTAGGGCTGATACCGGGGATTGGCGGCGGAGTAAGCACACTTTCATCAGTACTTCTTGGTGCAGGCGCACTGATAAAAAACGGGATGGGTGCAGCGTCACTTATTGTCATAGTTACAATATGCGCTGCCCCGGTTGCAAAGCTTGCCATGTTTACGGTGACGTACAGATGTGTTGGGGCATTTACGCAGCCAATGTGCGGCAGGGAATTTGCTGAGATGATAACGGGATTTGCTGATGCCATGCGGCTTATGCTGTCACTCGTTGCAAGTTCGCTTGCAACCGTATTTATTATAATTGCAATAATATGTATATCGACTAATCCTGCCGGAAACGGAGCGTGATAATGACTGAAAGTATAATGGAATGGGTTCGGCGCATAGTAATATTCTACATAATGACGGATATATTTGTCGCTGTGATACCGGGTAAGACGTGCAGGAAACATGTAAAAATGTTTGCAGGCATAATACTTGCATTAATTGTGGCGGAACCGTTGATATCGCTTGCGGGAAGCAGATTTGACCTGGCATCATCACTTGCAGGGGAACTTGGCAATGCTTATACATCAGACATGAAGATGTGGACTATGGCAGCAGGCATTGACGGCAATACAGTTGTAGAACCGTATATGGATGAACTTAAAAAAATGATTGATACAAAGGCATGGGAATATGCACTTTATGTACAGGATTGTAAGATAGACATCTGCCTGGATAAAGACAGCCCGGATTTCGGAAAAATACAGTCTGTATATACGACAGTGTCGCAATGCAGAAATGATACAATCAAAGTTGAAAGTATTAATATAAACAAAAAATCCGATGTGCCGTTGGCTGACAAAGAGTGTGAAGAACTCAGGGAATATATATCGTCACAGTTTGGCATTGAGAGTGAAAAGGTAACCGTGGCATGCGTACAAACTTAAGATGCCATACAACAGCTGTCTGCGGTGCCTGCAAAAATGGGGGATTGGTATGAAATATGAAAAGTTATCATTAAATCAGATAAAAGAGAATATTCTTAAAAATATAGGAATGAAAAAATTCATTCTCATAATTGCAGCGCTGATTCTTCTTGTGCTGGGATTTGTTCCGCAGAACAAAACAGCTTCGTCCAAAGGTGCTTCTGATGGTACGGAATATGAGGCGCAGGGTGGAGTATATGATTATGAGGAATACACGGAGAAACGTCTTGAAGAATTTATCGGGAGTATCAGCGGAGCCGGAAAGGTGAAGGTGATGATTACATTTCAGGAGACATCTGAAAAGGTACTGGCGGAAGAAGGAAGTGTGTCGGAAAATACGGTTAAGGAAACTGACAGCAGCGGGGGAACAAGAGATACGCGTGAGTATTCTGCGTCAAAGAGTTATCTGACAGACGGAAAGCAGGGGACGGACAGTCCTTACGTCATTCAGGAAAAAAAGCCACAGGCACAGGGCGTTGTCGTTATAGCGCAGGGAGCAGATAATCCGGAGGTGGTATCATCCATAACGGCAGCGGCACAGGCTCTGCTTAATGTCCCTGTACATAGGATTCAGGTGCTCAGAATGAATAAATAGAATTAATGAACATAATAAGTTCTAAAGGAGATGTAATGAAATTGAAGAAGTCTATTGGTAAGAATCAGGTTATTATAACAGCGCTTGCAGTTATGATTGCTGTTGCCGGGTACATTAATTATTCCGGCAATCTCAGAGAGATGCTTGACGCAAAAGGTGCGGGAGCAAAGACTGTCTCAGCAGATGATATAAGTAAGAACCGGGATACGGATGTTATAGAGGATGATTCGATAGTTGAGCCGGGAACAGCAGTGCTTACATCCTCTACGGTTACCGGAAGCATTATAAATGAGGCGAAGCTTAACAGAGAACAGATACGTGCCAAGAATAAGGAGAGTCTTCTTGAAATAGTGAATAATGAAAAGCTTTCCGAATCGGCACGTCAGACGGCAGTAAAGCAGATATCGGCAATTGCGGATTATGCGGAGAAGGAGATGGCAGCAGAACTTCTTCTTGAGGCAAAGGGCTTTGCGGATTCCGTGGTATCAATATCTGACGGAAGCGCAGATGTCGTTGTGAACCGCACATCTCTTACAGAGAGTGAAAAAGCACAGATAGAAGATATTGTCAAAAGAAAATCAGGCGTATCTGCGGACCGTATTACAATTAGTATTTGCAATAATTAGAATTTGCTAGTATAATAAGTACATTATGAAAAGTATATAATATCCGTGTGAGGAGGTATTGGAATGACTAAGGAATTTGAAGATAAAGGAACATCATATACAATACATGAGAGTGTGAACATCGGAGAGGTACGCGTTGCAGATGAAGTTGTAGCAATTATTGCAGGACTTGCGGCAACAGAAGTGGATGGCGTATCATCGATGGCAGGCAATATTACTAATGAGATTGTCAGCAGACTTGGTATGAAGAGCCTTTCAAAAGGCGTTAAGGTATTCGTAAGTGAATCCAGCGTGAGTGTTGACCTTACACTTCACCTTAAGTACGGTTATGGAATTCCTGATGTATGTGCGAAGGTACAGGACAGAGTAAAATCAGCAATCGAGACAATGACGGGACTTGATGTAACAGACGTCAATGTTAGAATTGCAGGCGTGGACATTGACAAGAACGATTAATATTAAGTAATGTATTAAAGGGACTGCTGCACGCATATTGGGTGAAGCGGTCCTTTTTGCGATAATATAAGTGACAGGAAGTAATGACAAATAACAGCGCAGCAGATGCGCGGGAATGGAGATTAAGATGACAAGACATACTATCAGAAAGCACATTTTTTCAATGCTTTTCCGTGTTGAGTTCCATGACTCTTCGGAAATTTCAAGTCAGGACGGACTCTATCTTGATACGATAGACAATATAACTGATGAAGAGCGCGGATATATGGAGAAGAGAGTATCTGCCATAGTAGAACTGCTTCCTGAGATTGATAAAAAGCTTGAATCCGTATCAGAAGGATGGAAGCTTGAGAGAATGGGTAAGGTTGAACTCACAATTCTCAGACTTGCAGTATATGAGCTGCTTTATGATGATGATATTCCGGCTAATGTAGCAATTAATGAGGCAGTAGAACTTGCAAAGGTATACGGCGGTGACACATCACCGGCATTTGTTAACGGAATACTGGCCAAGCTTTTATGAGAGCCTATACAGTCGGACAGATTAATTTATATATAAAGAATATGTTCCGGCAGGATTTTGTCCTTAATAAGGTAATTGTCCGGGGCGAGATTTCCAATTGCAAATATCATACGTCAGGTCATATATATTTTACACTTAAGGATGAGACCGGCACTATTGCGGCTGTCCTTTTTGCGGGGAATGCGAAGAATGTCGGGTTCAGGCTTGAGAACGGCATGAAGGTTAATGTGTCCGGAAGAATTGATATATATGAACGTGACGGAAGATACCAGCTCTATGTTAATTCTGTAGAGGCTGCCGGTATGGGAGATCTTTACAGAAGGTTCGAGCAGCTGAAGGCAGAACTTGAAGAGATGGGAATGTTTGCGCAGGAATATAAAAAGCCGATTCCGGCATTTGCAAGGAAGATAGGAATAGTTACGGCTTCAACAGGAGCTGCAATCCAGGATATTATTAATATATCAAGGAGACGTAATCCGTATGTTCAGCTTATACTGTATCCTGCAACAGTCCAGGGGGATGAAGCAAAGTACAGCATTGTAAAAGGAATACGCAGGCTTGATTCCATGGGGCTTGATGTAATAATAGCGGGACGTGGAGGCGGTTCGATTGAAGATCTGTGGGCGTTCAATGAGGAATGTGTGGCAAGGGCAATATTTGACGCAGCTACACCGATTATATCAGCGGTAGGACATGAGACTGATTTTACAATTGCTGATTTTGTTGCAGATATGAGGGCACCTACACCATCAGCTGCGGCAGAACTTGCAGTTGCGGACATTACCGGAATTGAAGGAGCGATAGAACAGTACAGGTCCGGACTTAACAGTGCAATGAATTATAAGCTTGAGCGTATGCGCATGATGCTTGAACAAAGAGCAGCAAAGCTTAAGTATCTGAGTCCGGAGTCAAAGCTTAATGAAAACAGACAGATTACAGCTGATTATGAGGACAGGCTTAACAGGGCAATCAAGTCGGTTGTGACACTTAAGAGGCATGAACTTGCAATTAAGGCAGAGAAGCTTCATGGGCTGTCTCCGCTTACGGCGCTTAAAGGCGGATATGCATATGTTGAAGATGATGGCGGGCGTCCTGTGAGGAGTATCGGCGATGTCAGTCCCGGCAATAATATCAGGGTTAATGTTACTGACGGAATTATATCGGCATGTGTAACGGAAGTTTCAGCAGCTGACAGTAATGAAAGGAGTTAGCAGATGGCGAAAGCAGCAACTGTTGAGGAATCATTTGCAAAGCTTGACGAGATAATATCACAGCTTGAGAGCGGTGCGCTTTCACTTGATGACTCATTTAAAAAATATAACGAGGGCATGAAGCTTATCAAAAACTGTAACCAGCAGCTTGATAAGGTCGAAAAACAGATAATAGTGCTTGATGAAGACAAGGGTGATTCAGATGCAGTTTAAAGATATGCTTAATAACAAAGCAGAAGCAATTAATGATATTATAAAAGGCTTTCTCCCGGCGGAAGATACTATGTCATGTGAAGTTGAGAAAGCCATGAATTACAGTGTTATGGCAGGAGGCAAGCGTATACGTCCGCTTATTATGTCTGAGGCATATAAGCTGTGCGGGGGCAGTGAAGAATGTGCAGCGCAGGTCCTTCATCCGTTTATGGCGGCACTTGAGTTCATACATACGTATTCGCTTGTACATGACGATCTTCCGGCAATGGACAATGACATGTACAGAAGAGGCCAACTTACAACGCATGCGGCATTCGGCGAAGATATGGGGATTCTTGCCGGTGATGCGCTTCTTAATTATGCTTACGAGACTATGCTGAGGGCAGCATGTGATATGACTGATACGTACAGGGAACGCAGTATACGTGCAGCGTCGGTGATTGCAGGAAAGGCAGGAATATATGGCATGGTTGGCGGGCAGACACTTGATGTGAAGCTCACGGGCATGCCGATGAATGCCGGACAGCTTGATTACATTTTCAGGCTTAAGACAGGTGCACTTATTGAAGCAGCATTTATGGCGGGGGCAATACTTGCAGGCGCTCCAGATGAGGTTACTGCAAAGCTTGAGAAAGCGGGAGACCTTGTCGGAGTTGCATTCCAGATACAGGATGACATTCTTGATGTTACAGGAGACGCAGAAGTCATAGGCAAGCCGGTATTAAGTGACGAGAAGAATAACAAAACGACATATGTTACACTCTACGGAATGGACAAGGCAGTATCGGATGTTGCAGAGCTTTCCAATGAAGCAGTTGATATCATATGCAGTATAGGCGGTGAAGGCTTCCTTACAGACCTCGTGAAGTACATGATACACCGTAACAATTAATAGTAAAAGGCAAGAATGAGGGTTAATATGATTCTTGATAAGATAAACAAACCTAATGACATCAAAAGAATAGATCCTGAAGAATATGAGCAGCTTGCACAGGAGATACGCCAGTTCCTTATCGACAGCATAAGTAAGACGGGAGGTCATCTGGCATCCAATCTCGGTGTTGTCGAGCTTACAATGGCATTGCACATTGTATTCGACCTTCCGACGGACAAGCTTATATGGGATGTGGGGCATCAGTCATATACGCATAAGATTCTGACCGGACGCAAGAATCAGTTCAACAAGCTCCGCAAATATGGCGGCATGAGCGGCTTCCCTAAGCGTAATGAAAGCAATTATGATGCATTTGACACAGGACACAGTTCAACGTCAATATCGGCAGGTCTCGGATATGCAAGCGCACGCAATATAACAGGTGAAGATTACCACGTTATATCTGTCATAGGAGATGGCGCGCTCACCGGAGGAATGGCATATGAAGCACTTAATAATGCATCATCTCTTAAGAAGAATTTTATTATAGTCCTTAATGACAATTCGATGTCCATATCCGAGAATGTAGGCGGTATATCAAGAATTCTCGATGACGTGCGTTCTTCATATTCTTATTATGACCTTAAGGAGGATGTCAAGAATACTCTTCATAAGCTTCCTAACGGTGACGCACTTGTAGAGAAGATTAAAAAGACAAAAAGCAATATAAAGCAGTTTATAGTGCCGGGGCAGATATTTGAAGATATGGGAATACAGTATCTCGGACCTGTTGACGGGCATAACATACACAAGCTTATTAAGATATTTAACATAGCAAAGAGAGTAGATTCACCTGTTCTTGTCCATGTTGTTACGCAGAAAGGTCATGGCTATGCACCTGCGGAGAAGAATCCGAGCAGGTTTCACGGAATAGGACCGTTTGACATAAAGACTGGGAAATCACTGTCGGTTGGAAAGGGTGAGAGCTATTCGGCAGTATTTTCAAGAAAGATATGTGATATAGCAAAGAATGACAGATCGGTCGTTGCTATAACTGCGGCCATGCCGGATGGAACGGGACTTGACAAGTTCAAAAAATGGTTTCCGGACAGGTTTTTTGATGTCGGGATTGCAGAAGAACATGCGGTTACATTCTCGGCGGGACTTGCAGCAGGCGGAATGAAACCGGTATTTGCGGTATATTCATCATTCCTTCAGAGAGCATTCGACCAGATACTTCATGATGTATGTATGCAGCAGCTCCATGTTGTGTTTGCAATAGACAGGGCAGGACTTGTGGGAAGTGACGGAGAGACGCATCAGGGAATATTTGACCTGTCATTCCTGTCGGTAATTCCCAATATGACTATAATAGCACCTAAGAACGGATGGGAGCTTGAAAATGCACTTGAGTTCGCTCTGGAACATTTTTACGGACCGATAGCAATACGGTATCCGAGAGGGTGTGCATATACCGGGCTTTCAGAATACGCCCAGCCGATAGAATACGGTAAGAGCGAACTTATTCATGAAGGAAGCCATATATGCCTGATGGCAGTTGGCAATATGATGGAGACAGCACTTACGACAGGTGAACGTCTTAAGGAATATAATATAGATGCAACCATAGTTAATGCAAGGTTTGTTAAACCAATCGATGAAGATATGATATGTGATATTGCGGATGAGCATGAGCTGCTTGTTACTCTGGAAGAGAATGTATATACAGGCGGGTTCGGAGAGGCAGTAAGCAGATATACACAGATGAATGGTCTTAATATAAGAACATTGGGTATTGCGCTTCCTGATGATTATATAGAACATGGCAATGTTGATATTCTTAAGCATGAAGCAGGAATTGATGCTGAGGCTGTGTTTGACAGGATTATGGAAACTATAGCAGATATGAAGAATAACGGATGAAGCTGAAGATATAAGATATATGATATGAGGTTTTGCGATGAAAGAAAGATTAGACGTACTTATGGTTAACAGAGGCTTAAGCGAGACAAGAAGCAAGGCGCAGGCCATTATTATGTCAGGCATAGTCTATGTTGACGGCAGCAAAGAGGACAAATGCGGTCAGAAGTTTGATGAGAGTGTATCCATTGAGGTAAGAGGCAGCACACTCAGATATGTAAGCCGCGGAGGACTTAAGCTTGAGAAAGCGATGAATAATTTTGATGTTACGCTTGAAGGCAAGGTATGCATGGATGTCGGCTCATCTACGGGTGGCTTCACAGACTGCATGTTGCAGAATGGTGCCGTTAAGGTATATTCTGTTGATGTAGGCAACGGACAGCTTGCATGGAAGCTCCGTCAGGACGAACGCGTTGTTGTCATGGAAAAGACCAATATAAGATATGTCACGCCTGATGATATTGCAGACAGAATCAGGTTTGCAAGCATAGATGTATCATTTATCTCGCTTACAAAAGTACTTGTGCCTGTATATAATCTTCTTACTGATGACGGACAGGTGGTATGTCTTATAAAGCCGCAGTTTGAGGCGGGGCGTGAGCAGGTCGGAAAGCATGGTGTTGTGCGTGATAAAGCCGTTCACAGGGAGGTTATTGAACGCGTGATGCAGTTTGCAATTGATAATCATTATGAAGTGCTTAATCTTGACTTTTCACCTGTGAAGGGACCTGAGGGTAATATTGAGTATCTTATGCACCTTCAGAAACATATGGATGGTGTGTATGATGCACCGGACATTAACATTGATGAAATAGTTGAAAAAGCACATGAAGTGTTGTAAATTATTTATAGACTGATAGATGCCGGGGCAGAAGCCCCGATTATGATGCTATATATTGTGGGTGGTTAAAGAATGAAGAATTTCTACATTATTACGAATAAGGCAAAAGATCCTGATTATTCATTTACCCATGAGGTAATGAATTATCTGAAGAGTCTCGGAATGAACTGTGCGTGTCAGGATGCTTCGGAAGATCTTACATATACTAAGTACCGTTATACCAATGCGGATCTGATTCCGCAGGATGTGGAGTGTGTTATCGTCCTTGGTGGTGATGGTACGCTCATACAGGCTGCAAGGGATCTGCACCTTAGGGATATACCGCTTCTTGGTGTTAACATAGGAACATTGGGCTTCCTTACGGATATAGAAAAAGAAGATCTGTATACAGCGCTTGGGGCAATAATACGCGGCGAGTATGAATTTGATACAAGAATGATGCTCAAGGGCAATGTATATCGCAATGGAGAGCTTATCTATGAGAATACGGCTCTTAATGATATAACGATTAACCGTAACGGAATTCTCCGTGTAATAGATTTTGATGTCTTTGTCAACGATGAATATCTCAATTCTTATTCGGCTGACGGTGTGATTGTATCTACAGCAACAGGCTCAACGGCATACAGTCTGTCAGCAGGCGGTCCTATTGTACAGCCTAATGCCGAGATAATAATGATAACTCCGATATGCCCGCATACACTTAATAAGAGAAGTATAGTACTCGGAGCGGACAATTCAATAGTCATTGAGATGAGCGATAACAAAGGACTTGAAGAGGAAAGAGTGGCTTCATTTGACGGCGAGCTGTTCTGCAAGATGATAACGGGTGATAAGCTTGTAATCACAAAGCTGGAGAACAAGGTGCGCCTTATAAAGACGACAAAGCAGAGTTTTCTTCAGATTGTAAGAAGAAAGATGAATAATTAATTATATATGTTATAGATTTGGAGAGTGTAATGAAGTCAGAGAGACACCAGAAGATTCTTGAGATAATACGCAATAAGCCTGTATGTACACAGGAAGAGCTTGCAAAAGAACTTGAGCTTGCAGGATTCAGTGTTACGCAGGCGACGGTTTCACGTGATATAAGGGAGTTACGTCTGTTCAAGGTTGGAAGTGACGGTGAAAAGCAAAGATACAGTGCTTCACCGATAACTGACGTTCAGAAGAATGACAAATTCATTCGTGTTCTTAAGGAGGGCTTTGTCTCAATGGACATGGCCCAGAATATCCTTGTCATAAAGACTGTTTCAGGAATGGCAATGGCTGTAGCGGCAGCACTTGATGCAATGGACTGGAACGAGATCGTAGGATGTATCGCCGGAGACGATACTATCATGTGTGCAATCCGCACTGTTGATGATACTTTCAAAGTAATGGACAAGTTAAAACGCATAATACAAAGATAGGGGGGATTCAATGCTGGTCAATCTTCATGTCCGCAATATGGCACTTATCGAGGAAGCTGACATTGATCTTACCGGAGGACTTACTATCCTTACGGGAGAGACCGGTGCAGGTAAATCAATTATTATAGGGTCGGTCAATGCTGCACTCGGAGGCAAAGTATCTGCTGACATAATCCGTAAGGGGGCGGAGTATGCACTCGCAGAGCTTACATTTCACGTTGATGATGATAACAGGTTAAAGTGCCTTAAGGAGCTGGGAGTTGAAGACTGTGACGGAGGTGATGTCATAATATCACGCAGGATTATGCCGTCAAGAAGCGTTATCAAGGTCAATGGGGTTACGGTCACTGCTGCATTTGTAAGAAAAATGGCATCGCTGCTCATTGATATTCACGGGCAGCATGAACATCAGTCACTGCTTGACGAAGAGAGACATCTTGAGCTTGTTGACAGGTTCCTTGATGATGATGCGCGCAGGATTAAGGCAGAGCTTGCTTCGGCATATGCTGAGTATGACAGACTCAGAAAAGCATACGCTGAGTTTGATATTGATGATGAAGCGAGAAACCGTGAGACGGCTTTCCTTGCTCATGAAGTGCAGGAGATTGAAGATGCCGCACTTAAGCCGGGAGAAGATGAAGAGCTTGAGGGCACATTCAGAAGAATGAGTAATTTCCAGAAGATAATGGGTGAGCTTGCAGGTATTAATACGATGATGAACGAAGGCGAAGAAGATACGGCAGGAACGCTCATCGGACGGAGCTTAAGATGCATGGAGACGGTTGCGGCACTTGATGGGAAAGCATCAGGCCTGCATACGCTGCTTGCAGAGATTGACTCGCTTACACAGGATTTTGGCAGGGATCTTACGTCTTACATGGACAGTCTTGATTTTGACGAAGCTGTGTATGAGGAGACGCGGGAACGCCTTGACCTTATTAACGGACTTAAGATGAAGTATGGTAATACAATTGAAAAAGTTAATTCTTACGGCGAAGAATGCAGAAGAAAGCTTGATGAGTATGAGAACTTTGATGAGAGAAAGTCTGAACTTAAGTCTGAACTTGACAGAGCACTTGTAATACTGAATGAGATGTGCGGAAGTCTCAGTGAGTGCAGGAAGAAGGCTGCCTTGGGACTTGAATCGGACATATCGCTTGCACTTAAGGAACTTAATTTCCTTGACAGCAGGTTTAAAGCTGTATTCACAAGAAGATCATCGGTTACAGCCAACGGATATGATTCTATCTGCTTTATGATAGCAACTAATCCGGGTGAAGACCTCAAGCCGCTCGCAAAGATTGCATCCGGCGGCGAGATGTCAAGAATCATGCTTGCAATTAAGTCTGCACTGGCAGAAAAAGATGATATTGACAGTCTTATATTTGATGAGATTGATACCGGAATAAGCGGGCGTACTGCACAGATGGTAGCTGTTAAGATGCATTCCATTGCAGCGTCGCACCAGGTAATCTGTATTACGCATCTTCCGCAGATTGCAGCTATGGCGGATACACATTTTATGATTGAAAAGTCCGCTTCCGATAACAGAACTACAACAACAATAAAGAGGCTTAACGAACAGGAAAGCGTGTGCGAACTTGCAAGGCTTCTGGGCGGAAGTGAACTTACTGAAGCTGTCATGGCTAATGCAAGGGAGATGCGGAGTGCCGTGCACCGCTGATAGCAGTGCCGGCTGCTTCAGTTAAGCATATTTTCAATAAATATTCCATATCCGCATGTAGAATCGTCTACAAACACATGAGTGACGGCGCCGATTATCCGGTCGTTCTGGATAATTGGCGAGCCGCTCATTCCCTGCACAATTCCGTTGGTAATATCAAGAAGGTTTTTGTCTGTAACACTGAATGTTATGTTACGGTTGCTGCTGTCATTATAACTGATATCATCAATGCTTATTCTGTATAATTCGCATCTGCCGGATACAAATGTCTGTATGAATGCTTCTCCTTTTTCTATATCTTCCTTGAAGCTTATGTCCATCTGTTTTAATCCGTATTGAGATATAAGTGTATCTGAACTGTCGATAAATCCATATATGCCATTATTGCGGTTATCTGTAATGTTTCCTATACGGTTTGATTCGTTGTAATTAATTGAACCGATGAATTCCCCGGGTTTACCACGCTGCCCCTTTGCAATGGACAGAATCCTTGCATTGTACAGCGCACCGCTTCTGATTGCAAGCATGCAGCCGGAGTCGGGGTCACTTATCGGATGCCCGAGTGCACCAAAGCTGCTGTCCGGTGCTATATAGGTCAGGGTGCCTATTCCCTGCGAATCGTCTTTTACCCATATTCCTGTCTTATATTCCCCTTTGGTATCTTTTTGCGGTGTAATCTGAACGTATACGGTATCTGTGCCTGCAGGCGAACTGCGCCTTATTCCGAGAACAAGAGGAGAACCGTTACATAAATTAACGCAGCTCATGAATTCTGATTTTGAAGTTATGGCTGAATCGTTCACACTTACTATATAATCGCCGGTTTTTACAAGGCCGGCACATGGCATGACAGTCTGACCATTAATGTCTGTGAATTCTGTTGTGCCTGCGATGAGTACTCCGTCGGTCTTAAGATATATTCCAACAGGGAAACCACATGGAATAAGAGAGCTTTTTGACAGGACATTAACATGGACGGTCTTAATATTAAATAGTCCCATCAATTTGACGTTAATGTGGTATTCACCAGCCTCACCGGCAATAAATGACACCGGTTCATGAAAATTAACTGCTTTTACATTCCGGACAGATACATTGCTGACAGATGAACTCTGCATTATCTCCATGCTGGCTGTCATGGGGATGTCAAAATCTATTGTCTTGCTTTCGTTTTCACGCAGGCATATAGTCGCAGGAAGTCTGTCTGACACTGATGCGGATAATGTGAATGCGGCAGCATATACTGAAATGGCGGCTGTCAGTATAAATAATACTTTGTATAGTAAATGCCTGCTTCTATGCAGGCGTGAAGATGAATTATGCATGACAATATAACCTCCTTTTGGTGTTATTATGTGCCTGCAATGCGTTAAAAAAACTGGCAATATGTCACAACATAAAGGAAATTGTTTTGTCGAATACTGCATTATACACTTGTTGCAGCAGACATTTTGAGAACGTATAATCAATGTTGTCAGAAAATCAGATATGGGGGAAATTTTATGAAGAATCTCAACATTGCGGTTGCGGATGATAACGATGCGGTTGTATGTATGTTAAGCAGCATTATTGAAAACGACGAAGATTTTAATCTTGTAGGTACAGCGAGAAACGGTGCACAGACACTTGAGATGATACGTGATAAGGAGCCGGATGTAGTCCTGCTTGATATGATAATGCCAAAGATGGACGGACTTGGGGTAATGGAACAGGTAAGCCGTGATACTTCACTTAAAAAACATCCGGCATTTATAATTATTAGTGCTGTCGGACACGAAAGTATGACGGAGTCGGCATTCGGACTTGGGGCGGACTATTATCTTATGAAGCCGTTTGATAATCATGCTCTTGTAAGAAGGCTGCATGACCTGTGGCAGGCAGTCAACGGCAACGCGCCAAAGCATCCTTTACATACCGGGATATCGGGAGAGAGCCGGATATCAGGTACACCATCCGCAAAGCACAACGGCAGGCCGCGGGATTCATATTCAGTTACGGGCAACATGGAAAATGATGTTACATGCATAATCCATGACATAGGAATACCGGCGCATATAAAGGGCTATCAGTACTTGAGGGATGCAATAATAATGGCTGTCAATGACAGTGACATCATAAACAGTATAACCAAGATACTCTATCCTGATATCGCCAAAAAATACCAGACAACACCAAGCCGTGTTGAGAGGGCAATAAGGCATGCAATCGAAGTTGCGTGGAACCGAGGCAATACGGACACACTTAATTCAATGTTTGGTTATACAATAAATACCGGAAAAGGAAAGCCGACTAATTCCGAGTTCATTGCTCTCATATCGGATAAGTTAAGGCTTGAATATGGCATAAAATGAAAGGTTGAATATTTGCGCAACATATACTATAATGTACCAATAAGCATGTATTCAGGCTTCACGGCATTAATATGCATGCCGGCACATATTTTTTGTGCATTCCGTATTTGCGCATAGACGCAAAAATTGTTTCTAAAGAGGTAATTGATACAATATGTTTCGTAAATTTTTTAAGACAACAGCGGCAGTTATGCTGATAACAAGCATGACAGTCATGACAGTATTCGCAGATGATGTGTCAGATCTTAACAAGAAGAAGCAGCAGGCACAGAATGAGGTTGACCAGCTCCAGAATGAACTTTCATATCTTCTTGTGCAGATGGATGACCTTGAGACACAGATGGCTGAATCAGCAGCCAGAATAGATGAGGTTTCAAAGCAGCTTGCGCAGTCCGAGGAGACTCAGAAGCAGCAGTACAGGGACATGAAGCTGCGGATTAAGTATATGTACGAAGATCAGAGCGCTTCACTTGTTGAGACTCTGGTTACTGCAGAGGATATGAGCCAGGTCCTTAACAAGGCTGAATATATGCAGCAGGTGTATGATTACGACAGGGGCAAGCTTGACGAGATGGTCAGTACTTCTGAATCTATAAGGGAACAGAAGGCACAGCTTGAAAAAGAGCAGAAGACTCTTCAGGCATCACAGGATGATCTTACCAGCAAGCAGTCACTTCTTTATACGACTATTCAGGAATCCGAGAAGAAGGTGAAGGATTTTGATTCTCAGTTAAGCAGGGCTGTTGCTGCAGCTGCTGCGAGAAGTGCTGCAGCAAGTGCTTCTTCGGTTAAGAGTACTTATGTATCAACAGGTGATACATCGGTTGGCGCAGCAATAGTAAGGAAGGCATACGAATATCTTGGAACACCATACAGAAGTGGTGGAGCAGCACCGGGGGGATTTGACTGTTCAGGCTATACATCATATGTATTTGGACAGTTTGGAATCGGGCTGTCACGTTCAAGCGGTGCACAGGCATATGGAGGTCAGAATGTAGGCACGAATCTTTCCAATGCACTTCCGGGAGATATTATATGTTATCCGGGCCATGTTGCGATATATATAGGAGGAGGCCAGATAATACATGCTTCCGTACCGGGAGATGTCGTTAAGGTTGCATCAGCAAATATTATGACAATAACAGGTATCAGGAGATACTGGTAATATTAAGACAGGGGGATACTTACATGAAGAATATTCTGTTCATTGCATCAGAAGGAGTTCCATTCATCAAGACAGGAGGACTTGCAGATGTTGTCGGTTCACTGCCTAAGTATTTTAATAAGGACGAGTTTGACGTAAGAGTTATACTTCCTAAGTATGTGTGCATCAAGGAAGAATATAAGAGTCAGATGACATATCTGGATCATTTTTATATTAATCTTGCATGGCGCTCACAGTACGTTGGAGTATTTATGATGGAATATCAGGGCGTAAAGTTCTACTTTATAGATAATGAATTCTATTTCGGAGGTCCTAAGCCTTACAGCTACATACATGAAGATATTGAGAAGTTTGCATTCTTCTGTCAGGCGGCTTTATCTGCAATTCCTGTAATTGGGTTCAAACCGGATATCATTCACTGCCATGACTGGCAGACAGGGCTTATTCCTGTATATCTTAAGGACAGATTCAACAGCGGAGAGTATTACAGCAATATTAAGACTGTAATTACAATACATAATCTTAAGTTCCAGGGTGTGTGGGATCTTAAGAAGACAATGGATATTACCGGACTTGACAAGTATTATTTTACATCGGACAAGCTTGAAGCTTATGGTGACGCTAATTATCTCAAGGGCGGAATTACATATGCTGACCGTGTTACTACGGTAAGTTCTACATATGCACAGGAGATTATGACACCGTTCTACGGTGAGAAGCTTGACGGTCTTATGAGAGCACGTTCCAATGTCCTGTCAGGAATTGTTAACGGCATAGATTATGAGACGTATAATCCTGAGACGGATACAGCAATAACAGCTAATTACAATCAGGTTACATTCCGCAAGGAGAAGTGGAAGAATAAGGTTGCACTTCAGAAGGATCTTGGACTTGAAGTTGACAGGAATAAGTTCCTTGTGGGTATTGTATCAAGACTTACAGACCAGAAAGGATTTGATCTCATTGCGTGCGTTATGGATCAGCTCTGCGCTGAGGATGTGCAGTTTGTAATTCTTGGTACGGGCGAAGAAAAGTATGAGAATATGTTCCGTCATTATGACTGGAAGTATGGCAACAGAGTATCTGCCAACATCTATTATTCTGAAGAGATGTCACACCGTATATATGCATCATGTGATGCGTTCCTTATGCCGTCGCTGTTTGAACCGTGCGGACTCAGCCAGCTTATGAGCTTAAGATACGGAACGGTGCCTATAGTACGTGAGACAGGCGGACTTAAGGACACTGTTGCACCGTATAATGAGTATGAAGGCACAGGTACAGGTTTCTCGTTTGCTAACTACAATGCGCATGAGATGCTTGGAGTATTCAATTATGCCAAGAGTGTGTATTACGGCCATAAGCGCGAATGGAATAAGATTGTTGACCGTGCAATGCAGGCTGATTTCTCATGGAGCAAGTCGGCTAAGGAATATGAAGAGCTTTATAAGTCAATGTAACAGAATCTGAAGATTATTATATATAATTGCTTCGGGCAGGCTTTGGTGAGCCTGTCCGAATTTTGGTTATTGATTTGTATGCGGAATGGAGGACGGATATATGTATGATGAACTGACTGCCAAGGATATTAAGAAGATGGAAGAGGAGATAGAGTACCGTAAGCTTGTTGTCCGTAAGGATGCAATTGAAGCGGTTAAGGATGCACGTGCGCAGGGCGACCTTAGTGAGAACTTTGAGTACTATGCGGCGAAGCGTGACAAGAATAAGAATGAGGGCAGAATAAGATATCTGGAAAGAATGATTAAGACGGCAAAGGTTATATCAGATGAATCCAATGATGATGAGGTCGGACTTAACAATACGATTACGGTATATTTTGAGGAGGATGATGAGGAGGATACATATAAGATTGTTACAACTGTGAGAAGCAATTCCCTCAGGAATCTCATCAGTATTGATTCACCGCTTGGAAGTGCCCTCATGGGACATAAAGCTGGCGACAGGGTCTATGTAAAAATTAATGACAAAGCGGGATATTATGTTGTAATCAGGAAGATAGAGAATACGGTCGATGACGGAAGTGATCCGCTTAAAAGCTTTTAGAATGAACCGGATGATAATGAATGTAAGCCGGAATGGGAGATGCATATGCCAAAATCACAAAATCAGAAAATGAAGCTTCTGTACCTTATTAAGATTTTTAATGAAAAGACAGATGAGAAGCACCCGATATCAATGCCGGGCCTTATTGAAGAACTCGCACGTTACGGTGTTAATGCCGAGCGTAAAAGTATGTATGATGATATTGAGTGCCTTCAGATGTACGGAATGGATATCATTTATAAAAAGATGCGTCCGGCAGGATATTATCTTGGCAAGAGAGAGTTTGAAATTGCCGAGCTTAAGCTGCTGGTGGATTCTGTCCAGTCGTCGAAGTTTATCACAGCCAGGAAGTCACAGGAACTGATAAAAAAGCTGGAAGGACTGACAAGTCATTATGAGGCAGGACAATTACAGCGCCAGGTATATGTCAATAACAGGCCAAAGACTATGAATGAGAGTATATATTACAATGTTGATAAGATACATACAGCCATAGCAGCCAATTCGGCGATTAAGTTCATGTACACCGAGTGGACGATTGAGAAAAAGCTTGAACCGCGCCACAACAAAAGAAAATATAACGTAAGCCCATGGGCACTTGTGTGGGATGATGAGAATTACTATCTGGTAGGATATGACGAGGATAATGAACAGATACGTCATTATCGTGTAGACAAGATGATTGATATAAGAATTACAGAAATACCGCGTAACGGTGCGGAGCTTTTTGACAACTTTGATGTGGCACAGTTCGGGAAAAAGACTTTTGGAATGTTTGGCGGTGTTGAGAAAAATGTTACGCTCAGATGCAGTAATTCTCTTATCGGTGTCATTATTGACCGCTTTGGCAAGGATGTGCATGTGCTTAAGGATGACGGTGAGCATTTTACAGCACATGTTAAGGTTACGGTAAGCCAGCAGTTCTTCGGATGGCTTGTGGGGCTTGGAAGCGGAGTGTGCATTGCATCACCGCAGGATGTGAAGAATGCATATATAGAACATCTGAAGGGAATTATCGGTGATGAATAATTGTAAGGGATTAAGCGGAAGTACGCTCAAGATTATAGCCGTAATCACGATGCTTACAGACCATATCGGTGCAGGTATTCTCGGAAGAATAATAACGATGCAGGGGATATATTCGGGCAGTGTATATAATGTGTATACAGTTATGCGATACATCGGAAGACTTGCATTCCCGATATTCTGCTTCCTTCTCGTGGAAGGCTTTATGCATACGCATAATGTCAAAAAATATGCCACCCGCCTTTTTGTATTTGCACTTATATCGGAGATACCTTTTGACATGTTTGTAAGCGGCAGAATTGTTGATACATCGGCGCAGAATGTGTATTTTACATTATTTATAGGGCTTATCTGCATGTGGGCATGTGATATATCGGAAGAATCAGAACGCATTTCTGTTGGACTTAAGCCTGTACTGGAATTTCTGATTATGATTGCAGGAATGTATGTATCATATGTGCTGAGAACGGACTATGCTGCGATAGGAGTTGTCTGCATTATGATTCTGTATTGGACAAGATTTGATAAGAAGAGACAGATTATTGCAGGAGCAGTATCATTTGCGTGGGAGATAAGCGCATCGTTAGCATTCATACCTATAGCATTATACAATAAAAACAGAGGCATAAACCTGAAGTATTTCTTCTATGCGTTCTACCCTGTACATCTGCTGGTTATATATATTATATGTGTGATTATGGGAATAGCGGGATATGAGGTGTATAATGTACTGCCACCGCTGTGGTAAAAGGAAGTGCAATAAATAACTAAAGTTATAATTGTAAATATTATGGCTGTATAGTATAATGATATGTAGTTATAACGTGTACGGCATTATATGTTGGGGGATAGCCATAATGAGAAGACTGATAATGCAATTAGACAATGATAAAATCGGATATAAGAATTCTTCTAATCTGCAGGGAGTACTGTTTGAACATATATCGGCAGAATATGCAGATTATTTACATACGCAGCAGCGTCATCCGTACAGCCAGTATATCATGAAAAGCGGTAATGAGATATACTGGTGTGTTAATGCCTTGAATGAAGAGGCGTCTTCAATGATAATAGATCCACTTCTGGATTCATCTTTTAAAGATTTCACAATAAAAAAACAAAATTGCAAAGTTAATATAATAAAAAAGGAAAGTAATGAGGAAGCTCTTCAGAGCCTGGTTAAGGAGTTTTATGGTTCAGAGCCGGTGCATACGCTGACAATTGAACTGATTAGTCCGACTTCATTTAAGCAGCAGGGGCGGTATATTATATATCCGGATATACGTCTTGTGTATCAGAGCCTGATGAACAAATATAATTCCATATCAGAAGATATGGATATGATGGATGAAGATATTCTTTCGATGCTCTGTGATAAAAGCATGATTACAAGATACAGACTGCGCTCGATTTCATTTCCGATGGAAGGAATTAATATTCCTGCATTTATGGGAGAATTTACAATAAAAATCAGCGGAGCGGCTACGCTCGCATCATATGCAAGGATGTTATTCAGATTTGGAGAGTATTCCGGAGTGGGAATAAAGTCAGCGATGGGAATGGGGGCAATGAGATTAACATACGGAGGTGAAAGAGTTGAAAGACAGAGATGAAAAGCTTGTTATCGGGGCACTGCTTCATGATATTGGCAAGGTTGTGTACCGTCAGGGGCAGTATAGCGGCACACATAGCGAAAGTGGATATGAGTATCTCAAGACGAAGTTTACTGATGATTTGCAGATTGACGCTTCAATATTAGAGTGCGTAAGGTACCATCACGCAGATGCACTGAAAAATGCTGATATTGCCGCAGATGCACAGGCTTATATAGTGTATATTGCAGATAATATTGCATCAGCATTGGACAGGCGTAAAAAAGAAGACGGCAAAAATGGATTTGAACGTCATACAACTTTACAGCCGGTGTTCAATATACTTAACGGTAACTGTGGGGATATGTACTACAAGGCATCAGTGTTAAATCCTGATAAGGATATAAATTATCCACAGAACATGAAAGAGGAATTTGATGCGGCTCAGTATAATTCCATACTACAGAATATAACTGATAATATACGCGGATTGAGCTTTAATTCAGAGTACATAAATTCGCTGCTTGAGGTGCTTGAGGGTAATCTTTCTTTTGTTCCGTCATCAACGGCAAGTGATGAGATAGCGGATATATCACTATATGATCATCTTAAGATTACAGCGGCTGTTGCGTCATGCATCGGCGTGTATCTTGAGGACAAGGGAATAACAGATTACAGAGAGCATTTATTCGTACATGCAAAAGATTTTTATTCTGAAAAGGCATTTATGCTTGCTTCATTAGATGTGTCAGGTATACAGAAATTTATATACACTATAACAACGAAAAATGCATTAAAAATGCTGAGATCACGTTCGTTTTATCTTGAGATAATGATGGAGCATATAATAGATTTACTGCTTGAAAAGCTTGCTTTGTCAAGAGCTAATCTTATATATGCGGGAGGAGGACACTGCTATATGCTTCTTCCTGCAACAGATAAAATTAAAGGACTGTTTAATGATTTCATTGATGAAATTAACGAGTGGTATCTTGAACATTTTCAGACATCATTATATATTGCCGGTGGTTATGTCGAATGTTCAAGTAATGAGCTTCATAATGAGCCGTCCGGAAGTTATAAGGAGCTTTATAGGAAACTTGGGAATGCCATATCTTTAAAAAAGACAAAAAGATATAATGCGGGGCAGATAATAAGATTGAACAGCCAATGTGTCAATAATTATGAACGTGAATGCAGTGTATGTAAGAATGTGGGAAGCATTAATGATGACGGCATATGTGATATATGCAATGCATTAAAAGATTTTTCCAACCGAATATTAGATTCTAAAATCACGGCATTTTCAGTAGTGGCAGATGACGGACGCGGAGGTCTTATACTTCCGGGAAAATGTATACTCTTAGCTGACTCAGAGGATTCATTGCGTGACAGAATGAAGAATGACAGGTCATTCGTAAGGGCGTATGGTAAAAATCGTATGTATACCGGAAAACATGTTGCAACAAAGCTTTGGGTCGGTGATTATTCCAGCAGCAAATCGTTTGAAGAATTAGCAAAGAGCGCAGATGGAATTGAAAGAATTGCAGTATTAAGAGCAGATGTAGATAACCTGGGACAGGCTATAGTTGCGGGATTCAATGAAAAATATGCGACATTATCAAGAACCGCGACATTATCAAGACAGCTTTCATTGTTTTTTAAATTATATATAAATAGAATTTTGAACAATCCGCAATTCAATATATCAGGTTGCGTGTGTGGTGAAGGCAGGCATGCAGCTATTGTATATTCGGGCGGTGATGATCTGTTTATAGTAGGAGCTTGGAATGAAGTTATTGAGCTTGCTATAGATATCAGACGCTGCCTGCAAAAATATAGTGAAAATACATTGAAGATATCTGCCGGAATCGGTATTTATGAACATGATTATCCTATCAGTGTTATAGCAGAAGAGGTTGCCGGAATGGAGGATATGGCTAAAAAACATGATGGTAAGAATGCTATAACATTCAATGGCGATGTCTATGGCTGGGAGGAGTTTGAAAATGAGGTTATAGGTAGTAAGCTTGAAGTGATAAGAAAATTCTTTGATACATGTGATGATAAGGGAAAGTCACTACTGTACAGAATGCTTGACTTAATAGCATATCAATCGGACAGGATAAATTTTGCAAGATTTGTATATCTTATAGCGCGGCTTGAGCCTGGCGTAGAAGCACCTCATGAGAAGAAAACACTTTATACAGAGTTTTCCAAACAAATGTATGAGTGGCTGGGTACAGATGATACTGCGTTGAGAGACACAAATTGCAGGCAGCTAAAGACTGCAATTATGATATATGTATATATGATAAGAGAAAGGGAGGATGAAAAGTGATAATTAATGAACATAATTATGTTGATGAGGCTGAAAAAACAGTATTAAGACTGAGCCAGAAAAAAAATAGCAGAGGGTTCACAGTTCCTATGGTTACAACATCAAAGCTCAGGAATCTTCTTGCTATGACAAGTGACATTTATAATATCGTGTTACCTCTTCAGAATGACAGTCTGAGTGACGAGATTATCGGAAGAATTGAATATTTAAGAATCAGATTTGTATATGAAGCAGGGCGCGAGCCAAAAGTAAAAGAGCTGGTTGAAGCTGCACATATACTCGATATTATAAAAGAAATCAATGGAAGTCGAAAAAATTATATTTTATTTAACAGATATATGGAGTCTATAGTAGCGTTTCGTAAATTCTATGGCGGAAAGGATGAATAAGGTGGGCGTATGTATGCAAAGATTCAGATAACAGGTATGAAAATGTCAACAAAAAAATAGAATTTTAATGTATTTATTTTAGTACAATCTCGATTTGTGCAGCTTAATCTTTACTTGCGCATAAGCAGGAGGATATTAAGACATGACTAATAAAGGGGATTTAACGCCCCTTTATTTTTTAATTTTCCAAACGTGTGGAATTTTCAGTTAAATAAAAATCCTATTTCTTTTTGTAGCTGTTCGCTTGATGTAAAACCATTAAAAAGCTTTCTTGGATAGTTATTTATTGCATCTTGAGTTCTCCTGATATAATCAAAATCATAATTATCTATGTTTTGAGATTTTTTGATATATTTTCTTACAAGCCTGTTGGCATTTTCAACGCTCCCCTTTTCACTGCTACAATACGGATGGCAATAAAACATATTAAAACGCTTACCACCATTGATAGAGCGTTCAAGCACTCCATTTCCAAGAAATTCAACACCATTATCGCTAGTTACAGTTTTAAAGATATCTTTAAATTTTCCGCCAAGAGCCTTTTCAAGTTTATCAAATTCAGCAAGAACACACTCAACACTTTTATTAGTTATTTTCCTTATGATTTCAAAACGCGTTTTTCTTTCAGTAAGAACCAAACAGCATGTGAGCGTTCCTTTTTTGCCAACAACAGTGTCAGCTTCCCAATGTCCAAATTCCTGACGCTCTTTTATACTTTTATCACGTTTCTCGATACTATGATTTAAAGTATATAACGTGCTATGGTGATGCTTTTCATACTCCTTATTTTTGTGGTATTTTTTTAGATTTTTAGCGGTGAGATTTAAAAAGACTTTTTTATGTATATATGAATAGAACGAAGAAAGGCAAAAGTTAACTTCTAACTTCTGCCTTTTAGCGTTTTCAAGCGCAACATATGGACTTGATTTTTTTATTAATACTTCATTTTCTAAAAAATCAGCTAATTTATAGTTGTTACCGAGGTTAAAATTTCGCCCCTTTAAAGTAGCTTTATAAGAATAATCGTTTTGCGCCTTTAATGCACTGTAAATATAATAATATGTTAAGTCACTTTTCTGCTGTTTAACCTGTCCGCGCTTTATCTCGTTATATATACAGGCGCGGCACTTGCCAAGATTTAAGGCAATTTCCGAAACACTTTTCTTTTCTTTCAAAGCAAATTCGATATAGTACCTGTCCTGCAATGTAAGATATTTTCCCATATGAACACCCCCCGACTTTCCAAACGTGTGGAATTTTAAATGTTCAAACCGTATATTTTCATTTGGTTATGCGCTTTCTCGATATTTACAACCTTGCGGTATTCGATAAAGTCAGTTAAATCTTTCATACTGTTTTCAAATTCATCAGCCATGTATTCATATGTTTCTATTTTAGGCTTTTTAAGGTTTTTAGAACACCAATATCGCTTTTTGTTTTTTGTAACTGCACACAAATCTTTAGTGATGTACTTCAAAATGTAGCTACAGCATTTATCAGAACTCTTTACAAATGTAGCTGTACTAAAACCCAAATTGTAGGATATGAGGTTGAATATTACATCACCGCTTTTTGTGGTTTTTCCGATTGTTAGCGGAAGATTGCCAAAATCAGAAATTAATCCGTGGAAATGATAGCCGCCGTTTTTATGAAGCTCAGGCACAATAATATATTTTAAATCAGGTGCATATAATTCTTTAGTCTTTTTGAACCAATTAGAAAGAGCATTAACAACGCTGTCATAGTTTTTACTATCGACCTTAACAGGGTTAAATGTAAGAGTGATAAACAGCTCCCAATCATTCGCTAGTGCATATTGATATATGCTGTTAATTGTTCGATTGCGTGAGCTTTCAATGCTCTTGGCAATCTGTTGCGGCGTGCGGTCTGCATCTGCTTTACGTTTGCGGTCTTTTTTTTGCTCGTCTGATAAGCTGTAATCTGTTTTGATGCTTCTGCCGTAATGCTTGATTTGTGTTTGGTTTTTGTAAGTGATGATTTTTGTATTATATCCCGACATTTTAACTCCTAACTTTCCAAACGTGTGGAATTTGATTTTTTTTGCTTTTCAGAATTAAGTGTTGCTATTGTCAAGTAGGCGCGTGCGCGCGTATACGTATTATATGCTTTGATATGTCCTGATGTGCGTTAAACCTCGCCTGCGCTCGGTTATTCCGCACATCAGAACAACTCCATAGAGTTATAAAAATCATAGTATTTTCGCCCCGAAAAAAAGGAACTGTATAAATGCGCATCCTTTTTTGACATGCCCCTTATACTATGAATGGCAACAAAAAGAGAGCCACCGCAGAGCAATGCCGCAAAGTAGCCTATAATTTTATAGTGCCTTATGTTTCTGTGTAAAACATCCTCTTCAAACAACGCACGAATCTGTTTATCAACCTGATTATCAGATTGAGCGACCATAATAACATCATAGCCATATTTTCTGTGCTGTTGGAAGAACTCGCACCATTTTAGTCGGTCTTTCCTATTCCATGTACGAGGATTGAATATCTTTCCGCACTCGTCAATAACGAGTAGTGTCTGATGTTCTATAAAATGTCCTTTTTTATCCCTTTTATGATAATTTTCAGCGAAACCCTTTAACCCTTCTATGTACGAATATCGCACGTCATAAATAGTTTTTTGTTTGTCATGCTTGATTGAGCTGATAAGAAAATCAGCATTGTTGACATATACAAATTTGCCTAATTTGCTTTTATCTTTAATCTTAATTAAATCAGTATTTACATTAAAGTTAGCTATGACATTCTTTCCACGCTTCAAAGCGATATAAATTTCCTTTGCAGTATCTAAAGACTTCCCCGAACCGGGGACACCATTATAAAAATATATCAATAAAATCACCTCTTAAACTTTCCAAACGTGTGGAATTATTGAACAAGCGACAAAAGTTTATCTCGTAAAACATCATAACATAAGTATGCGATAACACCGGCAATCCAAACCTCAGTAATTGGAATCAATGCGTAAAACGGCACAAGCCAATTAATAAAATGTAAATATTCAGCAAATTCAGTTGTGCTAATGTACATACGCAAAAATGCATCAGGTAAAATTGTATAAAGTAAATCCATAACAGCAACAGCGGCATGGATTAAAGCAGAAAATAAGCTTTCCATTATTTCACCCCTTTCCCATTAAAGAACAGTTTTTGAGTTTTATTGACAAGATATATGATATAAAGGATTATAATAAAATCCCTGCACATAGCCGCTAATTTATCAAATGCAGATAAATCAGTAGTTACGGAGTATTCAAAACCTAAAAAAGGCATATTTATATCAAAGACAAATTCAGGCGTTGCAGGAGTGGCAGAAAAAGCAACAAAAATATAGTATAAATCCCTGAGGGTACTGAATGGGAATTTGTTATTTATAAGCTTATTATATGATGCGGTTAAATCATCACGGGATTGAGATAATTTACTTTTATTACTTACACTGTCAAGTGTATTAAGGGCATTTAAAAATAAATCTATTTCAGATATGGTTTTAAGCTTTGCAACGTCTTTTCCTATATCCTTGATACCTTTTTTTATATCCTTTAAATCATCCTTAATACTGTACATGGAATTAAAGCCGCTGTTTAACGTGCTGTTTATTTTTTCCAACCATTCTATAATATTCCTTAAACGCCAATCTACAGCGCCATTGTTGAGTGTATCGTCTATGGAGTTAGCACGATAAGCCAGCTCATGGAGGTACTTCTCAAAAACAGCGTCATAATCGGATGATTTTTCAAGCTCTTTAAGCATTTCATCATATAAGCCCGATATGTTCGCCATATCGTCAGGAGAGATTGACACAGTCGCAGGAAGCTTACCGCTATCGAATGATGTTGTAGTATATCCTTTAACATCACCTGTAAGATACTTGTTCATCATCTGCACACTTTTAAAAGCGTTAAAATATTCAGAAGAACTCAAATGTATAAAGCGATATGAATAATTAGCAGGAACAGAAAAGTTTTCAATGTCTGAAAACGAATAACTTAAGAAATCCCAACACACATTGCCGTCATCATCAACTGCCGCGTAATACAAATTACCGTTATCATCATATTCCATATGATTCACCATATCATTAAACGCAAAGCGCAAATATTCCGGTGTGCAGGGGAGTCCGTCAGCGTCATAAAAGTAAGGGCTAGAAGGCACATAATACTTAAAAGAATCAGACTTAAAGCAATAAATCTGCTCTAAACATTTATAATATCCATTATACCATAAATAGATAGTATCATACCCTTGCGCATAGATACTATCAAAGAGCCTTGATATCTCTGAAGAAAGGCTTGAAGCGTTAAAATTGCGTGTCTCGTTATGGGTTTTATACGCACTTGAAATTAAATTATATATATTTTGTTTCAAAGTTTTTTCGTCTTGGTCAGAAACACTAATATAAAAACCCTTAACACCAGGTGCGTATTTAACAGGGCGTGGAAAGTATTCATCAAGTATGTTGTATATCTGCTTGATAGCGTCACTAGAAAGTGTTATCGTTCCGTTGTCAGATACAGTAGCATTTTGCATGGTATTAGTAGCGTAAGCATAAGCGAGAGTATGACTTCCTTTATCGCACAGATAATTTTTAAAGTAGTCAGTAACAGTAGAGACATTAGCATATTCACCAGCAGCGCCAAGAACAACACCAATAGCATACAAATTATCCTCAAGAAAGCTATTTTTTACACTAATAGAGCCATATTGGTCAAATGTAATTCTTAATGCTTTAAATTTTTCAGTTGTCTCTGCTTTAGACATGGTTTTAATAACAGCGCCGCTTTTATCTACAATGTCACATGTACCATCTGAATGATGATTAAAAGTTAAATCATCATCATATGTTATTGTAAATTCTTTATCGGTGTAGTTATATGAATCAGCGTATACAGGGACACACGTTGTTATAACTAACGAAATTACCAACAATGTAGTTATTATTTTTTTGTACAAAAAAAACCGCCTCACTTTCAGCGGTCTTTATCAATCTCTTTATGCTTGTAAATTTCGTTTACTGTAAAGCTTATTGTTTTCTTAACAAGTTTCTTTATTAATTTGTAACCAAAAAATATAATGACTACAACAAAAATAATTGTATACACAAGAATCATGCCAACAGTTGAACTAGATGCCGTATTCAGCAATATCATATTTACACCCCCTTTGCAGTTAATTATATACCTTACCCGACCGCTAGGCAAGTATAGATTTAACTAGGAGATTTTTCCAAACGTGTGGAATTTATTTGATTACCGCGTTAAGGATATAACCGGCAATACATCCAATTATATAACCTACTATAAATACAAATCCCATTACTGCACCTTTTCAGCTTTCTCGGCATCAGGTGCATTTGCTGATGCTTTATTCTTGGCAATGTAATAACCGAGTTTATCAAATACAGCGTTTACAAATCCGCTGTCACCCCTGACAGCCTTATCTATCTTTCTAACCTTATACGCTATGTAAAACAGCAGTATAAAAAGCAATATACCCATTATTCGACCCCCATTTCATCAAGTGTTTTATTTATTACAGATAAAACCGCCGCTGACGATATAACGCCGGCAAAGCTTTCTTCTTTTTTTAGTTCTTCTATCAGATTAAATTTGAGATTTTTTGAAAATTCCTTTACACCTAAACGATAACAACTGTTTATAAGTGTGTTTTGTGTGAGAGTTATATAACCACTTATTTGTTCTCTTGTGTCGAGCAGTTCAAAATCAGGTTTCATTGTTTACCCCCTTGTATGTTTTCTTATTGCGGTAATATTCCCAATCGCGGGGAGCTGAACACTTTTTAAGTTCTCCCTCACATTCAATGGAATATTTAAGTTCACATTCTTTACAATCAGTGTTTACGCAGTATTTACATATAGATATAACGCCCTGTAAAGCACTGTTAAGAAGCCGCTGGCTTTCTTTATATTTCTTATAGTTATAATTAAAAAGATTGATTAAATTATCCTCTACCTGTCTTTTAGTGGATTCAATGTTATTTAATCCGTTATACATTGCCTTGCCCCTTTAATTTCATGCGGGAGAGTGGATAGCCACGCCCCCGCACTAATTGATGACTTTTCAATAACTAGCCGCGGGAAACACGTCTGAAAATTGTAAATCCAACGCAAACAGCAAACACGATTGCAAAAAGACCAATACCAAGCGGGAGAGCAGTTGATATCATGTCAGTTGCATAGTCTGCTGCGGTCTGAATACCTGTTGAAAAAGCTGTCTTGATTGCTTCAGGCATTGTGACCGCCGCTCCGAATACTAAATTATTCATAGTTACCTCACTTTCTGCGCCTTAGGCGCAATAAAAAATTTATTTATATCATGCGCGTGATAACGATTTAAAAAGGTCTAACGCTTTACATATGCCATTGGCTAACAGCATAAAGATAGTTACAAGACCAAATCCGAGTGGGAAAGCGTTTGCAAATGCAACAATTAATATTTCAGTGATATAATCGCTGTTCATAGTTAATCACCTCTTAAATATTTCTTTCCAAAATACATACGCTACAAAGCAACCGAGGAACAACGCGTCAAAAAACAGTTGGCATGTAAAAAGATATTCGGTTCTTGCAGTGTCAGCAGTATATTCAACACTTGCAGTAGTTTCAGCAAGTGCGGAAGTGTCGACAGCCTGTGAAGCTTTCACGCTTGCGCTGTTTTTTACATTTTCCGCACGTTTGGAATTTTCAGCACTTGCAGACATTTCGCCGGCCTGTGAAGCTTTTACGCTTGCACTTGTTTCCACGTTTTCCGCACGTTTGGAATTTTCAGCACTTGCGGACGTTTCGACAGCCTGTGAAGTTTTTACAATTGCGCTAGTTGTTTCAGAATTTTCATTCATTGAAATGTACCTCACAATTCTATGGTAGTAATTTGTTTTATTATGTGGGAGGGGGAAGTCTCCCCCTGCGGAAAGCCTGTAGTCTTTCCGCACCTCTTCAAGCGGGGACACCCCGCAACGCCCCGCAAGTCGCTGTGTGCATGACGATAAAGAAGCCATACACATAGCGAAATTCCTCTGTAACGCCGTAACACTTTCGCCCCACCTTAAAACCTGTCGCACTCACTACTGCAAATAGATTTCTTCTGTCAAAGCCGTGACGCTGTCGCAGACACGTTAGTTAATCGGCTGATTTACGCTATAAGCGGTAATCAAGACCGAATATAATTTATCGGTCGGATAAAAGCTGTCCCGCTCAATTTACACGCGTTTACCTCTGCCGGCAAACGCTCCCTGTCGGATTTACAGAAGCCGCGCCAAAACGTGCGGCTTCGGCTTGCGCGACACTTTCAATACTCCTAAAGAATGTACACTTTCTGCGCGCATCCGACACAGGCTGTTAAGTTGTCAAGTTACATTGTTGCCATGCTACAAGGTTAACAGGCTCGTAACAGGCTTAAAACGTGAGCGCATAGGATATATGGAGGCATCCTTTTGCGGTTCGTTTTTCCGATATTTTGCGGAAAATTGCGCCCACCTTTTAAACTTGCTACAATGCTTATCCCCTTAGGGGGTGGCGCAAAAGTTCCTAGCCTCTGCGCCTGTATGTGAACACTGTCGGGAAGTGTTTACACCGATTTCTTGCTGTCTGTCTTGCTATCTGTCTTACTATCTGTCTTACTATCTGTCTTGCTATCAGGATTTGCGCCTAATGGGTCAACCTGCTTGTCATTTTCCTCAAGCTTAAGCGGCTCAAGCGTTTTACTGTCGAGAAACTCAACAACCTTGATATCCTTTCTGCCGTCATTGTTTTCCACATACTCAAGTCCAAGCTTGACAAATGTACCCTGTTTTACTTTCTTGTAAACATTCTCAGTACACTTAAATGTCACTAAATCCTCGTCCTCGCCAAAATCTACCGCAACACGGCGGGAGATAATAGGTGCGCCGCCGTCTCTTGCCGCAAATTCCTGCTGGCTGTACTTAACAATCATACAATCACGATTAATTACTAAATTCTCAAGTCTTAACATAATTTTTTACCTCTTTCTCTTTCCGCGCCATAGGCGCATATATTTTAATTTGGTTTTTATTTCTTTCCAAACGTGCAGTTTTTCCACACGTTTGGAATTTTTAACAATTTAATTAATCCGACAGCTTGTTATTATCATAAAAACAAACAAGCGTGCTTTTATGCTTCGACATAAGCTGTTCTATCAAATCCTTGTTTTTTAAAAGCTGTTCAAACGCTACAATCGGAGTGCTAAAATATGCCGTTAAATTCATTGATTCAGTGGCATCTTCCTCAGATTCTTCCTCACTGTCACCCGAACCGGCAACGCCTGACTTGCTTTCTTTTTTGTCCTCGATTCCGTCAATGCCCTTTAAAAGCTTATCTATATCTCGACAACTTGTCTGACTTGTGATACCAAGCTCATTGATTGTTTGGTCGGTCAAGCCTGCAAGCTTACCAAGTGCAGAAACATTGAAATCCTTATACTTATCATCAATCTTTAAATGTCCTGATGCGTCAGGCTTGCCAAACCGCATACCGATTGATGCGTACTTGTAAGCACTTGATTTTCCCATGTCAAAAGTTTCTTCACAGAACTCAACAAATGTCCTGTTTATATGTAAAGAATCCTTATAAGTTTCAAGACGCATGATATTACCGAGCGCAAGCGCCATATTGATAGATGAACTGTTTATATCTTTCTTGGCTGAATTAACAGCCTTGACATCATCATAAAATACAACATTCTTATCAATTTCAACTGATTCTTCTTTTTTATCAATTTCAACTGATTCTTTCTTTACTTTATTTTCAACTTTCTCTTCAACATCTTCAATGTGAGAAATACGCTGCTGCAACTCTTCGTCAAAAACTTGAGAAACAAAATAAACTTCATTGTCATCATCCTCACTAGTCGATATGACAACACGATAAACTACATCTTTATCAGGCGTATCACCCGCAACATACACATCAGCATATAACTTATCAGTACTAATGCTGATACACTTCTGCAAGCATGATACATTGTAAGTTTTATTAATGTGTTCTTGGATTGCCTTTGTTAATTCCTTTTTGTTCATATTTTTTCCCCGACTTTTTAATTAGTACAAATCTTATTCATTTGTCTATATTCATTATAGAATTTACATTCAGATAACAGGTACAATAGAAGTGTTGACAGGTATGCATATAGGGGGTTCTTCTGCGTTTGCTGCGATAGGAGCGGTTGATTCCCCGGTTATAAAAGATGCAAGAGAAAATATACCTATGATTCCGGGAAGTTCATTAAAAGGAAAGATGAGAACGCTCCTTGCAAAAGAAATTAACACAGTTGTTGCATGCAAGCCGGATGATGACGATGAGAGAATTACAAGGTTATTTGGTACTGCAAAAAAAGATAACGTTAAGCGAAGCCGAATCCAGATAGCGGATATGGTCATGGCTAATTGTGATGAGATTCGCAGTTTTGGCATCCAGAGCCTTACAGAAATCAAATTTGAGAATACGATTAACAGGGCAACTGCAGTAGCTAATCCCAGACAGATTGAGAGGGTTATCAGGGGCTCAGAGTTTGATATGGATATGATATACGAGGTTGGAAATATTGATGAGCTTATTGATGATATGAAGCTGCTGGCTGAGGGCATGAGGCTTCTTCAGTATGATTATATAGGTGGCAGTGGGTCAAGAGGTTATGGAAAGATTAAGTTTAAAGACATTCAGGCGGATACGGTAATAGGTGAAATTGCTCCTGAACTTGAAGCTGAGATTAATGATATATTTAATCAGTTTGAATAGAGCGGCAAATTGTGAAATGAGGTAAAGATGAAATATACAATATATGAATTGGAATTTCAAACCGGTGTGCATTTTGGAGATACAGCACTTGATAATACGGAGTACACATTTTGTGCAGATACATTGTTCTCGGCGTTATGTTCGGAAGCAGTGAATATGTCAGAAGGAACACTTGATACATTGCTTGATTATGTGCATAAGGATAAGCTTATCTTATCGGATGCATTTCCATATATGAATGGCGAGTGCTACATTCCTAAGCCTGTTATGCATATCAGTAATGATATGGACGGTGATTCAACGATAAAGAAAAAGTACAAAAAACTTCAGTATATTCCGGTATCAGAGATTGACAACTATGTGAATGGCAGATTTGATATTGAAAAATTTGAGGGCCTTAATATAGGAGAAGCTGTCACAAAGGTATCTGCAAGTGTGAGAGGCCTTGAAGATACAATGCCATACAGAGTTGGTGTTTTCTATTATAAGAAAAAGTGCGGCGTATATATAATAGTTGGATATGATGAAGATTCAATAAAGGATTTCACGGAAATGCTTTTGGAAAGCCTGTCATATAGCGGCATTGGAGGTAAGAGAAGTAACGGTCTCGGAAGATTTACATTTCACAGTAAAAAGCTCCCGGCAGAACTGTCAGAGAGGCTGGGACACTGCGGTAACAAGTGTATGACATTATCAGTGGCATTGCCGAAAGAGAATGAGATTGAGTATGCAATGGATGGGGCAACATATATTATCGATAAGAGAAGCGGATTTGTTGCATCGGAGACCTATTCGGATACTTACATGAGGAAAAAAGATTTATATGTATTTAAAAGTGGGGCCTGCTTCACACATATGTTCAACGGAGATGTTTATGATGTCTCATGTGGAGGACGGCATCCGGTATATCGTTATGCAAAACCTTTCTTTATGGAGGTATAGCCAATGAATAATAATTTGGTAGAATACAAGGTTACGATTAAAACAGATGGACCTGTGTATATAGGAAATGGCAACATGTTTGCAAAGTATGAGTGTGTATTTGTTAATCGTAATGTTGTTGGTATAACTGATATGGAAAAGGTATATCAGTTTATGAAAAAAAATGGATTGAATGAACAGTTTGAAAGCTATATTTTGAATGGGTCAAAGGTTGATTTGTTGCAATGGATAGAACAGTATGGATTCAATGAACAGGATTTCAATTCATGTATCAGGTATAAGCTTGATAATGGAGACACCGCTCTTCAAAGAGGCACAAAAGTATCGATAATGGAATTTGTGAAGGATGCATATGGTAATCCATATGTACCTGGAAGTTCTATTAAGGGCATGCTTAGGACCATACTGATGGCAGATGATATTATTAAGGATGGGCATAAATATGCGTCAGATGCTCAGGCAATAAGAAAGCTGACGTTTGTACCAATGAATTACAAAATAAAACGTAATTCTTATATGAGCAGAGAAATTAAGAACGCAGAGATTAAAAGGTTCAATGTTTTGACCCGTGACGATAAACATAAAGAAAATGCTGTTAATGACAGTATGTCTGGATTGATAATAAGTGACAGTTCACCATTGGATGTCAAAAATCTTGTCTTATGCCAGAAAGTTGAACGTCATACAGATGGTTCGGATAAGTGTCTCAATATTCTGAGAGAAAGCATAAGACCCGGAACAGATATAGAGTTCACAATAACTATTGATACGTCTATATGCAAATTAACTCCTGAATATATAATGGAGGCGGTAAAGTCGTTTGCCAGGTATTATAATGATGTGTTCCTAAGTGCGTATAAAGGCTCTGAGCGATTAAAGGATGACGGGGTGCTTCTTGGCGGTGGTGTAGGCTTTGTGAGTAAGACGGAGGTTTATCCATTGTTTGGGAAAGATGAAGGCGTTGATGTTACTCAGGCAATCTTCAGAAACACAAATGTACCACAAGGACATGGACATTCAAAAGATAAGAGCATTGGAGTATCTCCACATATTTTGAAATGTACAAAGTACAAAAATAAAGTGTTACAGATGGGCGTGTGCAGAATTACGGCTATAGAAAAAATATATTAAAATAATCCGTATCATTGATTTTGCCGCGCATCGCATAAATACTGTGGTTAGAGCAGTTTGTTTATAAAAAATGTTGAGAATATTATGCCGAAATTTCTTTAGCACGCAAACTCCAGTTGCAATGTACAGAGTGACTGGAGTTTGAAAGAGAGGATTTGGAAATAGATAACTCCGAGAGGAGACGGAAATTTTCTTTCTGTTCTGCTGTTTCGTTTATCATAGTTTTATTTGGAAATAGATAACTCCGAGAGGAGACGGAAATTGTTCCCCGTCTCTTGTGAATGTTGCTACTGCCTGGACAATTTGGAAATAGATAACTCCGAGAGGAGACGGAAATAATTACTTGGAATGGCTATGAGTACCGAACTATTAATTTGGAAATAGATAACTCCGAGAGGAGACGGAAATTCAAGCAATTGTTATGCAGATGTGAAAAATATGTATTTGGAAATAGATAACTCCGAGAGGAGACGGAAACAATACATTGATATCGTCCAGATAGTCGGTAACTGAATTTGGAAATAGATAACTCCGAGAGGAGACGGAAACTCAGTAGAGTGATTCTCTATGAAAGATTCGCTTAAATTTGGAAATAGATAACTCCGAGAGGAGACGGAAACTTACCCTTATTATCGGTATATTCAGGAATTGTTAATTTGGAAAAAGATAACTCCGAGAGGAGACGGAAACAAATACTCTTTCCGTCAACTGTCGGTATGCAACAGATTTGAAAATAGATAACTCCGAGAGGAGACGGAAACAAGAAGATTTTAGACGCTCACAGCGTGCCAAGTTAATTTGGAAATAGATAACTCCGAGAGGAGACGGAAACCGCTAATAACTGTATCTGACCGCCTGTTGTCTTTGATTTGGAAATAGATAACTCCGAGAGGAGACGGAAACCTTTTTACCTGTGCTATAATATAGCTACCTTTCATTTGGAAATAGATAACTCCGAGAGGAGACGGAAATTGTTCTTCAGGAACTATAATATACTTAAGATCAATTTGGAAATAGATAACTCCGAGAGGAGACGGAAACTTTATTAATTTTGCTGTTTTCTTACTTATTGTTCTTCTCATTTGGAAGTAGATAACTCCGAGAGGAGATGGTACATTTTGATGAATAATTTATTGAATACATGACGCTTTGGAAATTTAGAAATGTGAAATTGCGTAAGGGATGTTGAAGGTTTCGATAATGGACTATGGACATAGTTGGGAAGGATTAATATGAGTTACTTATATATTAATGAGAATGGTGCTGTTGTAGGAATTGAAGGAAATCGTTTTACGGTTAAATATAAAGATGGGATGTTGCAGAGCATTCCTGCGGAAAATCTTGATGGAATAACTGTCCTTGGAACTGTACAGATTACAACGCAATGCATGAAAGAATGCCTTGAGCGAGGAATAGCGGTTTCATATTTTTCCAAAGGAGGAAGATATTTTGGACGAGCTGTATCTACGGGACATATAAGGGCAGAATTGCAAAGAAAACAATGTGATTTATACAATACAGATTTTGCATTGGAACTCGCAAAACGTATAATAGATGCAAAGATACATAATCAGTTAGTGGTGTTAAGAAGATATGCAAGAAGTAGATGTGCGGATATTACTGAAGCGGAAAAAATGATAAAAGTATCAATTACTAAATGTGGTAATGCAAGTGGAATACCTGAATTGATGGGATATGAAGGACTTGCTGCAAAATATTACTTTGACGGATTGTCAGTATGCGTTGATGAAGATTTTAAGTTTAAAGGCAGAAGCAAGCGTCCACCTTTGGATGAATTTAATTCTATGCTCAGTCTTGGGTATTCAATACTTATGAATGAAATATACGGAGCTATAGAATTAAAGGGGCTTAATCCATACTTTGGCTTCATGCACAGGGATGCGGAGAAACATCCTACTCTGGCGAGTGACCTTATGGAGGAATGGCGCGCAGTTTTGGTTGATGCTACTGTCATGAGCATGATTAATGGTCATGAGGTGGGCAAGGAAGAATTCTATTCAGATGTAGATATGCCGGGAATATACCTGAGTAAACAGGCGCTTAAAAAGTATATAAATAAACTTGAGCATAAATTCCAAACAGATAATAAGTATTTATCATATGTCAATTATTATGTGAGCTTTAGAACTGGCATAGCAATGCAGATAAACAGCTTGGTAAAAGCAATAGAAGTAAATGATGCAAAACTATATGAACCGATTAGGATAAGGTGATTGTATGGAAAGAGAAGACTATTTTTTTGACTTTATAGATGAACACAAAAGTGATAAAATATTTGTGCTAATAATATATGATATTGTGGATGATAGTAAAAGAATAAAATTTTCAAAATATCTGCAGGGGTATGGTAATAGAGTACAAAAGTCAGCATTTGAGGCGAATATATCACGTAAAAAATATGAAAAGCTTATTAATGAAATATCATCATTTGTATCGCATGAAGATAGTGTGCGTGTTTACAAGATAAAGGGAAAAGGTCAGGTTTCTGCTTGGGGAATGAAGACAGATTTTACGGATGATGATGTTATTGTTGTATAATCATATAATATAAAGGAGTGAACTGATGAACAAAAAAATATTATTTTCGCCTGTCGGAGGGACTGATCCAATATCACTTAATAATTGCCGTGATGGTTCATTACTGCATATATGCCGTGTTTATAAACCTGATATTGTATACATGTATATGTCGGCTGAAATTATTACAAATCATGAACATGATAACAGGTATATTTACTGCCTTGATAAGTTATGCAATTTGCTTGGACATAATATGGAATACAGAATTATAGAAAAACGTAATCTGAAAAATGTTCAGGATTATGATTATTATTATACTGATTTTAGAAACACGATAAAAGGTGTAATTGATGATATGGATGAAAGCGATACTTTGATTCTTAATGTATCGTCAGGCACACCAGCTATGAGGAGTGGACTTATTGTACTTGCTACATTGGGAGAATTTAATTGTAAGATAGTTCAGGTTGTTACTCCGGAAAGAGCTATGGGAGAACATAGCCATATGGGATATGATGTAGAAACATTGTGGGAACTTGATGAAGATAATGTCGAAGATTTTGAGAACAGATGCATAGAAGTACATTGTCCTACATTATCAATTATAAAATCTGAAGAGTTGATTAAAAGCCAGATACTGTCATATGATTATTCGGCTGCTTACAGTATTGCAAAAACACTTCCACAAGAATATACGAATGACTATATTGATTTCATAAAATTTGCGGAAGCACGCATGCAGCTTGATTTCAGTACTGCAGACCCACTTGACAGAGGTAATGAGGCAAGTTTTTTTCCTGTACGATCAAGTAATGAAAAGAAATATTTTGAATATGCTTTAAGCCTTGATATTAAATTGAAGAGGAAAGAATATGTTGATTTTGTGAGAGGAATTACGCCTATAATAGTTGATTTGTTGGAACTGATTTTGAAGCATACATTTAGGCTTGATATAAATACATATTGCATGACTGACAAAAATAAAATGCGCAGATGGGACAGATGTAAGCTTGACGGAACGCCGGTATTGGAGGCTATAAAGAAAGAGTTCCCTAATTTTGACTACAAAATGATATCATCTGTTCATCTTGTTGCGATAATAAAGAATATGTTTGATGATGCTGATGTGTCAAGATTGGCGGCAGAGATGCGCTCTGTTGAAGAAAATGTTCGTAATATAGCAGCTCATGATATTGTGTCGATTACAGAAGAGGTGATTGTAAAACGTACCGGATTTACTCCGCAGATGATTATGGATAAGATACATCGTGCGTTTGCATATAGTGGAATCAAAGTGAAAAAAGAATATTGGAATTCATATAATGATATGAATGCAGAAATCTTAAAGCGTATGGTATGAATATTTTCTTGCATTTTAATTCCCTATATGGTAGAATGTGTAATGTTCTTGCGGATGTGGCGGAATGGCAGACGCAGCAGACTCAAAATCTGCCGGTGGTGACATCGTGCGGGTTCAAGTCCCGCCATCCGCATTTGCATTATATGACATTATATGAATAAGGCTGTTTTGTATGCAGAGTGTGAATTACAGGCGTATCTTCGTATGGAAGATACGTTTTTTATTGTTTTGTCAGTGGTAAAGTTAGCAGGCAAATTAATGTATTTTTTTGGATAATGGCTTGTATACAATAATTTTTTGTACTATAATGACAGTATTATTACTATTATTATAACTTTTAAGGAGGCATCACGATCATGGCATTTATTGACACGATTAAGGAAAGAGCAAAGGCTGACAAGAAGACTATCGTTTTACCGGAGTCTATGGACAGAAGAACTTTTGAGGCAGCTGAGAAGATTCTTAAGGAGGGTATCGCTAATCTTATAATCATCGGTACTCCTGAAGAGATTGCTAAGAACAGCGAGGGATTTGATATCTCAGGTGCAACAATCGTTGATCCTTTCAATGATCCAAATAAGCAGAAATATATTGATAAGTTTGTAGAATTAAGAGCAAAGAAGGGTATGACTCCGGAACTTGCTAAGGAGCAGATGGAGAAGGATTATATGTACTATGCATGTCTTATGTGCAAGTGCGGAGACGCTGACGGTGCTGTATCAGGTGCATGTCACTCAACAGGTAATACAATTCGTCCGGCACTTCAGCTTCTTAAGACAAAGCCGGGCATCAGCTCAGTATCAGGATTCTTCCTTATGGAGGTTCCGGACTGTGAGTACGGTGAGAATGGTCTGTTCGTATTTGCTGACTGTGCAGTAAGCCCTGACTATGATTCAGAGAAGCTTGCTGAGGTTGCTAAGCTTTCATCTGATTCATTCAAGAGCTTTGTAGGTAAGGATGCTAAGGTTGCTATGCTCAGCTTCTCATCATATGGCAGTGCAAAGCATGACAGAGTAACTATGGTTGCAGATGCAGTTAAGATTGCCAAGGAGAAGTATCCTGATATCACTGTTGACGGTGAGCTTCAGCTTGATGCTGCTTTAGTTCCTGAGGTTGCTGCACTTAAGGCTCCACAGAGCCCTGTTGCAGGTAAGGCTAATACACTTGTATTCCCTAACCTTGAGGCCGGTAACATCGGTTACAAGCTTGTTCAGAGACTTGCTAAGGCAGGTGCTTACGGTCCTGTTCTTCAGGGTCTTTCAATGCCTGTTAATGACCTTTCAAGAGGATGCTTCGCTGACGATATCGTTGGTGTAGTAGCTATGACAGCTGTTCAGGCTCAGAATGCATAATTTACTTACATAAGCAGACAGATATTTATCAACATTTTAAGGAGATTTTATTAAATATGAATATTCTTGTATTAAACTGTGGTAGTTCTTCACTTAAGTATCAGCTTATCAACATGGATGATGAGAGTGTAATTGCAAAGGGTCTTGTAGAGAGAATCGGTATCGATGGATCTATTCTTACTCACAAGCCAACCGGCAAGGACAAGTATGTTGTTGAGACTCCTATGAAGGATCACAACATTGCTGTTAAGCTTGTGCTTGATGCTTTACAGGATGCAGAGCACGGTGTTATCAAGTCTACAGATGAGATAGCAGCGGTAGGACACAGAGTACTTCACGCAGGTGAGAAGTATATTGAGTCATGTCTTGTGACAGAGGATGTTAAGAAGGTTGTAAGAGAATGCTTCGACCTCGGACCTCTTCATAATCCTGCTAACCTTATCGGTATTGAGGCTGTTGAAGCGGCTATGCCTGGCAAGCCTAACGTAGCAGTATGGGATACAGCATTCGGCGGAACAATGGAGCCTAAGGCTTATCTTTATGCTATTCCACGTGAGTACTATGAGAAGTATGGTGTAAGAAGATACGGCTTCCACGGAACAAGCCACAGCTTTGTTTCTAAGGAGACAATCAAGTTTGCCGGCCTTGATCCTAAGACAGCTAAGGTTATCGTATGCCACCTTGGCAATGGTGCTTCAATCTCTGCTTCAATCGGCGGCAAGTGTGTAGATACATCAATGGGTCTTACTCCTCTTGAGGGACTTATCATGGGTACAAGATCAGGTGACCTTGATCCTGCAATCCTTGAGTTCCTTTGCAATCATGAGAACCTTACAATCAGTGAGATGCTTAACATTCTTAATAAGAAGTCAGGTGTTCTTGGTATGTCAGGCGGCATCTCAAGTGACTTCAGAGATCTTAATGCCGCAGCTAACGAAGGTAATGAGATTGCCAAGGTTACACTTGAAGCTTATGCTTACAGAGTTGCTAAGTACATCGGTGCTTACACAGCTGCAATGAATGGTGTTGATGCCATTACATTTACAGCAGGTGTTGGTGAGAATGCTGCATGGCTTCGTCCGATGGTAGCCAAGTACCTTGGATACCTCGGTGTTAAGCTTGATGAGGCAGCAAGTGAGAAGGCCTGCGGAACTGAAGGAATCATCTCTACACCTGATTCTAAGGTTAAGCTTTGTGTAATCCCAACTAACGAAGAGCTTGCAATTGCAAGAGAGACACTTGCTCTTGTAAAGTAATAATACAGCTTCCGGTGTGGTAATTTGACAAAGTAAATAATTTTTATTGACAAAACACTACATCTTGTATATAATAACAAAATGTGTGTGGAGAGCAGATATGCTAATTAATTTATCAGAGCTTTTATCCAACGAAGGCGATTCCAGAACATATGAAGTTACATTGGATATGAACGAATTCAAGTGCTCTGCGGGAGTATATCCTATAGTTGAGGCAAAGCCTTTTACTCTGGAAGCTTCCAATGCAGGTAAGCGCAAGGTTTCAATACATGCTGATGTACATATTGCATTGGCAGTTCCATGTGACAGATGTCTGGAGGATGTCAGAACTGACATTGATTTTACGATTGACCGTGTAATTATCGCGGATGTATCGGATTCAGAAGGGATAGAAGTCGAAGATCAGAGTTTCATGGATGGCCATGACCTTGATATAGACAAACTGGTATATCCGGAGATTATATTTAATCTTCCTGCGAAGACTCTTTGCAGACCTGATTGTCAGGGCTTATGCCCTCGCTGTGGTGCTAATCTTAATCATGGCGAATGTGGTTGTGACAGGAGTTCCCTGGATCCAAGAATGTCAGTAATCCAAGATATTTTTAACAATCGTAAGGAGGTGTAACAATGTCAATTTGTCCAAAGAATAAATCATCTAAGGCAAGAAGAGATAAGAGAAGAGCTAACTGGAAGATGTCAGCTCCTAATCTTGTTAAGTGCAGCAAGTGCGGTGCATTAACAATGTCTCACAGAGTATGTAAGGCTTGTGGCTCATACAACAAGAAGGAAGTTGTCTCTGTTGCAGAGTAATTAATGTTTATAGAATAAGGTTTTCACTTCGGTGGGAACCTTATTTTTTTAGCTTATGATTCTGTTTCTATTGATTTTGACGGCTCAATATAGTATATTTTATAAGTGAGTTTTTATGTAATGCGGCACATCAGTGCCTGCGGAATGGAGATTATATGGCTGATACGGTCAATGTAGCGCTTGACGCTATGGGCGGAGATAACGCACCTGATGAGATGATCAGGGGTGCTATAGATGCCGTTAATAAAGCTCCGGACATTCATGTGTGTCTGGTTGGACAGGAAGAGAAGATTAATGCATTTCTTTCATCCTGCAGCTATAACAGGGAACAGATTTCAGTAGTTAATGCTACGGAAGTGATCGAGACGGGAGAGCATCCGGTCAATGCAATCCGCAAGAAAAAGGATTCTTCGATAGTTAAGGCCCTTGGACTTGTTAAGTCCGGTGAGGCAGATGCATTTGTGTCGGCCGGTAATTCAGGAGCAATACTTGTAGGTGGACAGACTATAGTCGGAAGAATCAAAGGTGTTGAGAGACCGCCGTTTGCACCTCTTATACCTACTGCAGCAGGCGTAAGTCTTCTGCTTGACAGCGGAGCCAATGTTGACGCACGCTCATCACACCTTGTACAGTGGGCGAGAATGGGTTCTATCTACATGGAGAATGTGATGGGGGTTAAGAATCCAAGAGTTGCGATTGTTAACGTCGGTGTTGAGGAAGAGAAGGGCAATGCTCTTGTTAAGGAAACATTTCCGCTTCTTAAGGAATGTCCTGATATTAATTTTATCGGAAGTATTGAAGCGAGAGAGATACCTAATGGCGGTGCAGATGTAATCGTATGTGATGCATTTGTCGGTAATGTTATTCTTAAGCTCTACGAGGGCGTCGGCTCGGTACTGATTAAGTCAGTTAAGAAGGGACTTATGTCATCCCTTAAGTCAAAGATTGGAGCGCTCCTTATAAAGGATGCACTTAAGTCTACACTTAAGTCATTTGATGCATCTGAGTATGGCGGAGCACCGATGCTTGGCCTTAAAGGCCTTGTGGTTAAGACACATGGTAACGCCAAGGCAAAGGAAGTAACGACATCAATACTTCAGTGCAGGAAGTTCAAAGAGCAGGCAATTAATGATAAGATGAATGAGATTTTCGGAAAGTGAGGATTAGATAATTATGGAATTTGAAAAGTTACAGGCTATTATTGCGGAGGTTCTTAATACAGACCCTGACTCAATAACAATGGAGTCAACATTTGTAGATGATCTTGGAGCTGATTCACTTGATGTATTCCAGATAATCATGGGAATAGAAGAAGCTTTTGATATAGAGATACCTACAGAGGAAGCTGAGAAGATTGTTACTGTCGGCGATGCTGTTGAGCAGATTAAGAAAGCTCTTAACTAATCATAATCAGATAGATGTGGTGTTATGAGACTGGCAAAGATTGAGTATCTTTGCTCAGTCTCATTTAAAAATGAGAGACGGTGGAATTATGAATCATAGTACTGATTTGAATGAGCTGCAGCAGACGATGGGCTACAGCTTTGATGATGTATCACTGCTTAAGCATGCCCTTACTCACAGTTCATATGCCAACGAGCTTCGCATAAATAAGACGGGGAATAATGAGAGACTTGAATTCCTTGGCGATGCCGTGCTTGAACTTGTGAGCAGTGAATATCTTTTTAATGAACATAAGGATGTTAACGAGGGCTCATTGTCCAAGCTCCGTGCGAGCATGGTCTGTGAGCCGTCGCTTGCATTCTGCGCCAGAGATATCAGCCTGCAGAAGTATATAATGCTTGGCAAAGGAGAAGATGCAACAGGAGGAAGACAGAGGGATTCGATAACTTCTGATGCACTTGAGGCGGTTATAGGAGCCATTTACCTTGACGGAGGCTTTGAGCCTGCAAAGAAGTTTATAATGGCACATGTACTTAATGACCTCGATAATAAGAAGCTTTTTTATGACAGCAAGACGATTCTTCAGGAGATTCTTCAGGCTGACAATAAGACGCCTGAGTACAGGATCACAGGCGAGGAAGGTCCTGAGCACAGTAAGACATTCTCGGCAGAGGTGCTCGACGGTTCCACAGTCCTCGGACATGGAAGCGGTCATAATAAGAAAGCTGCCGAACAGCAGGCAGCCTATGATGCCATATTAAGACTGAGAAAATAGACATCGGGGGAAGTATGTATTTAAAAAGTATCGAGGTACAGGGCTTTAAGTCTTTTGCCAACAAAATAGTTTTTGAATTTAATAACGGAATTACCGGAATCGTAGGCCCTAACGGAAGCGGTAAGAGTAATGTAGCCGATGCCGTAAGGTGGGTTCTGGGTGAACAGAGTGCCAAGCAGCTCCGTGGAACTAAGATGGAGGATATTATATTCGCCGGTACACAGATGCGTAAGCCGGTTGGATTTGCATATGTGGCAATCACACTTGATAATTCCGATCATGCACTCCCTGTTGACTATGATGAGGTTGTTGTTGCAAGGCGTGTGTTCCGCTCCGGTGAGAGTGAATACATGATCAACGGTAATACATGCAGGCTGAAGGATGTATCCGAACTTTTCTATGATACGGGTATCGGTAAGGAAGGCTATTCTATCATTGGACAGGGACAGATTGACAAAATCTTAAGTGGAAAGCCTGAAGAAAGAAGAGAGCTTTTTGATGAAGCGGCAGGAATTGTGAAGTTCAAGAGGCGCAAGGCTGCTGCCGTTAAGAAGCTTGAGAATGAGCGCGCTAACCTTGTCAGGGTTAATGATATTCTGTCGGAACTTGAGAAGCAGGTCGGACCGCTCGGAAAACAGTCTGAGAAGGCACGCCAGTACCTTCTGCTTAAGGAGAATCTCAAGACTAATGATATTAATGCATTTCTCCTTGAGATGGAATCAACAAGGGCAACTCTGACAGATATAGATAATAAGCTTACTATAGCAGCAGACGACCTTGATAAGTCGAACAGGGAATATGAGAGCACAAAAGCTGAATATGAGGCTGCAGAGCAGAGATTATCAGAATTACAGACTGAGATAGAGAATGAGATGTCGCTTAAGTCCGAAACTGACGTCGAAAAGGGACGCCTTAACGGACAGATGAATGTAATGAGTGAGCAGATTAAGACTATACGCAGCAACGAGTCACATTACAATGACAGAATAGGCGTAATTCATCAGGAGTGTGCACGTCTTGAGACACAGAAATCAGGTTTTTTAAGAGACCGCGAAGAGCTTGCCAAAGAACTTGATGCGATAAAGCTTAAGCAGGATAACAGTGAGAATGAGCATAAGGTTATCATTGACGAGATAACACGGCTTACGGCAGAGATTGAGGCTGCACAGAATGAGATGTATGACATCCTCAATGAGAAGAGTAATATAAAGACTGAGAACCAGCGTTATGAGACGATGCTTGAGCAGATTAATATCAGAAGGGCAGAACTCAACAGCAGGGTTATTCAGGGAAAGAGCGATGAGAGCGCACAGATTGGAGTTATCAACGGATATGCACATGAGGCGTCTCTTATACAGGATAAAGTCAATTCACTTACCGGGCAGATAAAAGAATATGAGGCTGGAATAGCTTCATGCCGTGAGAAGATAGCAGAGCTTACATCAGAGATAGATAAGACTCAGCAGCAGTATCACCGCGAGAGATCAAGACTTGAATCACTCCGCAATATTGCTGAAAGATATGACGGATATGGCAACAGCATACGAAAGGTCATGGAGCGCAAGACTGATAATGACGGTATACTTGGAGTTGTGGCTGATATCATTAAGGTGCAGAAGCAGTATGAAGTCGCAATTGAGACTGCACTTGGCGGTACAATTCAGAATATTGTTACTGATAATGAACAGACTGCCAAGGGACTTATCGCATACCTTAAGGAGAATAAGTTCGGCCGTGCAACATTTCTGCCATTGTCATCAATATCAGGGCGCAATACTCTTGAGAAGGATGCGTGCCTTAATGAGAAAGGCGTTGTCGGGATAGCAAGCAGGCTTGTGAGAGTATCATTTGAATATGAGAATCTTGTTAATTACCTGCTTGGAAGAATCCTCGTTGTAGATAATATTGATAATGCACTCGCAATTGCAAGAAAGTATAAATATTCACTGCGAATAGTTACACTTGAAGGTGAACAGCTTAATCCGGGCGGTTCCATGACCGGTGGTGCTTTCCGCAATTCGAGCAATCTTCTTGGACGGCGCAGGGAGATTGAAGAGCTTAAGGCTTCTGCAGCACAGATAAGTGACAGCCTTGATAAGCTGAAAGGCGAGCTTGCCGATACACGTAAGAAACTTGCATCAATCCGCGAGGATAACGAAGCTGCGGGTAAGTCAATGCGCGAGCAGCAGATTGCTTATAACACGGCACAGATGAATTATAAACAGGCATCACAGAAACGTGATGAGATTATTGCATCATATCAGGAAAGTGCGTCTGAGGCTGCAAAGCTTGATAAGCAGATAGAGGATATCAGAGGCGGACTGTCGGATGTAACAAGCAGTCTTGCATCGCTTGATGATAAGAATACGCTTGCACAGGAAAAGGCTGCAGAGCTTAACAGCCGGCTTGAAGCGAAGCGTAATGAAGAAACGGGACATATTGCCAGAACAGAAGGCATACATGTACAGTTCAATTCACTTCAGCAAAAGGATACATATCTTCAGGAGAATATAACACGAATAGAGTGGGATATTGAGAACCTCCAAAATGAGGAGAAGGGGCTTAACGAACAGCTTGTCAATACGGCTGATGAGATTAAGGCCAAGGAAGATATGATTGCCCGGACTAAGGCTGCAATTGAGGCTGCACAGACTAAGATTGAAGAGTGCGAGAAGAGTATTGCGGCTTTGCGAGAGAAGCGTGCAGAAGTTTCGGAGCAGAACAAGACCTTTTTTGATAAGAGAGAGAATCTCGCTAATACTATCAGTGCACTTGACAAAGAGTGCTACAGACTTAATGCGGCTAAGGAAAAGCTTGAAGCTGCCAAAGACGGACTTGTTGATTACATGTGGTCTGAGTATGAGATTACATATGGTTCGGCTTCACAGCTGAGAGACCCTGAGATGACGGATCTCGCGTCAATCAAGAAGACAATTGCATCAGTTAAGGCACAGATACGTGCGCTTGGTGATGTCAATGTAAATGCTATCGAAGAGTATAAGGATGTCAATGAGCGTTATACTTTCCTGAGTACACAGCATGATGATCTCATTAAGGCAGAACAGAGTCTTATGACTGTAATAGATGAGCTTGATAACGGAATGCGAATCCAGTTTAAAGCTAAATTTGAAGAGATTAAGACAGAGTTCGACAAAGTCTTCAGGGAACTGTTTGGCGGTGGACGCGGTACGATAGAACTTGTTGAAGGAGAGGATATTCTTGAGGCAGGAATTGTGATTATCTCACAGCCGCCCGGAAAGAAGCTTCAGAACATGATGCAGCTCTCCGGTGGTGAAAAAGCACTTACGGCTATCTCACTTCTGTTTGCAATACAGAATCTCAAGCCGTCGCCATTCTGCCTTCTCGATGAGATTGAGGCCGCACTTGATGATTCTAATGTAGACAGATATGCTTCATATCTGCATAAGCTGACAAAGCATACACAGTTTATCGTAATCACTCACAGACGTGGTACAATGGCAGCGGCTGACAGGCTGTATGGTATAACGATGCAGGAAAAAGGTGTTTCAACACTTGTGTCGGTTGACCTTATTGAGAATGAGCTGGATGCTTCTGACAGAAAACAGTAAAATGAGAAATGAGGACATGTATGGGATTATTCAGTAAATTAAAAGAAGGGCTTACTAAGACCAGAGACCATATAACATCAGGAATGGATGCAATTTTTTCAGGATTTTCTTCGATAGATGATGATTTCTACGAAGAACTTGAAGAGACAATGATAATGGGCGATATAGGTGTCCGTGCAACAGAGGAGATACTTGAGGAACTCAAAGAGAAGGTTCATGAGAACAAAGTGAAGAATCCGGCTGATTGCAAGCAGCTTCTTATTGATACAATCAAAGAGAAGATGGACCTTGGTGAGAACGCATATGATTTTGAAAACCGCAAGTCGATTATTATTCTTATCGGTGTTAACGGAGTCGGTAAGACAACATCTGCCGGCAAGATTGCGGCACACTTGAGAGGACAGGGCAGGAAGGTTATTCTTGCGGCAGCCGATACGTTCCGTGCCGCTGCCATCGAACAGCTTACAGAATGGGCTAACAGAAGTCAGTGCGATATAATCGCACAGTCAGAGGGTTCTGACCCGGCAGCAGTAATATTTGATGCGGTTGCCGCAGCCAAGGCAAGAAAAGCGGATGTCCTTCTGTGTGATACTGCCGGACGTCTTCACAACAAAAAGAATCTTATGGAAGAGCTCCGTAAGATTGACAGAGTCATTGAACGGGAGTATGCTGATGCTTACAGGGAAAATCTTCTCGTCCTTGATGCAACAACGGGACAGAACGCATTATCACAGCTGCGTGAGTTCAAAGACGTAATGGATATAACGGGAATAATCCTTACCAAGATGGACGGAACTGCCAAGGGAGGTATAGCTATCGCGATACAGACTGAGTTTGGCGTGCCTGTCAAATATATCGGCGTGGGAGAGCATATTGAAGATCTGCAGAAGTTTGATTCCGAAGATTATGTCAATGCCATCTTTGATGTACCTGAAGGGGAAGATGATTAATTAATAATAATGGAGGCCAGTATGGACAAATTAACACTTGAAAAATTTGAAGAAGCTGCTGAAAAAGTACAGGAGGTAACACTTAAGACTAATCTTGTATACAGCGAATATTTCAGTAAGCAGAGCGGCAATAAGGTATATCTTAAGCCGGAGAACATGCAGTACACAGGTGCATATAAAGTGCGTGGAGCGTATTACAAGATAAGCACGCTTACAGACGAAGAGCGCGCAAAGGGACTTATAACGGCATCAGCGGGCAACCATGCACAGGGTGTTGCATATGCTGCTAAGATATATGGCTGCCGTGCAGTTATCGTAATGCCTACAACAACACCACTTATCAAGGTAAACCGCACGAAGAGTTATGGTGCAGAGGTTGTCCTTTACGGAGATGTATATGATGAGGCTTGCGAATATGCGCTTAAGATGGCTAAGGAGCAGGGACTTACATTTATCCATCCATTTGATGATCTTGCTGTTGCAACAGGTCAGGGGTCAATTGCAATGGAGATAATCAAGGAGCTTCCTACAGTAGATTACATTCTTGTACCTGTCGGCGGAGGCGGACTTGCAACAGGTGTTTCAACACTTGCCAAGCTTCTTAATCCCCATATCAAGGTAATAGGTGTAGAGCCTGCCGGAGCTAACTGTCTTCAGGAGTCACTTAAGAAGAATACAGTGACAACACTTAAGTCGGTTAATACTATAGCTGACGGAACTGCAGTACAGACACCTGGTAAGAAGCTGTTCCCATATCTTAAGGAGAATCTTGATGAGGTAATTACAGTTGAGGATTACGAGCTTATCGATGCATTCCTTGATATGGTAGAGAATCACAAGATGGTAGTAGAGAATTCAGGACTTCTTACAGTTGCTGCAATTAAGCATATCGATGTTAAGGACAAGAAGATTGTTTCAATCTTAAGCGGCGGTAACATGGATGTTATAACAATGTCATCTATCGTAAGCCATGGTCTTATCCAGCGTGGACGTATATTCACTGTATCAGTGCTTCTTCCGGACAAGCCGGGCGAACTTGTACGTGTTGCACAGATTGTTGCTGATGCTAAGGGTAATGTAATTAAGATTGAGCATAACCAGTTCGTAAGCATCAATCGTAATGCTGCGGTTGAGCTCAGACTTACAATCGAGGCATTCGGACATGACCATAAGGACGAGATTATCAAGAAGCTTGAAGAAGGCGGTCTGCGTCCAAGGCTTGTAAAGACTAATCTGTAAAAACGAAGCATATAACTTGTATGTAACAACAAGACGGGTCACAGCGTTATATAGCTGTGGCCTTTTTGATTTGTGCGGGAGTAATTAAAGAATTTGCAAATTGTTAACAAATATTTAATTGATATATTACTAGCCATTATAAAAGAATTAGTATAATATTAATATTATCAAAATAATTTTGAAGAAAGGAATTTGTGAAGGCTGTCAGGGCTGACATGAGAGCGGTATATGAAGAAAATACTTAAAACACTTAAAAAGCACTGGAAACTCGCAACTGTACTTGTGGTAATAATTGCAATTATTGCTGCTTCAGTTGTCGGAGGCGGTAAGGCTGCAGACCAGATGTACGTTGATGAGAAGGTACAGAAGAGAGATATTGTTACATATCACACGTTTACTGGTAATATAGAGGCAGTAGATGATGTGACTATAACTCCTAAGGTTATGGGGGAAGTTACGCAGGTTTATTTTAAGGAAGGCGATGAGGTTAAGGCCGGAGATGTGCTTGCCCAGATGGATGATAAGACTATACGCCAGAATATAGCGCTTAAGGAGGCATCACTGTCCAATACTGAACTTTCTAATTACTATGCAATACGTGATGCTAAGAAGTCTTACGAGGATTATAAGAATTCAATAGATAACGGAGACAATGCAACTATTAATCAGGCGAAGGCTGCACTTGATAATGCAAAGACTGCTTATGATTCGGCAGTGTCTGATTATAACCGTGCAAAGCTTGAACTGGATAACAATATAGATGCATCAATGATTGCTGCCGGCAACCAGCTTGAGAGCGTTAAGGCGGCGCTTGAACAGGCTAAAAAGAATTATGACGATAATGAAGCGGATATACGTGGGTGTGAGAAGGGCGTATCTAACGCCGAGGATGCATATGATGCAGATCCGTCACCTGCCAATGCAGCTTCACTTGCAGGCGCAAAAGCGAATGTAGAGATGCTTGAGGCTAAGAGGGATGCGCTTCAGACTGCTGTTGATAATGCACAGTTAAGCTATGATAACCAGTATAAGAGCTATCTTAGCACATTTAATACGGTTAATACTAACTTAAGCAAGTATGAAGATGCGGTTAATTCAAGACATGAGTCTTATCTTCAGGCACAGCAGAGCTATGAGTCAGCACTTGTTGCGGCAGACCAGACTCTTCAGACATATGCCAATGCAGCTGAAAAGGTTGAGGCTTTGTCCAATAACAATGTAGCGGCGCTGGAGCTTGATAATCTGTATACACAGCTTGAAGATTATAAGATTAAGGCATCTATAAGCGGTACGCTTACTGACTTTAATGTCAAGGTGGGAGACACACTCTCAACAGCCAAGGCAGTTGCTGAGGTGACTGATTATTCTACGGTACAGGTATCTATTAAGATTGATGAGTATGACATACTTGGAGTAGAGGATGGCGTTGATGTAGGAATCAGTGTTGATGCTCTTAAGAGAGATTATGAGGGTAAGATTACCAATGTGTCAAAGAAAGCAACTGTAGAGAAGGGCGTATCATATTTTACGGCTGACGTTGAATTCAGGGCAGATTCATATATCAGAACGGGAATGTCAGTAGAAGTAAAGCTTAAGAATAACGATGTTAAGGATGTACTTTCAGTTTCAATGGATGCATTGTATTACGAGAGCGACAATACGCCGTATGTACTTGTCGGTTCGGGTAAATCACAGGAGAAAAAGTATATAACAACAGGGGCAAGTGATGGCTCTTATGTTGAGATAAAAGACGGACTTAATGAAGGTGATACTGTAAAGGCAAAGAGCGAGATGATGAATATGATGATGAATATGTATGGCGGCTCTGTAAGCGCAGGCAGTGTTTCTACAGATTCAGGCAGCAGCACATCAAAATAAGTAAACGGAGATTTGATTATGGCTAAAGAAATACTTACAATGAAGAACATTGTGAAGGAATATGTCATGGGTGATGAAATATCAAGAGTGCTTAAGGGAATTGACCTTACGGTAGAAGAGGGGGAGTTCCTGGCTGTTCTCGGACCATCAGGCTCAGGTAAGTCTACGCTTATGAATATTATCGGATGTCTGGACGTTCCGACTTCGGGTGAGTATATACTGTCGGGACGTAAGATTGCTGACCAGGACGAGAAGTCACTTGCGCACATACGCAGTAAGGAGATTGGATTTATATTTCAGTCATTTCACCTGCTTCAGAGACAGACGGCACTTGAGAATGTTGAACTGCCTATGATATATGCCAATGTTAAGGAGAAGGAACGTAAGCAGCGTGCAATGGAGGTGCTTGAAAAAGTAGGCCTCAAAGACAAGATGGATCATTATCCTAATCAGATGTCAGGAGGGCAGCAGCAAAGAGTTGCCATAGCACGTTCGATAGTGAACAATCCGACAATACTTCTTGCAGATGAGCCGACGGGTGCTCTCGACCAGAAGACGGGAGCGCAGGTTATGGAGCTTTTTCATGAACTGAATGACGAAGGCAGATGCATAATAATGATTACGCATGATGTCCACATTGCGCAGCATGCCAAGAGAATAGTAAGAATACTTGACGGTAATATAAGCGAAGGTGTAGTTGAGGATGCGTAATGACTGAAGCTGACAAATATATTTGCATAATATATTTACGATAAGGAGCAATATGGATATTTTAAAGCAGAGCATCGGGATGTCGATGCAGAATATAAAGGGCAACAAGATGCGTTCGTTCCTTACAACACTCGGTATAATAATCGGTGTTACGGCTGTAATTGCCCTTATTACAATAGTTCAGGGTGTATCTGATAATGTAATGGGGCAGTTTGAAAATCTTGGCGCAGGCAAGCTGGTTGTATCAATAACGGGTACGTCGCTTAAGACCGGATTGTCAGACAGCGACATAGCTAAGATTGAAGCGATTGACAATGTCGCAGGTGTATCACCTACGGTCTCCACAACAAGCAAGGGCGCACGTAACGGCGAGGTTGATGACATTAACGTAGAAGGCAAGAACGGAACGTATTTCCTGAATAATAACAATATTATATCAGGCCGTGCGCTGACACATGCGGAGATGGCAGGTGATGTGTATACATGTGTCATTGATAAGGACTGTGCCAAGAGATTTTTCTTCGGTGAGAATCCGGTCGGTAAGAAACTTAAAGTCGGAGGCTATACTTATACGGTTGTAGGACTTGAGGGAGATGATGCCAATCTTATGTCAACAATGATGACGACATCAAGTGACGGAGGAACAGTTAAGATCCCTTACAAGAATGCGCTTAAGATGACAGGAAGTGCCAACATTAACAGCATTGAAATCTACATAGGAGATACACAGTTCTCTGACCAGGTTACGAATGACCTGAAAAAAGTACTTAATCAGGCGTTCAATGACAAAGATGACAGTTACAGCATATTTAACATGGATTCGCTTCTTGATACTATGCGTTCCATGCAGAACATGATGACTACGATGCTTGCAGGCATTGCGTCAATAGCACTTCTTGTCGGCGGAATAGGTATCATGAATATGATGCTTGTATCGGTTACTGAGCGTACCAGGGAGATAGGTCTGCGCAAGGCACTCGGCGCTGAGCCTAAGAGGATACAGATGCAGTTTCTGATTGAATCAATATTCCTTTCGATGATTGGAGGAATAATAGGCGTGGGGCTTGGGCTGCTGATATCATATGTGGCAGCAGTCCTGATAAAGATTGACTTTGTAATCCAGCCCGGAGCAATCATACTTGGTGTAGGCTTCTCAGCCGCAATCGGAATAATATTCGGATGGGTACCTGCAAGGAAGGCAAGTGAGCTTAACCCTATAGATGCACTCCGCTCGGAATAAAAATAAAGCTGTCAAGAAAAAATACTTGACAGCTTGCTGACACTATTGTATTATATCATTTGTTATGGAAAAGATTCTTGAGCAGACATTGTTATATGATTTCTATGGAGAACTTCTGACAGAGCATCAGAAGGCTGTATATTCGGATGTTGTCTTTAACGACTATTCACTGAGTGAGGTTGCTGAGGAGTATGACATCTCAAGACAGGGAGTGCATGACCTGATTAAGCGCTGCAATGCTATTCTTACAGGTTATGAAGATAAGCTTCATCTCGTGGAGAAGTTTATGGATGCAAAGAAGATGGTAGGAGAGATTAATGATCTTACCAAGAAGTTCTTCGACACGGGTGACTCCGAGTGTGTGAGAAGAATTGATGAGATTTCCAATGACATGTTGAAGATTTTTTAGGAGGCTTTAGATGGCTTTTGACAGTTTGTCAGACAAATTACAGAACATTTTCAAAAACCTCCGTGGCAAGGGACGCTTAAGCGAAAGTGATGTTAAGGCTGCACTCAGGGAAGTCAAGATGGCACTTCTTGAGGCGGATGTTAACTTCAAAGTTGTCAAGCAGTTTGTTAAGTCGGTTGAGGAACGTGCAATCGGTCAGGATGTAATGGAGAGCCTTACACCCGGACAGATGGTAATCAAGATAGTCAATGAAGAGATGATTAAGCTCATGGGTTCAGAGACTACAGAGATTGCTCTTAAGAGCGGTTCAGAGATTACGGTTATCATGATGGCAGGTCTTCAGGGTGCCGGTAAGACAACCACTACAGCCAAGCTGGCAGGCAAGTTCAAGGCTCAGGGCAGGAAGCCGCTTCTTGTGGCATGTGATGTATACAGACCTGCGGCAGTTGAACAGCTTAAGATTAATGGTGAGAAGCAGGGCGTTCCTGTTTTTGCCATGGGAACGAACCAGAATCCTGTAGACATAGCCAAGGCAGGAATTGAACATGCTAAGTCTAACGGGAATAACATTGTTATTTTGGATACAGCCGGACGTCTTCATGTAGATGAAGACATGATGACTGAGCTTCAGAATATAAAGAGCAGCGTGGGAGTTGACCAGACGATACTTGTTGTCGATTCGATGACAGGTCAGGACGCCGTTAATGTAGCGTCTTCATTCGATGAGAAGATTGGAATTGACGGAGTTATTCTTACTAAGCTCGATGGTGACACCAGAGGCGGTGCCGCCCTTTCAATCAAAGCCGTGACAGGCAAGCCTATTCTTTACGCCGGTATGGGAGAGAAGCTTTCAGATCTTGAACAGTTCCATCCTGACAGAATGGCATCAAGAATACTTGGCATGGGCGATGTGCTTTCGCTTATAGAGAAGGCTGAGGCACAGATAGATGCCGATAAGGCGGCTGAGATGGAGAAGAAGCTCCGCAAAGCGGAGTTTGACTTTAATGATTATCTTGAGTACATGGGTCAGATTAAGAACATGGGCGGACTCGGGTCAATCATGAATATGCTTCCGGGCATGGGATTTGCCGGCAAGATTAAGACAGACGGCGTAGACATGGATGAAGCAGAGAAGAATCTTAAGCGCACTGAGGCAATCATCCTTTCGATGAATAATGCGGAGCGCAGCAGACCGGACATTCTTAATCCGTCAAGAAAGAACCGTATCGCAAGAGGTGCGGGAGTTGACATAAGCGAAGTCAACAGAGTGGTTAAGCAGTTTGAGCAGATGAAGAAGATGATGAAGCAGATGCCGGGCATGATGAAACAATTCGGTGGTAAAAAGGGCAGATTCAAATTGCCTTTTTAGCATAATACATTTTTAGCAAAATATCAGGAGGTGAATTACAATGGTAAAGATCAGATTAAAGAGATTAGGTGAGAAGAAGTCTCCATTCTATAGAATCATCGTTGCAGATTCAAGATCACCACGTAACGGAAGATTCATCGAGGAAATCGGTACTTACGATCCTAACTACGATCCTTGCAAGGTTAACATTGATGCAGAGGCAGCTAAGAAGTGGCTTGCTAACGGTGCACAGCCTACAGAAGGTGTCTTAAGAGTATTTAAGATTGCCGGAATTGAGAAGTAATCCAAGAGACTTTTGGGTGATTATTGGTTATCGCACTAAGATCTGAGTACCTTAGTGCAATGACCGTGTCTCTTAATCCCGTACAGTCTGCAACCGCAGACGGAAATGAGGAAGTATGAAGGAATTAGTTGAAATTATCGCTAAAGCACTTGTTGATAATCCTGATGAAGTTGTTGTAACTGAGACAGAGAAGAATAAGGCTCTTATTGTTGAGCTTAAGGTAGCTCCGTCAGATATGGGGAAAGTTATCGGTAAGCAGGGACGAATCGCAAAGTCCATTCGTGCAGTTGTAACGGCTGCAGCATCTAAGACTGACAAGAAAGTGATTGTCGAGATTATATAACGGCAATGTACTTTGAATTTATGAAAGAACCTCGAAAGCATTGTTTTCGGGGTTCGAATTTTATGGAGGATACATGGAGCAGACATTACGTGTAGGCGTAATAACATCGACACATGGAATACGCGGCGAAGTAAAGGTATTTCCGACAACAGATGATCCGAAGAGATTCGATTATCTTGAAGAAGTTATTGTTGATATGAAAAGAGAGCCTGTAAAGCTTGAGATTGAAGGCGTTAAGTACTTCAAACAATTTGTTATTCTCAAGTTCAAAGGGTATGACAATATAAATGATATACAGCAGTTTGTAAAAAAAGACCTGCTTGTTACAAGAGAAAATGCAGTTGAACTTGAAGATGGAGAGTTCTTTATATGCGATCTCGTTGGACTTAAGGTCGTGACTGATGAAGGTGTGGAGCTTGGTGTGCTTAAGGATATTATGCAGACGGGAGCCAATGATGTCTATGTGGTTGGAATGAATGACGGTAAGGAAGTTCTTATTCCTTCAATACCGCAGTGTATATTGGAGAAGAATCCGGAGGAAGGATATATACGCGTTCATCTTCTTAAAGGGCTCCTTGATTAAAATGATATAGCCGGGTATTATGTGTTTATTATAAAGCTGATTATTTCTTGTCAACATTACGCATAATATGCTATACTGTTAGATGCGCCAAATGAAAGCAGGGGGTGGCTGATGCGGAATCTGCTTTTGTGAGGCAGTTATGTTATGAGGTGAGAATGACATGAGCAACATAGCACGTGGCAAAAATAACTGGGCATTATTTTTGTTTCTTCTTGCCGGTATTGTAATCGGTGGATTTATCAGCGAGCTTACGGCCGGAATTCCGGCACTTGGATGGCTCAGCTATGGTCAGACGTTTGGATTTACTGACCCGGCACCAACACTTGATCTCGGAGTGCTTATTATAACATTCGGTCTCAAGATTAAGATTACTATCGGAAGTATTGTCGGAATAATTATTGCTGCAGTCATATACCGTTTTGTATAGTTGACATTAACTGTATAACAAATTAACCGGATTTTGTTTCCTTTAGCATAAGGAATGAATAGTGTATATGATAACACGGGACTGAAGAACAGGCGTACCAAAGACCTTCCGGCATCAATGCGTCCGTATGAGAAGTTTATGTTATACGGAGCAGGTGCACTGTCTGATGCAGAACTTCTTGCAGTTATAATTAAGACAGGAACAACGGGGATAAGTTCAATTGAACTTGCTGCCGGCATTATTGATATGGCATGCAACGGATCGGGAAGTACGAACCTTGCGGGGCTTACGGGGATAGGGTATGAAGACCTTGTATCAATTCGTGGCATAGGCAGTGTGAAAGCATTACAGATTATGGCTGTAATTGAGCTGTCACGCAGAATATCCAAATCGTGTGCATGCAGGCGGCTTGATTTCAGGAATCCCGTATCAATCGCGGATTATTATATGGAAGACCTGCGTCATGCGGAATGCGAGAGGCTTGTACTTGCCATGCTCGACACAAAGCTGCGGCTGATTAAGGATGAGATTATCTCAACAGGTACCGTTAACGCATCAATAGTATCTCCGAGAGAGATATTTGTTGCAGCGTTAAGAGCCGGTGCGGTATTTATCGTTATGCTGCATAATCATCCAAGCGGTGATGCAGAGCCAAGCAGTAATGACATTGCTATAACAAGGCGGGTGCAGCTTGCCGGCGAGATGTTAGGAATATCGCTTATTGACCATATTATTATTGGTGATAATAGATTCGTAAGCCTTAAGGAAAGCGGACTTATGAATCTTAATGAATAAAATTTCAAAAATTGAAAGGAGCCTAAGATGGCAGGTGTATACGGAATTGATATAGGAACAAGCAATTTTAAGATGTTCTCAAAAGATAAGGATAAGATTCTCAATGAGAAGAATATAATTGCAATAGCCAATAAGACTGAGATTTTTGCATTCGGTGATGAAGCGTTCGAGATGTATGAGAAGGCACCGGATAATATAGTTGTATCATATCCGGTTAAGTTTGGCGTTATTGCAGACATCGAGAATATGCAGACACTTCTTGAGAAGTTTACTGAGAAGCAGAGTGAGAGCAAGAAGCTTACGGGTCCTTCGGAGTTCTATATTGCTGTTCCGACAGATATTACTGAAGTTGAGAAGCGTGCATTCTATGAGATAGTTGTTGATGCCAAAGTTAAGGCAAAGAATGTTTATATAGTTGATAAGCCGGTTGCTGATGCTATAGGTGCGGGGATTGATGTAACTGCTGCCAAAGGTGTTATGGTTGTCAATATCGGCGCTGACACAACTGAGATATCAGTTCTCTCACTTGGAGGCATTGTGCTCAGCAAGTCAGTCAAGATTGGCGGTAACAAGCTTGATGACAGTATTATAACAACTGTACGTAAGTATTATAATCTTGTAATCGGAAGCAAGACAGCTGAGAATCTTAAGAAGCAGCTTGGAAGCGCCGTACAGGTTGATGAGTCATTTGCAAAGGGATTTGGACGTAATATAGTATCAGGCCTCCCTGTATGTGTGGATATATCTTCTGATATTATCTACAATGCGATTGTCGACCCGCTTCACTCAATCATGGATTCAATCAAAGTCATTCTTGAGAGAACTCCGCCTGAACTTGCAGCGGATATTATTAATATGGGTATTTATGTTACAGGCGGTACATCTAACATAAGCAACCTTGAGAGATTTATCAAGGAAGAGACCAATCTCAATGTCAATATAGTTGAGAATCCTTCTGAAAGTGTTGTACGCGGACTTATGGGCGTCGTTAATAACCCTCAGTTCAGACATCTTGCATATACACCACAGGAAAAGATTTACGAATAATTAATTTTAGAGCAGGTGTTTGTCAATGAGAAAGAAACTGAGTACATTTTTTACACCTAAATATATTCTGGTTATTCTTACGGTGGTATGTTTTCTGTTTGTAGGTGCGTCATTCTTTACGGACAGCCTTATATCACCTATACGGACTGTTGTATCGGCTGTTGTAATTCCTCTGCAGAAAGGAATGAACAATCTCGGCTTGTGGACTTACGATAAGGCTGAGACGATGAAGGAACTTGGAGAGGTAATAGACCAGAACAAAGAGCTTCAGGACAGGGTCGACAGCCTTGTAGAGGAGAATAACCAGCTTAAGCAGGACAGTTATGAACTTGAGAGACTTCGTGATCTTTATGAACTTGATGAGAAGTATCCGGGCTACACTAAGGTCGGTGCTCGTGTAATCGGCAAGGGAAGCGATAACTGGTTCAATACATTTACAATAGACAAAGGAAGCCGAGACGGAATAGAGACTGATATGAATGTTATTGCAGGAGGCGGACTTGTCGGCATTGTAACTGATGTCGGCGAGAATTATGCAACTGTTCATTCGATTATAGATGACAGCAGCAAGGTCAGCGGCATGCTTATAGATACCGGAGACAACTGCATTGTCAACGGCGATATAAAGCTTATGGATTCAGGGCTTCTTCGTGTTGAGTATTTTAAGAAGGATGTTGTAATCCGTGACGGGGATAAGATTGTTACATCCAACATAAGTAATGACTACCTCGAGGGAATACTTATAGGATATGTAAAGGACGTAACATCGGATTCCAATAATCTTACACAGTCGGGATACCTTGTTCCGGTTGTTGATTTTGCACATCTTCAGGAAGTACTTGTAATCAGGGAAAAGAAAGTTAAGATTGGCGAGTGAGGTCGGTACATGAAAAGAAAAATATGTGAGCTGCTTCTGATAATTGTCTTTTATGTGCTTCAGTGTACAGCTGGAAGAGTGCTGGCTATAGGTGGCATATCACCTAATTTTCTGATAATCATTCCGGTTTTGTTCGGATTTCTTAATGGTAAGACAGAAGGAATATATACGGGATTTGTGTGCGGAATAATATACGATTTGTTCAGCTACAGCATAATCGGGCTTTCATCAATAGCAATGATGTTTATCGGATATTTTGCCGGATGTTTCTACCAGAAATATGAGGAGAAGGAATTTTTAATGCCTATCGCTATGGTAGGGGCAGGTGATTTTATATATGGTTTTCTGTCATATGTGGTTAATTTCCTGCTGCACAATAAACTTGATGTCCTGTATTATCTTAAGCGTTTTATAATGCCGGAGGTTGTATATACGGTAATTGTCACGATTGCGATATACAGGATAATTGTATTCCTTAACAGACATTTTGAGGGTAAGGAAAGAAAGAGAGCTATAGAGTATGATCAGGGAAATATTTGAGTACATTCTAAGTTTCTTAAAGTCAAGGCTTCTGCCACTGGTTTTGGTATTTATCCTTCTTTTTGTAACAATTTTAGTTCGTCTCTTCTCACTGCAGATAGTTAGCGGCGATGTGTACGCACAATCGGTAACGGATTCACAGGAGAAGACAATGAGTGTTCCTGCCACACGTGGCAGGATTTTTGACCGTAACGGTAATCTTCTTGCTTATAATGATCTTGCATTCTCTGTAAAGATAAGCGACAGCGGAACTTATACATCCAATAAGGTTAAGAATCAGTCTATCAATGAAGTTATCAATAAGACAATTGATATAATTGAGGAGAATGGGGATTCTGTTACCAATGATCTCCCAATTGCAATTAATCTGGACGGACATCTTGAATTTACGGAATCTGATAATGCACTTCTCAGATTCTTAAGGGATATATACGGTGCACAGACAATAAGTGCACTTAAGGATGAACAGCGTAATGCAACGGCTGATGCTGTGTATGAATACCTTCGTGACAGGTATGAGGTATCGCAGGATTATCCGCTTGCCCATCAGCTTGAGATTATTAATCTGAGAAGACACATGGCTGCTAACTCATATTCAAGATATATGACATTTACAATCGCGTATGAAGTGTCTGATGCAACTGTAGCGGCAATCCTTGAGAAGTCAAGAGACCTTGTCGGTGTAAGTGTTGAAGAAGAATATATCCGCAAGTATGTCGACAGTGTATATACGTCACATATACTGGGATATACAGGTAATGTATCATCCAGTGAGCTTGAGGAACTTCAGGCACAGAATGAGCAGTATGAATCGAATGATACTGTAGGTAAGTCAGGAATAGAGCAGGCTCTTGAACTTGAACTTCAGGGAACAAAGGGAAGTAAGAAGGTATATGTTGACAGCGTAGGCCGTATTACGGAGGTCGTTGATAATACACAGCCACAGACCGGTCACGATGTCTATCTTACTATTGATTCACAGCTTCAGAAAGATGTCTATAATGCAATTGAAGATGAATTGGTTGAGATTCTTCTGTCTAAGATAACGGCAGGTGATACGACTATAACATATAATTCCAATACAGGTTCGGTAGAGGATATATTCATCCCGATTAAGTCTGTCTATTTTGCACTGATTGATAATAATATTGTATCTATCAAGAAGATAGCCCAGTCTGATTCATCAATAGCACAGGGAATCCAGTCTAAGTTTGAGACAAGACAGGACAGTGTGATATCGTCTGTCATGAACGAACTTACGGATTCACCTACAGCATACGGACAGCTCTCTGATGAGATGAAAGTCTATATTTATTACATTTATAAGAATGTGCTTGTTGATAATGGAATAATTAATACTGACAATATGGATACCAATGATTCTGTATATGTCAACTGGGATGAGAATGAGTCAATCAGTCTTAAGGAGCTTCTGACATATGCGCTTACCAAGAACTGGATTGATATGGATAAGCTTACGGCTGAGAAGTATTCGAGTCTTCAGGAGGCATATGATTCGCTGCTGGAATATATTTCCAATTATATCAGTAATGATACCGGATTCGGTAAAAAGGTATACAGATATATGATTTCATCGGGAAGTATATCGGGATGGGAAGTCTGCATGATGCTTTATGAACAGGGGGTTCTTGAACCATCAGGAAGTGCTTATGAAGGGCTTTCGTCGGGAAGAATGTCTGCATATGATTTCATGATAAATGCAATCACTGAGAAGACGATTACTCCGGCACAGCTTGCGCTTGAACCGTGTTCCGGCTCAGCAGTTGTTGCAGACCCTGATACAGGGGAGCTGCTTGCACTTGTATCATATCCGGGATATGACAATAACCGGCTTTCAGGAACTGTCGATAAGGATTACTATGAGCAGCTGCGTAATGATAAGGCAAAGCCGCTTATTAATAAGGCAACATCACTCAGAACCGCACCGGGTTCTATCTTTAAGCCATGTTCGGCGATTACGGGACTTGAACAGGGAGTGATAAGTACGGGTGAGTCAATTGTATGTACAGGACAGTATACGGCAGTTACTCCTTCTCCAAAGTGCTGGATATATCCGCGCTCTCATGGCGCCGAGAATGTCTCGACGGCAATACGTGATTCATGTAACGTATTTTTCTACACTGTAGGACACAGACTTGGCATGGAATCAGGAGGAACTTATAACAGCACAAAGGGAACGGATCTGCTTAAGAATTATGCAGAGCAGCTCGGACTTGCGACAAAGTCAGGTGTTGAGATATATGAGATGGATCCGCATCCGTCTGACAGGGATGCAGTTGCATCAGCAATCGGGCAGGGTACACATGCATACTCGGCAATCAATTTGTGCAGATATGTATCGACACTTGCAACATCAGGCGTATGCCACGATTTTACACTTGTATCAAAGATAACGGATTATAACGGAAATGTTATACGTGATAATGAACCGGTTGTTTCCAATACGATGAATGTAAGTTCATCTACGTGGAATGCTGTTCATCAGGGTATGCGTCTCGTGATTGAGAATACGGCGTCATTTAAGGGACTTCCTTATCAGGCTGCCGGAAAGTCAGGTACCGCACAGGAGAATACGAACAAGGCTGACCATATAACATTTATAAGTTATGCGCCGTATGATAATCCTGAGGTAGCTGTATCGGTTCTGATTCCTAACGGATATGCTTCAAGTAATGCTGCCAAGCTTACCTCTGATATATACAAAATATATTGGGGATTAGACAAGTAATTTGTATAAAAATGCGAAAATTCACGCAGTTTTGTATGGATTTTGAGTGTGATTTATGCTAAAATTTAACGTATGCAGGTTAAAATAAATATCGAGGTGGATAATGGTGAATAATTCGGTTGTTATCAAAGGAAGCAAGCACGGAATAGTAGTTGTGCTTGATGACAGTGTATCCTTTGATGAACTTAAGGAAGCTGTCAGGGACAAGTTCTCAGGCGCATCCAAATTCTTCGATAAAGCTAATATGGCAATATCTTTTGAGGGAAGAAGCCTTAATGATGAACAGCAGCGACAGCTTCTGGATATCATATCTGAGGTATCTGACATCAATATAGTATGTGTCATTGACAATGATGAAATTAAAGATGCGTACTTCAAGCGCGCTGTAGAGGCAAAGCTTGATGATATGGCTGCAAGTACCGGACAGTTTTACAAAGGGACATTGCGTTCCGGTCAGATTCTTGAATCGGAGAGCAGTATAATAATTCTCGGCGATGTTAATCCCGGGGGCAAAGTTATTGCCAAGGGCAATGTGATTGTGCTTGGTTCACTTAAAGGCAATATATATGCAGGAGCTGACGGTAATGAGGATGCATTCGTCGTGGCGATTGATATGGAGCCTATGCAGATTAAAATAGGAGATGTAATTGCCCGCTGCTCAGACGGAAGTAATAGCGCAAAGAACAAGACTCATGAGCCGCGTATTGCATACGTTGATGAGGGCAACATTTACATAGAAAAACTCGAGCGCGATGTCCTTGCAGACATACGCATATGATTTAAACAGGAGGATTAACCCAAATGAGTGAAGTTATCGTTATTACATCCGGAAAGGGCGGCGTTGGTAAGACAACTACATCAGCCAATGTCGGAACCGGACTTGCCAAGCTTAATAAGAAAGTAGTTCTTATCGACACGGATATAGGACTTCGTAATCTTGATGTCGTTATGGGACTTGAGAACAGAATAGTATATAATCTTGTAGATGTTGTCGAGGGCAACTGCCGTGTTAAGCAGGCGCTTATAAAGGATAAGCGCTATCCGAACCTTTATCTGCTTCCGTCAGCACAGACAAGAGATAAGAATGCTGTTACACCCGAGCAGATGAAGAAGCTGACTGATGAACTCAGGGAAGAGTTTGATTATATCATCCTTGACTGCCCTGCCGGTATTGAACAGGGATTCAAGAATGCAATTGCAGGCGCCGACCGTGCACTTGTTGTAACAACTCCTGAGGTCTCGGCAATCCGTGATGCCGACCGTATCATAGGTCTTCTTGAGGCTGAATCAATGAAGAGAACAGACCTTATTGTTAACAGAATCCGTATGGATATGGTATCAAGAGGCGATATGATGTCAATTGATGATGTTGTTGATATACTTTCAATTAATCTTATCGGTGCTGTTCCTGATGATGAGCATATCGTTGTTGCAACTAATAATGGTGAACCTCTTGTGGGTGATGAGAGTCTTGCCGGACAGGCATATATGAATATCTGCCACAGAATCCTCGGTGAAGAAGTTCCACTGCTTGATCTTAATGAGAAGAGCAGCGTATGGCAGAAGATATCAGCATTGTTCAAGAAGTAAGCTGTATATACATAAAGGAGAAGTTATGAGTGTATTCGATTTATTTAAGAAAAAAAGTTCAAGCGATGTAGCTAAGGACAGACTTAAGCTCCTGCTTGTCTCAGACCGTGCGAATTGTTCTCCTGAAGTTATGGAAATGATCAAAAACGATATTATCAAAGTAATATCAAAGTACATGATCATTGACGCTGAGGGGCTGGATATACAGATTACGCAGACTGAATCAGAGAATAATAACGGTTCGGTTCCTGCATTATATGCTAATATTCCAATCAGAGACCTGAAGAAGGGTCAGGGTCAGAAGTCGGAGTAATTTTTAATGTTTAAGAAATATTCTTTGCGCTATTATAATTTCAGACTGGCGGCAGCAATCCTTGCAACGATGCTGTTTGGGCTGCTGCTTGTAAACAGTGCCAAGCCAAGCTATACAATGAAAGAAGCAATAGGTATAACGGGCTGTTTTGCTGTGATGATTATAATATCATTTATTGATTATAACTGGATACTTAAGTATTTCTGGCTTATATATATAGTCAATATAGCGCTGCTCGGTGCAGTTCTGGTGTTTGGACATAATGGAAAAGGTGCAACAAGATGGATTAAGATTGCTGATGGGATTACATTACAGCCTTCAGAGTTCACCAAGCTTTTTCTGATATTGTTTATGGCAAAAGTCATATCAATGTTCAAGGACAGGTTTAATACCTGGAAGTTCCTTGGAATACTGGCAGCTTCACTTATTGTTCCCGTAGGAATGGTATTTGCACAGCCGGATTTGTCAACGACACTGCTCATCTGCCTTATAATATGCTCAGTATTGTACTGTGCCGGAATTGATTACAAAAAAGTGCTGACAGTGCTGCTGATTATGGTTCCTATAGTGCTTGCACTGTTTGTCTATATACAGACTCCTAACCAGAAGCTTCTCAAGCCATATCAGGTTAACCGTATTCTTGCATTCAAGAATCCTGATGCACAGGAGAACGAGGATGACCGTTATCAGCAGGAGAATTCAGTACGTGCTATTGGTTCGGGGCAGCTTACCGGTAAGGGACTTAATAATGATGATCCTAATTCAGTCAAGAATGCAGGTCTTATTCCCGAAGCCCAGACAGACTTTATCTTCTCGGTAATTGGGGAAGAACTTGGATTCGTAGGTTCTATTATTACGGTGCTTCTGTTGTCCTGGATTGTAGGTGAATGCCTGTATGCAGCCGTAAGGGCACGGAATTTTGAAGGACGGCTTGTATGCTGCGGGGCAGCTTCCTGGATTGCATTCCAGAGCTTTATTAATATTGGTGTTACAACACTGATTCTGCCTAATACAGGTCTGCCGCTGCCATTCATAAGCTACGGGCTCAGTTCACTTATGAGTCTTGCTATATGCATGGGAATTATACTTAATATCTCATTGCAGCGCAATGCTGTTGATGAAGATGCGGTACTTGATTTTAATAAATAATAAAACAGACGCTTAATCCGTCCTGTGGAAAATGGAGGAAAACACTGATGAATATCGGGCTAATTGCACATGATTCAAAAAAGAAACTGATGCAGAATTTTTGTATTGCTTACAGAGGCATCCTCAACAAGAATCAGTTATTTGCAACGGGAACAACAGGGCGTCTTATTGAAGAAGCAACTAATCTTAGCGTTCACAAGTTTCTCGCAGGACATCTTGGCGGTGACCAGCAGCTTTGCTCTGAGATTGAACATAATCATATAGATCTTGTCATTTTCTTACGTGATCCGTCACCTAAGTCACATGAACCTGATGTGAATAATATATTTACGCTCTGTGATATGTATAATATTCCGCTTGCAACTAATCTTGCAACGGCAGAGCTTCTTATCAAGTCTCTCGACAGAGGTGATATGGAGTGGCGTGAGATATATCAGTAATCAGTAAGGGATGGTGTATGGTATGGCATCAAGGCAGCCAAGAAGCAATGGCAATGTTGTGAAGTTCAGAAAGAAGCCAAAAGCTGCACTGATAATATTTATAATTGTATTAATATATGTGATTGCATTCGTATGGCTGTATGCGACAAGACGTAAGGTCCAGACATATGTCGTTAATACGGGAACACTTACTGCAAACACGGTATTCTCTGGCATTGCCGTTAGGCAGGAATCGATTATGAATTCTGCATATAATGGCAATGTTAATTATTATATGAGAGAAGGAACTAAGGCTAAAGTCGGTGATATAGTTTACACGGTGGATGAGACCGGAAGAGTTGCACAGCTTATTGCAGATGCATCTAATTCTGATTCTAATTCATTATCGGATGAGAATCTCAAGATTATAAAGTCCACGCTTAATTCATTTAAGACTGCTTATTCGGGAGATAATTTCAGTGCTGTATATGATCTGAAGGCTGACCTCAATTCTACGGTGCTTCAGTCAATTAATGAGAATATCATGTCGAATCTCGACTCTATTATAAGCAGTACAGGCAGCCAGAATCTATTTCAGACGATACATGCAGACACAAGCGGAATTGTCGTATATTCAATTGACGGATACGAATCGCTTACAGAGAATGACATAACTAAGGATACATTCAAAAAGGACAAATACAATAAAAACAACCTGAAGTCGCAGGATATTATTGTGTCGGGTAATCCTGCATACAAGATGGTTACAAGTGAGAACTGGTATATATATATCCAGCTTACACAAAGCGACATCGACAAATATGAGCTTAACGGCAGGAACAGTCTTCAGATACGTTTTGTAAAAGACAACATAACGGCGGAGGTGCCATTTAGCATCGTTAAAAAAGATGATATTATTCTTGGGCGGTTTTCACTTGATAAGTATATGATAAGGTATGCCACTGACAGATTTATTGATATAGAGATTCAGGCATCTGCGTCTAACGGACTTAAGATACCTCTGAGTTCAATTGTTGAAAAAGATTTTTATACGATACCGAAGTCATATATGACAACGGGAGGTAACACAAGCACATATGGCTTCCTTTGTGAACATTATGTAAACAATGAGCTGGTTACCGAATTCATTGCGGCTGATATATATGCGGTAAAGGACGATATGTGTTATGTTGACATGAACTCTTTTGGCCAGGGCGATACAATTCTGCAGACTGATTCACGGGACAGGTATACTGTCGGGACAAAAGCAGCACTTCAGGGCGTATACTGTGCCAATACCGGCTACACGATATTCAGGACAATAGAGATTGTGGAACAGAACTCGGAATATTGTATTGTCAGAAAGGGAACATCGTACGGCATATCGGTATATGACCATATAATCCTTGAAGGATCCAATGTAAACGAGAATGAAATGATTTATTAGGAGGCTGATAAAATGTTATCTGATAATCTTCATGAGGTTCAGGAGAATATAAGAAAGGCATGTGAGAGGTCAGGACGTAATCCGGAAGATGTTACGCTTATTGCCGTAAGTAAGACGAAGCCGGTAAGTGACATTCAACAGATATATGCTGCCGGAATAAGAGAGTTTGGAGAAAATAAAGTCCAGGAGATGAATGATAAGCAGAAAGTTCTTCCGGGTGATATAAACTGGCATATGATAGGCCATCTGCAGCGTAACAAGGTTAAATATATCGTTGATAATGTTGCGATGATCCACTCTGTTGACTCGGTAAGACTTGCCGAAGAGATCAGTAAGGAAGCTGTAAAAAAGAATGTTGCTGTTGATATCCTTGTGGAAGTTAATGTGGCGAAAGAAGAGTCAAAGTTCGGTCTTTATACAGAGGATGTCGGGCAGTTCGTTGAACAGATCAGCAAACTTCCCGGAATTAATATAAAAGGTCTTATGACAAGTGCTCCTTTTGTAGATAACCCTGAAGATAATCGTCAATATTTTAAAAAATTGAAAGATTTATCTGTTGACATTAACGCCAAAAACATAGATAATGTTCATATGGATTTTCTGTCTATGGGAATGACTAATGATTATGTTGTCGCAGTTGAAGAGGGGGCTACACATGTACGTGTAGGAACAGCCATCTTCGGACATCGCGATTACAATATATAAATGAAAGAAGAGGATGTATAATGTTTGATAAGATTCTTGGTAAGCTGGGATTAGACGGCGGCGATTACTATGATGATGATATGAATGATGAGGAAGCATACGATGACGGTGATGATTTCTATGATGATGAGCCAAGGAAGTCATCAAGAGCATCTCTGTTTAATGGAAGAGCTAATGATTCGGATGATACAGATAAGTCATCGTCAAGGTTCGGAGGACGCAAGGATAAGGTAGTTCCTATGCAGTCATCAAGAAGAAGCGGGCTTGAGGTGTGTGTAATCAGACCACAGTCTATAGAAGATGCAAGAGAGATTACAGATACGCTTAAGGATGGCAAGGCTGTTGTACTTAATCTTGAGGGCGTCAGAGTTGAAGTGGCTCAGAGAATTATTGATTTTTCGGCAGGTTCAAGTTATTCAATGGAAGGCAATCTTCAGAAGATAACAGGAGGAATATTTATTATTACACCTCCTAATGTCAGTGTTTCGGGAGATTTATCAGACCTTATAAACAGCGAGATTAACTTCGCATCTTCACTTGGAGATAAGGTTACTTCTCAGAATCTTGATTATTAATTAGGTTATACATATAGAAGTTATTGACGGGAATGAACCTTAATGGCTCATTTCCGTTTGTCATATTAACAGAACGGAGATTATTATGAGCAGATTAATTACAGTACACAATACAGCGGATGAGCCGATATATGATATTGTTATTGAAAAGGATTTTTCAAGGCTGGCTGAAGCTGTTGAAAAGCTTGGAATTAAGAACAGGCGCATATGTATAATTACTGAAAGCCATGTCGGACCGTTGTATGCAGATGCAGTGAAGGCAGAACTTGAGAAGACAGGTAACAGTATATATGTATATATGTTTGAAGCGGGAGAGGCCAATAAGAACCTTAATACGGTACAGGATGTATATGAATTTCTTATACAGAATAAGTTTGACCGTAAGGATATGCTTGCAGCTCTTGGTGGCGGCGTAACGGGTGATCTTGTTGGATTTGCGGCAGCCACATATCTTCGCGGAATATCATTTATACAGATACCTACATCGCTTCTCGCACAGGTAGACTCAAGCATCGGAGGTAAGACCGGAGTTGATTTCAGAGGATATAAGAATATGGTTGGCGCTTTCTATCAGCCTAAGCTTGTATATATGAACATGTCTGTACATAAGTCGCTGGATAAGAGACAGTTCAATTCCGGCTTCGGTGAGATTATAAAGCATGGTCTTATTAAGGATTCTGCATACTACAGATGGCTTCGTGACAATGTAGATGCAATAAAGGCTCTGGATTATGATGCACTTGAATATATGATTGCGGGAAGCTGCAATATTAAGAGAGAAGTCGTTGAGAAGGATCCTACTGAGAAGGGTGACAGGGCACTGCTTAATTTTGGACATACACTTGGACATGCAATAGAGAAGCTTATGAATTTCAGCCTGTATCATGGGGAGTGTGTCGCACTTGGTATGCTCGCAGCACTTAAGATAAGCAATGCAAGAGGACTTATATCGGATGAGGATATAGATGATGCGGTTGACATGCTTAAGCTGTATGATTTCCCGATGAGCGTTACGGGAATAGAGGCCTCTGATGTTGTAGCTGTATCTAAGAGCGATAAGAAGATGGATGCCGGTAAGATTAAGTTTGTGCTTATCGACAGCATTGGGCATGCATTTCTTGATACGACTGTGACTGATGCGGAGATGCTTGAGGCCCTCAATGGCATAATTGAATAATTGTAAGTGATGGAAAATAACATGAAAGACAGAATTAAGATAATTATATTTGCAGCTGTTACGGCAATCCTTGCTGCTGTGGATCAGTATACGAAGTATCTCGCTGCAGCGGGGCTTAAGAACAGGCCTGCATTCAGGATAATAGATGGTGTGCTGGAACTGACGTATCTGCAGAACAGAGGTGCTGCATGGGGCATGCTGGAAGGAAGGCAGGGATTTTTTGCGGTACTCACGGTGCTTGTGCTGATTGCCATTGTATATGTGATTATAAGGACTCCATTTACAAAAAAATATGTTCCTGTTAATATTGCAGCGACACTGCTGGCTGCCGGAGCGCTTGGTAACTTTATTGACAGATGCATGTATGGATATGTGAGAGATTTTATATATTTCAGAATAATTGATTTTCCTGTATTTAACATAGCTGACATCTATGTTACTGCTGCGACGGTTTTATTTATCATTGTATTCCTGTTTGTGTATAAGGATGGAGATTTTGCATATCTGCTTCCGGGAAAGTTGCAGAGATAAGAGAGGATTGTCGTAAGATGGAACATTTTTTAATTAATGTTGACGAGCTTGATGCAGGAAGCAGAATCGACAGATATATGGCACAGGAACGGGAAGAATTGTCTGACCTGTCAAGATCTTATCTGCAGAAGCTTATACAGGATGGTAATGTTCTTGTAAACGGTTGTAACATAAAGGCCAATTATAAGCTGAAGAAGGCTGATATTATTGATATAACGCTTCCTGACATTAAGGAACCACAGATAGAGGCTGAGAATATTCCATTGGATATACTGTATGAAGATGAGGATATTATTGTTATTAACAAGCCAAAAGGCATGGTTGTGCATCCTGCGGCAGGTCATTATTCCGGAACTCTTGTTAATGCACTGATGTATCACTGCAGAGATAACCTGTCAGGAATTAACGGTGTTATGCGTCCGGGAATTGTGCACAGGATTGATATGAATACGACTGGCGTACTTGTTGCATGTAAGAATGATTTTGCACATAATGCAATATCAGCACAGCTGAGCGTACACTCGATTACAAGGAAGTATGAGGCGATTGTATATAACCGGTTTAATGAGGAGTCGGGAACTGTAGATGCGCCTATAGGCAGGAGCCACAATGACCGTAAGAAGATGGCAATTGACCGCGATAATGGCAGACGTGCGGTAACGCATTACAGGCTTCTTGAGAATTTTTCAAAGTTCAGCCATATTGAATGTCAGCTGGAGACGGGAAGAACTCACCAGATACGTGTACATATGGCAAGCATCGGTCATCCGCTGCTTGGAGATGATGTATACTCCAATGCGGTTTCTCCATACAAACTGCAGGGGCAGACGCTTCATGCAAGGGTTCTTGGATTTATTCATCCAAGGACTAATCAATATATTGAATTTGAGGCACCATTGCCTGAATATTTCTCCCATTTACTGGACATACTCCGGTAAAAGGGGGAATTTTTTATGGATATTAATAGGCCGGATTACAGGATTGACAGTGAGAGAAGAAGGCTTGAAGGGCATGTGCGCAGCGTTGCCTGCATAGGTTCAACGGCGCGGTATATTCTTAATGAATTACCATCAAGATGCATGATAAAAGTAGCTGATTTTGATATGTGGTCATGTCATCCCAAACTATTTGCCAATGCTGTTTTATGTGGAATAACCGGAAGAGATTACCAATATAATGAAGTGGATGGATTAACAGACTACCTGGAGGCAGCAGAGGCATTGGGGATAGTGTTTGCAATTGATGAAAAATATTTTCCAATGGCGCAGAAGTACTCGCTGAATATACTAATGTCCGGAAAAAGTGGCAGAGAGCTGGATATAACCGGCATATCACTGGGGCGTGGTGCAATTACTATTCCATCATGCATTTTGCATGAAAATTTAATGTAGAAATTTTAACAAATATTGCAATTTGTGTAGAAATTTGCGGACAATTGTGTTATAATACCAAACATGAAAAGGAACTTTATGTAGAAAAGGAGGTATCCTTATGAATAGTAAAACAGTAATAACAATTGGCAGACAATTTGGCAGCGGCGGTAAAGAGATTGGTGAGAAGCTGGCCAAGGAACTTGGAATCAGGTGCTATGATAAGGAACTTCTGGCTGTTGCAGCTAAGGAGAGCGGACTTTGCAAGGAATTATTTGAGAATCATGATGAAAAACCAACAAACAGTTTTCTGTATTCACTTGTAATGGATACATATTCGCTTGGATATACTTCATCATATTCGGATATGCCTATTAATCACAAGGTATTTTTGGCACAGTTTGATGCAATCAAGAAACTTGCAGAGCGTGAATCCTGTGTTATTATTGGTCGTTGTGCAGATTATGCGCTTGAAGATAATCCATATGCTATGTCTATATATATCAAGGCAGATATGGACAAGAGAGTTAAGAGAATCATGACGAAGTATCAGCTGAATGAGTCTAAGGCATCTGATATGATCCAGAAAGAAGATAAGCGCAGGGCAAGTTATTATAATTATTATTCAAGCAAGAAGTGGGGCGATGCAAAGAGTTACGATCTCTGCCTTGACAGCGGTAAGCTTGGAGTTGAGGGTTCAATTGAACTGATCAAGGATTTTATTGCTTTACGCGAGAAGAATTTTTAATTATTGGTGCTGTTTTGGATGATATCCTTAAATTATAATGAATAAACGGTGAAAACACTTGAAATTTGAGCTATTTTGCATTATATTGATTTGTGAAATAGCTTAAATTTTGTCTAAAAACAGGAGTTTTATGAACTATACAACTAATTCGCGATGGAAGCGATTTAAAAATGGAATACTGCACACGAATTTTAAACTATATATAATTCTTCTGGCAGTGCTTGCCGTGATAATAGGATTTACATTTGCCAATTCAGACGCAATATCCAATATGATGTCATCACAGAATAACCAATCAGGGGATAACAGCAATGATGCCAATGTAACATTGCCGTCCGACAGTCCCACAGAAGCATCTACATTTGTGGCACAGAATGAATTGTATTCGATATCGGTTAATAAAAGTGAGAACTTTATCACGGTATATAAGATTACAGCGGCAGGAGATGTAGTGAGTGCATATAAGACATTCCGCTGCTCAGTTAATCCTTCTGTTGAGACCGGTACATATAAGACATATGAGAAGAATGTGTGGAGGGCACTTGCAAGCGGAGGATATGGACAGTATTCAACCAGAATAAGCAGCGACTGCTATATACATTCGGTTCCGTATTACAGCCAGAACAGTAATGCACTTAATATGACAGCATATAATAATCTGGGCAATCCTGCAACAGTAGGTTCGATCTACCTTGCATCGTCGGATGCACAATGGATATTTGAGAACTGTGCGCTCGATACCAAGGTTACTGTATATGAACAGAGTGGTGAGGTGCCGGCGATAGCACTTCCTAAGAAGGAAGCTGCCGGTAACAGCAACGGATATGACCCTACAGACACTTCTCTTAATATCAGGCCTGTAGAGACAAAGATAGATTATATGACGGGTGTTCAGGATTATTCAATACCTGTCGGTTCATCATATAATATGTGGAATGGTGTGCGAGCAGTCGATGTAGAAGGTAATGACATAACTGATTATATAACTGTTACGGGAAGTGTTAATACTACTGTCCGGGGAACATATACCCTGATATATCATCTCAAAGATAATTTTGGCACTAATCTTGCATATTACAGCTATGTGACAGTATATTAGGCTATATGTTAAATAAATAATGCCGGGATTCTTAAGGTCTAAGCCCATGTGAGTCTGCTCACAGGAGGGTAAAAGACATTGGAAGCCCGGCATATTATTATTAAGTCTAATGGCCGTCATTCTCACGCAGCTGAACCATATTACGGGCTTTACGCCTGTTATTATCTACAATCTCCGCATAATGCTTACGTGTGGTATTAACGTCTTTATGACCGAGGACATCTGCCACAAGGTATATATCGTTACTTTCCTGATAGAGATTAGTTCCGTATGTGCTGCGCAGCTTATGAGGAGTGATGTGTTTGACGGTTGTTACTGTCATGGCATATTTCTTAACCAGATTCTCTACAGAACGTACACACAGGCGCTTGTTATTACGGGATATGAACAATGCATTCTCATGCCCGGCAGCCGGCTGAAGTGTTGAACGTTCATCCATATAATCAAGCAGTGCTTCCCGGACTTCATCGCCGAAGTAGACAAAGCTCTCAGCACCACCCTTGCGCACTACCTTGATACGGTCATTATCAAAATCAACATCATTAATGTCAAGACCGACACATTCGGATACTCGTATGCCGGTGCCGAGAAGAAGAGTGAGAAGTGCAAGATCGCGCGTCTTGAGTTCTTCGTGTGCGGCAAGCTGATTCTTGGTGAGCCTGTTACCGGATTCAACATTATCAAGAAGTTCAGCTACTTCGTTGACATCAAGCCGTGTTATTGCCTGATCGTGAATCTTGGGCATATCAACCTGAAATGCCGGATTCTTCTTCATTAATCCCTGTTTATTATAATATCCGTAAAACGAGCGGAGAGAGGATAACTTGCGCTTAGCCGCACGTTCCGAATTAGTAACCTCACGTCCGTTCTTTACATAAAGGCGTGAATGTCTGAGATATTCAATTATATCAGTTGATGATATGTTCTCGGCATCTGCAAGTGTAATCTGCTTCAGACTCTCGTAAGAATTATACTTGCGTTCTCTTATGAATTCAAAGAATCCACGTAAATCCATAGCATAAGCGACCTTAGTACGCGGCTGTTTGGTATATTCAAGGCTAAAAAAGTAATCTCTTGTGAAATCCGGCAACATATCCATAATATCATTAAGTTTCTGAGTATACTTAATGCGTTGTTGCTCACTGTATGTCCCTGCCATAATAAGTAATCTCCATTCCTACACATCCAACTTCGCTAAACTCAAGTTTAACGAAGTTGGATTACGATAAATTAATTATATCCCTGTGCGCATTACTTTGCAACAAGTTTTCCTTTAAATAACCGGCGCTGAATTATATTTATTCCAAATTCTTTCTGATAAGCTTTGATCTTGTCAACTTCATTAGGCGTAATTACAGATACACACACACCCTGCATGCCATTGCGCCCGCATCGGCCGGCACGGTGCTGATATTCGGTAGAATTCTCAGGCAGATTAAGATTAAAGACTGCATCAATTCCATCTATCTGCAAACCTCTTGATGCAAGATCTGTTGATACAAGGAAATTAATCTTTCCGCTTCTGAATTCTTCAACGGCTTTCTTACGCTGCAGTTTGTCATTGGAACCATAAAGCATATCAGCCTTATAATGATGATATACGAGCTTATTAACAGTTTCTTCAAGGTCATATGCGGTGTTGGCAAATATAATTCCTTTTTTAGGTGATAATGCGTTAATGACACTTCGTAATGTCTCTATACGGTTTCTGCGGTCAGAAATAATAAACATATGCCTGATTGTACCCGGAATGGCTTTGTCGGCCTTAATATTGAGAATTACAGGCTCTGAGTTAAAAGCTGAAGCTGCCTGGATTGACTTTTTGTCCATGCTTGCAGAAACCATTATTATCTGAGTATACTTCATTAAAGATCTGCGAAGCTGCGTAAGTCCGTCAATATTATCTTTGGCGAGCATCTTATCTGCTTCATCAACAATAAGTGTCTTAACATTATGGACAGACAGCTTCTTCATATGAATAAGCTTCAATATACGTCCTGTAGTTCCGACAATAATCTGTGGTCTGGTCTTGATTGAATCTATCTGCCGCGATATATTGCCTTCACCTACAAGTGCTATTGCTCTTATGTCCATTGATGCATTCCCGGCAAGGAGCTGTATCTGTCGGAGAACCTGGATGCCAAGCTCTTGTGTAGGAACGGCTATAACGGCCTGAACATGTGTATCGGCAACGTCAATTTTGCAGAAAAGCGGTATAAGGTATGCAAGAGTCTTGCCGGAACCGGTCTGGGAGCATCCTATGACATCACGGTTATCTAATACAGGGGCAAATAGCTGCTGCTGTATATCGGTAGGCTGCTTAATATTCTGTGCGTTAAGTGCTGTAATAAGGTTATCGGCAAGGTCCATATCTTTAAAATTCATGTTAATCTCCATTCTGAGTTAATTGACTCGTAAACAATCTTGTAAACAGGTTATCTATAACCGTCTGTTGTGCTTAAAATTTTAACAAAAAAATCATGATATGTCTAGTTATTGGCAGGATGTCTGATATAATGATAGTTATTGACTATACAGATATTGAAAGAGGTAAAAATACTATGGAATTACAGCGGCTCCTCAGCTATACACGAAAAGCGGTTGACGATTATTCAATGATAAACTCCGGAGATAAAATCGCAGTCGGAATATCAGGAGGAAAGGACAGCCTTACACTTCTGTATGCGCTTCATGGGTTAAGACGATTCTATCCCAACAACTTTGAGATTGAGGCAGTCACGGTTAATGCCGGAATAGAAGGAATGGACTTCTCTCCTATCAGCAGACTGTGTGATGAATTAGATGTTAATTATACTGTAATAGATACTGATATATATGATATCGTCTATAATATACGCAGGGAAAGCAATCCATGCGCACTGTGTGCAAAGCTCAGAAAAGGTGCTTTCAATAAGAAGGCGGCAGAACTCGGATGTAATAAAATAGCGTATGCGCATCATAAAGATGATGTTATTGAAACATTCATGATGTCGCTTCTTCTGGAGGGGCGTGTCCATACGTTCTCGCCAGTAACGTACCTTGAGCGTTCAGGACTAACGCTTATAAGACCGTTGATATATGTTAATGAAGCTGATGTTATAGGCTTCAGGAATAAATATAATCTTCCGGTTGTTAAAAACCTGTGTCCTGCAGATGGTGAGACCAGAAGAGAATATGCCAAGAATCTTATAAAGTCTCTCAATAAAGACTTACCGGGCACACATGACCGCATATTCACTGCAATATTGAACGGTACGTTCGATGGCTGGGATGGACGTATTTCACATAAGCATACACGCACATAGGCAGATAATCATTGTACGAATGTATATAGGAGATGCTGTTATTCACCGGCATAATAATATATAATAAGGCTGCATCCGGCTGTTATGGTATCATTGTGAAGATTGTTAACCCGGCGGATATCGTTAACATAGCGGCCTGTGTCAACACCTTCCGGCGCATATAAGCTGGCAATGCTCCATAAAGTGTCATCCTTTTCAATGGTTATGCTTGTGTAGTAGCGAGTGTCTGATGTTAATGCACTGCTGTTGCTGTCGGCAGCTTCAACGATAACAGCACTAAGGGATGCTATTATGACAGCAATACATATAAGAGCTGCCAGGCTGGTACGACGACGTAATGCCTGACGTCTTCTGCGCTGCTCTATCCGAATGGATGCACTGCTCTTTGTTATAAAATCAGCCTGTAATGAATATGTATGTTCTGAATTGCTGCCTGTGTAATCTGAATTATTCATATGTATATCCCTCCACATATATTAAATGTAATCATAATATCGAATAACTGTTCTTGCATTACAAGATTGATATTAACATTCAAACATTCGTTTGTCAACAGATATCCGGAAAAATTCCGAACAAATTTTCTGAATATCTGTTTGCGTAATTTATTTATTTATGTTATTATATATTCAGAAGTTTTATATGCATTATTTGCAGACAGTCAATTAGAGATTAATTTATAAGTGAAGTGGAGGTTCATACATATGGCTTACGGCAGAATTACAGCGAAGCAGTCAGAGATTCTTGAATATATTAAGAGTCAGATAATCAATAAGGGGTATCCACCTTCGGTAAGGGATATATGTGAGGCAGTACATCTCAAGTCGACATCATCCGTGCATGCACATCTTGAGACGTTGGAGAAGAACGGTTACATAAGAAGAGATCCTACTAAGCCACGTGCTATTGAGATTATTGATGATAACTTTAATCTTACAAGGCGTGAGGTTGTTAATGTTCCTTTGATAGGACAGGTTGCTGCAGGGCAGCCTATTCTTGCTGTTGAGAATATTACGAACTACTTTCCTATCCCTGCTGAATTCCTTAATAATAGTGAGACGTTTATGCTCAATGTCAAGGGTGACAGCATGATTAATATGGGAATATATGACGGAGACATGATTATAGTAAGACGCCAGCAGACAGCAGATAATGGTGAGGTAATTGTTGCTCTGGTTGATGATTCGGCTACAGTTAAGAGGTTTTATAAGGAAGACGGTCACTACAGACTTCAGCCGGAGAATGACTTTATGGATCCGATTATCGTAGACAATGTTGAGATTGTTGGCAAGGTTATAGGACTTATAAGGCTCCATATTTCATAATTTTATAAGAATGCGTAAAAGGCAGGCCAGTGAGTAGTTTCACTAGTCTGCCTTTGATTTTAATGTATTGGAATTACCGCAGATGTTTATCAGATTTCATCAGCGTCTATTGCTGTTCCGTCTCTCCAGATTCTTTCAAGATCATAGAACAGGCGGTCTTCTTTTGAAAATACATGGATTATAATATCATTGTAGTCCATAAGAACCCATGAAGAGCCCTGTGAGCCTTCAATCTTATCTGTTGTATATCCTGCTTCGGCCAGTTTTTCATCGACATTATCTACGAGAGCCTGAACCTGATTAGGGTTATTGCCGCTTACGATAATAAAATAGTCAGCGATTACGCTTACTTTGCTGATATCAATAACACGGATATCTTCACCCTTTTTGTCTCTCAGTGCTTCGATTGCGATTCGTGCCATTTCCCTTGAATTATTCTCTGCCATGTTGTCACCTCACTGTTGATCGGCTGTGCCGGCAATATTGCCATTAACGGCCTTACTGTAATATTCAAATGTATCTGCTGTCATGTTGTCAATTGCTTCACCGGAATTCTCAATGTACTTAAGTGTTGCTTCTGCGATAGTCATAACACCCATATCAAGATTTTCAAAGCATACATTGCGTATTCTGTCAAGATCAGGGGCTTTATTGCGGTTAGGTTCAATATAATCGGCAACGAAAATGATTTTTTCAAGTTTGGTCATTGCCGGTCTTCCTGTAGTATGATACCTTATTGCACTGCATATCTGTTCATCATGTATGTCGTATTTGTTCCATGCGTACCATGCACCAAGTTTGGCATGCAGAAGTGACGGATTGGCATATTCACTTGGGCTGATTTCGATGCCATTCTGTTCACATTTTTTGATTTTCTCTTCATCAGATATGCATTTGGCACAATCATGCAGAAGTCCTGCAATATAGGCCTTCTCCATGTCTTCACCAAAACGCATTGCCATGCATGCAGCTGTGTATGCCACCCCCATAGTATGTGTGAAGCGCCCGGGGGTAAGCTTCTTTTTAAGCTTTTCTGTAATATATTCTATATCTTCTGATCTCATGTTAATCTCCATTATTCGGGAATATCAGAGCCTGAATACAGATGGTGTTCTTTTATATACTGTGCAACCGGGGCGCTGACCATGCCATTAACAGGCATACCGGACATGATACGCCTGCGTATGTCACTTGAGCTTATAGGAACATCATTCATGTGTATAAGCTTTATTCTGGCATTGTAACGCTGCTCCAGGCTGCTTACGGCTGCCTCAAGTTCAGTTATGGCATGCATATCACGGTTAGCTGCCACAATTGTAGAGTACTTCATGACTGTCTCGGGATGATACCACGTATCAAGTTGAAACAGCGAGTCTGCCCCAATTATAAAATATATATTGGAATAATACTTTGCAAATTCAGTCAGTGTTAATGCACTGTATGAGTATCCTGTATGTGTAATCTCATAATCGGAAAATTCCATATAAGGGTAATCTTCTATTGCAAGTCTTACCATATTGCACCGGTCATATTCTGAAGCAATTGTAAGTCCCTGCTTGTGAGGAGGGTTGCCGCTCGGCATTATGATTACTTTGTCAAGTCCGAGCTCCTCATAAGCCTGACGGGCAAGTGCAATATGCCCCAGATGTATAGGATTAAAAGTTCCGCCGAATATTCCGGTAGGTCTGTTATTTCTTCTTAGGCAACACAATCTTAGGATTCTCCTTAGCTTCCTTGTAAAGAACAATCTTCTTACCGATAACCTGAACAACCTGTGAACGTGTTCGTTCTGCGATAATCTCGGCAAGTTCCTTAGGGTCATCAGCACAATTCTGAAGAACACTTATTTTAATCAGCTCACGTTTATCAAGAGCCTCAGAAATGCCTTTGACAAATTCAGGAGTAATGCTTGATTTGCCTATCTGGAATATAGGATCCATTGTCATTGCAAGCCCTTTAAGATATGCGCGCTGTTTACTTGTCATTGCTGCTGTAGCCATATTTTTCTCCTTTCATTATTGATTAAGTCATTGAAATTATTCGTATTCTTATTATTCATAATAATCAAATTCAAGATATCCGCCGACCTTAACGGTATCCCCTTCCTTGATGCCCATATTCTTGAGCTGTTCGATTATGCCGTTCTCATGCATGAACTTCTGGAAATAATTAAAGCCTCGTTCAGAATCAAGATTAGTATATCCGAGCATTCTGTCAATTCGAGGTCCCTCGATGATAAATGATGCGTCATCACCGCGGCTGATTGTAAACGGTTCATCAGGGTTATCAAGAATGTCTTCTGTAAAGAATTCTCTTGCAAATACCGTAGGCTCTTCGTCGATACTGTCGAGCATATCACGAACTGCGTATAAAAGTTCCTTAACGCCCTTGCCGCTGACTGCCGATATTGGGAATACTTTTATGCCTTTTGGCTCAAACTCTGCTTTAAGCCTGTCTACAGGATTCTCATCATCAGAGTAGATTACATCGGTCTTATTGGCTGCTATAACCTGTGGTCTCTTAAGCAGATCAGGATTATAAGCCTCAAGCTCAGCATTGATTGTGTTAATATCTTCAATAGGATCACGTCCCTCAGTAGATGCCGCATCTACCATGTGTATAAGAACCTTGGTTCTTTCTATGTGACGCAGGAACTCATGTCCAAGACCTGTTCCCTCAGAAGCGCCTTCGATAAGACCCGGAATATCAGCTATTACAAAGCCGTGACCGTCAAGGTCGACAACTCCGAGGTTAGGACTTAAGGTTGTAAAGTGGTAGTTAGCAATCTTAGGCCGGGCATTAGTTACACGTGAAAGAAATGTTGACTTACCTACATTAGGGAATCCTACAAGTCCGACATCAGCAATAACCTTAAGTTCAAGACGCACCCATATCTCCTGCGCCTCCTGACCAGGCTGCGCATACTTGGGAGCCTGCATTGTGGCTGTTGCATAGTTCATGTTACCTTTGCCGCCACGTCCGCCGCGAAGAACAACCTCGCGCATGTTGTCACCTGACATATCAGTGATTACTTTGCCTGTTGCGTCATCTTTGATAACAGTGCCTTCAGGAACTTTGATTATAAGATCTTCGCCATCCTTGCCGTGGCATCTGCGCTTGCCGCCCTCTTCGCCGCTCTCTGCAATATATTTTTTATTATGACGGAAATCACCAAGTGTATTCAGTCCTTTATCTACTACGAATATAACGTCGCCTCCGCGTCCGCCATCGCCACCGTCAGGACCACCGTCAGGCACGAACAGCTCACGTCTGAAAGATACATGTCCATCGCCGCCCTTGCCTGATTTTATAAATATTCTAACGCTGTCTGCAAACATTTTCAAATCCATTCTGCCGCCGGATGCGGCTCAAATCAAAACAATTTTAATATACAAATAAAGCTACAAATCTCAAGAACACACTCAAGACTTGTAGCTCCATCAAGAATCTGTGATTAATTATTCGTTAGTTGCTACAGGATAAACAGAAACTCTCTTCTTATCTCTGCCTAATCTCTCAAACTTTACAGTACCGTCAACTAAAGCAAATAATGTATCATCACCGCCACGGCCTACGTTAACGCCTGGGTGAATCTTAGTACCACGCTGTCTGTAAAGAATGTTGCCAGCAAGTACGAACTGTCCGTCAGCTCTCTTAGCGCCTAATCTCTTAGACTCAGAATCACGGCCGTTCTTTGTTGAACCAACACCCTTCTTATGAGCGAAAAATTGAAGGTTTAATTCTAACATTGGTTACACCTCCTTAAATGTAATCGAAATATACTTTGGATTGCCCTTGGCTGCCTGTGTAAGACCTAACTCAAGAGCCTTAAGCAATACTGCTGTCTTATCTGACATATGCCCTGTAACCTTAGCGGATATCAGTGCATCATCTTCGTCACTTCTACTCTCAACTTCCATATCAGTATCGGTAAATGCTTCAATGGAATTAATTGTATTAATGACCAGCATAGAGACTGCTGCACAGACAATGTCCTTACCGGAATCGTCGTAACCGGCATGTCCCCTTGTCTCAAACTCTGTAATGTCACCATCGTGATTCTTACAGATTGTAACGGTAATCATAATATATCACCTGACAATTAAGCATTGATCTTCTCGATCTTTACCTTTGTGAAAAGCTGTCTGTGACCGTTCTTCTTATGATAACCAGTCTTTCTCTTGTACTTGTAAACAATGACCTTCTTGCCCTTGCCTTCTGAAACAACGCTTGCTGTAACTGTAGCTCCCTTAACTGTAGGATCGCCAACCTTAGCTGAACCGTCATTCACGAAAAGAACCTGGTCAAATGTTACAGTGTCTCCAGCATTAAGACCAAGCTTCTCAACTCTGATCTCATCACCTTCTGAAACCGTGTACTGCTTACCACCTGTTGCAATAATCGCGTACATATGGTACCTCCTATAATCTTTACTCGCCAGCTTCGGTGTTATGCTTATACAATATGTAATACATAAACTTATGACCTCACTGAGCGGCACACTAGAATATAATATATCCTCATTCTGCAAATGTCAATAGGTTCCTGAAAATTTATTCTGATTTCTGAATGTTTATTCCGGTTTTAAGGCAGGATTGCGGAGTATCTGCACAATCAGAGGAATGACCATGAGTATCCATACAATAGGTTCAGCTATTATGATTGCAGTATATCTAAGATATGGTACAAGCATTATGGCAATCAGTACTTTGCCGATAAGCTCTATCGTACTTGAAATTATAGGCGTTGAATGGTCTCCTATTCCCTGCATTGCATTACGGATAATCGCAATTACGGCAGGAACAAAATAAAACAGAGTGTCGACTCTTAAGTACAAAGCCCCGGTTGCAAGCACTTCATCAGAACTGCTGCCGGTAACAAGATGTATGAACCATGGTCCTGCAAGCCATGCGGCAGTTGCTGTCATAACACACCATACCCATGAGATAAGTATGCTGTGCCATATTCCTCTGCGTACGCGGTCGGTGCGGCCGGCACCTATATTCTGTCCGCAGAATGTTGCCATAGTCATTCCAAACACGGAGAATATCATCATAAACAGCTCAGTTATCTTACGCGCGGCACTATGTGCAACTATATAGCTGTCTCCGAGTGTATTAATCGCGCCTTGAAGTGATACCGTACCAAGAGACACGATTGAGTTCATGAAGCCCATCGAAAATCCTGAGGACATCATTGAACGTGCGAGAACACTGTCAACACGGCACTGCTGCCATGTAAAGCATATGCATTCATAGCGCTTTACGGAATAGATAATACATGCAATGCCTGCAGCCATCTGCGAGACAAGTGTTGCATAAGCAGCACCTTCGACATTCATGTCAAGCACGGCAAGACATATATAATCACCGGCGATGTTAAGAACTGCCGAAAGTGCAAGGAATATAAGCGGTGTAACGGTATCGCCGATAGCCCTGAGAATGCCCATGCATACATTATAAAATACAGATATAATCATTCCGGCAAATATGATGACTATATACCTGTGCGCATCTTCAATAAGATTGTCCGGTGTATTAAGAATGCGGAGCATGGGATACAAAAATGTTACGCTCAGGACAGTCAGTACAAGAGCACATATGACACCAAGCACATACGATGCAGCCGCAGCCCTGCGGACACCGTTCTCATCGTGTGCACCGAAAAATCTTGCCGTTATTACCGCAAAACCGTTGGTCAGCCCTGTAAGAAGCCCGACAATAAGTGTGTTGAGAGGATTGGTCAGCCCCACAGCCGCTAATGCATGGTCACCGAGGAACTCTCCGACCATGCGTGTATCAACAAAGCTGTATGTGAGTTGGAGGACATTTGCAAGGAAAATGGGAATTGCAAACTGTATAATAACCTTTATGTCATTACCTTTAGTTAAGTCTTTCATTATCTGTTAACCACATCAATACTGTAATATACGCTGCCGGTATAATTGCCTGCTTTATCAAACTGCCCTGCTGCAGGATCGTATATAAATGCAGTAAGTGTTACTTTGCCGTCTATTTTGTCATATTCCTGACCGGCAGTAAACTTAATGGATGTAAGTATTGTATCGGAATTATAAGCAGACTGTTCAACATGGCTGTACCACACTCCCGGTGTCTGGTGATAATCGTCATACATGTAGAATTCCATATATTTTTTATATTCAAGTGTATCCTCAGGCTCAATAAGCATCTTATGGATTTTGGTTCCGTCTTTGAGTGTAAAGTCAACCGCGTAGCCTATTCTGTACTTTGCAGCGTCATCAGGAGTGAACCATACCGGCTCCCACATGTATTTGAACACCTTGCCGGGAAGTGAGGCCTCTCTTGTGTTGAATACCTCAAAACACATAATGTCCCTGCCTTTCTCCCATGTACTTGCATATGTTCTGTCTACAAATCGGCGTGCTCCTGATGCCTCGTCATAGATATAAAGCCCGCACACTCCCATTGTACGGTTAGCTGCTGACGTTGCTGCCTGTGATGATACAGCACCGGATGTCATGGAAGCACCGGCCTTATCTGACAGGTCTGTAACGCCGGTTGTAAGATTATCTGCGGCACCTGATGTCTCAGATGATACAATCGTATTACCGGGCTGTGCAGCCGCCGAATCAATGTTGGAAAATCCACAGCCGGCAAGACCTGATACAATTAAGCCTGCTGCGAGCGTTATAGAAGCCGCCCTGGTATACTTAGTATAAAATGTTCCTGTTTTAATATTCTTCCGCAATGTCAATTTCCTCCTGTTCCTTTTCAATAGATATGTCTGTGCCCGGTGTGTGCTTAAGATACATAGCCCAGTAACCGGCACCCACAATTCCGGCACCGCCTATAATATTGCCAAGCGTAACGGGAATAATATTCTTAAGTATAAATGATGCAAATGTAAGCTCAGGAGCTGCAATTGAATATTCTCCCGCACACAGCAGCCCTGCCATGCCAAAATACATGTCTGCAATGCTGTGCTCAAAGCCGCACAGGACAAAAATCATGACAGGCCAGAAGCTCATCATCAGCTTGCCTGACACCTTCTTGGCTGCAAATGAAGCCCATACTGCAATACACACAAGTATGTTGCATAATATTCCTCTTATAAGTGCTTCCGCAAATGTCTCATTAACGCGGATTACTGCTGCTGCGACCATCTTCTGTGCCAGAAGTCCGTTATAAAGATCCGGAATATGTCCATATACAACCATTAAAGCTACGAATGCCGCACCTAAAAAGTTCCCGGTAAATACTGTCACCCAGTTCTTAAGCATCTGTCCGGCCGTAACTTTCTTTTCAAGACAGGCAAGTATTATCAGGTTGTTACCGGTAAAAAGTTCGCTTCCGGCAATCAGAACCATAGCCATGCCGGCAGGAAATACACACGCACCGATAAGGCGTGCAATAGCCGGATTCTCTATGGTTGCCTGTGCGGTTGTGGAAGCAATTCCGGCAAATCCGATAAACATTCCGGCAAAGATTCCGAGAACAAGCATCTTCCATGCGGACATTCTTACTTTGTGAATTCCTATCTCAACATAATTCTTGGCAATCTCAAGTGGTGAATGCATAATGTTGTACCTCCCGATAAAATTTTGTATAAAATTATTCATTCATTAATATGCACATTCATATGTACAGGAAAAGCAGTGCGCACAAACCATAACCTATTATGAGTCCTCCGGCTGCATCTGACGGATAATGTACGCCTGCAATTACTCTTGTGATGGCAATTACAACAGATATTACCGCAATGATAATTCCAAGAGGCACATATACATAGAAGCATGCTGATGCAATAACAGCTGCTGACAGAGCATGTCTGCTTGGAAACGACTGCCCTTTTTTATCTTTTGATATAAGCGGAATTATAGCATCATTTCCTTCGTATGGCCTTGGCCGGTTATAGCATTTCCTGAATATTGAAGCTGCCACAAACACAATACACGGATAACAGGTGACACGTATCAGCCGTGCATCATGCCTGACAAAAAGCAGCGCAAGCACAGCTATATATGTGGCAGCGGTTATTAGGGGCATAACCCGGTAGATGGCTTTTAGTATATTCAGTCTTAATTCATTGCCGTCAAAATAATTCCTGATGCGGCTGTAAAAAATATTATATCTGGGCACTGGCAATTACCTCGTGAAGCGGTTTGCGGATTTTCTTGCGTGTTATCTCAACCAGCCCAAGCCTGGTCATGTCAACGACGCTTGTGGGGACAGTGTCAGCCTTAAGAATATCAGCAAGATAAGACATAAGCTCCTTCTTTTCTTCAAATGTATTAAGATTAATAAAGTCAACGACAATAATGCCTGAGAGATTACGCAGCATGAGCTGGCGGCCTATCTCAACTGCAGCTTCCATGTTAATCTTAAGGTATGTGTTGTCCTTCAGCTTACGGTTACCGGTGAATTTGCCTGAATTGACATCTATTACGGTAAGTGCTTCTGTAGGTTCGATAACAAGATATCCGCCGGAAGGAAGCCATACGCGTTTGTTAAGCGCGGTACTGATCTGACTTTCAACACTGTAAAGTTTGTTAAGAGGCAGCTGCATATCATCATAAAATTCAAGCTTGGCAGCTTCTCCCGGTTCGTTCTCACCAAGATACCGTCTTACCGAGTCGTAAACTTCAGGAATATCTGTTATTATCTTTTCAAGATTAGTGGCACGCATGTTCTGCACATCTTCCAGACAGCTCTCTTCAGGAGAATACATTCTTGTGAGACCTTTACGCGTAACGGCATCTTTAAGTATATCGCACATTGTTGTTACAATTCTTGACACTTCGGCTGTTACCGGTTCTTCCGGAGCATCTTCTGCGTTGGTTCTTACAATCATATTAAAATGCATGTCAGAGGCAGTCGGTATGGAATTAACCGATGAAGCTGTGTATGCATTCAATGCATTATTCATTGCATCTTTTACAATTCCTTTGAGATAAGACCGCCTGTCTTCATCGGTAATTTTCTTGGAAATAAATACGGACGAATTCTCTGATTTGCAGTCCAGAGTAAGTGCGCAATATCTTCCGGTTATGCCTATACGGCCGGTAAGTGTCGGTTCCTTGGTCTTGACACCCTCTCTTGACACCTGTACAAGAACAAGGTCACCAATGCACATCCTGTCATTATTCTTGGGATTAAGGAAAATATGATGCTCATTATCCGTAAGAGAATAATAACCTTTTTTCCCTCTGGCATATTCAATAAATGCTGCATTTATATTATTGACAACATTCTCAACTCTTCCGACATATATATTGCCAAGTATTGATTCATCCTCAATGACCCGGACTGTACGTATTGTCATCTGGTCACATACAGCGCACAGGGTCTGTCCGTTGAATTTTGTAATAAGTAATCTCTGCATAGTTCCCCATTTCGTTATGTATGATTAAAAAGCCCACGCACCGGAGTGCCGGAGCATGAGCTTCTTAAAAGCAAAATATTCAATTCTTATAGGTAAGTCCGAATACGATTCCGCCTATTATTGTAAGCAGAATTCCGGTCGGTACATGAATAAGCCATGCAATTGCTGCTGCAACAAAGATTAAAGAAATAAGTACTGTGCTTAACTTAGAATGATGCTTCTTCATATGGCTTTCTACCTCGGAATTTCCATTAGCTTCAAAATTACCCATTATCCCTCATTCCTTACTGAAGCTGCTGTGCTGCAACTTCGGCTGCCTTAGCAAGCATCTCATCGATACCTGCCGGGTTTTTGCCGCCGGCCTGTGCCATATTAGGACGGCCGCCGCCACCGCCACCAACAATAGGAGCTACGGCTTTGATAAGGTTGCCTGCGTGAGCACCCTTAGCGACTGCATCATCAGTTGCCATTGCAATAATATTAACCTTGTCACCCTGTGTGGATGCAAGTATTACAATACCTGAACCAATCTTATCTTTCATGTTGTCACCGAGAGTACGAAGACCGTTCATGTCTACATCTGCCACACTTACAGGAAGGAACCTGAATGAACCAATCTCCTGAACATTGGCAAGGACATCACCAACAGCCTCGTTTGCAAGCTTAGCCTTGAGCTTCGCATTCTCTGAAGAAAGAGACTTAATCTCGTCATTCATTGAAGCGATTCTGTGAATGAGCTGAGAAGGTTCAGTCTTAGCTGTCCTGCAGGCTTCGGCAAGTGTATTCTCTATATTGCGGTAATAAGCAAGAACGCCATTACCTGTAAGAGCTTCAATACGTCTTATTCCGGCAGCAACACCTGATTCAGATACAATCTTGAAAAGCATGATATTGCTTGTATTGGCAACATGAGTACCACCACAGAGTTCAGTTGAAAAATCACCCATGGATACGACACGTACCTTATCGCCGTATTTTTCTCCAAACAGTGCCATTGCTCCTGTCTTCTTGGCATCTTCAAGGCTCATGATATTAGTAACAACAGGAAGTGCCTCTGCAATCTTCTCATTGACTATTGATTCTACGCTGGCAATCTCATCAGGTGTCATAGCCTGGAAATGGGCAAAGTCAAAACGGAGTCTGTCAGGGTCAACATATGAACCCTTCTGCTCTACATGTGTTCCGAGTACATCCCTTAAAGCCTTCTGAAGAAGGTGAGTTGCACTGTGGTTGGCACATGTTGCGGCTCTTGCCGGAGCATCAACAGTAAGAGTAACAGTATCACCGGTCTTAATCATGCCTTTGGTCATAACGCCGACATGACCTATTCTGCCGCCCTTAAGATGAATTGTGGTATCTACACGGAATTCACCCTCAGGAGAAGTTATAACACCTCTGTCGCCTTCCTGGCCACCCATTGAACCATAGAATACTGTCTCATCTACAACGATAGTTCCCCTGTCACCGTCAGAGAGTGCTTCGACAACATTCTCTTCAGTTGTAAGAACAGATACCTTAGACTGGTTAGTGAGCTTGTCATATCCGACAAAACTGCTTGTTATTGCAGGATCAATCTCATCATATACAGTAGCGTCCGCACCCATGTAGTTAGTAGTCTTACGCGCTGTACGGGCTTTGATACGCTGCTCTTCCATTGCACTCTTAAAGCCTTCTTCATCTATTGTGATGCCCTTCTCTTCAAGAATCTCCTTAGTAAGATCAAGAGGGAATCCATATGTGTCATAAAGCTTGAAAGCATCAGCGCCTGAAAGAATCTTATTACCTGTCTTTACAAGGTCAGCTTCGAGCTGCTCAAGTATTCCAAGACCCTGATCGATAGTCTTATTAAACTTGTCCTCTTCCTGATCAATAACCTTGAAGATAAAAGCTTTCTTCTCATCAAGTTCAGGATATCCGTCCTTAGAACCTTCAATTACTGTCTCGCAGAGCTTTGAAAGGAACTTGCCCTCTATACCGAGAAGGCGTCCATGCCTTGCAGCACGGCGGAGAAGTCTTCTTAATACATATCCGCGTCCTTCGTTAGATGGCATGATTCCATCAGAAACCATGAATGTTACTGAACGGATATGATCTGTAATAACACGGATTGAAACATCCGTCTTCTCGTCTTCCTTATATGTTACGCCGGCCATCTCGCACACTTTGTTGCGGAGAGCCTGAAGTGTATCTACGTCAAAGATTGAATCTACGTCCTGAACAACAACGGCAAGTCTCTCAAGGCCCATTCCCGTATCGATGTTCTTCTGGATAAGATCTGAATAGTTACCGTGTCCGTCATTGTTGAACTGTGAAAATACATTATTCCATACTTCCATGTAACGGTCACAGTCACAGCCTACAGTACAGCCGGGCTTACCACAGCCGTACTTCTCGCCGCGGTCATAATAAATCTCTGAACATGGACCGCATGGGCCTGAACCGTGTTCCCAGAAGTTATCTTCCTTGCCGAATCTGAATATTCTCTCAGGAGCAATTCCAATCTCCTTATTCCATATGTCAAATGCCTCATCATCGTCAACGTATACTGATGGGTAAAGGCGGCTGGCATCAAGCCCCACAACCTCTGTAAGAAATTCCCATGACCAGTGAATTGCTTCTGTCTTGAAATAATCACCGAATGAGAAGTTACCGAGCATCTCAAAAAAAGTACCGTGTCTTGCAGTCTTACCTACGTTCTCGATATCTCCTGTTCTGATACACTTCTGACAAGTCGTAACCCTGCGTCTTGGTGGAATCTCCTGACCTGTAAAATAAGGCTTGAGAGGAGCCATTCCTGAATTAATGAGCAACAGGCTGTTGTCATTATGAGGGACCAGTGAAAAACTCTTCATCTTAAGATGTCCCTTGCTCTCGAAGAAATCGAGATACATTCTTCTCAATTCATTAACACCGTACTTCTGCACTTTAACAATCCTCCAAAATATAATAAAATCTGTTCTTTACTTGGATGCCTTCTTGGCATCTACATGCTTGCGGAGCTTGGCACCTGCAGTAAATGCACATACGATAACCGCAAGATAAATAACAAACTTAATTGACTCACCTATAAAATCACCTGCTAAAACGGCAGGTCCCATTGAGGCCGAAGCCACAGACCATATATTCATAAATACCTCATTTCTGCGCAAAGGCGCATAAATACATTATCAATCTAATTTATTCTATCACTCATTATATGTATTTTCAAGCAATTTATCATTCGGCTGCTATGTCATCCAGCAGATTACTGCCGTCGGCAGCTGTTGTTGCAAGCTCATCACAGCGTTCGTTCATCTCATGTCCCGCATGTCCTTTAACCCATGTAAATGTAACATTGTGAATCTTCATGGCTTCAAGAAGACGTTTCCACAGGTCAACATTTTTGACCGGTTCATTTTTACCGCGTTTCCAGCCTTTTTTGATCCAGCCTTCTATCCAGTGCTGGTTAAATGCGTCTACAAGATATTTGGAATCTGATATAAGATTAACGTTACATGGTCTGGTAAGAGCTTCAAGACCTGCAATTGCAGCCATAAGCTCCATCCTGTTATTGGTAGTCTTTTTGTAGCCGGCGCTGAATTCACGAACATGAAGTTCACCCTTTGGGTCGACATAATGAATGACCGTTCCATAGCCTCCCGGACCGTCGGGATTGCCTCTGGCTGCACCGTCCGTATAGATTGTTACATTCATATATTCCTCCATTTGCCTGTTTTTATAAAGTCTGATGCCATCTGTTCCGCACTTGCAATAATTGCATCATCATAGCCCATTATTGACAGAAGTTTTATGGCATTGCGTGAAGCTGCCCTGCCTGTATACAGTCTGTAATTAAACTTAACATCATTATCAAGCACCTCTTCCTGAAAATGATAATTGGAATAACAGCTCTCAAGAAGCTCAGTCAGCTCGATATCATGGGTAGCTGCAAAGCACAGGACGCGGCGTTCTGCCATGTATTTAAGAATCTGTGCGGATGCTGCGATTCGTTCGACTGTATTGGTTCCGCGCAGAACCTCGTCGATAAAACACAGAACCGGGCATGAATCCTGCTGGCGGGCAGCATCCATTATTCTTTTAAGTGAACGTATCTCAGCCATGTAATAGCTTTCGCTGCGGCTTATGTCATCCCTGAGTGCCATAGATGAATATATACGGTAATAACCGGCACTATAAGAAGCCGCCGTGCAGGTGTATATTGTCTGTGCAAGGATTGCATTTATTGCAATTGTCTTAAGAAATGTTGACTTTCCCGAAGCGTTGGAGCCGGTAATAAGAACACAGTGTTCTTCATCAATGGAGTTGGCAACAGGATTATTTATAAGAGGGTGATATAAACCTTCTGCATTGAGCCTGATGCTGCTGTGCGAAAGCCCGGGTTCACACCAGCCGTTATTACTGTCAAGATATTGCCTGAAGGAAGCTACGGCAATGGCTGATTCAAGTCTGCCGAGAAGCTCCATCATCAGGAAGACCTGTTCTTTATGAAGAGCAATTTTTTTAATCATTTTATTGAATCTGATAATATCAAGATGTGTCAGTATTCTTACATAATCAAGCAGCATGGCGGCAACTGAACCGTCAAGACCTGAGGATGCTCCAAGAATACCTGAGCCTTTGAGGTCTGCTGCCATTGTGTGGTGAAGCTGTGAAAGCTGTGTTACGTAATCTTCAAGCCCGTCATGTGAAGATATTACGGATATCACGTCAGATGAACACTCGTCCAGCTTTAATATATGATTGACACATGCAAGATATGGATCAATCTGCGCTTTGCATTTGTAATATGACACAACAATATATCCTATGACGATGCATATTGCAGCTATTCCGGCAGCAGGACTGAAGGCAAGAAGTGCAAATGAAGCTGCAATGGCAGCCCATCCGGCATAGTGTTTTGCATTACTTTCGGGCTCAAGGCCGGTTATTACTTCAAGATAATCTGAAACAGAGATATTTCTTGATGTGCCAAGCTTCATATAGGCACGCTGCATGCTTTTGCGAAGTGCTTCGTCAGTTCCAAAAATGTCTGCAAGAGTTCCGAATTCCTTCAGGACCTCTTCTTCAGCACATGGAGTGCGTAAAAGCTTATAAAGATACTCCTGACCGGTTGACGAATAAGTGTTGTTGATAAGGCGGAATATGTCATCCATTCCAAGGTCATTCCATGTTATGTCATCAATAACATGAGCCGGAACACCGGTACTGTTGCGAAAATAATGAGATATATTGGAATAACTGTCAGAAGTATATTTTTTTGAAGGAATATTTCCCCATTCTTTTGTTATCCGCCGCTCAATCGCGGCAGCAGCATTCTTTTTGTTGCGTACATATACGTATATGCACGTAAGTATCACAATAACTATTATTACTATAATCTGCAATGAATTGGTGTCCATGTGTTGCTCCTGAAACTGCGGTCAAATCTAATTGGCTCCGCGTGTGTTAAAAACAGCTATGAATGTTTCAAAAAAAATTATTATATCAAATATAAATGAACAATTGTCTACATAATAAAGCTCCATATTCTGACGCGCATTATTTTTGTAGCTTACATTATTACGGCCGTGTGACTGCCAGTAGCCGGTAAGCCCCGGTCTTACTTTTAGGAGTTTATCCTGATTGGCCGGATAATATTTGTTAAGCTCTGATTTTAGTATAGGTCTGGGACCTATAAGTGACATGTCACCTTTAAGAATATTAAAAAACTGCGGAATCTCATCAAGGCTGGTCTTGCGAAGAACCCTGCCAATGCGTGTTATCCTTGGGTCATTAACAATCTTAAATTCTTTAAAGTACTGCTCTATCTCGTTCTCATTAAGAGTATCTTCCAGATTGTCAGCATTCATCTTCATGCTTCTGAATTTGTAGATTCTGAATATCCTGCCATTTAATCCGACTCTGTTGGATGTATAGAATATCTTTCCATGATCTTCATGGTATATTAAAACTGCAATTACTGCAAATACCGGAGTCAGAAAAATCAGAGCAGATACAGATATTACAATATCAAATATACGCTTGATGATCATATATAAATTCATATCAGATTGTACACTCCTTTCCTGCTCATTGGCAGCTGCTTCAATCATATTACATTGGCTTCAACATTAAAATTGCTGTAAATGCTGCGAAGATATTTCTCATTATCTGATGCTGCAGCCAGCATAGGTGCGTATGCATCACGTCCTGATATATTGTAGAAAAAACTATTTCCAAAATGATTGCCGTATAGTTTTACAAAGTCGATTATGCCATTCTGTATCATTAGTATGCCGTCCTGATTAATGTCGCACCTGCCAAAGAGGGGTACGGCATTATTATCAGAGTCAAAGCCGAATCCGGTACACTGTCTGTCGGTAGAAGCAAGCAGAAGCTCCCAGAATTGATTGTAACCGCGATTTGGGTTATGCTTTTTGATAAGGTCACGGTTGAATGAAGCGGAATACATGTAAGACACAAGTCTTTTGGACTGAAGTAGCGGCTCTCCTGCATCTGCATCAGTATTATAAAGTGTGTTGGTTCCCGCAATTATCCCGGTTACATCACAATCAATGCCCCATTCTTTATTGAAAAGATTATTAAGTGCAACCGCACCGCTTCCGGCCCATCCTATATCCACAGCACATACTTTTCGGCAGCCTTTGACAATGTTTTTATAATATTGGGAGGCAGCTTTACTTTCTGTTTTGTATTCAGCAACGACAGCATCCCAGTTGTCAAGAAGAATATGCCTGACAGCTTCTACATTGGCATTGGTAAGGCATTCATCAGTATTCAGGTTAAATGTACCGGTTAAATCTTTGCTAAGTGACATGGATGCAAATATGTCGCTTAGAGGAATATTCTGATTGACTTTATGGTACAAAAATCTGCGGATGTAATCATAGCGGTTGATTCCTGCGGTGAGCTTTGTCGCTGCTTTCCTTGACCAATGTACATATACTGAGGAATTGCCGGGAAACATTATATCATATGCACGTTTTAATATATCTCCGTCTCTGGAAAGAAAGAGAACTTTGTCAATGCTGTGATGAGTAGCGTAATTGTGTATGAAATTGCAATAGCCTGTCACAAATAATCCGCCATATATAAATCCATATTCATATTCACGGGAGAACTGAAGAGCTCCGTTATACAGATGGGTATTAACAAGCCCTCTGTAAGCCCCGCCGATTACAGGAGACATATCATAAGCTCTGTATCGTTCGCCGGAACCGTTAACATTGGGATAATAAAATGTATCAAAACCATGCTTATGTGCCATTATATAATCGCTTTTGTAGTTGTCCCCTATGTGTATTAATGAAGATCCGGGATAAAGTGATCTTATGTGTGTATATAATTGTCCGTCAGCCTTACTCTTTTTCAGGTCGCATGATACAAAAAGCCTGTCATAGCCGGTATAGCCACATGACTTAAGAAGATCTTCCATGTATGAGGACGGAATATACATATCAGATGTTATAATAACTTTTATGCCTTTTTCAATCAGGGAATTGAAGACCTTCTGCATATATGGGTTTGCAAAGCAGTATTCTTTCTCAAGGTCTAATTCTTCTTTCCAATATGATGAAGAAAGACCGGTCTGTTCCTCAATCTCTTTCCATATATCGAATATTGTAACTTCATATGTGCCGGAGTTTTTATACATTCTGTATCGTGCGGAGGATTCCATGGCTGTTCTTATATTCTTAAAATCAAGCATCTGTGTCTGACAGCCTAACAGATAAAACAGATCCGATGGAGCAGAAAATGGTCTGAATATTAATGTGTCAAATATATCAAAAGATACAATATCATACGCGGACAGCTTTTCAATAAGTCTGTCTGCCGGAAGAATTCTTTCAAATGCTGCTTCAGATTCACTTTTATCAATAAGCAGCTTTTTCTTCTCATATACAGCACATTGTATGTCATCACCGAGAAAATGACAGAATAATATATAATAGCAGAAATTAAGGCAAATAAGATAAAGCCATGAAAATATTTTCTTAACTCCATGGGCTTTATCGTGAAATTTATGGTAGCGTTTACATATTCCGGTTTTTCTGTTAACTAAAAGGTTGTAAACAGATATTCTAATCTTTGCAATCATCCCAGAGCCTTTCCAAGCTTTACAATATATTCCTTGCCTTCATGCATTACTTTGCCTGAAAATGTGACATCAATCTTACCACGTGACACATACCAGTAAAATCCGGCATTATATACAAGACCTATATATTCGAGATTAAGCCTGCCTTCCACAACATACCACCATGCTTCGTATATGTTAATGAGTCCGGTGAATTTCAGATCTGGGACGCCATTCTTGACAAGTATAAAATCATTGCCTTTTTTTATAAAACCAAGCTTGCGCACAGTTTTTCCCTGATTGTCCCTGCCCTGAGCTGCTTTTTGGACATTTTTCTTTGCTGCATTCTGCGCGGCTTTGCTGCTGTCACTTTTACGGGCAGATTTTGTCTTTATGGCACCCGGGACGTTCATGCGGCTGTATGCATCACAGACCTTCTTGGGGCGGCCAATCATCATTAGCTTGCCTTTATTAAGCCATATGACCTTCGTACAATTCTCTTTTATTGTGCTGAGCGAATGTGAGACAATGAGTACTGTAGCACCGCTGTGAATCATTTCTTTTATACGCTTCATACTCTTCTCTTTGAAAAATTCGTCACCGACGCTGAGAACTTCATCCAAGATGAGTATATCGGCATTTTTACCGGCAGTGGCAATTGCAAATCCTAATCTTGATACCATTCCTGACGAAAAATTCTTTACTTTCTCATCCATAAAATTCTGCAGTTCTGCAAATTCAACAATCTTATCGTAATTGGCATCAAGAAATTCTTTGCTGTATCCGATTATTGCTCCATTAAGGTATACATTCTCTCTTGCAGTAAGTTCAGAATCAAAGCCGGTTCCCAATGTAAGAAGCTGAATCTTACGACGGTCAACAACGACATTACCACTTGTTGGTTTAAGTGCTCCGGAAATTATTCTAAGCAGAGTACTCTTGCCTGAGCCGTTGGTACCGATTATACCGACAACCTCTCCTTTGTTTACTTCAAAGCTTACATTGCGCAATGCATAAAACTTGCGATATGTGGATTTGTGGGAGATTTTATTTATAATGAATTCTTTAAGGCCTGATACATTGCCTGTTGATATCTTAAAGCGCATTGACACGTTATTAACAATAATTGCGGGTTTAGTCTCTTTTTTTTCGTTTTCCATATAATTTTATTCCTCTTTAATATTTACAGATCAGCTTACCTGCATAACTTTATTTTCATTTTTCTTAAATACATAAGTCCCAATAGCGAAGGAAACGATTCCCCACGCAGCAATCTGTGTAAAGTCAGTGGCATCCGGAAGCTTTGCATTGAGAACACAGTCCCTGGCAAAATTAATATACGAGAACATTGGGTTATAACCAATAATAAGCTGCATAGATACCGGAACAGAATCAATAGGATAAAATATTGCACTCATGTACATCCACAATGTGAGAACTACGGAGTACAGATGATTAATATCTGCAAAAAAAACATAACATGTAGAAAGAATATATGCCATCCCGATTGAAAAAAGCGTAAGAAAAATCACATCTATCGGTAAAAGCAGCATATACGGATTAAATTTTATTTTGAATACAAATAACATAATTATGTATGCGATGAATGTATATCCGAAATTGGCAACGGCTGTAAAAACACGCGCGAGTACGAATGTTTCCTTGGACAGCTTAACCTTGAGAAGCAGCTGCCTGTTATCAACAAGCGTAGTAATGGACGTTGAAGTTGCAGTGCTGAAAAGCTGCCATATTATTAATCCCGTGAGATAATATATCGGGAAGTTCTGAATTGATTTCTTGAACATTGTAGAAAAAATCATTGACAGGACAGCCATGGAAAGCATGGGATTGAGCACGCTCCATAATATACCGAGATATGATCTTGCGTATTTGCGTTTAAGTTCTCTTGATACGAGCTGCCTTAATACAAAGAAATATTGTTTGAGACTTTCACTTTTTTTCATTACTTTATTACCCACTTTATATATTTTTTTAAATAAACAAGAAATTTGTACATATGAGCATGAAGCATATCTGTCCGTCTATTATGCCCAAGGACAATACTGCCTTCTATCCATGCACTCTCATGAATAGTGTCATGCTTTAATCCAAGCATATTAAGGATTTTGTTGAATATTCTCTGATTTCTGATATCTTCATCTGTAAGAGGTCTTGCCACACGCTGGCTGCGATAGTCAATAACATCATCTGAAAATATAAGATTTCCCCAGTAAGCCGCTTCAGTAATGTCGGGTGATGCCATCAGGCATTCCAAAAGCCTGCCTGATAAGCTGGGACATGTGTAACTTAAAAACTCCTTTTTGGATATTACAACGTCAAGAAACATTTGTAAAGCTTGTTGGTTATATTTTATTAAATCATGATTAACATTGAACCTGTCTGCCAGTACGGGACGGTAAGTATTATCAGTGCACTCATAGGAAACTGTCATTCCTTCGGGCGCAGAAAGGACTGCTTCATACAAGCAGTTGCAGAATCTCATTTTCCGTAAAATATGATTACCGGGTCCAAAATAAAAAGCATGGTAGTTACTGGCCGATGCCTTATCAGGAAGGTCATACAGGCCAAAATAATAACCTTCAAAATTAATTGAAGGATTAACAGAATGGATAAGATTCTTCAATGACTGCTGAATACTTCCAATCCATCCACTGTCTGCAATCGCAAAACTGAGACCGTCAAAAAGCCCTTCCTGTCTAAGATAGCTTATTGTGTCTGAATATGCATGTTCAGAATGCGAGTATACCATTTTGAGAAAATGCTTATTACTGCGAAGAACCGGCTTGAGTTCCATTATTGTACTGTAAGAAAGTATATCATGCATGGAATCTTTATAGCCACACTCTTTTGCTATTGACAGACATTCAGCATCCGTAAGCCCTGCGCGTTTCATTACCTTTTCAAATGTAACATCTATTCCTCCTAGACATATTCTATCAACGCACTGCTCCTTCATGAGATGGAATTCCGGAATTCTGAGAGAATAACGGGATAATGAAAGATATTTGCATTCAATGTCATATTCCATGGCTTGGCAGAGCTGTGTTGCAGCAATGTATGGATAATATCCGTCACGTGCGAGAAAGTATATTCTTTTATGACCATTATTCATTGCTGAGTTAAGTATCCATCTGGCAAATTCAAGAACAGACGGTGCAAATGCATATAAAAAATACCGCTGCTCATCTGTTATAGAACTTTTAGTGTCCAGCTCTGAAAAAATAGAGGAATAAATCCTGTCTTTTTTGAAAATGTTTTCGTATTTATTATTAATCATTATTATGCTGTCTCATTTCTCTTGATATGATGTAATAAGAAATCCGGGATAAAAAAGCCTGCAAGCGGACGCAGGACATATATCCAGCCAAAAGGAAATAAAATGCCCAGCTTCCTGAAATAACATAACCGCAGCCGCGTTTCATCAATACGGAACCGCAGCTTTCTGCGGTGTACATTATTAATATCTTCGCGGTACATAAAAAGAGGTAACTGAAGATTGAAGCCTTTATAACCATCCATAGTCATACGCATGAAAAGTTCATAGTCTTCACAGCGCAATGTCCTGACGGATGAATGATAACCGCCTGCTTTTCTTAAAGCATCTGAACGGAACATAACGGAGGGATGAATATATGGTGAATATCTGAGATAATCAGCAGCCTCAGGAATCTCGACCATTATGCGCCTGCCCCATATTCCGCTATTATCAAAAAGCAATGCAGATGTTCCGCACCATGAATACTGCGGATTATTCTCAAGGAAGTTAATCTGCTTTTCAAAGCGGTCCGGAAGTGATATATCATCATCATCCATTCGTGCAATATATTCACCGTCTGCGTTGTCAATACAGACATTAAGTGCATATGCCAGACCATGATTCTCAGCCGATGATAATATGCGTATTCTCTTGTCAAGTCCGGAAAGCCTGAGTAGTTCTTCAGATACTTCCGGATTGGAACCATCGTTGTATATCAGAAATTCAAAATTACTGTAAGTCTGGTTTAATATTGAATTAACGGCATCAAAAAGTATCCGGAAATTATTCTGGTTATAGACACCCATTATAACAGAAATTTTTTTATTTGTACCGGTTGTGCTTCGTTCGTTTGTCGATATCATTATATATTTCTTTCATAATTGTTCTTGAAATGCTTATGTCAAACATTGTGGCCGTCTTACGGCAATCATGTGCCATATTCTTCAATATGCGTCTGTCAGTACAACAGCTGTCTATGATATTGGCAAGCTGGCTGACATTATTCCATGCATCAATAAAGAATCCGTTGGTACCGTTAATAATATACTCACGCGTACCGCTCAGGTTGGTAGCTATTACAGGTATACCACATGATAACGACTCAAGTGCAGCCATCCCGAGACCTTCATGTTTTGAAACAAAAACACTGCAGTCCGCTGCGGGGAAATAATTATACATATCACTTCTGTATCCGCGCAGACGTACCTTTCCGGTAAGACCATACGATGCAATGGCCTGCTCAAGTTCAGGGCGCTTAGGTCCTTCACCGAATATATCATAGTATATATTCGGATTATCAAGCGCAGCAATTGCTTTTATGACAGTAATATGATTCTTATTGTCATTAAGCATGCCGGCAGAGATTATATAGAATGCGCCATCAGGTATTCCGGATGATGCACGTACAGACTTTCCTGACGCTTCAGCGGGAATATAACGCTCTGTATCAATTCCTATTCCCGGAATTTTTCTTACGATAGTCCTTCCGGAGGCAAGCTTTAATGCATTATTGTAATCATCATTATTGATAGTTATAATACAGTCAGTTTTTTTTGCCAGTTTCTTTTCTATATATTTGATAATTCTTACCGTCAGTGATGATTTACCGTAGAAATGAAAACCATGTGACGTATATATAATACCGGCCTTAGTCCTTCCTGCAGACATTCTTGATATTGCTGACGGCACCTGTGTATGACAGTGTATTATGTCAACATTCTCCCGGCGTATGATTCTCTTAAGGCAGAAGAAAGACCTGACATGGCTGACTATGTCTGACGGTCTGTTAGACATAGGTATATTATAAATGGTTACATTGCGTCTGTTAAGTGTATCAATATCAAATTCGTACAGAGGGTTATCAAAATTAGCAGCACATATGACATGATATCCCATGTCGATAAGAATATCTATGTCGCTTAATTCAAAATGTGTTATGAATCCTCCGGCACCGGCAACAATTAGCGCTTTTTTCATGTTTAATCCTTAAGTGTTTGATATAGTTCTGTATTCAGCCGAAACGGCATTAATATTATATTCCATATTGTGACGATGCCATGTAATATTGCTGCGTATGATTTTAGCAGGGTCTCCTGCTATAAGGCTGTTGGCAGGAACTTCATTTTCAACAACGGCCTGAGCAGCAACAATACAGCTTTTGTTAATATTGCAGCCCTGCTGCAGCGATGCCCCCCATCCTACCCACACATAATCATTCACATTTATAGAATTATTGCATGAAGTAATTTCAGCAATAACTGGATTACATGATACAAGAATATCAGTAGAAAACATGCAGTTACGTCCTATGTATATTTTACTGCTGTTTCCAGCAAAAAATCTGCACCCGTTAACAAACGAAGTGTTATCTCCTATGGATATATCGGAGTTATCTTCTGCAACGAGTTCAAGCTTGCGATTCATGTTGGTTAAGACATTATATCCAATAGATATATTGGTATTATTGTAGACTGTAATGCTATATGAAATACTTTTATTGCTGCCATTAATAATAACAGAATTATTGCTGCCATATATATTAATATCAATAGGTATTCCTGTTTCAATTTGATTATTGAAATCATCAGAATAGCTTCCAACAAACGCTTTTAAAATTATCGGTTTTAAATCAGACATTATATCTACTCTCCCGTCCTCTTTATAAATTCAGCTTCCAATGAATCAGGATTATCATAAATATTGTGGCTGAACGGATCACGGCGCCATGTAACATCCTTTTTAATTACGGCAGCAGGTTTGCCGGCAGCTATAACATTATTAGGTATAGGTTTGCTTACAAGTGTACGGGCACCGATGACTGTGCCCGAACCTATATCCGCACCACTCATAATGAATGCCTGATATCCAACCCAGACATGGCTGCCTATGTTAATGCTGAGTTTGCCTGACCGGACGTTATCAGGATTCAGATTAATCCTATCTCCTGAATCAATGTCGAATATTGCATGTCCGTCACCACCAAGACAGGTAATTTTACTTGAGAACATACAGTCCCTGCCAATATCTATATTAGTAAATGGCGTTCCTGTCACAATAAAGCAATTGTCTGCAAAGGTGGAACTATCTCCAATTGAAATTTCTGAACAGTCAAAACAGGATGTGCTTAATTTATCAGCTCTTATATCTTTGCCGAAAGTAAGAACAGAGCTATTACGAACGAATGCAAGCAGACGCTGGTTAAAATTACAGTTTTCATGTATTGTAATCTCAGAAGCGTGCGCAGAAAAATGGGCTTGAACATGTTCGCTTTTTATAGTTGCCATGTTGTGGTAAATATCAGAAAATGAGCCCTTAAAGTTGTTGAGACAGAACTCATCAGCCGAAGGCACATAGCATCCAAAAGGCTGGGTAAATCCTATTTCCCATAATAATTTCAAGATTGCGCTGTCACGTGTAAGGTGCGCAATTACTATAAAATATTCATCATATTTTCCATGCAGTTTTGAAAGCTTGTGGCAAAGACACTGTTTTTTTGTGACGGCATCAGAATACTTTATGTAAGAAGTGCATGGTATGCCTAATTCTTCTTTGCAATAATCATAAACTTCCTCTGATTCACATATTAGAATTAATTTGCGTGATCCATTCAGTGTTTTTATTTTATTGGAATTATTATTTAATAAACACATTTCCACAGATGACTGAAGCTGATGTATATAAGTATTCTCAAGTTCAGCCGTCTGTGCTGAATCTACGCATCTGTTGAGATAATCATAATATTCCTGTGTGTAAGAAAGTCCGCCTACATCATTATAGCGTGAACCGCCAAGCACAAAATCAGTTCGGTTAATCATCTGACAATGCATTATATCACAAAGCTTTTTAAAGCACCTTTCAGAGAATGCATTAATGTCAGATACTTTTTGAGGAAACGGACTGTTATTTATGGAATTATCAACCTTATATCTGAATGGAATATACGGATTGAAAAGAACAGTCCTTGATACATCAAGAGCAAGTAATTCGGAAGCTAATCTTGTAACCTCGGCAGTAAGCTCAGCATCGTTCCATTCAAGAGGCTTTATAATAACCTCATTTTTTATTGAACATTTTGATTTGGCAATAATAGATTCTTTTATGTATGTAATATTATTTCTGAATATATCATTATAAGTACATCTGAAAATACGACCGTCAGTAAGCGTACACTGCCAGATATCTCCGGCAGAGTCAGCAAAGTCGATAAAAAGACGTTCGTAACGTGTTTTAGCAAGAATCTGCATTATTGACTTATTAAGATCCATTGTTAAAATATTTTTGCGGTATGAATTCTTTTCTTTGATATTCCAACGCTCGTTTTCATTGAACAGAGAATCAGAATTAATAGAAAAGAGAGAGATTCCGACGATTCTTTTAATATTGTCATTATGATTCCCGGCTTTTGAACTGACAACAGCGTCATCGATAATTCTGGAGCCTAAAGTAGCAATCTTCATGTATATACACTCCCGGTTAATTCTATAACTTCTTTATAAGATGTGCAGGATGGCCTGCAATTAATGCAGCACAATCAAACCTTTTGTTCACAAGTGATTTGTCACGTACGATTGATTTATCAGAGATAAATGAACCGGATAAAACAAAGCAGTCTTTTCCTATTGTGGCATTAGAACCAATTGTTATAATATGTTTTTCTTCTGATGAGTTATTCAGGTCATAGTTAATATTCTCCCCGGTGTCAACACTTATTATTGCATGCCCGTCGCCGTTGAATATTACTGTATCATCACCTACTACTGTATTATCTCCGATATAGGTATTGTCGAAGAAACTGCATCTTATATGTACATTATTGCCCAAATTAACATTGTCACCAATTATAACTTTGCCGCCGTCATAAATAGTTGATGTAATAACTTTGTTTTTAGAGGTAAATGTCCTTTTACCAATTGCAAGAGTAACGTCATTAAGAATTATAAAGCGCAGCTGTTCATTAAATGCATGGACACCGTGTCCTATTGACACATGAGATCCACTGCCCTTGACTTCAAGAGTAACCGGAGATTCAGCCAAAATGTGATTATTATAGCAATCGGTGTATTCTCCGACAAAATTCTTAAGTGTGTATGGCTGATGGATAGCTGTTATACAGTCGGACTGCATTGCAAAACCACATGTCCATACAGCTTTAAGCACATCAGTGCCTGTATATATATGAGGAACTACACATATATAATCTTTGTACTGATAAGCAGTTTCATTAAGCTGTTCATATACTGATTCAAATGTTGATTCAGCGGTATAATGTATGCGCTTTGCTACAATAATGCCGTACATTTTTTTTAGCCAGTATTCGTAGGCAAGATTGTCTCCGATAAGTATTAACTTTCGTCCTTTATATCTTAAAAATGTCAATGAAGCAAGTGTTTTCATGGAGCCGTCTTCAATATCGGCAAGCTGGCGCAGCTCATATTGGTTAAGAAGCGTGGCTTTCTGAGAATTATCATATGTATTCCCGTTAATTGACTTAAGACATGAATTTATATAATCATAATAATAGTATGAATAGTGAAAACAAAGCTCTGACTTTATGCGTGTGTCACATATGAGATTCTGCGGCATATCAATCTGTGTGCAGCAATAATTTTTTGTAAATATATCCGTGCATTTTTTGAAGAAAATGTTCATATCGGCACAATTATTAATGTTATTAATAAGCAGCACTTCAAGCTTTGTATTCAGGTAATGATACACTGCACGCGTATTTAATAATATTATTTTTTTTCCGGCAAATCTGAGTCTGAGCAGATTGATAAAATTCAACAGTTCTTTTGTAAGCTCTTCCTCACTAAGCTTTGCAGGATTAATAATCCGCTCGGATCTGATTGCCAGTCCTGTCTTGTCACAAAGGTATTTTCTTAATGTATCAAGATTGGCATGACACGTAGAGCTCAATGTTATTCGGAATGTACGTCCGTTTTCAAATGTAAATTCATTAAAAAACAATCTGCAGATAAGAAGGTCGATAACAATGTATTCAGCACTGGATGATACAAGGTCTTTTACAATATCACCATGAAGTTCTTTTAAAAATATATCTTTAAGGTAAGGATTTGTCTCTTGCACATCTATATCCGGAATTATATTGTCAGACTCTGTAAATGAATATTCATCCGCCAGTGTAAATGGAGATATTTCAACAAATCTGTTTTTGTTAACGATTTTGCCATTTGAATAATGTATGGCATCATCACATATTTTTGTACCCAAAGTTGATATTTCCATCATAATTGTTAATCCCCTATTCAACTAACCATTCTATAAAATCCCTGACGGCACCACAGCCGCCATTCTTTGAAGAAACAAAATCGGATATACTGATAACATCACGTACTGCATCAGCAGGGCAGCCAACGAGTGCAACCTTGCGCATGCATGAAAGATCATTTATATCATCTCCGATGTACGCACAATTAGAATAATCTAATGCAAGCTCTGATAAAAGACTATCAAGAGTTCCGGTTTTGTCGGATACACCCTGATACAGATACTTTATTCCGATTTCATCACATCTGAGCTTAAGAATGTTGCTGCGGCGTCCTGTTATTATAACAGGTGTAATACCGCTGGCCGGAAGAATATTGTGTATTCCAAGACCATCCTTTATGTCAAATGCCTTGAACAGTTCGCCATGTTCGGACATATAGACCTTTCCGTCAGTGAGTGTTCCGTCAACATCCATAATCAGGAGCTTAATATTGGAATCTTTCATGGTTAATCCTCTCATTTTAATATATCTGTAATAATGCCCGGAGTAATAGATTTAACAGAGCAGTTATCACTCATACAGCCGGCATATGAGCTTAACATGTCACGAAGCTCATTATTAAGCTGTTCAAAGTCATCAGCATGACGATCATTCTGAAAACTGTCATCAATGTAATTATTATGACGACTGGCATTAAATCCATCAAAGCCTGCTATTGTAATACAGGCAGGTGCAATCTTCTTAAGAAGGTTAAGAAGCATTATGGTTGAATTCTCATAATTAACGTATCTACGGTCAATCAGGCTGTAGTAGTTAACCATCATATCTGTATCGTTATCTGAATTAATGTTAGATGTTACTATGGACGTAACGCCCTGACGCCTGTTTTTACGCAGAGCATATCTTTTTGAGTTACCCCAGAATGCATAATTACTGTATTCTGAGACAAAGTTTACCGATATGCATACAGGATTATGTTCAGCTATATATCCATTTATCTGTTCAGAATATTCAACAAGTGAGTGTCCCGGAACAAGGAGCAGAATCTCTTTCTGCCCTAATTCCTGTGTAAGCTTTGATATAGTTGCGGAATCATCTATCTTATTACCGCTGTATTCAAGATATATACGCTCAATGTTGTCATAGTCATAGCGTGTGCGCTTGGCAGGTTCAATCATAGAAAGCAGATTCTTAATGTCCTTGGTCTGCAGCCTGAATTTGTTTGTAAGGTAAAGCACGTTATTAGGGTGGGACTGATACATTCCTCCGATAAGTGCCGGAATAGAATATCCCCAGAAATCTTTTTCCTTATATGGGTAGATGTAGTCATCAATTATGTCAAGAATCTGCTCAAAGTCATAATTGCAGTTAAGCTTGCGGACCATATAATCGACTATAAGTTCTGTATTAAGGTTACCTGCTACCTTGCCCATACCGTTAAGCGTTGCATCGATGATGATATGGCGCACACTGTCACTCAGTCTGATAATTGATTGGGCAAGTGAGAATGAGAGCTGATAATTATTATGTGAGTGAAAATCTATGCAGATGTCTTTGTGCATATTATTATTAATAAGTGCGTATATACGCTGGAGATCATCCTCGTACATTGCCCCATAGGTATCTACGATACCGAAGCTGTATGGATGCACTTCATTCACAAGGTCGACAAGATCAAGCATTTCTTTGTCACTGTAACTTAGCGAATTAACACCCTGGACAAAGAGCTTATAGCCTCTGGCTTTTACAATATTAAGGCAGCGGATAATGTCATCTCTTGAAGAATAGTAATCTTTCTTCGTAAAACCGACACGGATACCATCAACCGATGTTCCGTCACACTGACCAAGAGTATCAAAATCAAACATGCCGTAATCAATAAATGCTACATACATGCAGTTGCCGGATGACTTGTCAAGATACGGAGCAATCTGGTTAACGTCTGTAAAAAATGTACTGTTTCCTTCAAAATGAACTTTTTTACTGTCTCTTAAAAATCCGACTTCGACAATGTCTATATTGGAATCGGAAAGTCTTCTTGAGATATCACGGATCTCGTCGTCCGAAAATTCACAATTTATAACTCTTCCGCCATCACGTAATGTACAGTCTAATATGCTAATATTTTTCATTATAAAGTCCTTTAGTTATTGCGTTTTAAATATTCAGCTACTACCTTTGCAAAATCGAAATCTTCCTGTGTGTCGATATCAACTGCTTCAAACTGATCAATCTCATATATGTAAGGATGTTCGCCAATTCTTCTGTGGAGCTTAGTAAATACTTCTTTCCTGAATATAAAGAATGCACCCGTCTCCATATATACAGGCTCAAGCTCCTGAGTTCTTACTATATCAGTCAGGTCATAATTGAATGGCTTGCCCTTGTACCACATATAATCCTGAAGAGCAACAGCACTGAATGCAGAATCATATTCACCACTGACCACCCTGGCAAGAGCATTGCGGATGGAATCTGCCTTTGTGAAAGGCTGCGTAACATGTGTAAGAACATATATATCTGCATCTACATCATTTACAAATGCTTCAATTATCTCGAGCCCTTTTACCAGATATCCGTCAAGACGGGCATCTCTTTTCTTGAAAGTAAGCTTATCAGGAATATATGGGCATATCTTTTCATCACTGCAATATACATATTTCTCGTCGATTTCATCAATACCTGCAACTGTATTAAAAAGATAATCGCAGACCGGTCTTCCGGCGAGGTCAAGAAGATTCTTGCCCGGAAGACGCTGGTTGTTAAGTTTAATTGGAATAAATGATACTACCTTCATTATGACATTCTCCTATCTGACGTTAATTATTTGTTGCGTAACACTCTTTCAAGATTGTCTCTATAGAATACTTCAAGCTTGCCGCCGCGTGTGACATTATATATCTCACAGCCGTGCTTGTAAGCAAACTTTTTCATAGCCTTATAGCCTTCAATTCCAAGGTCATTGGCAGCAGGGAGCCATCCGCCTGATATCTTGTCTTTATCATCCTCAACCTCAATAAAATGTATCTTTGGCTGTGAATAATCACAGTCAGCACCAATTATATAGATTTTACTGAAGCCCATATATATAGCAAGCTGTATAGCCATGTTGGTAACTGTAAATCCGTCATATGCGCATACACTCATATCATCACTGTATTTAATCCTGTGCTTCGCCATCCAGTCAGGACGATGATTGGAATAATCAATTAAGAGGTGAGTTTCTCTGCCATTGCGGGTCTTTGGATTAACTCTGTAGTGGAAAAATGCTTCACGCTGGCAGAAAGTGTTGCCGGGTACTTCTTTCTCACTGAGAGTCTTGCCAAAAGCATAGCTGTCAACGAGAGCATAATATGTAGGCCTCCAGTCAGTAAAGGCATATGCTTTTGTTATGGAATTAACACCTATTGTATATTCATCTTTAAGAAGCTCGAGATCTTTTATTGTCATAGACGGACCGGGACATGTAATAAAACAGCGTTCGCCCTTGTGGATATTTTTGAAACGGCTGATATTACGCATATCCTTATTAAGCCATGTCAGATGAAGCGCTTTTAATATTCTTCTGCGAGTTATCATTCTGTGCATAGGCTTATCTGATTCCATTGTCCATGCCTTAGCAGCCGGATTAGGGTTCTTCCAGAGCTTATACTTCCAGTTAAGCTGCTGTATGCTGCGGCTTGCAATAAGCGGGAAGAGGATGCCGTTACTGTTCATTATAAGCCTGATACGACGGCTGCATGTCTCATTATATATATTCCCGTCAATCCGTTGTATTGTTCTTGCAAAGCCCATAAGCTCATTGCATGTCTCCGAGTTATTCTTCATGAGGGTAAGATATATATCATACTGTCTTGTTATCTTCCAGAGAATATCTTCTCTCAGATAGCTGTATACATTAGGACTGAACAAAGCTTTGTTCTTAACGTAGTATTCCGTAATATGCTCTACAATCTTACGCCTGTGCTTATTGTTACGGGCAAATGATGACTGGTCAACACTCTGACCTTCTCTTTCAAGGCGGTACTGGTAAAGATACCTGTCAATCGGAAGAACTGTCTTAACATATGGAAGCGGGAATATGTCATATTCCATATCATCATAGAATACATGCTCGTCAAAACGTATATTATTATCTTTGAGAATCTGTGTTCTGTATGATACAAAGTGGAAAAGGTACTGCTTTGAATAATCAAATAATTCCTTATCAAAATCATAAACCTGTCCGTATATAAGAACTTTTCGACCAGGCTTTGGCACGGCTTTGCCTTCGTCAATCTGTTTGCGGTTCCACACATTAGATATCCTGACATTCTCTGTCTTCTGCGTCTTCTCATAGACCTTCCTGAAGTTAGTCAGAACCATATCCGCATCATGAGCTTCCATCTCAGCTATAACAGCCTTTAATGCAGAAGTATCAACCCAGTCATCAGCATCAAGCGGGCGGTAATATTTGCCTGTGGCAAGCTCTATTCCCTTATTAAGAGCAGAACCATGACCTCCGTTCTCTTTTGAGATAACTCTGAATGTCCCGGGATATCTGTCTTCGTATGTTTTGGCAATAGCTGCCGTATCGTCCTTAGAACCGTCATCAATGACGAGTACCTCAAGCTTATCCATATACTCATCGCATACGAGTGAATCCAGCGTCTGTTTAATGTACTTTTCCATGTTATATGCCGGTATGACAACCGACAAAACTTTATTGCCCATGTGTATTAGCTCCTTAATCCTTGTTAGTTAATTTTTAAATAATTTTTCCAGTAATCAATATTAGTAATCTCACCAATACGGTCATGCCATTCCCAGCTTGAGTCAAGAATAGTTGTACGAATGGCTTTCTTGGCTTTATTACACATATGTTTTGCATGAATAAGCTTTAACAGGCTCTTTTTGTATACGCAATACTTATTCTGCCGGCGGTTGCATACAATAAGCTGCTTGGCTCTGTATGGGTAAGCATTATTAATACTGCAATCGACAGTAATTGACTCTTTTTTGGCAGGCAGCAGATAATTAATCAGAAGGCCTTTTTTAGAAACGTAATTGACTGATTCAGAATTATCTATTCCTGCAAGTACACTGCCATCGTCATCATCAAGCCACGGCTGGTTATATCCGGACAGCCGGCTCTGAAGTTCAAGGGCATCTGCTGCCTTGAATGCATCAATCCCTTCACAAAAATCAAGAATTGCCTGACAGGCAAGAATTGTCCTGTTGTAGTCATAATTGAATATATAATTATGAAACATCTCAAGGTAGAATGATGCATACCGTTCTATATGCATGCCACCCAGCTCTGCCATTGTTATAAGTTTGTTGCGCACATCATAGTATACTATTGATGCGGGACGCTGATTCTGGAAAAACGGATGCCATACATTAATTCCATTCATTGTAATGACTTCAAACTTATTACGCACACCGTATTCAACATCATCCATATGTATAAAAAACGGCATCGGAAGATTGTCATCGGTTATTACAGACAGAGGCATGCAGCAATAGCACCATGCATTATAATTAACATCCTTCGGGCGTTCGTTGGTAAGAACATTACGGATAGTTCTCAGATCAATATTCTTATTCTCAAACTTCAGCATTCCGCCATGATATAAGGCTGCATTCTCAAACTGTTTAGGCATGTCGTTAAGAATAAGCATGGCGCCGCCTATCATTGCGTTGCTGTAATATTGAGGCTTGAGAAGTGAAAGCAATGTATATGTACGTTCAATCGTCTGAGGGTCAAATACAATATCGTCATCCATAAGAATGATATGTGTGATATTATCTGATACCATGAGCTTCTTGGCTTCAATCATACAGCGTGTAAAGCCGCCGCTTCCTCCAAGATTCAGATTATCCACACAGGTTATGTCTTTATCTGAAATCTGTGCCTTATCAAGAGAGCAGCCATTATCAGATATGATAACCTTTACCTTGCCGCAAAGTGTTGAAGATGCATTGTCAAGTATTGAAGACTTCAGACTTGCTATATTCTTATATACAAAATCTTCACGTTTATATGTACATATTCCGAGTGCAACTTTGACATCGTTTATAATTGACAAATCTGAACTGTAACCGGCAGCATATATTCTTACCGGACCATTTTCAGATGCAATTCTGTAATAAGCGATAGTACCCTCGGAATTATCAGGATATGTAAGAGTTAAGCTTTCACGCGCGGATGATTCTTTGATAAATGCGGGTTTATTATCTCCTGCCCTGCGGATTATGTTAGTTTTGTCAATCCATGCATAACAAAGATATATTGTACATTCACCTTCTACGTCAATAGTCAAGGTTAAGTTCTTAAGTTCGGTATATTTCATCCACTTTCTGATTGAAAATGAATTAAAGTATGTATCAGTATCAACATTACCATTAGTATCTATTACAATGGTATTATCTGTAACACTGAAGTTGTCTCCATTAAAATAGAGTTTCAATTCGTCACATATATCAGCATGTGGAATTGCCAGCTCCTGTATCTTCATTGTGTTTCTCCCTCATATTATATTTTAATGCATATTTTAGCTGTACAATACGCCAGAAAACAGTATTGTGTAATCTGAACAGTCTCCTTACCCTGCACAGCTTCCGATGAAGCCTCTCAGGCTTTACGGACATAAGCCACTGCTCGCCTTTTAGAAAATCATTCATTGCACGTATAGCCATATATTCAGTCTTATATTCTTTTTGTACATGAAAATACGATATCCGGTCTTTCCATGACTGTATAGACAGATTGGCGTCAAACATATTATGCATGTGGTTAACAAAAAGTGTATTGCGTATATCATAATAAATTATAGTCGGAGTAACCCGGTATTCATAAGTTTCGTGCCATACATTAATTCCATTAAGAATTATTAACCTGCGAGCACACCTAATACCATATTCTACATCATCACAATGCAAAAAGAAAGGGATAGGAAGATTTTTTTTAATAAAATTTACCGGATAGCATGCAAGCCACCATCCCGCATATTCTCCATATGATGTATTCATGTCTTTAAGGCACGATCTGTCGGACATATCTTTATTAAATCCAACATGCCTGATATCTCCGCAATTCCATATCTCACCGGCCGTATATTGAACGCATCGGTTGTCAAGCCGGAACATTCTTCCCTGAATAACATCATCCATATATTCAGGCTTTAACAGAGATAGCAGCGAATACATTCTGTAGAAGGTCTCATTGACAAATTCAACATCATCATCCATAAATACTACATTGGTAATACCGGGGATAGTCCTGAAATATTCAATTCCCTTTGTAAATCCTCCGGCACCGCCATTGTTAACATTATGAATTATGCAGATATTATTATCATCGTATAACGGAAGCTCAGAGGCATTGTCGACAACACATATTTTCATCCTGCCATATAAAGGACTTGAAGTGTTGAAAAATTCACTTTCATATAATTGCCTGAGATTATGCTTTATGTATTCGTCTCTTTTATATGTGCATATTATTATGCCAAGTTCAATATCATTGGCTGCAACGCTGTCATTGGCTGCATAAAAGAACGCTCGTTCAATATCGCATATATCGGCAGCTTCTATTTTTAAATAAAGCCCCTGTGCGCAACCGGTATCCGGATTAATTGTGACATCATCATATGTGCCAGCTGAATCAACATCAAATGTCTGCAGACATGAATTGCTCTCATCATAGATACTTATTAACGCCTTACCTTTTATGCGTATATTTAAGCTTATCTGACTGCAGCCGGTGTATCTGTTCCATGTAGAACTATCAAAAAAATTAAAATATGTATCTGTAGTAATTACTGATGCTCTGCCCATATGTGCAGAGTAATTGTTGCAGATAACAGTTCCGGAAGTACGGCAGCATAATATGTCTGAAAATCTATTGCCAGTACTAAAAAGTATATTCTGTAATATAGTCATGCAAAATGTAATCCAATCTTTTTGATTTATGAGCAAATAAATATACAGAGCGCACAAATAAAAAGCAGCTCTATATAGATTATAGAGCTGCTCTTATTATTTGGCAATAGAGTTAATCTGTTACTTTACCATTAACAATATTGTATGTTGTAGAATCAACAGTGTATTCGCCAGTGTAGTCTGTGTTAAGCTTACCTTTGACTACAAGCCATGAACCGCCATCGTTAGTCTGGATTCCTGTGTAGCTTGTATCAAGTACGCCATCACTTACATACCACCAGATTCCACTGC